>Ga0181523_10000403_pt1 | contig 48343 bp, 34 predicted proteins | sample PEATcosm2014_Bin_43_FD_119752 | JGI IMG/M metagenome (GOLD analysis project Ga0181523, IMG submission 119752) | Peatland microbial communities from MTU Mesocosm Facility, Houghton, MI, USA - PEATcosm2014_Bin05_30_metaG | ecosystem: Environmental > Terrestrial > Soil > Wetlands > Peat | place... | reverse complement strand
GGGTCCTGCCGAGCCGGTCCAGTCAACCGCGCGAACGTCAGGGGCTTTTGCTGTACCATGGCGTCGAACGCTCTGCTCATGCCAATTCCCGTTGCTCTCGTCTCGACCTTGGTGGTCGCCCAGACAGCGATCTATCTCTGCAACGTCTAGCGAGCGCGGAGCTGTACGACCTGGGAGCCGGGACATTCTTCACTGCCACGGCTAGCATGGTCGCGCCAAGGGCGGGCCACACGGCGACGTTGTTGGCCAACGGGACGGTGCTCGTCGCTGGTGGTGACAGCGGCGACCTCCCGAACGCGGAGCTATTCGACCCGAGGGTTGGAACATTCGCGTCCACCGGCGGCATGGCCGAGTCAAGGTCGAACCACACGGCGACATTGTTGAGCAACGGGACGGTGCTTGTCGCCGGCGGAAGCGGTGGCGCCGGCGAACTCGCGAGCGCGGAGCTATACGACCCGGAAGCCGCGAGATTTGTGGCCACCGGGAGCATGACAGGAACAAGGACGCTTCACACGGCGACGCTGCTCCAGAACAGGACGGTGCTCATTGCCGGCGGGGTCTACGGTGGCAGCGGTGGCGGGTGGTCCGCAAGCGCGGAACTCTACCAATAGCCTTGCACCCGAATCAGCGACGCGAACGCCTGCGTGACGGCGCCAACGCCCGTCGGATGGGCTCGACCTCGTCGGGGGTGCAGCCCAGCCGCCGTGCGATCTCCGCCGGGCTCGCGCCCGAAACGAGGCGGCTGGCGACGATTTCCACCAGGTCGCTCCGGATCGCGCGGCTCCCGATCACGGGGAAGCCCATGGCCACATAGGTTGCGTCGCTCACGTCGGAACTTGGAACGGATGACGCCGCGTCGGCTCTCGGTTGCTCGATCCGCCGTCCGATCTCGGCCTGGCAAAGCAGAGTGCGCTCGCGCAGCGCCGCAGGTTGCAGCAGTTTGCTTGAAAACACCACGTTTCGGCCTACCCGCACGCCCGCGCGGCCGAGCACGCTGCGATCGCGCGGGTCCAACTCGCGCACCTGCTCGCGCGCGCTCGCGACTAGGACTGTGCCCAGTCCCTGTTCAAGCTGATACACCAAACCTCGCACGGCCGGTCCCAGGCTGGCCAGTCGTTCATCACGCAAGGGCGCCAGCAGTTGCGCCACCCAATCGCGCGTCCACGCCACAAGTCGACGGTGCAGACGCAGGCGCTGGCCGGCGCCCAGGTCATTCACCAGCAGCGTGATCTCGGGCCGCAAGCGATCCACGCCCGCTGCCAGCCGGGCCAGCGCCCGATCACCGTCCAGGATGCGACCGGCGTCGTCGAGCCGGAAGCGCTCGTGACCCGCCTCCACCAACCCGTCGATCCAGCGCGGAATCGCAGTGTTCGCGTCCGCGTCTTGCGCGCGTGTGTCGGACGGCACGACGGCGCGCAGTTGCTGGCCCAGCGATCCGTCGCGCCGGCCGCGGGCGCGCGTGCGCCGGGAGGTGGGATCCACGAAGCGCGCGACCAGCCGCTCGTGCAGGGCATCGCTCAGGCGATCCTCGATGGCCCGCGCCCGTTCCTGCCAGGCCCGGGCATCGTCCACCCACTGCGGATGGTGTGTGATGTACGTCCAGGTTCGAATGAAGGCCATGCGCGCCAGCAAGGTGTCGATGTCACCCTGGGCATCGTCCAAACGATCGACATGGTGTCGAATCCAATCGTCCGCCAATCGCGGTCGCGCCCCCTGAAGCTGGAGAAACACCGCGCGCAGAAGCTGAAAATGGTCGTCGAGTTGCAACTGGCGATAGTCAGGGATCTGGCAAACCTCCCACAGCAGGGCGACACTGTCGGCGTTTCGCGCGCGCACCAGCACCTCGCTGTCCTGGGCCAAACGCGCAAGCGCGCGGGAGTCTTCGGCGCTGTCCTGAAGTTCGAGGCAAGCAGCAAACGGCCGCTGCCGCAAGGACGCCAAAAGCGCGTCTAGCGAACTGGTGTCGAGATCGCGGCTGCGCCAGAAGATGCGTCGTTGCGCCGGGAAGCGATGGTCTTCGATGGCATGGCTGACGGCAGCCGGCAGCGGCGGCAAGGGCGCCAGGGTAGCGAAACGACCGTCGTTGTGGTATCGGCCGGCGCGCCCCGCGATCTGCGCCAGCTCTGCATCCTGCAACTCGCGCGTCTGCCGGCCGTCGAACTTGCACAGCTCGGCAAACGCCACGCAGTCCACGTCCATGTTGAGGCCCATCCCGATGGCGTCGCTTGCCACCAGATAGTCCACCTCGCCGGCCTGGTACAGCGCCACCTGCGCATTGCGCGCCCGCGGCGACAAGGCGCCCAGCACCACCGCGGCGCCGCCCCGCCGCACGCGCAGCAGCTCGGCAAGCCGGTACACGGCGCCAGCCGAGAAGGCAACCACGGCGGTGCGCGGGGGAAGACTGCGCAACGGCAGGGCACCCGCGCCATAGAGACGTGACAGGCGCGGCCTCCGATCGATGACCGCCGTGGGCACCAACCCTTCGAGGATGGGCCGTATGGTGTCGGCTCCCAGAAACCAGGTTTCCCGTCGACCGCGTCCGTGCAGCAGGCGATCGGTGAACACATGGCCACGCTCGGGGTGGCCACACAACTGAATCTCGTCGACCGCGACGAAATCCACCTCGCGCTCTATGGGCATGGCCTCGACCGTGCAGACCCAGTAACGCGGACGCGGCGGCACGCGCTTTTCTTCGCCGGTGACCAGGGCCACCGCTCCCTCGCCGACCCGCGCGCTCACCCGGTCGTACACCTCACGCGCCAGCAGGCGCAGGGGCAAGCCGATCATTCCGCTTCCGTGCTGCAGCATCCGCTCGACAGCGCGATGGGTCTTCCCCGTGTTGGTCGGGCCCAACTGGGCCGTGATGGATTGCGCACCCTCTGCGCGGGGCGGATGCATGGGCCAGAGACTACACTGTCATGCGACCGTCGAGGTGCTGCTTCCGGCGCCGCCTCCGGGACGACAGGAAGAACAGAAACCCCTCGCCTTCGGGCGAAATCCCGGTGTAAACATGACCGGTCGCGGCCGTCGAAGCGGGGCCGCAACTTTCAAGCGATCCTACAGTGATTGACGGACAGAAGATCATCGTGGTCATGCCGGCCTACAACGCCGAGCAGACCCTTGAACGAACGGTGGCCGAGATCCCGGACATGGTCGACCAGATCATCGTGGTGGACGACCGTTCCTCCGACGCAACCTCCGAGCTGGCTCGCCGTCTCGGTCTTCACACCATCGTACACCCGCAGAACCGCGGCTATGGCGGCAACCAGAAGACCTGCTACAGAGCGGCTCTGCAGCAAAACGCCGACATCGTCATCATGGTCCACCCTGACTACCAGTACACGCCCAAGCTCGTGCCGGCGCTCGCCCATTGCATCGCCAGTGGTCTCTATGACGTGGCCCTGGGCTCGCGCATCCTGGGCGGACGCGCGCTGCAAGGGGGAATGCCGCTGTACAAGTACATCGCCAATCGGGCGCTGACTGCAGTGGAGAATCTCCTGATTGACGAGAAACTTTCGGAGTATCACACGGGATACCGGGCCTTCTCCCGCAAGGTACTCACCACACTCCCGCTGGATGAGAATGCCGACGGGTTCGTGTTCGATAACCAGATGCTGGTGCAAGCAGCGTACTTCGGATTTCGCATCGCCGAGGTCACCTGCCCTACCCTCTACTTCGAGGAGGCGTCCTCCATCGGCTTTCGCCGGAGCGTCCGATATGGGATTGGGGTGCTGGAAACCGGTATCCGGTGCCGCCTCGCGCGCATGGGAATCATGGCGCCCGCCTTCCTCTCGGCCACCGGCCGAAAGCTCAGCAGCGACGGCGCCCCATGACAGTCTCCCGTGGCGCGGCAAGGCGCGCGTTCACGGAGCTGGCGGCGCTTCCTCGGCTCTGGCAGCGTTCAGCTTGCCGAATCCGAAGAGTGGAATTTCCTTTTCCGGCTCGGTTCGATCGTTGCTCACAACGACGATCCTTCCCACTGTGCCTCGGGTTTCTTGCTTGACGCCCTCTTCGATCACCTTGACTCGCACGCGGAAGCTGTTGTCAGAAAGTGGGCCCTCGATGGAGGCCGCGAACGGTCCCTCCAGCACGCGCACCCCGCGCACGGCGAAGTCCGGCTGAGAGCTCCGCACTTCTATCGCCACGACTTTTGGACCGGGCAATTTGAGGTTGAAGTAGGGGTTGGTCGGCGACACTTCCAACGTACCAGCCACCTTGCAAGCATAGGGCATCGCGATTTCCTTGGGACTTGGCAGACCTGTCGAAACAACGAGGTTGCCCGAATGCACTCCAACCTTCTTGCCTTCGCAAAGAATACGAAAGCCCCCGGTTGAACCGGTTTGGCTCGACAAGAGAGTGACACTCGAATCCTCCGCAAGCGCCGACTTCTTGAGCCCTATGCCAGCCTTGTCGACCGCTGTGCCCACCAGACGGACCTCCTGGGACCGTTGTTCACCGAAAGACATCTCAAGATTGACCACCTGCGGATCGAACGCCAGCAGGCCCGTCACCTTCCCCACCAGCTCGATGGGAACCTTCTCCGCCGTTGGATCATTGGAATGCATGAGCAGGAACTCTCGCAAAGGACCATGAAGGTCTGAGCGACAAGTCACCTCAAGTTGGCCACTCGCGCCTGGCGCGATGGTCTTCGGGTCGATGCTCGCGGAACAGAACCGACTTGCCTCAATTGTGCCGATTTCAAGCGGGAGGGCTCCCGCGTTGGACACGGTGATAGAACGTCGCGCAACTTCGTTCAGTACCATCAAACCCATTCGATAGGGCGGCATCGCAAGCCTGAGTCGCGGAGCCGCTTTGTCCGCACCTGTGCTCGATGCCGATGCGGGCCCCGGTTTCTGCTCCCGATGGCAAGCCCCCAGCAGGCCCACAACGACGAGAACAAGCAACAGCGGGGGTGGTCTGATGGTCAAGTCCGCTCAGACTCAGTAACAGTTGGGAGGCGTGTTCAGTTGACTTCGGATGCTGGCGATAGTGGTACCCCAGGTGCTACTTGGGCTGTACTGACTGATCGAGATCACTCCGTCGAGCATGCGCGCGTTGATGTTGACCGGATCATCCCAGGCGGTATCCTCACCCGCCGGGGCCCCGGCCGCGCCATAGCCCGTATCAGCCAGGATCGACTTGCCCGTCACTTGGTGAACCCCGGCCCAGGTCATGTTGTTGTTGGCCCGGATCTTGACATTGCCGGCGTCGGTGCCACCACCCGAGGTGTTGATGAAGGTGAAAAGGGTCATGTCGAAATTCGGGTACCAATTGGCGCCGTTATTGGAAATCCACGGCGAGATGTCCATGGAGAATACGGCGTTCGGCAAGGAACTCTTCAGCGCATTCACCAGGGCTGTCATGTTGGTGCCAGCCTGTGCCGCAGTCCAGGGTTGGGTTTCACCACCGCCGGTATACTGGTACCAATCTGGCTCCATCTCAAAGATGATGGGACGGCCACCCAGGCAGGCCGCAAAGCCCGTCGAGTTGCTCGTGTAGGCGGCAAGAATATTCGCCCACTCCTGCGTGATGTACTGCGAACCATATGTGCACAAAGTGCCGCCCGAGCAGCCGCTCACATTGCAGTCGCACAGTTCGTACTTGTTCTTGACGTAGTTGGCAGAGATGTACGTGACATCCACGGGGACCAACCCGGCGAGAGAGCCACCTGGATTTGTGCTGGTGCACACGCTCTTCTGGTTGAAGGTTCCCATCATCCATCCGGGAGTGAAGAAGTCCAACTGAGCGACCAGCGCGCCACTGGCCATCGTCGTGCCGAAGTGGAATCGGCACTGGCTGAAGATCTTGCCTGACGCTGCCGTACTGCCACCCGCACCGCCGGTTGCCGTGCCGCCGGTTGCGGGCGTCCCGCCGATCGCGACGGTCCCGCCAGCCACGCCTGAGGCCGTGGTAGCCACGGTCCCGCCCGTGCCTCCGCCGACGCCACCGGTCGTTGCCGGTGTTCCGCCGGTTTCGGCTGGGTTCCCGCCCGTCCCCCCCGCACTGGTGCCATTGCCATTTCCAGCGCAGCCGCCGGTGAACAGGCAAGCAGAAACAAACAAGGTTGCCAGGTACCCGATCCGACAAGACTCTCTTGAACGCATTGTTGATCCTATGTCCTTCAAGCCCGAAACCTTCTGGCAAATCAGTGCTGACGGCCCACGAAAGAGGATCATCCCGTCCTGAGCAAGACCCTCGCTCCCGATGTGATCGTTTCCAAAGCTCGCCCGCATCAAGGATGCTTCCCTGTCCGCGGGCTGTCCGTCCGTGAAGTTTCGCCCGAACGATGCGCTTTGCTCGCTGTCTACTGACCGTTCTTCGTGTACAGCCAGTCCTTGACGAAACCACCCTCCTGGCTCGGGCCCAGCAAGAGATTCCAGTTGGCGTCGAACATGTCTGGAAGCCAACTGTTCGACGCGCACCACGCAGTCCAGCTCCCGCCCAAGCCTTCCAGCCAGGTCAACATGGGCTTTCCATAGCTGGCCCCGAGGTCCGTGCCATTCCCTGGCTGGCTTGAGCAAGCACAGTATCCCCATTCCGTCATGATGATGGGGTTGACCTTTGCGCACGTCGCCGCGTTCTGCGTGAGCGAATTGTTCCCGTTCCCGTAGTGTTGCGCGTACATGTGGACCGAGTACATGATGTTGCCGCCGGTGAGTGGATTCGTGGCCGCACCACCCATTTGCTGGTCCCACGAAGGGCTTCCCGAAATGATGATGTTCTTGGGTGCCAGGCCCCGGATGGTGTTGACCCAGCCCTGCATGGTAGCCTTGTACGTGGCCCAGTCGTCCTGAACGCTCGACTCGTTGAACACCTCGTAAAATACGTTGGAATAGCTGCTGAAGATTGGTGCAACCAGCGTCCAGAACTGGCTGACCGCGGCCTGGTTGGTGTAGGGGCTGGCGACGTAATGAAGATCGATGATGGCGTAGAGGCCAACCTTCGTGGCGTAGTCCACCGCAGGTTTGAGGGTATTATTGATGTACGTGGTCGATGTCCCTGGGGGATCGGCAGGGAGGCGCACGATCTTGGTGTACCAGCCTGGCGAGCCTGGCGCCTCTGGTGTGGAGGCAGCCGTGACGTCGTTCTTGTTGGTGATCTTGTCAAGCAACCCGTCTATGCCGAGCGAAGTCTCCGACTGGTCAGTGAGACCTTCAATCGAGACACCCCTCAGAATTACCTGCTTGCCAGTTGGATCCTGGAGTTGGTTCCCCACCACGGTCAGCCAGGGCAAGCTGCTCGTCCCGCCACCGCTGGTGGTACTGCCGGCGACACCGCCGGTCCCACCTGAACTCGTGACACCACCCGAGCCTCCCCCGCCTCCGGCACCGCCCGAACTCGTGACACCACCCGAGCCTCCCCTGCCTCCAGCCCCACCGGAAGTCGCGATGCCACCCGAACCGCCCGAGCTTGTTGCGCCGCCCGCGCCGCCTGAACCTGCTACGCCACCCGAACCGCCCGATGATCTGGTGCCGCCCGCGCTTGTGCTGCCTCCCGAGGCGCCCGAAGTCGCGATGCCGCCTGACCCGCCTGAATTCGTAACAGCGGTCGTGCCGCCCGCGCTTGTGACGCTGCTCGTGCCGCCCGAGCTTGTGACGCTGCTCGTGCCACCCGAACTCGTGACACGGGTCGTGCCGCCCGAGCTTGTGACGCTGGTCGTGCCGCCCGAGCTTGTGACACTGGTCGTGCCGCCCGCGCTCGTGATACCTCCCGAGACTCCCAAACTCGCGACGCCACTCGTGCCGCCTGGGCCTGCACTGCTCTCGCGCGCGCTGGTCCCGCCGTTGCCGGTAGCGCCGCCACTGGCGATCACACCGCCAGACGCCGGCTTGCCGCCCGAGCCGCCAGGGTTCGTGCCGGTATTGCCGGCACTTCCCGTGCTCCCATTCTGACCGTTTTCCCCGCATCCGAAACTGCCGCAGGCCGCGAGCAAGAAGGTTCCAAAGGCAGCCTGGTGAAGGGAAATTCTTTTCATGAAACTCCTCCGATGATCGATGGGAACGTCCAGTACTACAGTGCCGGCAGTCGACGAAAACCGCTCACTGAACACGGCTGGGTTGGTTCCAGTTCTGCGCATAACGACAAAGCTAGCCTGAATCGGACGATAGCCACTGCGCGAACCGGGCTGGGTTCGCCCGCCCCTGGAAGACACCACACGAGCCAACTGCCCCGAATGAATAGGGCGTGATTGTACCCGTTGTTCGGCGGAGCGCCAAGCACGCGTCACCATCTCCTGGCGCGATGCGCGCGACGCTGCTGCGAGTCAGGTGATCTGCGACGACCCGGCAGTGCTAAAAACGGCCCATGAACAATGGCGCGATGGAAAGCTGTCGGCCGCGGGTCAGGTCGTTTGGCCTTCTGGCGATCTTGTTCGCGCAGCCTTCGGGGGCGGCGCCCTCCGATCAGGCCAAGATAGCCCACCTGACGGTTCATGCCGGCCAAGACGGACCGAAGATCAGTCCGCTTCTTTACGGCATCTTCTTCGAGGAGATCAACCGGGCCGGTGAAGGTGGCCTGTGGGCCGAGATGATCCAGAACCGTTCCTTCGAGGACGATCACAACGAGCCCCTGGCTTGGAAGTTCTCCGGGCCGGTGAAGGCCAGGCTGGACAGGCAAAGGCCGCTCTACCCGCAGAATCCCACCTCCCTGCGCCTGGAATTTTCCGGTTCCGATGCGGGCGTCGCCCAGGACGGGTTCAGTCGCGACAAGGACCGCTACCCGGGCGGGATGGCATTCCGCAAGGGAGAAGCCCTGCGCTTCTCACTGTACCAGCGGGGTGAATGCGGCCTGGAGGTCCGATTGGTGGGACGAAGCGGGAAGGTGCTCGCGAAGACCTCTCTCCCCGCGCCCGGCGGAGCCTGGGAGAAGGTTGACGCAACGCTAGAGCCCTCGGCCACGGACCAGTCCGGAAGGTTGGTCCTGGTGGGCCAAGGCGCGGGAGAAGTCTGGATCGACCAGTTGTCCCTGATGCCGGTTTCGACCTGGAAAGGGCACGGTTTGCGGCGGGATCTGGCCGAAATGATCGCTGCCCTGAAGCCTGCGTTTGTACGGTTTCCCGGGGGTTGTTTTGTCGAGGGCCTGAATTTGCCCAATGCCCCCCGATGGAAGGACTCGATCGGCGAGCAGGCCCAACGCCGTGGAGTCGCCAACCGTTGGGGCTATCAGACATCAGGGGCCTTCGGCGTCCACGAGTTCTTGCAGTGGTGCGAAGACCTCGGGGCCGAACCGCTCTATGTGATCAATTGCGGCATGGGCCACAACTACACCGTGCCCATGAATCGAATGAAGGAGTGGGTGCAGGACGCGGTGGATCTGGTGGAATACGCCCGGGGCCCGGTCGACAGCAAGTGGGGCGCGATGCGGGCCGCTGCGGGCCATCCGGCTCCGTTCAAGCTGAACTACCTGGAAATCGGGAACGAGAACGGCGGGCACGAGTACGCCGAGCGCTACGCTCTCTTCCATGACGCCCTGAAGGCGAAGTACCCGGACCTGCACCTTGTCGCCAATTTCTGGGACGGTGGCGTCCCCAAGAGTCGCCCTGTGGAGATCCAGGACGAGCACTACTACCTCGATGCCGTGGGGTTTCTGGGCATGGCGGACTACTATCAGCGGGTCGGTCGAAACGGTCCCAATGTGTATGTGGGCGAATACGCGGTTACCAACGGCGCCGGGAACGGCAATCTCTCGGCTGCGCTCGGCGAGGCGGCCTTTCTGACCGGGCTGGAAGCCGTCGGCGACCACGTGGTGATGGCGTCCTACGCCCCGCTGCTGGCCCACCCAGCCTGGAAAGCCTGGACCCCGAACGCGATCGTCTTTGACCAGGGCCGCGCCTACGGCACGCCCTCCTATCACCTGCAAACCATGTTCTCCGCGAACCGGGGCGACGTGGCTTGCCCCGTCGAACTCACGCAGCCGGAGATCCCGTTCGAGACTCCGAAGGGTAGTTTCGGCGTGGGAACCTGGGGCAACACCCAGGTCGAATACAAGGACATTTCCTTCACCTTGGCCGACGGAAGACGCATCTTCACCGGCAATTTCACCCAAGGGATGAAGGGCTGGAGGCCCTTCAAGGGTGTGTGGACGGTCCAGGATGGCGTGCTACGCCAGGCCGGGAAGGAAGACGCCTTCGAACTTGCCCAGATCGCCGACAGCCACTGGAGCGATGGTGTCTTCGAGGTAAAGGCGCGCAAGGTGGGAGGCGTCGACGGATTCCAGATCCAGTTCCAGGCCGAGGAAGACGGCCAGCAGAGGGTCTGGAACGTAGGCGGCTGGGGCAACACCCAGATTGGGCTGCAGGGGATCTTGGGCGAGCCGAAAATAGCGGGCAAAGTCGAAACGGGCCGCTGGTACAGCATCCGCATCGAACTCCTCGGGCCTCGCATCAGGTGTTTTCTCGACGGGAAACTGATACAGGAAGTGGTCCGTCCGAACCCGCAATGGCTGTACGCGGTGGCCAGCCGGACCCAGGACGGCAAGCACATCATCCTCAAGCTGGTCAACGCCGGCACGGTCCCGCGCAAGACCATGTTCGACATCGAAGGCGTTACGTCGGTCGCCCCCCGGGGCCTGGTGACGGCGATGACCTCGAAGGATGGGAACGACGAGAATTCGTTCGAGCAGCCCCGTCACGTAGTCCCGGTGGAAGCAGTTGTGACCGGGATGGGAAAGAGCTTCACCCGGACCTTACCAGCCCGCTCGGTCACGGTGCTGAAGCTGCTGGTGACTCCTTTGCTGGAAAGGCAATGAAAGGACTGGGTGTCGGACTGGATGGCTACGTGAAGTAGGCGAACCGGAGTTCAAGGCGAAGCACGCGGGGCACAGGTCGGTTGCGCTCGACGTCCGGGATGCGCGGCGAAGGTCGCCAAGACAGCCGATCCTGCTGTATGTTGCCTCTCTCACATGTCGTCCCGCTCGGAGAACCGACCGCCTGTACGCCGGGAGCGCTGGGTTCCCCCCTTGTGGCTACTGGCGTTCGCCGGCTTCTTCCTGCTCGGCGGGGCCTGGGCTCTCGCCGCCCCCTACGAAGGCACGCCGGACGAGGCAGACCATGTCTACCGCGCGGTCGGCGTGGCCCGCGGCGAGTGGATTGCCGAAAAGGGCATCTGGCAGACCGTGCCCCGGAGTCTGCTCGGCCCGCGCTGCTTTGCCGGCAAACCAAGCCAGCCCGCCAACTGCAGCCCCGAACCTGGCGGCGATGCCTCGCTAAGACGGGCCACCACCGCCGCGGGACGCTACAACCCCGCCTACTACGCCCTGGTAGGTTGGCCGCTGCGCCTTTGGCCAAACTGGACCGGGATTCTCCTCGCCCGTCTTCTCAGCGCGGCGCTAGTGGCTGCTCTGCTCGGCGGCGCCTTTCACAGCGCCGTGCGCTGGTCGCGTTTCCCCTTGCTTGCGACAGGTCTGCTCGCTGCGACGACTCCGATGACCATGCACATGGCTGGCGCGATCAACCCGAACGCACTCGAGATTGCCGCCGGGACAGCCCTCTTTGCCATGCTGATTCCGCTCTTGCTCGACGAGGCCGCACAACCACGCCGGGCACAACTCTACCTGGCAGCCCTGGCCGCGGTGGTGTTGGCCATACTCCGGGCCTTGGGTCCGCTCTGGCTGGTCATCGCGATCGGGGTGCTGCTCGTGCCGAGCCGCCACGCTTTGCTTTCCCGCCTGCGGCGCAACCGTAGCGTCCTCGCGTGCAGCGCCTTGGCCGCGCTCGGGTTCGTCGTCGGCGTGGCCTGGACCGTCTTGGTGAAGACAGGCAAGCCGGAAGTCGTCAATTTGCCTGGGCACCTGACCTTCGCCGAGGCACTCCGTTTCGAGATTGCCCTCCGCGTGGGCGCGTACGCGCAAGAGATGGTCGGCGTCATGTCATGGCTCGACACGCCCATGCCTGGGTGGGTCTATCTCGTCTGGTGGTCCGTGCTGGGCTTCTTTGCGCTGTCCGTGCTGGCCTTCGGCAACTGGATCGATCGCTGGCGCATCGTCGCATTGACCGTCTTTACCTTCGGCATCCCGGTGTTCCTCGACTCGATCGAAGTCAACACCTATGGATTCATTTCGCAAGGTCGCTACGTGCTGCCGATTGCGGTGGGTATCCCGATGATCGGCGCATTCGTGATCTCAGCGCGCGACATGCTGAGCCGCGCGCGAGCCGTCGCCCTCACGCGAACCTTTGCCCTCCTGCTGCTCCCGCTCCAGCTCTTCTGCCTCGCCTTTACCATGGTCCGCTGGCAGTCCGGCACTGCCGCCGACATGCACGCCAAGTCCTCCAATCCGCTGGCCGGCGCGTGGAACCCTCCGCTCGGATCGTTGACAGCCCTGCTGGTCGCGTGCGTCGGTCTCGTCCTGCTTGGCTTCTGCTACTGGCGACCCGACACGAGCGCCGAGGCTGCACCACCCGCAAGCCAGGAATAGCTACTCCAAGGTCGCCTTGAGCGCGCGGTAATCGGTCTTGCCGGTCCCCAGAACCGGCAGCGTCTCCATACGCACCACGCGCCGGATGTTGTGCAAGGGGGAGAGCCCCGCTTCACGCAGGCAGCGGTTGGCCGTCTCGCGATCGATGTCCAGACTGGTGAAGAGAACCAACTCGGGGTGTTCCTCGTCGGGTGTGCATTCCACCGCCAGGCTCGGCCCATCGCCCTGACCAGGGGACACCCACTTGGCCTCGAGCGCGGTCTCGACCGCGGCCAGCGGGATCATCTCACCGCCGATCTTCACGAAACGCTTGAGCCGCCCGCAGAAGGTGAGAACGCCGTCGTTGTCCTCGCAAACCAGGTCGCCGGTGCGGTACCATTGCTTGCCGGCAAACGACACGAAGGGCGACGGACCGTCGTACTTGAGATACCCGCGGAAGATACTCGGCCCGCGCACCAGCAGCATGCCGCGCTGACCGCAGGGCGTGGGCTTGCCGCACTCGGCGTCCACGATGGCGTGCTCCACCGACGGCAGGGGCAAGCCAATGGTCTCGCGCCGCGGTCGCTGGGGCCGATTGACCGACACGATGGGCGAGCACTCGGTGATGCCGTAGCCCTCGATGACCACCAGTTCGGGACACGCGCCGGCCAGGGCATCGTAGACATGGGGTGGGCACTTCTCGGCGCCGGCAATCGCCAAACGCAAGCTTGAAAGCTGCCCCGGCTGGGCGGCACGCACAATGCCGGCCAGAAAAGTGGGCGTGCCCACCAGCAGCGTGGCCCGGTACGCTTCGATGAGAGAAGCCAAGGTGGCGCTGTCGTTGGGGTTGACGTGGTACACCGTACGCAGACCGCAGAGCAGCGGCAACAGCAGGTCGACGGTTAGCCCGAAGGAATGGAACGGCGGCAGGATGCCCAGGAGAGCCTCCTCGGGGCGAAGCGGAATGACCGCGAGCGCGTCGCGGATGTTGGTCAGCAGATTGCTCTGGGTCAGGGGCACCGCCTTGGGCACGCTCTCGGAGCCGCTGGTGAAGAGCACGGCAGCCACTTCTGGCGCGCGCGCCTCCTCCAGCGGGCCGATGAGGCCCATGCGCGCGCGCAACGCCGCGAGCAACTTGCCGGGAAGCGAGAATTGCTTGACGACATCGTCCAGGTAGACCAGCCGCCGCAGGAATCCCGGGGTGCTGGCAAAACCGTCCGATTCCAGGCGGCTGACCAGCGCGCGGGCGGTCACCACAGTACGGACATCGAGCAGATCCAGTCCGTGCAGCACGCCGCGCGGCCCGGTGGTCCAGTTGATCATGACCGGCGTCTTGCCGGCGAACAGCGCGGCCAGGGTGGCCACGGCAGCGGCGACCGAGGCGGGCAGCATGATGCCGACGAAGGGACCGGGCATGCGGGCGAAGACCGGCCGCAAGAGCAAGAGCGCCGCGACCAGATCGCGATAGCTGCGCACCCCCCTCTGCTGGTCCGCGATGACCACCTGGCTGGGATGCCGACGAGCCATGTCCAGAAACACCGCGGTCAGGCTGTCACCCGCCGGCATGGTCGGCGGCGCGGTGGCGTTTCTCGCAGCGGTGGACCAGGCGTGCGCCACCGGCCGGGGCTCGGCCGCGGCCTTGCCCACCGTCTCGCCCACCGCCGCGCGCATCACGTCTCCCACCGTCTCGATGGCGTCCACCTCGGGCTGGGGAAAACCGAACTCGCTTTCGATCCAAGCCTGGATCTCGACGCGCACCAAACTGTCCAGACCCAGATCGTGGGCCAGACGCTGGCCTTCGTGGATCTCGCGCACGCCGGTGATGTGGCGCAGATACTCCAGCACCGTGTCGCGCGTGGCTGGCGGGATCCGGCGCGCCACGCCTGGCTCGGCGCTGCTCACCGGCTCGGGCAGCCAGCGCACCCCGCCGCCCTCCCACAGAGAATAGGGCACGTAGGTGCTTCCGCCCGCGTTGCGGTTGTAGAAGTCTTCCAGATAGCGATTGAGCACCACCCGGTCCGCGGCGCGCGGCAGGTCGTCGGGCTCGACCACGTCGATGGCCACGTGGCGGCGAGGCGCGAGAAAGAGGCCGCTCTTGACCAGACCCCACAGGCCCCGGCGCAGGGCGCGCAGGACCTCGGGTGGCTTGCCCGAGGCGCGACTGAAACTGGAGCCCCACAGCCCGGCGGTGCGCACCAACACCACGCGCACCTCGGGCACCGCGCGCAGCAACTGCTCGACCGCGCTGTTGCCGCCCAGATCTTCGCGGCGCTGGCGATACACGCGGCCCGCGGGATAGAGCAACAACGCTTCACCCTGGCGCAAAACCGTGGCGCTCGCTTCGATCATGGATTCCACCTGCTCGCGGGCGCCGCGACCATCGCGGGTCATGTCCGCGATCTCGAGAGCCCGCGCCCGCCGCGCCAAGAAGTGAATTCCAGGCCGCCGGGCCTGGGCGCGATCCGCCAGTACGCGCGGCCGGAAGCGCGGCCAGAGCACGGCCATTAGGATGATGGGGTCGATGAGCGCCGGGTGATTGGCCAGAAACAAGATCCCGCGACCGTCAGGAGGGACGATGCCATCCATGCCTCGCACGCGAATGCGGTAACGCAACCAGAGCAAGCAACGGATGAGGAGACGTAGGAAGCGGTTGAGCATGGCCGTCGTGCCGGCGCAGTATATCGCCTCCCGGACGTCTTCGGGCTATCGGGCTGTGCCGGGGTGAACGGGTCTCGCCACCATCGGTCCCTGCGGCACGGCCGATCTCGGCTCCACCGCGAACTCTGCCTCGCGAAGGCGTCCGGCCAAGCGGCGAGAAGCTGTGGCACCCATGCAGCGGAATGGGCACCCAGGTCGACGGCGCGATCGATGTTGATGGCCACCTCGGGCTTGCCACCCCTGGAGGGAGACATCCAGGTGGACGGACTTTTCCCCACGACCGCCGTCCAGCGATCCCCTTGGCGGCTCATGCTCGGCGAGAAGCAAATGGCGCGCTTATCAGTATGCGGCTATCGCCTCTGCTGACGACTTGGCACCCAGGGAAGACACCAGCAAGAAGCGCCCTAACGTCTTCCCATTTGTGCTTGTCGCCTTCAATGTAGTTGAACGCCAGCACGCCGCCAACTGCGAGACTATCCCGGCACTGTTTCAAGAAAAGCGGAGTCGTTACGAAGTCAGGAACTGCTCTGCCCTTGAATACGTCAACAAACACCAGGTCGTACTTGCGTCCATTCTGCGCCATGAAGGACTCGGCGTCGTCACACACGGGCTCTATCCTCGACGAGTTCCCTTCGCCCAGGATCTCCAGCGCCCACCCGAGTACCGTCTTGTCCTTTTCGACCAGCGTGAAGCGTGGGTCGTATCCTCGTGTACGCATCACATGCACGATGCTCCCGAGGCCAGATCCGAGCACGAGCACGCTCTTTGCTGCTGGCAGGAACTCTCTCAGGTGTCTTGCCACCGCTACGGCCGGGAAATAGCGATCGCCGTCGGAGTAGAGGGCACCAGCGGTGAGGAGCTGGAATTGATTGCGGTACAAGAGCAGCTCAAGCCAACCACTGATATCGCTTAGCGACCGCATCAGCGATACCGGTTGGAAGTAGCTTAGCACCTTCTGATGAAACGGGATGTGAATGATTGACCTGCCGCCTGTGAATCGTCGTTGGTCCGGGGCACATATCCCTTGAATGGGCATTTCCACGCTGCGCGCCGAGCACCGCTCCCACTGAAGTATCATCCCGCGAGCGCAAGCAGGTCAACCTACACTGCGCTGATCTACGACGCGACTGCCCCTTCGATACTGCCTAAAGAAACGGACCGCCATACGAAAATTTGAACTATGATGGTCCGCTTGCAGATCCGACAACCATTATCGAGGGAACAGTATGATGTCCCGACTGTTTCATGGATTTACGATTCTAGCTGGCTTGTGCGCGATGGCGTTGGTCGTCGGCTGCGGCGGATCGAGCGGCGCAAAGGTCACCTGCGACGGAGGTACTTGCGGCGATGCCACGCCGGGTGCGTCGAGCGACGTCGCCCTCCCCGACACCCAGGCCGCCAACCCCGATGCGCTTGTCGGCCCCGGTGTCGACGCAACCCTGGCCGACGTGACCCCGGGAGAAGCGGCGGCTCCCGTCGACACGAACAGTTCGCAGGACGCCACATGCCCCGGTGATGCTCAGTTCGACAGTCCGATTCCCAATCCCCCACTGCTTGACGCCGCGGCAGACGCACCCTTGGGCGGCGCCGACGGGCAGTCGCAAGCCACCGGGGGAACTGGCGGAGGCGGCGTGGATGGCAGCGGCGGGACGGACGCCGAGCCGGCAGGCCTGATACCCGGCTACACGGCGCCGTGGTCGGGCTCTGGCGATCCCGCGGCCGGCACCACGGCAGAGTTGGTGACGGTGACCTCTGCGTCCAGCACCGACACCCCGCTCTACACACTGACGGGCACCTCGACTGCCGGGGTGACCACCATCCACATGGAGCACGATGGTGCGAGCGTGGATGTCGTGCCCCAAGGCGGCGCCTTCAGTTCACAGGTTACCCTGGATCCCGGCGTGAACGACATCTATCTGGTCGTCGACAATGGCGACGGCCCGCTCCCACCGCTGCACGTTGTTGTGGTGCTAGTCACAGGCAATCCTTCGAGCGTCGATCTCATCGAGGCGGCCCTGGCCGCCGGCAGCATCACGGCCGAGCAGGCCCTCGAGTACGAGGTCTTCGCCGCCTTTGGCGACCCGCGCCTGCCTGCTGCGCTGACAGGCGACGACAGCCTCCTGTTACCCGAGCCTATAATGGCGGCCGTGGAGCAGGCCGCTCCGACGCTTTCGGATGACGCCCAGGACGTCATCGGCCCATTTCTCGCCCCCGATTTCTACCAGGGCAGCGCCTATGAGCAGCGAACCCAGTCGAACCAGCACGCTCACGGCTTGAGCTACATCTGCAACCCATTGCGCGCGCTCTCTGACTGCCTGGTGAGCAGCAACTGGACCTACTTCGATGGCACGCGCGTTCGTGTGTGGTACGAAAAGGGACGTTCGGCGCAGACCGTTGCCGGCAACAGCTTCGACGGAAATTCTGATCTCGCTGCGGCGACGGCTGTGGTCTTGGCCATAGAATCACCGGGCAGTGGTGCCTGGGACACACTGTCGGCACTCATGGGCGCAACCCCCATGTCCGATGCCAACCAGAGTTACAACGGCGGCGACGGCAAGCTCGACGTCCTGCTCGTCGATATGGTGGGCGATGGTCTCACCACGCCCAATAACGGCAATGGCGACGTCAACAAGCAGACCCCCGTGTTCATCCGCCTCAACCGCAACAAGAGCGTCAACAACATTCTCGGCGCCGCGGTACACGAGTTCATGCACGCGATTCAGTATGCGCTGCCACTCTCCGGTGGCTCGCCGACGGCCTACCTGACCCTCATGGAGGCGACCGCGACGTGGGCCACCAACCGAGTCCTCCCCACCAACGATTGGGAGCACCAGTACGACTGGGCCTATTTCCAAGCGACCGACCGCAAGCTGGTTTCCGTCACAGATCCCTTGAAAGACCGCTTTCCCTACGGCGCGTGGGTCTTCTTTCTATACTTGTCCCAGCGCCTCGGCGATGCCGCCATCGCCAACCTGTGGCAAGGTGCGGCCGGCAACACCGACCAGCTGGCAATCCTCGCCAACACCATCGCTGCGTTGGGCCCGGACAATGACAGCAAAGACCCCGCCAAACTCTGGCAGGACTTCGGCGTCAATCTGTGGAACGGCGCTCCCACCAACTACTTCAAGAATCTCGATCGCATCCCCGATCAACCGACGACCAACGGGGGCGACCAACCGGTCGCGTTGGGCACGAGCGGCATCGGCTCCGGCACCTTCGACGTCGGCATTCCCACCTTCTCAACGCGCTACTTTAGTCTTCTCTTCAACGACGCCAACGTACGGACGCTGCTCTTTCTCAACGGCATGAACTTCAATCTCACGACCGCGGCCCAGATAATCCCCGTCGCGGGGACGAGCCCCGTCACCTGCCCGGCGGCCCTTCCGCCTCCCAATGCCAACAAGGCAAAGACGGCGTATCTGTCGGTCGTCCCCAAACGCGACGGCACCTGGAGCGCGCCCGAGAACTGGACCACCAAGTTCGCCAATGGCTACAGCTTGAGCTGCCGCGACGACACATCGGGCGTACTCAATCAGCTCGTGCTGGTCGCCTCGTACGCCGACGCCACGGACCAGACCCCGTTTGCTTGTCCGGGCAACCAGCCCACCCTGAGCTACAGCTCGTCTTTTTGCGCGCGCGCCACTGGCTTCGCGTCCCTCAGCCAGCCACGCAACGGCATCAACTGGACCCTCGACACCACGAACTTCGCTTGGACGAAAGCTGCCGATCTCGCTTCAGCGCTGCCGACGGGCGGCTACGCGATTTGCGGCAATGCCCTCGATCTCTCGGCCGGGCAGATCGCCATGACGCGCATTGGCGCCGAGAGCAATGGCTGCACGGCCAACGTCAACCAAACCGAGCCGGCCCCGACGGGCGCCAACGAGTCGCGACTCAGTCTCTTCGACTTCGCGACCTCACCGGCCACGCGTTTCTATTCATTCCAGGGCTTCGGCATCAACATCTACCGCGGCGGGCAGCCCATCCTCTACACCGGCACTTGCCAGTGTGCTGGCCAGGCTGCCACCATCTGCGATTGCACCTCCGACTCCTTCTTGTTCAATACGCCGATGACCCAATCGGCCATTAACTACCTCATCCCGAACAGCGGCACCCTGACGGGCTCGGGCGCATCCATGGCGGTGGCGGGCACTGGCGCGTGGTCGGTTTCACCGACGCCCTGAGGCTCACCAGTGCATCACGGCGGCGCACGAAGACCTTCCAGAAAATCGCGTGCACAGCGGCGGCGTAGCGGTGTTCTCTTCCACCGGGTGAGCAACGGGAATGGCGTGCCTTTCTTCGGGCTGTCGTAACATGGGATCCATCATGCGCACGATCACTGCCATTACCTTGTGCACCACTGCTCTCATCGCGACCGGACTGCTGGCCCAACCAGCCAACCAGCCGCCGGCCGGCAAACCGCGTCCCGCCCGCCACTACGAGGGCCTGATGACCTGGGAGGTGCGCGACGCCGACACCGGCGCGCCCATCCCGTGCAAGCTGACCTTCGTGGGCGTCGAGGGCACGCGCGACCCCGAGTTCACCCACAATGACATCGGCAAGCCCGAGGGCGACCTGGCCATCGCCGCCTACCATCGCGTGTTCTCCGCCTCGGGTGACGGTGCCGTGCGGGTACCACCGGGCACCTACGACATCTACGTCAGCCGCGGCCTGGAGTGGGACGTGGCGGTGGTGCGCAAGTTCAAGATCACTTCCGAGGGCGCCGATCTGGTGGCCCAGTTGCACCATGTGATCGACTCGCACGGCTGGTATTCGGCCGACTTTCACGTGCACGCCGCGCCCTCGCCGGATTCCATCGTGCCCCTGCCCCATCGGGTGATCGAATTCATCGCCGATGGCGTCGACATGCTCACGTCCACTGACCACAACGTGGTCACTGACTACGCACCCACCATCAAGGCGCTCGGCGTGGGCAACCTCATCAGCACCATCATTGGTGACGAGATCACCACCGCCTCGTGGGGGCATTTCGGCGCCTTCCCGTTGCCTCAGGATGTGGCGCGCGCGGGCCACGGCGCGGTGCTGACCCACGGCCGCACGCCCAAAGACATCTTCGAGGACGTACACACCCATGCGCCGGGCGCGGTCATCGATGTACACCACCCACGCCTCGATCCGACCTGCGGATACTTTATCATCGGGGAATTCGACCCGCACGTGGACCGCGCGGGCAAGAAGGGTTTCTCGTTCGACTTCGACGCCATCGAGGTGCTCAACGGCTATCAGGATCCCGCCCGCCGCAGCGTGGACCGCATGATCGACGACTACCTGGGGTTGCTCAACCACGGGCACCTGGCCACCGCGACCGGAAACTCGGACACCCATCACCTCACCTTTAACATGGGCGGCTATCCGCGCAACTACCTGCGGGTGCCCGACGACCGCATCGGGCACGTCACCCCGCAGGACGTGGCGCAGGCGGTGCGCGCCCACCACGTCTTCTTCACCACCGGTCCTTTCGTGCGCATGCACGCGGGCCAGGCCGACATCGGCGATCTGGTTGCCGCGCCGGGCGGTTACGCCCGCGTGGACATCGAGGTCGACGCCGCGCCCTGGGTGTCAGTCGACCGGGTGATCCTCTACGTGAACGGCAAGGAGGCCCAGCGCTGGGCCGTGCCGCCCAGTCAGAAGGTGGCGCGGTTTCGCGCCAGTCACGACCTCACGCTGGCCGCCGACGGCTACGCCCTGTTGCGCGTCGACGGCAACGAACTGCTGGCGCCAGTGGTGGGCGACAGGAAGACCTTCGGCGTCTACCCGCTGGCGCTCAGCAATCCCATTTTCTTCGACGTGAACAACAACGGCCGCTACGATCCCGCCTATCAGCACGGCGAGAAACACTGACACCACGACATCAGAAGTTCCTCTGCGGCAGAACCCTGGCACTCTGAGCCCCAATGACGGACCATGTTCGCGCCCCGATTCTGTGGTTCACCGGTCGGCCAGCCGCCGGCAAGAGCACCTTGGCGGCGGCACTGCGTCCGACCCTGCAGGCCCGCTGGCCGGTGGAAATCCTCGATGGCGACGAAGTCAGACGCTGGCTGTCCGACGAGCTGGGGTTCTCTCGCGCCGATCGCGACCGCAACATCGCCCGCATCGCCCAGGTGGCCTGCCTGCTGGCTCGCAATGGCGTGGCCGTGCTGGTGGCGGCCGTCTCACCCTACGCGGCTGCGCGGGCGCAAGCGCGGGCGTTGGCCGAAAACCAGGCCGTTCCCTTCTTCGAGATCTTTGTCAGCGCGCCCCTGGGTGTCCTGATCCAGCGTGACCCCAAGGGCATGTACCAGCGTGCCCAGGCCGGCCAGATTCCGAACTTCACCGGCATCAACGATCCCTACGAGGAACCAGAACACCCGGACCTGGTCATCCACACCGACACCGAGCCGGTCGCGACGAGCGCAGGCCGCGTGGTGACGGGCCTGCGCGCGCGCGGACTACTGAGGGGTATTTAACACTACTGGTTGGGCTCGCGTGCTGCGGTCACCTTTCCGCACACACGGCGAGCGGATGCGGCCCGGGCGCCAGCCTCTCGATGCCGGCGCATGGGGCCTTCAACTCAACTGACCACCCATGGCCTCCACCTCCAGGACATCGAGATGGGTGAGCGCCGTCATGCTCCTGCATTGTCAGCACGAATTGCCGGTGCACCGCCATTGAAAATTTCCTCGGCGCGCATACCCTTGCCCGATGCCAGGCGCGCGGCGCTCGTGGATCAACCCCGCCTATCTTGCGGCGGTAGCACTCGGCTGTGCCCTGCTGGTGGCCGCAGGCGTGTACGTGCCGCGCACCTCGCTCTTCGCCATCTCGCTGGCGGCTTTCATGTGCGAGTTCGTGGACAGTGCGTTCGGCATGGGTTTCGGAACCATGTTGGCGCCACTCTTGCTGGTGGCGGGATTTTCGCCCACCGATGTGGTGCCTGTGATCCTGGTGTCGGAGCTGCTCACGGGGTTTGGCGCGGCCTTCTTCCACGCCAAGGATGAGAACGTTTCCTTCGCCCGCGGCTCCAAACCCCTGTCAGCCGGGATCTTGCTTTCCATCGGCAGCGTGCTCGGCGTGTTCATCGGCGCACCCGTGTTCCTCAAGTCCTCGACCCGGCTTCTGACCCTGTTCATCGGCGTCATCATCACGATTTCGGGCGTTGCCATCTTCTACTGCCTCGACCACGCGTTTCGCTATCGCCGGGCCGGGGTCTTCACCCTGGCCACCATCGCCGCGTTCAACAAGACCCTGAGCGGCGGCGGCTATGGGCCGCTCATGACCAGCGGCCAGCTCCTGGTCGGGGTGGAGGCCAAGGCCGCGGCCGCCATCACTTCCCTGTCCGAGGGCGTGACCTGTCTTTGCGCCAGCGCCATTTTCGTGGCCAGTCGGGGTCACTACAACCTGGACCTTCTCATCGCCGTTCTCACCGGGTCGCTCTTGGTTGTACCCCTTGCCACCGGCTCGGTGCGCCGGCTGAACGAGCGCACCATGAAGAAGGGCATCGGCGTCGCCACGCTCATCCTCGGGTGTTGGACGGTCCTGAAGGCACTGCGCTAGAGCACCGAACGGTTTGACGGACCGAGTGAAATTGCGCAGTTGCGAGCGGCCCGAGGCGCGAGGAGGGAGAATACTCGACGTATTTGACCGACGAGCAACGAGGGGACGCGACGCAAATGGGCGATTTCACGACGGGAGGCAAACCGTTCGGTGCTCCAGAGGTGCGGGTGGATGGGCGCCCGCAGGTCGCCCCCATCTCTGCGGCCTCTGTGCCCTCTGGGTTCTCGGCCGCGGATGGCCTATCGGCTGAACGACCTCGCCGCTTGATGTCTCGCCCCGTCTCCAGCCCCGGCTGCAGTCCGTCGCGAATCTGCCGATGGTTGCTACTGCGCAATGATTTCTGCCATCCGGGCCGCCAAGGCCTTCGAATCGCTGTCCGACACAGACTGCGCCGAACTGGTGCGCTTCATGCGCATCCGGCAGTACGAGGCTGGCGCGACGATCTTCGAGCGCGGCAAGCCCGGTGACACCATGCTGGTGGTTGCCGACGGCGCGCTCTCCGTGGTCATGGCGGGCCCGCGCCGCGGGAACGTCGAAGTGGCCCGCATCGGCGTGGGGGAGGTGGTCGGCGAGACGTCGTGTATCGACCCTGCCCCGCGCTGTGCCACCCTGCTGGCCGCCACGCGCACAACCGCGTACGAGCTCGGGCGCAAGGAACTGACCAGCATGCGAAAACGGGCGCCCGGGTTGGCGATCGCGCTGATGGGCGCGGTCGTCCGCAGCGTGACCCTGCGCCTGCGCCGCGTGGACGAGCGCATCGATCGCGAGCTGGCCGGCCACTTGGCGGCGAGGCTCCCGGAGTTGCGACAGACGGCCGGCTCCGGGGCGGGGCCGACCGGGCCAGGCACCTGGACGGCCCTGCTGGCCCGCCTGCGAGGAAGCGCATGAAGGCCTCTGCCCTGCGGAGGTTACTGCCCGGCTATCCCAGCACCGAACTCGAACTCCTCCTGGCCGCAACACGGACTCGCCACTTTCCTGGCGGCACCTGGCTGTGCCGCGAAGGCCAGCCTGCCTCATCCTGCTTCCTCATCGCGATCGGCGCGGTGGAGGTGGTCAAGTATCTCGACGGCGAGGAGCACGTGTTGGCCACCCTGGGGCCGGGAACCCTGCTGGGCCAGACGGCGCTTGTCGACGGCGCGCTCCGCTCGGCTTCACTGCGAGCTGCGTCTGTCACCACAGCCATCGAGATCAGGCGCAGAACCTTCCAGCGTCTGGTGCAACAAGGCAGTCCCCTGGCCCTGCGCTTCCAGGAAAAGATCGCAGTTGCCGGGATCCGCCAGCTGCGCGCTGCCACCGACCAGCTGGCGCTGGTGCTGGCAAGAGCCATCCGGCCGTCGGGCAAACGGAGTGCCGCTGTCGATCGCCTGGCCCTCGCCTGCATCCAGGCCGGCACCGGCGAATGGGACATGCCTCTCGGCCCCGGCGCGTGTCCGTCCGCCAAGAAGCGTCTTTCCTAGCCGGCCTGCGCGTGCTAGCAACCGACGCTAGAGCTATGGACGAACTCAGCAATCTCGCCATCAATACCATTCGCATTCTCTCCATCGATGCCGTGCAGAAGGCCAACGCGGGCCACCCGGGCCTGCCCATGGGGGCCGCGCCCATGGCCTATGTGCTCTGGCAGAAACACCTCAAGCACAATCCGCGCAATCCTAAGTGGCCGGATCGCGACCGCTTCGTGCTCTCGGCTGGGCACGGGTCCATGTTGCTCTATTCGTTGCTGCACCTGACCGGGTACGACCTGTCGCTGGACGACATCAAGACCTTCCGCCAGTGGGGCTCACGTGCGGCCGGGCACCCGGAATCCTTTCTCGTCCCGGGCGTGGAAGCCACCACCGGCCCGCTCGGTCAGGGTGCCAGCAACGCGGTCGGCATGGCCATGGCCGAGCGTTTTGCCGCCGGACGCTACAACAAGCCCGGCCACACCATCGTCGATCACTTTACCTACGCCCTGGTGGGCGACGGCGACCTGATGGAAGGAATCACCCACGAGGCAGCTTCGCTGGCAGGTCATCTCGGGCTGGGCAAGCTCATCTGGCTGTACGACGACAACAAGGTATCGCTCGACGGACCCACCTCGTTGGCCTTCACCGAAGACGTGGGCAAGCGCTTTGAAGCATACCGCTGGCAAGTCTTGCGCATTGAGAAGGGCGACACCGACATCGAAGCCATCGACCGCGCCCTGGTCGCGGCCAAGGCCGAGACGACGCGGCCGTCGCTCATCATGGTTCACAGCACCATCGGCTTCGGCTCGCCCCACAAGGCGGGCAGCAGCGAGGCTCACGGCTCGCCGCTCGGCGCGGAAGAAGTGAAGGCGACCAAGCAGAATCTGGGCTGGGATCCGGACAAGCAGTTCTACCTTCCTGACCAGGCAGTGACTCATTTCCGCACTGCCGTCGAGCGCGGCGCGCAGGCCGAGTCCGCCTGGCAGAATCGATTCGATGCCTGGGCCGCAGCCAACTCCGATCTGGCCAGTGAATGGCACACAGCCTTGCGGGGCGAGCTGCCCTCGGGCTGGGAATCTGGTCTACCGACGTTTTCGCCCAAGGACGAGCTGGCCACGCGCCAGTCGGGCGGCAAGGTCCTGGCCGCCATCGCCGGCAAGGTGCCCTGGCTCGTGGGCGGCGACGCCGACCTGTCGTGCTCGACGCTGACCACGCTGACCGGCCAGGGTGATTTCGACGGCCAGACCGGGCTGGGCCGCAACATCCATTTCGGCGTGCGCGAACACGCGATGGGCGCCATTGCCAACGGCCTCGCCTACCACGGAGGCGTGCGCCCATTCACCGCCACCTTCTTCGTGTTTTCCGACTATGAACGCCCGGCCGTGCGCATGGCGGCCATCAGTCGCTTGCCCGTGACCTTCGTGTTCACCCACGATTCCATCGGCGTGGGCGAGGACGGGCCGACCCACCAGCCGGTCGAACAGCTCATGTCGCTGCGCCTGATTCCCAACCTGTGGGTCATTCGTCCGGCCGACGCCAACGAAGTCGTCGAGGCCTACAAGATCGCCATGAAGCGCAGCAACGGTCCCGTCACGGTGGTCCTGACCCGGCAGAAGACGCCGACTTTCGATCGCAGCAAGCTCGCTCCGGCCGAAGGCGTGCACAAAGGCGGCTATGTGCTGTGCGACGCGCCCGCGCCGCAAGCCGTGCTCATCGCCACAGGCAGCGAAGTCGCAGTGGCGCTGGCCGCGCAGGAGAAGCTGCTGGCCCAAGGCATTCGGTCTCGCGTGGTGTCGCTGCCGTGCTGGGAGATCTTCGCGGCCCAGAGCCCCGAGTATCAGGACTCGGTCATTCCGCGCGCCATCAAGGCGCGCGTGTCCATCGAGGCGGGCGCCACGCTCGGCTGGCAGCGCTGGGTGGGCGACGAGGGCGTCGCCATCGGTATCGACCGCTTCGGAGCGTCGGGCCCAGGCGGTGTCTTGATGAAGCAGTTCGGTTTGCACGCCGACGCCGTGGTCCGCGCTGTCACGGATATGGTGAAGACGTGAAGAACATCGGTCTTGCTTTCGCTCTTGCCGCCCTCGTGACCTGCGGCCTCGTCGGGGCGGCGCGCGCAGATGATCAACGACCCACGGTCTTCACCTTCGCCTATGAAGGTCTCGTGGTGGGAGCCGGGGCCGGGCTGGCCGCGGGCTATCTGGTCGCGCGCGAGGACGGCTGGAAGACTTCGAAGGACTGGAAGCCCCTGGTGTACGGGACCGGCATCGGCGCGCTGGTGGGCAGCGGGGTCGGGCTGACCGTGGGCGTGGTCGACGTCGCACAGGACAAGCCAGGCCGTACCCGCTATGTCTTGCGCGACATGGCCTACGGCGTGGGGTTCGGCGCCACCGCGGGCGTGATCGCGGGCGGCCTTACCGCGATCTCGACCAGGAAGCCCGAGCACATCCTTCTCGGTGCATCCATCGGCGTTCTTTCCGGGGCTGTCATGGGGGCGGTGTTTGGCTTCATCGAGGGCGGGCACGCGCGCGACTATGGGGCTTTGGATTCCGACCGTCAGCGCTTCGCCCTTGCGATCGTGCCGGTCGTCGAGGCAGGCGGCAAGCTCGCCTACCTCCCCGCTCTCTCGGGCCGGTACTGACCGCTCAGCGAGCGCCGCGGCGTCGGCGAGCCAGCCGAGCGATCAGTCCGGTCATGCCAAGCGCCAGCCACAGGCTGCCCTGGCCCGCGTCGCTGCCACCGTAGGCACACCCGCTCGAGTGGCCCATGGGCTGAGCCAAGGTACCTCCGTCCGCGGCGGCGTTGGCTGTGCTGGGGGGCACCGGGGTTACCGGAGATGGTGTCGTGCTGGCGGGCTGCCCGCTCACAGGGCCGGCACCGCTGTCGCTGCTGGTTCCGCTGGCACCGCCGGTGCCGGGGGCCAAGCCCAGACCCACCGTCGCAGTCCCACTCGATCCCGAGTTCGCCGCGAACTGACCGCCGTCGGAAGCGTGCCCTTGCGTCGCGAGGATAATACCGTCGGGCAAGCAGGACTTGTCAGGCGCGTTGGGGCTCCAGGTCGGCCGGACCCCGCCGTCGTAGTTGGAGAAGTCGAAGCAGCTCCAGCCCGCGGGACAGGCCTGACCCGATCCGCAGTCAATGGGCTTGGGCATGCAGTTCATGATCACCGTGGTGCCGCAGGTTGGCGGCGTCGGCGCCGGGCAGGTCTCGCCCGCTGCGCAGGCCCCGCCCGATCCGGAACACCAACCCTCTTCGCTGACCTCCACGCACTGGTAGAGAGGGTCCGCGCAGTCGCTGTCAGTCGTGCAGGTCACAGGCACGTAGGTACAAACTGACGGTCCTGGGGTGCAAGTATCCGCGGTCGTAGTCACGGTGCCGCCGGCTCCCCCGGTCGCTCCGCCCGAGCATATCGCGCCATTGGCCTGGCAGACCAATGGTGTCGGGCAGTCGGCAGCGGTGCTGCACGCGTGCGGCTTGGCCACGCAGGTCCCGGTGGTGCCGGTCTGCGGCGGCGGCGTTTCGCACTTCGTGCCCGCCGGACAGGAAGGCGCGACGACCGGAAGGACGTCCATCACGCAATCGAAATCCGCGCTGGGACAGTCAGCCACGGTGGTGCAGACAATGGGCTTGGGCTCGCAGATCCCTGTGACGGGCGTGGGCACCGGCTCGGGCACGGATATAGGAGGCAGCAACCCAGCGTCCGGCCCTGGCAGGGGAGCCGCGCCTCCGTCCGTCGCAGGCACAGGCGCACTGCTCGGCGGGGACACTAGCGTCGCACAGTTGGTGCCCGCCGCACAGGTGCTCGCAGTAGCTACCCCGGCCCCGGGACTCGCCGCGCTTCCTCCTGCGCCGCCGGTGCCGACACTGGCGCCCCCAGTTACTGGCCCAGCCCCGACGCTCGTCGCCCCGCCTGTCGCGGTACCGGTCCCGGCCACGGCCTGCCCAAAGGAACATTGATACCCGGTATCGCAATCCGAGTCGGTCGTGCAATCCTTGGCCGCGGCTGTCCGTCCCATCCCGCCAACCAGCAAAGAGACGGCGGCAGAGGTCAGGAAAACATGGCGCGAAGGTCGCAAGGCTTTAATCAACATGGCTTGGGCTCCTTTTCGACTACTGCTTGTCTTCAATCCTGTCCTTGCAAGCCCGGTGCCGCCACCCACGAACGCAATTCTGTTGCGATCACGCCGGAATTGCCCGCCTGTCCCTCAGAAATCTGAGGCTGACCACTCCTCGTCCGTCAGGCTTCTTCTACCCCTGGTGCAGACGAGAGGCCTCAAACGAGCAACCTTGCGCGCCAATCCCGTCAGCCGTGGGGAAAATCTCGGCGAACGTCTCGCGCACCAGGTGTGCGATGACGTGACGGTTGGCCATGGCGCAGTTCATGGCCGCGCGCATGGCGCCCAGGCAGCGCCGGCCCAGGGCAGAGATCTGGTGGCTGTGCTTTGCCTGGGTTGGATCCGTCCCGCACCTTCGACCCGCGTAGCGTCCCACGGGCAAGATATGTAGACTCGGGTGCATGATCAAGCGCACGACGGCCGCCCGGTCGAGAAGCAAGCGAGCCGAAGCCCAGTGCCACTAGGGGAGATCGTCGCTTGAGCCATGTGCTTCTCATCACGCCGCCCATGGTGCAATTCAACACGGCGTATCCCGCGCCGCCGGTGTTGGCCGCGTTTTTGCGCCGGCACGGATACGAGGTAGGGCAAGAGGATCTTTCCCTGGCGTTGGCTTTGCGACTCTTCTCGCCGCGCGGGGCGAGGGAGGTCGAACGAGCCCTGCGCCGGCGCTTTGCCCACCGACGTGGCCCGCCTTCGGTGCGGCACTTTCTCGCCCACGCGACAGAGATCGAATCCGCGGTTGCCGAGGCCGTCGCCTTCCTGCAAGGACGTGCGCCAGGGCAGGCGGCGCGGCTGGCACAACGACGTGGCTTGCCTGAAGGCCCGCGCTTTGCGTCCGTGCGCGGGCTCTTCGCAAGCGACGACGAGGCCTCGTTGGCGCGCCATCGCGCGAGCCTTTTCCTCGACGAGATTGCCGATGCCGTGCACGACGGCCTCGACGATCTCTTCGATCTGGCCCGCTACGCGGAGCGCCTGGCGACGACAGGCGATTTCGAGTCGTTGCGCCGCGCTCTCTCCCGGCGCCGCAGTCTGGTCGACCGATGGATCGACGAGGAAGCAGAAATCGCGTTTCGCTGCCACCGGCCGCGCATCGTGGGCATCACCGTCCCGTTTCCCGGCGCGCTCTACGGCGCGCTTCGCGTCGCCCGCCGGATGAAGGCGCTCGATCCGCGCCTGGCCACCGTCCTGGGCGGCGGCTACGTCAACACCGAACTGCGCGAGCTTTCCGACCCACGCCTGTTCGACGATTTCGACTATGTGACCTATGACGACGGGGAAATACCTCTCCTTCGCATTGTGGAGGATGTTCACCTGGTACGTACGCGGATGCGCCGGCGCGGCCGCGTGGTCTGGCTGGACGATGCGACGGCGCCGGTACTGCGCCACCGCGATCGACCCACGCCTGACTTCGCGCCGCTTTCCACCCGCGGTTATCTGTCCATGGCCGAGAGCCCCAATCCCATGCACCGCCTCTGGTCAGAACGACGCTGGCTCAAGCTGGCCCTGGCGCACGGATGCTACTGGCACCGCTGCGCGTTCTGCGACACCTATCTCGACTGCATTGGCCGTTTCGATCCGGCCGACGCCGCGACCATCGTGGGCTGGATGGAAGGGGCGATGGCCCAGACCGGGGAGCGGGGCTTTCACTTCGTGGACGAAGCCGCACCGCCAGCCTTGCTCGCGGCGGTCGCTCGCCGCATTCTCGACCGCGGCCTGGAAGTCGAGTGGTGGACCAACATCCGCTTCGAGCGGCACTTCACGCCCGAGCTCGCCCGCCTGCTGGCGCGCTCGGGTTGTCTGGCAGTCACCGGCGGGCTGGAGTCCGGCACGGATCGTTTGCTGGCTCTGCAGGACAAAGGCTTCGATGTGGCGCAAGCCACGCGCGTGATGGCCGCCTTTGCCCGCGCCGGGGTGCTGGTCCACGCCTATCTCATGTACGGCTATCCCACGCAGACCGCGCAGGAAACCGTGGACGCGCTGGAACTGGTCCGCCAGCTCTTTGCCGCCGGCTTCCTGCATTCGGCCTACTGGCACCGTTTTGCGCTGACCGTACACAGCCCGGCTTTTCGCCAAGCGGACAAGCTAGGAATCCGGATTATCGCCCCAGGGCACATGACCTTCTCGCGCAACGAGATCCCCTTTGCCGAGCCCACCGGGGAGGATCCGGCGCCCTTTGCTCCCGGTCTGCGCCGCGCGGTCTACAACTTCATGCACGGCCAGGGCTTGCGCGCCGACGTGCGTAGTTGGTTTGATTTTCCCGTGCCTCGCGCAAGGCTCGCACGCGGCTTCGTGCACACAGCCACGCGCGATTCTTGACGATCAACCGCCGCGAATCTTGTGCAGGGTGAGCATGTTGGTCTGGAACGGCTCGTCCCTCAAGACCACGCCGTAGGTGACGATAATGTCGTCCCCGGGCTTGGCCATGGCATGAGCGCAAAGCTCGCGCTCGGCCTGTTCGACCACGCCGGCGACACCCTTGACCCAGGCCCCGTAAAGCGGGCGCACGCCCCAGAAAAGGCCGAGCTGGTGCAAAACGGAGTCGTGGCGCGAGAACGCCACGATGTTGGACAGGGGGCGCTGCGCGGAGAGCAAGGCCGCCGAATGTCCGCTCTCGGTGTACACCGCGATGGCCGCCAGCTTGAGATCTTCGGCGATCTCGGCGGCGGCGTCGGCTATCGAGCTGGAGTAGGTCCGCTCGGTCACGTCGGGCCGCTCCTTCCACAGCTTGTGGTAGTACTCGCTGCCTTCGATCTCGTCGATGATGCGCGCCAGGGTCTTGACCGCTTCGACTGGATAGTCGCCCACCGAGGTCTCGGCCGAAAGCATGACCGCGTCGGTACCGTCGAGAACGGCATTGGCCACGTCGGAAACTTCGGCGCGCGTGGGCCGCGGGTTCTTGATCATGGAATCGAGCATCTGGGTGGCGGTGATGGCGGGCTTGGCGCGGAACTTGATGTCGCGCAGGATTCGCTTCTGGATGAGAGGCACCTTCTCGTGGCCGGCTTCCACGCCCAGATCGCCCCGCGCCACCATGACCGCGTCAGTGACGTCCAGGATCTCGTCCAGCCGGCCCACCGCCTCGGGCTTCTCGATCTTGGCGATGATGGGGATCCCGCCAGCCAGTTGCTTGGCCTCCTCCACATCCTGCGGGGTTCGCACGAAGGACAGGGCGAACCAGTCCACACCCAACTCACGGCCGAACACGATGTCCTTCTTGTCCTTCTCGGTCAGGGCCGGCACCGACAGCGCCGAGCCCGGCAGGTTCATGCCCTTCTTGTCCTTGAGCAAGCCACCGTCGATCACGCGGCAGATCACGTCGTCGCCCTTGATGGATTCCACTTGAAGCTGCAAGAGGCCGTCGTCGAGCAGGATGGGATCGCCAGGTTTCACGTCGCGCGCCAGGGGCAAGTAGGTGTGCGAGACTCGCTCGCTCGTGCCCAGCACTTCCGTGGTGGTCAGGCAGATGCTCTTTCCCCTTTCGAGGGGCACCTGACCGCCGGTCATGCGTCCTACCCGAATCTTCGGGCCACACAAGTCGGCAAACAGGGTGATGGGCCGGCCGGCCTCGCGGGCCGCCGCGCGCACCTCTTGGTAAGTCTTGCGGTGGGTGTCGTAGTCGCCGTGCGAGAAGTTCAGACGCGCGACATCCATGCCGGCATCGATCAACTCCACCAGGCGGGGCACGCCCGCGGTCGCAGGTCCCAGGGTACAGACGATCTTCACCTTGCGCATGTGTGGCCTCCTGACGCGGCTATGGTCGCAGAAGGTCACGCCCTGCCGCAAGCTCGTTAAGATCTGGCGGATTTTCTCTTGACCTGTATTATTTCCGGCCTGAGACGCTAAACGTCAAGGAGGGATCCCGATGAAGCGCATGGTTCTTGTTTTGGTTGTGTCCGCGGTTCTACCCATTGCTGGCCTGGTTCAGGCCCAAACCAAGGCCGCTCCGGCTGCTGCTCCGGCTGCCAAGGCCGCTCCTGTGGCTGCTGCCGAGAAGCCGGCTGCCAAGGCCGAAAAGCCGGCCAAGGCTGAAAAGGCCGAGAAGCCCGATTGCTCTGCCAAGCAGACTGCCCTCGACGATGCCAAGAAGGCCGAGAAGGACGCTGCCAAGGCCGATCTGTCGAGCTGCAAGGAGATGAAGGGCAAGGAGAAGGCCGAGTGCGAGAAGCCGCTCAAGGCGAAGGCCAAGGAAGATGCCAAGGCCGCCAAGGAGAAGACCGCTGCGGCCAAGAAGGAACTCGACTGCTGCAAGTCCCCGAAGAAGAAGGGCTGCGAGTAGTTGGTTCTGCAGGCGCGCCCCTCTATTGAGGAGCGCGCCCGAGAGGCGTGGAGCCTCTCGACAAGGCCGGCAAAGCTGGCTTTGTCAAAGGGCTCCGAAGCGGTGGTTCAGAACGGCGAGGGATGTCCGGCCACGACCACGTCTACGGCCACGGCCTCACCGACTGGCGGGCGCGTGCGGTTGCTGGTATCACAGACTGCACGGAGCCCACCATGGCCAAAGCCAAAGTCGCCGTTCTCAAGTGCACGCCCGAAACCATCCTGAGCGACATCGAGCGCTTGTGTGGGCTCGCGGGAATGAAGCAGGCGCTGGCGGCGGGCAAAACCACCATTCTGAAGGACAACATCTCGTGGCACTACCCGTTCCCCGGCGCCAACACCACACCCTGGCAGATGGAAGGCACCATCAAGGCCCTGCGTGCCGTCGGGTACGACGACATCACCTGCGTGCAGAACAAGACGGTGGTGACCAACGCCTTCAAGGGCGAGGATCTCAATCACTACGTGCCGCTTTTCCGGAAGTACGGCGTTCCGGTTCTCTACAACTTCAAGGAAAACGACATGCGCTGGGTCGAGTACAAGCCCACGGCGCGCATGCACGTCTTGCCGCGCATCTTTCCCGACGGGATTCGCATCCCCGACTACTTCCTGGGTAAGAACATCGTCCACCTGCCCACGGCCAAGTGCCACATTTACACCACGACCACCGGCGCGATGAAGAACGCCTTCGGTGGCCTCTTGGCCACGCACCGCCACTACACGCACAGCTGGATTCACCGCACCCTGGTGGATCTCTTGGCCATCCAGAAGGAAATTCACCCCGGCATCTTCGCGGTCATGGACTGCACCACCGCTGGCAACGGCCCGGGGCCGCGCACCATGATCCCGGTGATCAAAAACTTCATGCTGGCCAGCGCGGATCAGGTCGCCATCGACGCGGTGTCAGCCAAGATGATGGGCTTTGACCCGCTATCTTTGGAATACATCAGCGTCGCGCACCAAGATGGACTGGGCGTGGGCGACCCGCGCGACATCGAAATCGTCGGCGACGACATCTCAAACGAGAGTTGGGGCTTCAAGGTGGGCGACAACCTGGCCAGCATGGCCGGCGACTTCATCTGGTTTGGGCCGCTCAAGGCCATCCAGAAGCTGTTCTTCCACACCCCGCTGGTCAACGTGTTCGTGGCTGCCAGTGAGGCTTACCACGACTACTACCGCTGGCCGGTCAAGGACAGGAAGACCTTCGAGAACTGGAAACGCGATACGCAATGGGGCCGCCTTTTCCAGACCTACGAGAACGTCTGAACGCAGTCTAGCGTGAGCGGCTGATCGAGACAGCGATCCGCGGCTGAAAACACAGATGGGAGAGGCGAGGACACGGAACAGGCTTGCGGACGTTCAGCGGCGCCGCCAGGCCACGCCTTGCACGTCGCTGTCGTAGGGTGAGCCAGCGTCGATGCGCATGGGCGGAGCCGGGCCCAATCGAGTCGAGGGCGGCGCCAGCGCCTTGGCGATGGCTGGGCCGAGCCTCTTCCAGAATTCCTTCTTCAACACACGCGCCAGTTTCTCCCGGTAGGCCGCGATTTCCCAGCGTCCCACCACCGAGCCGTCGATGCCCTGCCAGACCAGGAAAGTCATCGCCAGCCGCTTGCCCCGCTGCTCGATGTCGGCGACGACAAAGGCTTTCAGTTCGCGGTCGCGTGCAAGCTGGGGATACTGTCCGGTCCCGGACACGGCGGGGATGGAAGTCAGGACAGCGAAGCCGTGTTTGGCCACGATGCGCGCGACGTGATGGCGCACCGACCGGCTGTCTTGGTCGGGCCCGGAAAACGGCTGCACCGCCACGCGCGGAGCGGCCCAGGCCAGATGGGTCGCGAGACAGACCATGGCGGCTGGCAAGAGACGCAGCATGGCGCCTATGGTCGCCCAGGTTGGGGGTGGAAAGCAATTCCGGCGGCGGTAAGATTGGCCCGAAAGATGCTGTAGCAAAGGCTCATGCTCGGGTCGATCTTCCACACGCATCGGGGGTTCACCATGAAAACCATTCGCCGCATCGCCTTCGTTCTGTTGGTTGCCGTGATGCCGGCCTGTGCCACGACGACCACCACTTCCTCCGAATGGGGCCAAGGCCCGGAATGGGTACGCTACGGCACCGTCACCAATGTTCGCGAGGTCATCCAGCGTCGCGAGGGCAACCCTGCGGGCGGCGCTCTCGCGGGAGCTATCATCGGCGGGATCCTGGGCGGTGGACGCGGCCCTGGCGCCCTGTTTGGCGCGGCGGGCGGCGCAGCGGTGGGCGCGGCAGCAAGCTCAGGCTCGTCTGAGCGAGTGAGCTACGAGGTGTGGGTCCGCTTTCAGGACGGCGGCTACCAGGCCTTCGTGTACGCCGGGCCCCCGCCCTTCCGCCCCGGCGATCCCGTGGCGCTCACGCCACACGGGCTGTACCACGCGTGAAGAAAAGTCACGGCCCACGATCCAGCGATGGCCACAATCGGTCGTGGCCGTAGACGTAGACGTGGTCGTGGCCGTGGCCAACGGCGATTACGCCTGCGGCTCTTCCTCGACCAGCTTGATCTCGTCGTCGGTCAGGCCATACAGGCCGTAGACGAGACTGCCCAGGCCTTCGGAAACTCGCGCTTCATCCGTTCCGAAGTGTCGAAAGGACGGCCTGCTCCGTCAGATAGGGCACGACGCCCAACCAGGTGAAGAAGGTTTGTTGCGCCGGATCGAAGCCAGCGGCGGCCAGGCCGTCCGCCAAAATCTCTCGCTCGAAGTCGATCGGAACGAAAGTGAGCGTGCCGGGCACCGAGATCGCCGCCTGGGCGAGCCGTTCGCGCTTCCAGGTTTGGGTCGTTGGGTGGTCCACTTCAAAGATGCGCAGGCTTTCCCCAAAAGTGGTGCGGTACGCATGCGTGTCGAGTCCCGCGCCAAGCACGACCAACTGGCAGACGCCGCGTGCGACGGCAGCCGTCAAGGTATCCTCGGCAAATCGCGTTCTTGTGGCAATGAACAGGCGCAGCTTTCGTCTCGACGGATCGTTCGCCGCATCGCGGACAGCCGTTTCGGCATCCGCTCCCGGGATGCGCACGGCCAGCGGATCTTTGAAGGTATGACCGCGCTCCAGCACCTGGTGGACGGCGCGATGGACAGCCGCCCCAAGGGCCGTACGGCTTGGCTGTCCTGGCTGCATGCTCCCCGCTCAGTGCTTCCCTACTTCGCGAACACACCCTTGCCTAGCGCATTCTCCCGGATGAATCGAATCGTATCGAAGATGGTGTCGCACGCCTCGCGCGGGGCAAAGCCGAGTTCGCTGCGGGCCTTGGTGCTGTCGAAATACCAGAAGTAGCTGGCCATATCGACACTGGCCGGCTCGATCGGGCTGCTGCGGCCAGCCGCCTTGAACACGGCCGATTGCACCTTGGCCGCCAGTACCGGCCAGCGGCCGTGCGCCTTGAACCGCGGGTGGTACTCCTTGCTCGTCCGTTCGATGCGGTCGAAGTACTCGGCGAAGGTCATGTTGTGGCCACCCAGCAAGTAGCGCTCGCCGGGACGGCCCTTGTCCATGGCCACCGGAATGATGGCCGCCACGTCGCGCGCGTCGACGAAGTTGATCCCGCCCGAGGGCACGAGCTTGACGTCGCCGGCGAGAAAGGACAGCACGTCGCGCGTGGATCCCATGCGCACATCCCCCGGGCCGAGCAGCAAGCTCGGGTTCACCGTGACCAGCTCGATGCGGTCCCCGCAGATCAGCCGCGCCGTCTGCTCCTGATACAGCTTGCTCGCGTAGTAGGGCCAGCCGGAAATCAACTCAAGCGGCGTGGGCGAGTCCTCGTCGGGCATCTCGTCGGCTCGCTTGGAAACCGCGATGGTGCCGCTGGTGGAAACCATCAGGATGCGCTTGACCCCGGCGTGCAGCGCGGCCTCGCACAAAAGCCGCGTGCCGTGCACGTGAATCTGGAACATGCGGTGGCCATCCGCAGGCTTGCGCGAGACGAAGCCAGCCAAATGATACACGTGGGTCACGTCCTCCAGCGCGCGCGCCACATCGGCGGGCGTCAGGATCGACCCCACCTGGACCTCGACGCCGCGGCCGGAGAACTCCGGCGCCGGAGCCACGGCCAGCAAACGGAGCTGCTTGGGCTCGAACTGCTGGCACAGCCCTTCCAGCAAAGGCGATCCCAGAAAACCCGGGGCACCGGTGACCAGAATCTTCATGGGCGTTCCCTGCTTTGGGCGACGACCTGCGGCTCGCCGTTGTCGGCCGGTCCCAAGCGAGTCACCAGCGGCCCCAGCTTCTCGCTGTTCCACGCCGCCCGCACGCTGGCCACGTCAAAACGCGTGGTCACGCCGTCGCGCAGGTTCTCGACGATCCTTTGGGTCAAAGCCGAGCAAAGACGCCAGGACTCCTTGTCGGACAAGCCAGCAATCAGCTCACGCAGGAACTCGATGTCCAGGAAGGGCCCGAAGTGGACCTCCAGATCGCGCTTCTTGGGAATGGTGGCGCCCACGGGCAGCGACTCGTGCGTGCCGCGAATATAGGCTGGCAGGATGCCCACCTCGGCGCGCAGGGCCAGGTAGCCCAGGCTGGGCAAAAAATCCGCCATCACGCCGCCGCGCGCCCGCGTGCCTTCCGGGAACAGCATCAAACTGCGACCGCGGCGAAGCACGCCCTCGGCGATGGCCAGCGACTTGCGCACCGAACCGCTCCGCTCCATGGGAACCAGATTGGTCAGGTTGGCAAAGTAGGCGCGGCGCCAGCGATTGGAGAAAAAATAGTCGGCCGCAGCCAGCGAGGCCAGGTCGCGTCCGGCATCGCCGAGGGCCACCTTCACCGCGCCCATGTCGAGGTGCGAGGAATGGTTGGCCGCCACGATGAAGTGGGTGTGCTGCGGGATGTGGGCTTGCCCCCGCACCTTGGTCTGCAAGGCCCGCGTGTAGAAGAGTTTCTGTGCAGTCGACAGTCCGCGTTTGCCCAGACGTTGCAGCGGAGCCGGCAGCCTGAGGTCGCCTTCCTGGTGGTGCTGGAAGGTGTCGCGCCGGCGCGGCTCGCGCCTTTCCAGGGCTGGATGGTGCCGCTTGCCCGTGGCCAGGTCGTACAGCGCGGCCACATCGGCCGCACCCGTGAACACCACGCCCTCGGGCAGGTGTACGCCCGCGGCTTCCAGCGCCGCGGTCAACTCGGTGAAGGTCAAGCTGTCGAAGCCGAGCTCGTCGACGCGGCTGTGCATGCGGATCTCGTAGGGCGCCTTGCCACAGGCGTTGGCCACGATCTCCAAGAACCAGCCCATGCCTGTTTCAGAGGCATGCGCCTCCTGGTTCTGCTGGCTGTCGCTCTTGCTCTTCTGGTGACGGCGGAGCAGCTCGTCGGCCACTTCGCGCCGCTTGATCTTGCGCGAGCTGGTGCGCGGCAGTTCCCCTTCCCAGAATTCCAGCGTGCGCACGCGCTTCCAGAAAGGCAATCCGGTGGCCACCTCACGAAAGTGCGCCTCGATCTTGGCCTGCACCTCGACCCGCGCTAGCCCCGGCTCGTGATCCAGGCTGGGCACCACCGCGCAGGCTACGTGCTCGGCCACGCCGTCGGGCAGACCGACCACCGACAGCTCCTTGATGAAGGGGCAGTTGCGGTAGAGATCCTCGACCTCGTCGGGATAGACGTTCTTGCCGTTGGTGTCGATGATGACGTCCTTGGAGCGGCCCACGATGAAGAGGTTCCCCTCTTCGTCGAATCTGCCCAAATCGCCGGTGTAGAACCAACCGTCGCGAATGGCTTGCGCCGTCGCCTCGGGGTTTTCCCAGTATCCAGCCATCACGTTGCGACCGCGCGCGATCACCTCGCCCACACCCGAGGCATCGGGGCTGTCGATCTTGACCTCGACGCCGGGCAGCGGCTGGCCCACCGACCCGAGCACCGGCTTCTTCTTGGGCGTGGTGACCGAGAGCACGGGCGCGGTCTCGGTCAGGCCGTAGCCCTCGAAAAAATCGAAGCCCATACCGTAGAAGGTCTTGAGCACCTCCGGTGGCAACGACGAACCGCCGCTGATCATGTAGCGTACGCGCCCGCCGAAGCCTTTGTGGATGGGGAAGAACACGAACATGCCCAGATCGATCCCGGTGCGCGAGCGTAGCTCGAAATTGGCCCGCGTCAGCGCGTTGACCAGGGATTCCGCCAGCGCAGAGCGATCGGAGAACTTCTGCAAAACCCGTCGGCGCAGCGCCTCCCACACCGCAGGCACGCCCACGATGGCGGTGATCTTGCCGGTCTTGAGCACGGCATTGATGGCGTCGCCAGTCAGCTCTTGCAAGTAGGTAATGCGCGCCCCGCGCGCGAGCGGGACCAGAAGCCCGGTCGAAAACTCGAAGGTGTGGTGCAAAGGCAGCACGGAGAGCATGCCGTCGGTGGGCCCCAGGTCGAAGGTGCGCAGAAGCTCGGACACCATGAAGGTGAAATTCCGATGGGTCAGCATCACGCCTTTAGGGTGCCCGGTGGTGCCCGAGGTGAAGATGAGCGAAGCCACGGTATCGGGTCCGTGCTTGCTGTGCAACGCGCGCTTGCGCTCGTCTTCGACGGCCAGCGGCTGCAGCGCGAACACCGTCTCGAAGGGCCACAGGCGCGTGGCTAGGCCTTCCTTGGAAAGAGCGGATGGAAGATCGGGACGTTTGTCCAGCAGATCGTCGCCGGCAATCACCCCCACCGCGCCCGACGCGCGCGCGATGTTCACCAGTTCGGCCGTGGTCGAATCGTGCGCGACCGGCACCACCGTTGCGCCCGCCTTGAGCACGCCGAAGAACGCCATGGACCACTCGGGCGCGTTCTTGGCGTAGAGGATCACACGATCGCCGAGTCGAACATTTTCGCCCACCAAGAACGTGCCGGCGCGGGTGGCCAGTTCCTGCAGGTTCTCGTAGCTGTACGATTCCTGCCGCTTGCCGCGTTCCATGCGCAAGGCCACGCGCGTGGCGTGCAGCTTGGTGGTGGTGTCGAACAGCTCCAGCAGGTCGTGGTAGGCGTACACGCTCTTGGGCTTGGCCGCGTAGGTCTCGTCCAACTCGGGCAAGACCCACTTCTGCAGCCCGGGGAAGTGGATGTTCAGGAAGTAGTCGTACCAGTCGATGGTTTCAGGCGACCAGGGCAGAAGCGCGCGTTCCTCAGCGGGCAGCCGGTCGCGCAGGGCGCGGATGTGATCGGAACGCAGGACGTAGGCGTTGTCCAGAATGAAGGGGCGAAACAGATCGATGTTCTCGCCCGCCTCCTTGGTGACTCGCTGGACCTCGTCGACCTTCTTCTTCACCCGGTCGACCAGATCTCCGAAACGGCCGCCAGCCCAGCGCGGTCGCACGCGGTCCAGTGTCTCGGAGGCGCGCTCGGCCAGGCGGTTAACCAGGGGTAGCGACTTCTTGTCGTATTCCTCATACGTCACCGGCCGGAACTCCATGCGCGCGGCCAACTGGTTGAGGAACCTGTTGCCCACTTCCTTGTCCTGGAAGCGCTTGCGCTTGTACAGCCCGGTCAGCGTGGTCACCCGCCCGATGTACGAGGGGTTGAGATCGCCGGCGGCCAACTGGTGCACCAGCTCCGGCTCCTCCACGCAGGCCTGCGCCGCCACCATCAACATGGCGGCCGCGATGTAGTCGACCGGCACCACGTCGAGGATGAGCGACTCGGACACCGGCAGCAGGTTCTGTCCCTTGAGCGCCAGGTACACCAGCGGCGCCGAGGTGGTGAACCCCTCGTTCCAGCCGCGGAACGGGTATTCCAGCGAGCTCTCCACGATGGCCGGCCGAACTATCGAACGCGCGATGCCCGTCTCGCGCGCCACCAGTTGGTCGCCCATGCTCTTGGTGTAGGTGTAGATGTTGGGCCAGCCCCAATCCTTTGCGCGGGCGACCCCTCGCTGGGTGAGCTCGGCGCGCACCCAGTCCTTGCGCTCGCGCGCCACGGCCAGTTTGAGCGCGGCCTCGTCGTCGGGATCGCGGTGCTGCTCCAGCAGCGTCTCGCGCGCGTGCTGGCGCAAGCGCGCGAGCACCTGCGCATCGTCGGCCTGGGCCCGCACCTCGGCCGCAATGCGACCGCAATCAGCGATCTCTTGCTCGACCGAGAAGCGCGTTCCCGTCAGTTCCTCGCGGCGCGGGAAATAACCGTCGAGCGGCTCGCTCTCCCACACGTTGCCGCTGCGGTTGCCGGCCACGAAGCAGGTGCTGGTGTGAATCAGCGCCGGCCGCCGCATGCGCTTGACGAAGGCGATCACATTCTTGGTTCCCTGCACGTTGGTGCGCAGGGCCGATTCCAGCGGCGGGTTGAAGGTCACTTTGCCCGAACAGTTGATGACCACGCTGATATCGGCCGCCACCTGCGCCGCCTGCTCATCGGACAGACCCAGGTTGTCCTCGGTGATGTCGCCATCGATCACGCGAATCTTCTGAGCCAAGAACTCGTGCAGACGGTCCGCACCGCCGAACTTCTCGCGCAGGGGATCGAAGGTTCGCGAGGGCACCACATTGTCCCAGAAACGCTTCTCGCTGGAGGTGCCGCTTCCCCGCCGCACCATCACGTACACCCGGCCGATGTCTGCAAAGCGATGGAGCAACATGCTCAGCAGCACTTTGCCGAGGAAGCCGGTGCTTCCCAGGATGAAGACGTTTCGCCCTCGGTAGATCTCGCTCGGCGAGAGCACGGACTTGGTCTTGCCCACAGGCGAATTCATCGGCGTGCGGCTACTCCACGTCGGCCATCACGATGGGTGGCCATTTCATCATGGTGATCGATGCCGACGGACCCACGAAGGATCGCGCCATGGCAATGGCTTCGGTCAGCGATTCGGAGCGATCCCAGCCCATGATGGCAGGCACGTGCGCGTTCTTGGCGCCGGCCAGAATCACTTTGCCCGCGTGCTGGCGGCCGTTCTCGCCCCAGTACCACATGAAGAACGGGTGCGCACCGTGGTAGGCGTTGCCCCGCCGGTACATCTCGATGTAGCTCGGGTTGCGGGCGAATTCCTCTTCGTACTTGTGCTGCAACGTCGGCGCATCGCGCGTCTCGGGCAGCAGGCGGTGGAAGAACTCGATGTAGCTGGGATGGAAGGCGTGGTCGAATTCGTCGTAGCCCGGGTGACACAGGATCAGCGCCCCGCCCTTGCGCAAGACAGGCTTGCCTCGGTAGAAATTGTGGAAATAACCCAGCCCCATGACCTGCAACAGGATGGGGTTGAGGATCGAATTTATGTTGTAGGGCGAGACATAGGGAATGGGGAAGATGACGATATCGCTCTGCCCTTTCACCTTGACCATGTACTGCTCGAAACCCTTGGCCACGATACGCTCGTGCACGGGATCGGCCTTGCCGGCGTGGCACGCGATCATCTGATAGGGTGACGGGATCTGCTCGAACATCTTGCGCCGGGCAGTCTCGGGCAGCTTGGCCAGGGTCCAGCGCAATCCCTCGAACTTCAGGCGGTCGACCTCGCTGAACTCGTCCTCGTTCTCGCCCAAGAACTTGGTCGGGTTGGCGAACATCCGGTTGTTGATGGTGGTCTCGATGTGAAACACGTTCATGTGCTGGTCCACCAGGCGTCCCTGCCGGACGATTTTGGTGTTGAGCATGGAACGCGCCGGATCCATGTAACCGTCGCAAGCCAGGATGGTGTCCGGGCTGTGGTGCACGCGCACGCTCTCGTAGTCGCACAGGCCGACCGCCACCGACTTGTGCCCGCCATCCATGGGCACCAGGTTGATGTTCACATAGATGACCAGATCGCTTTCCACCGCGCGCCGGTTGATGTTGACCGGCTCGTTGTGGTCGGTCTTGCCCAGGGGAACCATGCCATCGGGATCTTCCGCGTCGTGGTTGTACAGGCGGTCAGGATGGAAGGCGTCGAAGATCTTCTTGCCCACCATGCGCTTGATCTCGGCATCGGTCATGCGCCGGTGCAGCGAGTTGGCCACGATTATGTGCACATCGTCCACGCCGTTGGCGTCGAGCAGATCGAGCACGATCTCCAGCACGATCTGCCGGATGTCGGGCGTGGTCATGGGCGGAAGCGGCAGACTGATGTCGTCCACCGCGATGGTCACGCGCATGCCAGGCGAAAGCTGGGCGTAGAGCGGATCGCTGTCGAGCGGATGGTTGAGCGCGTAGCGCACGGCTGCGCCCGGGTTGGCCAGGCCCTCGATGGGCGGCTTGGCGTAGACCACGCGGGTGCCGATGGGCAAATCTTCGCTGAGCAGCTCGGTCCCCGAAAACACGATCCGCGGCGCGGAGTTGCTATCGATGTAGACGACCTGATCGTCTTCCTTGTGGCGGGGCACGGGGCCACGCAGCGGCTTGGCTTCGCGCTTGTTCATCGGGGCCTCATGCTAACGCAGATCCAGGATGGGCCAGTCATGTTGTAAAGCGGTGTTCCTCAGGCGGAAGTCGGGGTTGACAGCGGTGGGGTGGCCCACCACCGACAGCATGGGTAGATCGCTCATGCTGTCCGAGTAGCTGTAGCACTCGGTGAGGTTGAGTCCCTCTTTCTCGGCATAGACGCGAATCCAGCTTGCCTTGGTGGCCGCGGCCATGACCGGCGGCAAAAGGCGCCCGGTGGCCTTGCCGTCGACGAATTCCAGGTGGTTGGTGACGGCGTCGTCCAGTTCCAGGTGACGCACCAGCGGCCCTGCGGTGATATCCAGTGCGCCGGTGACCAACACCTGGCGCAACCCCAGCCTGCGCGACTTGTCGATGAGTTGGTAGGCGCCCGGGTAGATGGATGGCTGGATGACCGTGTCGAACAGTTCCTGGGCCAGATAGCGCAGGCGGTCCTCGGACTCGCCCCGGTAGCGGCGGAAAAAGATGTCGTTGAACAGCCGCCGGTTGAACATGTCGGCAGCCAGAAACAAAGGGATGCTGGCCACGGTCGACGTCATCCGCGTGACGCTCCGCCACAGACCCTGCTGGTTGCGCGCGTTGTAGGCGAAGGCATGCACCAGGTTCGTCCGACACAGGGTGCCGTCGAGGTCATAGAACGCAGCCGCTTCCATGTTCAGAAGTGCAACCGTATATCACGACCGAGACGGTGGGCCACCATCGGCCTGAGCCACGATAGCCGCACAAGGTCGTGTCCGGGGTGGTGGTGTCCTCTGTCGAATCGCGTAGGATGGGGCCATGGTTCCCGAGCAGAGGCTGGCACAATCTGCGCGGCAGGCCGGTCTTCGGCTGCTGGTGCTCTTCGGCTCTCGCGTCCTGGGAAACATCCGCGGCCAGTCCGACTGGGACTTCGGCTAACTGGCCGGCGGGACTCTTGACGAGGAGTTGTTGCGCGAGCGCCTGATGGAAATCCTCGGGACGGACCTTGTCGATCTGGTTGACCTGTCCAATGCCAGCGCCCTGCTGAGAAACCCTGCCCAAGACGGGCTGACCGCAACCGTCCATTGACAAGGTGGGTCGGTGGTCTTGGCAAGCTACGATCAGCGCATGGCCGAAGCGGCCCGCAAGATGGGTTTTGCGATTCATCCTTTGTAGAGGTGGCGAAGAACCGCGTATCTGCCTACTCGTCTCCAGCTTATCGAGTTCTCGGCGCGGACGGGTCGAGTACGTCAATGCCGGTACCGATGACATCCTTCACGTTGCGCGTGACGAGCGTCAGGTCGTGTACTTGTGCCGTTGCGGCCAGCAACCCGTCGACGACCGGCAAGCTCCCCCGAGCATCGAGCCTTCCCCACTCGTCTACGGTCGCGGCATCCACCGGCAGCACGCGATCGGAATGCGCCTGCATCAGGTTGTCGAGCCAGCGTTCGAGTGCGGGGGCGGCACGGGGATCGCGCTGCCGGATTGCCTCGATCCCGCGGCGAATCTCACCCGCGACAAGGACGCTCAAGAAGATCAAGTTCTCGTCGACGCTTGCGAACCAGCGCTGAATATTCACATTGGCGCGCATCCCCTTGCGTAGTTCCGAGAGCACGTTTGTATCGAGCAGGAAGCCTTTCACAGTACAACCCGCCGTCCCCGGTGGTGCGGCCGCCCGAAGTCGGCGTCGCGCCCCACATCCGGAATTCCGCTTAGCATCGCCTTCAGCGAGGGTGCTCCCGGCGAGAGCAGCGCCTGCCTGAGGATCTCGCGATGCTCTGCTTCAGCGGAATGCCCACGCCTAGCAGCCCGCTGCTTCAGGCGGACAACCACCTGCTGGGGAATGTCTCTCACGATAAGCTGAGCCATATTGCTATCAATGATAGCACACTCGGGGCAAGTCAGCGCAAGTCCTGAATCCGTCTGCAATTTCGCGGTTGTTGCAGTTGCGCCGGCTCCGGATCTCGCATTCCCGTAACGCTACTACTTCTCGCTCGGCTTGGCCTCGGCCAACCACTCGCCCATGATTTCCACGCGCGCCGCTGGATCCAGCTTTGGGAACTGGGCCAGGGCCCAGTCTGCGGCAGCCAGACGTCCCGGACCGGCGGCCAGGGCTGCGTAGGAGCCTAGCCAGACATGGCCGTCGGGCGCCGAGGCTGTGGCCAGCCGCTTCGGCGCCTCGGCGGCTGCGCCGCCCAGGAAGCGCAACTCGGCATCCCCGTCGCTCGCCAACTCGGCCTGCAGCTTGCGCGCAGCTTGATCGCGACGCAGGACCAAGGCTCGCGCGCTGGCCAGGCGAACTCGCCGGTCGTGCTTGCCGTGGACCAACTTGCCCAGCATCGCGGCCGAGGCCTCTCCCTTCATGGCCCCTAGTTCTTTCGCCACGGACTCGCCGGGCCGCGGATCCTTTTCTTTGAAGAGTTGGAAGAGTTGAGAAACCATCGCCTCGCCACCGGCCCGCAGCAAAGCGACAGCCGCGGCTCCCCGCACCTCGGGCGCGGGATCACGCAAGAGCCCGGTCACGCGAATCACCGCGGCTCGACCAGCGCCCGGCCGTGTCCCCGCGAGCAATGCCGCCGCCCGTATGGCTGGCGGCGCATCCTTGGCCAGGCCCAGCAGGGTCTTGCGCGCCTCGGGATCGTCGAGGGTTCCCAGGGCTTCCGCGGCAGCCACGCGTTGGGGCTCCGGCGCCGAGCGATCCTGGGCCACGGCCATGACCCCCGGCAAGCACTCGGGCTCCAGTCCAAAACGCAGGGCCGCCACCGCCGTGCCGCGGGCATCGCCGGCGGGCCCTTCCAGCTTTTCCCTGACCAGCGGACACAAGGGAATCGCGAGTCGCGCCAGTGCGCGCGCCGCCGTCTCCACTTGCTCGCCCCGCGCCACAGCCTGGCGAAGCTTCTCGACCCCTGCTCGGTCCCCAGCCGCCGCGCGGGCCGCAGCCACGGCCAGTCCCTGGCCGGCGTCCGCGCGGTCGAGCCACGCCCACGCAAACGACGAGAAGCCCTGCTCGAGTGCGTCTTCAGCGGCCGCTTGCAAACGCTGGATGGCGATGATCTCGCGACCTTGCGCCACCAGAGCTCGCACCGCTTCCGGCAACGGACGTAGCGCATCTTTGACCTGCAGGCCCGAGCACCGGCGATCGTCGCGCGCGAAGGTCCACAGGACGTGCACGTTGCCGTCATCGGACAGGATCTCCTCGGGCGCAGCGCCATAGGGGGCGTTTTCCCGGACCACGTCGAGCGCAGATGCATCGAACTCGGACGACCCCGAAGGCTCAGTCACCTGCGCGCTCACCAAACGGCCCTCCCGGGCCAGCACCAACTCGACCACCGCGGCGCGTGTGATGAGGTTCACGGGATGGTCTTTGGGCAGGCGTGCAGCCGCCATGGCCAGGAAGTTGTCCGCCCAGGCCCGGTGTACCTTGGCGTGCAGGCCGCGCAGGTAGGCGAGAGTTCGGCCTTCGCCTTGCACGGGCGGCTCATCGCCTGCCCACGCCCTGACACCAGCCATAACCAGGAGCGGTAGGACAGCCAGCAGGCCAAGCACGCGCTTGCTCGTGATCATCGTCTCACCTCTCGCTTCAAGGTGGCGCAAGTATACGCGCGTCAGGCAGCTTCGGTCCAACCGTCGGTTCCCGTGACCGGAGCCGGTGGCCGGCCCCCCCCGGTACTACTCACCCCGCGGCGCGCTTCTGCGAACGACCGCCACCATCCTTTTCCCGCTTCTCCTTGTACTCGGCGATCATGGCCTCGCGCGCCTGCTTGGGCACCTCGGCGTAGCGCTTGAACTCCATGCTGAACTCGCCCTTGCCCTGGGTGGCCGAGCGCAGATCGGTGGCATAGCCGAACATGTCGGCCAGCGGCACCTCGGCCACTCCGGTGACAAACGCTTCGTGCTTCTCGGTGCTCAGGATGTTTCCCCGACGCTGATTGAGCTGCCCGATGACCGCGCCCTGGAATTCCTCGGGAAACTGCACCTCGACCAGCATGATGGGCTCGAGGATGGTGGGCTTGGCCTTGTTGTAGGCCTCGCGGAACCCCATCAGGGCCGCCGTGCGAAAGGCCAGCTCCGACGAGTCCACCGGGTGCGATTGACCGTCGTTGATGAGGCAGCGCACGCCCACGATGGGGAAGCCGATGAGCGGCCCCCGCTTGATCGCCTCCTTGAAGCCCTTGTCGCAGGCCGGGATGAACTCGCGCGGGATCGAGCCGCCCACGATTTCATCCACGAACTCGTAGCCGCTCTCATGATCAGAGGGCAACGGCTCGATGTAGCCCGCCACGCGGCCGTACTGGCCCGAGCCGCCGGTCTGCTTCTTGTGCGTGTAGCTGAACTCGCCCCGCTGGGTGATGGTCTCGCGGTACTTGACCTGGGGCCGACCGGGAACCACCACGCAGTTGTATTCGCGCTTCATGCGCTCGATGTAGATGTCGAGGTGCAATTCGCCCATGCCGCTGATGATGGTCTGGCCTGACTCCTCGTCGCGCGACACGCGGAAGGTGGGATCCTCTTTGGTGAAACGATTGAGCGCCTTGGAGAAATTGGTCTGCGCCGCCTTGTCCTGCGGCTCGACCGCCAGCGAGATGACCGCGTCGGGCACGTGCATGGACGTCATGGTGACGTTGATGCGCCCATCGGTGAAGGTGTCGCCCGAGGCGCACTCCACACCGAAGAGAGCCACGATGTCGCCGGCTTCGGCCGAGGCGATGTCCTCCATCTCGTCGGCGTGCATGCGCACCAGGCGCGGAACCTTCACCTTCTTCTCTCCCGCCGAGCAATTCACGATGAAGTCGCCTTTGCTGACCTTGCCCTGGTAGATCCGCATGTAGGTGAGCTGTCCGTACCGGCCGTCTTCCAGCTTGAAGGCCAGTCCCACGAAGGGCTTGGCCGTGTCGGATTCCAGCTTGATCTCGGCCTCGCCGTGATCCTGGTCGAGCGCGATGTTCTCCACCTCGGACGGCGTGGGCAGGTAGTCCCGCACGGCGTCGAGCAGCAGCTGCACGCCCTTGTTCTTGTAGGCCGATCCCAGCAGCACGGGTGTGCCCTTGAAGGCGACCGTGACCCGACGGATGGCCGGAACCAGATCCTCGGGCGTGCACTCCTGCTCGTGCAGGTACTTGTCGGCGATGGCGTCGTCCAAGTCGGCAATGGCTTCGATCATCTTCTGGCGGGCCGCCTTGGCTTCATCGAGCAGGCTGCCCGGTATTTCGGCAAAGCGCAGATCTTCTCCCTTCGCCCCGTCGAAGTACACCGCCCTCATGCGAATGAGGTCGATCACGCCCTCGAAACGGTCCTCGGCGCCGATGGGGATCTGCACCGGGATGGTGTGCAGGTGCAGCTTCTCCCGCAACTGCTCGGTCACCCGCGCCGGGTTGGCGCCGGAGCGGTCCAGCTTGTTGATGAAAGCGATGCGCGGCACTTGATAGCGCCGCATCTGGCGATCGACCGTGTACGACTGCGACTGCACGCCGGCCACGCCACAAAGCACCAGCACGGCGCCGTCCAGCACGCGCAGAGCGCGCTCCACCTCGATGGTGAAGTCCACGTGGCCGGGCGTATCGATGAGGTTGATGGCACAGTCCTCCCACTCGCACGAGGTG
>Ga0181523_10000401_pt1 | contig 48530 bp, 52 predicted proteins | sample PEATcosm2014_Bin_43_FD_119752 | JGI IMG/M metagenome (GOLD analysis project Ga0181523, IMG submission 119752) | Peatland microbial communities from MTU Mesocosm Facility, Houghton, MI, USA - PEATcosm2014_Bin05_30_metaG | ecosystem: Environmental > Terrestrial > Soil > Wetlands > Peat | place... | reverse complement strand
TCTTCTGTTTCCGGAATCTTGTTTTTCTGGAGCTGGCGAAGGGAATCGAACCCCCGACCCTCTGATTACAAATCAGATGCTCTACCGACTGAGCTACGCCAGCAGGTGGAAGCAAGTCCAACCAAGCACAATACTTCCCTGATCCCTTCCTGAAGTCCGGGACAATTATTTAAGTTATCACAAGGGCAATTCACGTGCAACCGGACCGGCTCCGGGACCCGCTTCGATGCCAGATCCCGTGCAAGAAATCATGCACAACAGATCCAACGGCCAACGGGTGCTATGATTATCCCGCTCACCCTGTTCACAGCGGATGAGCCGAGTACCCGCCGAAATTCGATGCGCATTCGACGCCACCTTCTCATCCCCCTGGCCGTTGTGCTGATTGCGGCCGCCGTAGCGTTGATCGTGGTCCTGCGCAAGCACGCCGCGCCCGAAGCGGCCCGCCTGCTCCCCGGCGCCGACGGTTTCTTCTACATCAATCTGAAGTGGATTCGGACCTTCAACGCCACCAGCCAACTGCCGCCAGTTTCCCGCGATCCCGATTACCAGCAGTTTGTCGAGGCGACCGGCTTTCAGTTCGAGCGCGATCTCGACCAGGCCGCCTTCGCCATCCACTATCCGCAGAGTTGGGGCGGCGGGACCGCCGGGTCGGCTTCAGAACCGCGTTTCTCCGAGGTATTCATCGGCAAGATCGACTCCGGCCGGCTGACTGCCTACCTTAAGAAGATCTCTTCTTCCATCGACAACTATCGCGGTTTTGACATCTACAGTATCCCCGTCGAAGGACGCACGGTGCGCGTGGTCATTCTTTCGTATGACAGCGTCGCAGTTTCCAACCATCCCGACCCCGACGTGATTCGCGGAGTGCTGGACCGCTCCCGCAAGTTGGCCTCGCCGTTTGGCGGACCCCGGTTGCTGCGCACGTTCTATCGACAAGTTCCTCTGGCGAGTCTGTCTTTTGCCATTCTGCGCGTGCGGCCCGAAATGACTTCGCTGGGCGGACTGGCCAGTTGGAGCCTGCTTTTTCCGAAGCCCGCCGTCGCCGTGATTTCCGCGCGCTATCTTCCGACGTTTCAAACCAGCGCTCTGCACCTGCGGGCCGAAGCCTTCACCGACAGTAACGCCGACGCCCAGGCCATCACCGAGAAGACCGCTGCATTCCTCGGCATCTTTCACGCCGCCGAAGGCAGCGTCGGCGTGCATGGCACCGATCCAGATGTAAGGACGTTCTTCGACAGCCTCAAAGTCGAACAGTCCGGAGATCGCGCGATTCTCACCGCCGTCGTGCCTCCAGGATTCATCAAGAAGGTCTTGACCGAGGCTCCGCCCGAGACCACGGCTCCAGCCGCGCCCGCTACGCCGCTGAAAGAGCCGCCCGCCGCGAAACGACAACAAAGGCGTAAGTTGCGATAACGACAATCGGGTGACCTCGTCCAATGTACGAAAGCGGAATTGTTGTGACAATTCCACCGTCCGCAGCATCTGCATCTAGTAGGTAGCCGGTGAAGTTCCGGTTTCGTACGCGGGCGGCGCTTTAGTGATGCCGCAGTGCCTCGAGATCAGACGCCATTCAGGGGCTGAATGGCGTCAACTTTTCCGCGGGTCGCTACAATAGAGAGAACTATGTCGAGTTTGCCATTACCGCTAGCTGTATTCGTCGCAGGATTGATCTCGTTCCTGTCGCCCTGCGTGCTTCCGCTCGTGCCCGGATACGTTTCCCTGATCTCGGGCGTAGGCGTGGAACAGTTGAAGCTGAAAGAGGGCGAGCTCTTTCGCAAGGTGATGCTCAACTCCGCCGCGTTCATCATCGGCTTCAGCATCGTCTTCATCACGCTGGGCGCAATTTCGACTGAAGTCGGCCAGATCCTGGCACAGTACAAATCGCTGCTCGCGCGAATCGCCGGAGTGGTCATCATTCTCTTCGGTCTTCACCTGACCGGCATCTTTCAGATTAAGGCACTGCTGGCCGACACGCGGCTGCACAGCCTCAAAGGCAGTTCCTCTGCCTGGGGCGCATTTGTCATTGGATTCGCTTTCGCCTTTGGATGGACGCCCTGCGTAGGTCCGATCCTCGCCGTCGTGCTGGGCTTCGCCGCCGATCAGGACAAGGTTTGGAAGGGAATATTTCTTCTGGCCATCTACTCGGCCGGACTGGCCCTGCCCTTCCTGCTGACGTCGCTTTGCATCGAGCGCTTTTTAAAGTTCTATAACCGTTTTAAATTCCACATGCACGCCGTGGAAGTGGCGAGCGGAGTCTTGCTGATCGCATTGGGCATCCTGCTGGCGATGGGCCGCTTCACCCTCATCTCCGGCTATTTTTCGTTCTTGAACCGCTTTGCGCTGTAAGGAAGTGTCTGTGTCTGTGTGGTGGCGGGGCTTCGCCCCGCCAGGACGGGGCAAAGCCCCGTAGCCACACAATTAAGGGAAGTCCGAGGTAACCGTGAAAAGAAATCCTCTGATTCTGTTCTTCATCGCCGTGCTCGTCACGGCCATGTTATTCGCCGGCCTCCGCATCGCTCGCAGAAACCGCGCCAGCGGTCCCGCCAAGGGACAACTCATGGGCAATCTGGCCCCTGACTTCGAACTGCCCGCGCTCGACGGCAAGAACCTCAAGCTCTCGGGCCTGCGCGGCAAAGCCGTTCTGCTCAATTTCTGGGCGACATATTGTGAACCCTGCAAGGTCGAGATGCCGTGGTTTGTCGAGCTGCAAAAAGAATATGGCCCGCAAGGATTTCAGATCGTCGGCGTAGCCAATGACGACGCCAGCACCGAAGACATCGCCAAATTTGCCAAGGAAATGGGCGTCAACTACCCCATCGTGATCGGCAAAGACTCCGTCAGCGACACTTACAACATCAGTGTTCTTCCCACAACGTTTTTTCTGGATCGCGACGGCAAGCTCATCGGCCGCGAATTCGGCTTGCGCAGCCGCGGCGTCTTCGTGGACGACATCAAGCAGGCCCTCAGGCAAGGCCAAGCGGTACAGGCTCGGAAGTAACTACGAACCGCGCCCGCACTGGGGTACTCTAAGGTTAGAGTACTCTAGATCCGGAGTAATCTGGAGCCAATGAAAATTCTTCTGGCGAGCGCGCTTCTCATCTTCTCCGCATGGGCTTGGGCGCAAGACGACCTCGGTCCGAAAGGTCCCGTCGTAAAAATGGCGCCCGCTCCAGTCGTAACCGTCGTGCAGGGCAAGCCAGCGACTGTCCCACTCTCGTTCCGCGTTTCGAGCGGATACCACATCAATTCCAACCAGCCGAAATCGGAGTTCCTGATCCCGACCGTGCTCAAGGTGGAAGCCACCACCGACATCGTCATCGGCAAAACTACCTACCCCGATGGCCACGATATGAGTTTTGCCTTCGCGCCCGACGAAAAGCTGAACGTCTACACCGGAGACTTCAACGTGGATGTTCTGGTGCGTCCGTTGCTCTCCGTGCAGCCCGGCAAATATATCGTCCGCGGAACTTTGAAATACCAGGCCTGCGATAATTCGGCCTGTTATCCGCCAAAACAGTTACCGATCAGCTTTGACGTGAAGATTGCCAAGGCTCCCCGCGCGCCCGCGAAGAACCCCGCCCAAAGCCCGCACGCGCACTAATAAAGCAACAGCTTTCCGGCGCGCCTTTAAGCACATGCGTAAGGCACGTTCTTACAGCACAACCGACCGCGCCTGATCCAGTTGACGCGTCAGCGTGTCAATCTGCGCCTGGAGCACGTTGCGAATGGAAAGCATTCCCAGCAACCGACCGTCATCGTCGACAATTGGCAAGTGCCGGTAGTGGCGCGACACCATGGTGGCAAGCGCTTCGGCCGGAGTGGTGGCTCGGGTCGCCATCTCGACCGGCGTCGTCATGACTTCCCGAACGGAAATCTTTCGTGGGTCGCGTTCGCCGAGCGACAGCCGGCTCAGCACATCGCGTTCCGTAAAAATCCCGGCGACGCGATGGTTTTCGTCAATCACGGCGACCGCTCCCACGTGCCGATCCAGCATCGTCCGGATCGCCTGCTCAGCGGTCGCTTCCATGGGAACTGAAGCCGCTTCTGAGTCGCACATTTCCAGGATTTTCATTTGCTCACCTTCAATTCGGCAGCTTGCCGTTCAACCCTACTTCGTTCTTGAACACCTTGCCCTCCTTCATCACAAAACGGACGTCCTCAAGAATTTTGATATCCGCCAAAGGATCGCCCGAAACCGCAACCACATCCGCATAGGCACCGGGCGCAATCGCTCCGAGCCGTCCCTTCATCTCCAGCAATTCCGCGGCCCGCGAAGTCGCGCTCTGGATTGCCTGCATGGGCGTCATGCCGAACTTGACCATCCAGGAAAACTCCTGCGCGATCGGCTCGGTCCAGGGCATTCCTCCCATGTCAGTTCCGAAAGCGATCTTCACCCCCGCCTTCACCGCCTTGCGAAACGACGCTTCGTGTTCGGAGGCGCGCTTGCGGTCGCGCTGGCCTGCCAGGGTATCGGCCGGCGCCCAATCCTGGTAGTAAATACTCAGCGTCGCGCACAACCACGTGCCCTGCCGGATCATCTGCGCGATCTGCGCATCGGTCAGCCCCAGTCCGTGTTCGATCGAGTCGCAGCCGCCGTCAAGCGCGCGCTGCAAGCCCTCACCGTTGTAAGCGTGGCAGGCCACCTTTTTCCCCCAGCCATGAGTTTCATCCACAATCGCGCGCAGTTCTTCGACCGTCAGCGTCGGCTGCGATACCAGGTCGCCGTTCTTGCTAACCCACGACCGATGCGTCATATACACCTTGATCCAGTCCGCGCCGTGGTCGAGTTGCTCGCGCGCGGCCTTGCGCGCCTCGACCGGCCCGTCAATAATCTGCACTCCCTTCGGTACCTCGATCTCTGGTGCGTAGCCCTCCAGCGGATATCCGCCCGTCGTCGAGATCGCGCGCGTCGAAACAAACAGGCGCGGCCCGGGAATGTATCCACCTTCTATTGCCATTTTGATGCCCACGTCGCCGTAGCCTGCGCCTTCAGTTTCCATGTCGCGCAACGTGGTGAATCCCTGCTCAAGCGCGCGCCGCACCGACACCGTGGCCCGCGCCGCGCGGAACGCCAGCGGATACTTGAGCAGTTGAATGTCGTATCCACCCTCGGCGGGATCTTCACCTTGCAAAAAAATGTGGGTGTGGGCGTCAATCAGCCCCGGCAGCACCGTGGCTTGCGAGAGATCAATGACGGTGGCGCCCGCAGGGAGGTTCGACGGAATGACCACTCCTCCGTCGACGACATCGGTAATCGTGTTACCGCGAATGGTGATGACCACGTTCCGACGAGGAGAAGCTGACACACCGTCAATCAAAGTCCCCGCCCGGATCACCGTCACTGGCGCGAGCACGGGCGCGCCCTTCTGAGCCCAGCTCGCGGAAATCAGCCACAGCAAACTCAGCAGTGCAATCGGCAGGGCGATTGAACGTTTCAAGGCAACCTCCGGAAAGGCTGGATTGTACTCCTTGCGGCAATCGCCATTGGGCAAAATCTCAGGGCGGGAGCTACCGGGCGGGCGGGCCAGCCCGCCGTGGAATGCGAAGAACGAAGCCAGCAGGATCGACTCTGGTGTGACTAAGCCTGCCGAACACCAGCGATGCTCCGGCCGTCTCGAGCACGCGGCTGGCAATCGCAAGCCTTACCCGGCACAACGTCGATACTGATGCCGAAGTGAACCCGGCCGAATCGCGCTTGGTCCTGGCGTTCGTTGTGCTCGGTTCCAGTTCGCGAAAGTCCGGCTCGCGAAAACCGCGTTCGCCTTCCACTCGCAGCACCGCCCCCGCCGGACCCTCCCCGAGCAGAAGTATGACTTTGCCCCCCGCCGGTTGCGCCTCGATCGTCGGTGCAATCAAATACTGCAAAGCCAGACGCAGCCGCGACTCCGGCACCGGCACCGTCGCCGTGCACGTACCCACCAGCCGCAACTGGATACCCCGCACCGCGGCGATCGAAGACAGTTCTTCGATCACACTCCGCAAAGCCGGGGCCAGCGCAGTGGAAAACGCTTGCGGTCCGGGCTGCTCGGCATCCAGATATTCCCGCATCAACTGGATCATGCCAATAACTTCTTCCGTGTGTTGCAGAGCGATCGCAACACTCTCCTGTTGCCGCTCCGCGACTTCCTCGATCGAGAGTTCGAGCGAACAGCGCAAGCTCGTGAGCGGCTGGCTTAACGAGTGCAGCAATTCGCCAAGCACGTCCGGACCGCGCGGCAGTTTCGGAAAAGAATGCGGACTCGTGCTCATGCTAATGCCCCGTCAGGACTCATCTGATACCCCACCCCACGAACCGTGTGGATCAAACATGGCGAGAAGCCGTCGTCCACCTTGCGCCGCAAATAGTTGATGTAAACATCCACCACGTTGGTGGTGGAATCGAAGGTCAGGTTCCAGACGTGCTCGATGATCATCGCCCGAGTCAGCCGGCGCCCGGCATTGCGCATCAGGTATTCGAGCAGCGCGAATTCCTTGGTGGTCAATTCAATATTCCGCCCGGCGCGCTCCACCTTGCGTTCCACGCGATCCAAACAGAGATCGCGGACGGTGAGGACCGACTCCGATGGCAGATGGCTGCGCCGCAACAACGCCCGCGCCCGCGCCGAAAGTTCGAGATAGGAAAATGGCTTCACCAGATAGTCGTCAGCGCCCGAATCCAGGCACTGCACGCGGTCTTCGACCCGGCTGCGCGCAGTAAGAATCATCACCGGCAAGTTCGCCTTGCGCTGCCGCAAACTTCTCAGAACCGACAACCCGTCAACCCCGGGCAGGTTCAGGTCGAGCACCACCAGATCGTAACCAAACTCCATCGCCATGGCACGGCCCTGGTTCCCCTCGCTGGCGACATCCACCGCATGATGTTCCGCTTCCAGTCCCTTCCGGATAAAGCTGGCAAGCGCCGCATCGTCTTCCACAATAAGAATTCTCATGAGCTTTTTCTAAGTCGGCTAACTCTGAACCGATTCTCATTCTCGACTTAGCCGCAGACGTACACAAGATAACCAGACCGTTCAAAGGGACGTAGTTCCGGAAGTGAAAAAGAAAGTTGCAAAACGGGGCCACCTGAAACGTCACTTGCCAGAATCAGTTTCCATTTTTCGTTTTCGCTCTCAACTCTCTAATGCGCGCATCCTTAACTTTCAATTTGCCCTGACACTTCTCTTTCTGAGCTCTGTTTTCTGCCTTTAGGGCTTCGATCCGGGCTTTGAGGGTCTGTTCTCGTAGCGACAAATTCTTGTCGCCTTTCACGCGAGGCATAGTTTTATCTCCTTATCACTACTGCACTCTATTTATAATTATATAATAGACTATAAAATAGATTAGCAGTACCGGACGGATTTATTCTGGGCGTGAAAACAGGAAGGCAGATGGAGCTAGAATTGGCGGGAGGTTCAACATGAGGATTTTGATTGGTGTGGTTCTTTTCTGCAGCTTAAGCTATGCGCAAACCACTTGGCAGGGGCTTTCGTTTGGCATGAAGCACCAGCAAGTACGGGACACCCTTTCGGCAAGAGGTTTCTCGCTACATGGCAGCGACGAGGCCACAAGGTTTACAGCGGAGCCTGATTTGGAGGTGAAGACCAATAGCGCAACGCTGTCTTCGAATCTGAAACCGGCCATTGCGACCGCCTCAATGTTCTTCAAGCCGGAACTTAGCTTTGATGCTCAAGGTGGGCTGCAGAGCGTAAGGCTCGATTTGGACCAGGCGAAAACTCTCCAGACCACTCCGGCGTTACAGCCGCTGGCGATGATCACCTATATTGCCGGGGCATCGGTTTACGAGCAACTGACGGGAAAATATGGGCCGCCAACTGCCAAACGCGGCCCCTGTGACGACATAGGCCTAGCATCGCTCGTCGGCACCGTCCAAGAGTGCAGCGCCAAGTGGAAGGACGCCGGTCAGACAATTGAACTGTTTTGGAGCTGGAGTGGCCTCATGGGCCACCCTGAAAAATTATCGTTTTTTATTTCGTACTCTAGCGTCGTGACAGCAAGCCTCTAATCTTCTTTTGTCCGTTGAAACAGCCGCCCTCGGCTATCCAGGCAAGCGCAGTCGCGGATATCTCCACTTTCTATGCCCCCAACTCCGACCGAATCGCCGCGACGATCGCTTCCGCCAGCCGATCCATCTGCTCTTTCGATTCGGCTTCAATCATCACTCGGGCCAGGGCTTCGGTGCCGGAGTAGCGCACGACCACTCGGCCAATGCCGTCGAGTTCCCGCTCCGCCGCTGTAATCGCCGCTTGCACCGGGGGGATCTCCGCGAAGGGAATTTTCTGGCGCACTCGCACATTCCGGACCGTCTGTGGAAACACCTTCAGATCGCTCACCAGGTCCGCCAGCGGCTTGCCCGTCCGAACCATGACCTCCAGCACCCGGAGCGCGGTCAGCAATCCGTCGCCTGTGGTCGCGTCCCCGTCGCGAAACAGTATGTGCCCCGACTGTTCGCCGCCGAGCGTCGCTCCCACGCGCTGCATTTCTTCGAGCACGTACTTATCTCCGACATTGGCGCGGAGCATCTGAATGCCCGATCGCTTGAGCGCCAGCTCCAATCCCATATTCGACATGATGGTCGCTACCACCGTGGCATTGGCGAGCGCGCCGCGCGACTGCATTTCACGCGCCGCCAGCAGCAGGACCGCATCCCCGTTGACCACGCGCCCATTAGCATCGCAAAAAAGGGCGCGATCCGCGTCGCCATCAAAAGTGACGCCCACATCGAAACGCCCCTGCTTGCCGGCGCCAACGTTGTCGGCGGCAAGACTCTCCGAAACAAAGCGCGCCACTGTTTCCGGATGCAGCGCGCCGCAATTCTCGTTGATGTTCTGTCCATCCGGCGCGGCGTGTAGAAAAGCCGTCTTGATCTTGAGCGCCCCAAACAGCTCCGGAGCTTCCGCAGCCGCCGCGCCATTGGCGCAATCGACCGCCACGCGGAGCCGAGTCAGGTCTGTAGACACACTGCCCGCGAGCCAGCGCACGTAGGCGTGGCGCAGATCTTCCTCACCGGGAAGGCTCGAAACTTTCGGAGTGCAATCCGGCGCCGGAACCGCATCCGCCTGCAGCAGCGCGAAAATCTCCTTTTCAATCGCTAGTTCGCGAGCGTCCGGTAGCTTGTAGCCGTCGCGGGAAAAAATCTTGATCCCGTTATCGGTCCAGGGATTGTGCGAAGCCGAAATCACCACCCCGGCATCGAACCCTTGCGACCGCGCCAGGAACGCGACACCCGGCGTGGTGATCACGCCAGCACTGCGCGTTTCCACGCCCACCGAAGCCAGCCCTTGCAGAAATCGGTCGGCGATCCACTGGCTGGAGACGCGCGTGTCCTGCCCGATTACCACCCGCGCCCTCGGATTCACGCGCACCAGATCGTGTCCCAGCGCCCGGCCAATCCAATAAACACTGTCGCGCGTCAGCGGAAATTCACCCGCCACGCAGCGAATCCCGTCAGTCCCGAAGAGTTGTCTGGTTTGCGTCATGAATTAGTCGTTGGTCGTCAGTGGTTATTCGCTAGTCGTCCGTCGCCGACCGTTCGCGGTTCGTCGTCCGACTAAAATTCGCGAACGACCAACGACCATCGACCACCGACCGTCTTACTTTTTTTCGTTTCCCGAGCGCTCCATAATAACCGTCACCCGAATCGAAGTGGGGTGTGCAACCAGGATCAGGGGATCGGTGACGTAGGCGTGGGTCACGAATGTGGCCCGCGTCACTACTCCGGTAGCGTCTACCGGATCTGTAGTGGCTGCTTCCATCGCTTCGACGCGACGGCGAGGTCCCGTGATCGTGACATTTGGTGGATCGGCGATCAGTTGTGCCACCTGCAGGCCGCTCGCGAAATTTCCGGTTACACGTGGTTGAACCTCGATCCTGCGGGTCGCGCGTTCATCGAAGGAGAGGTGAAACTGGCCGGGAATGATTTGTACGACCTCCAAATCCTGCGGCACATGAATTTGCGGGCTGCTCAGATCGAAAGTCCTTTCCCCTGGCCGAACCGTCGCCAGATTAATTTCCGCGTGCACATCTGCCGCCTGCAATCGATGAATCACGCGCTCCGGCCCCCGTATGCGGATCTGCACCTCGGTGGAGTTGGTGGAATCGATTTCCAGATTGTCGGGAAGATTCTGGAACTCGATCGGAACCCGCATTTCGACTTCGGCGACGGGGTCGCGCGATTGATACTTCCACAGGCCGATGGCGAGCAACAGGGAAACCAGCTTGAGCCAGAAATTGTGGATGAAAACACGGTGGAAAAAGCCGCGTTGCGCATAACCCGGCATCGTCAGTCGTCCCCTCCGTCGCGTGCGCCGGCATCCTGCTTGCGAGCGAGATTCGAGCTGGGCGGCTCCTCTTCGACAAAACTTTCCTCCACCGGACTCGGCAACGCCGGCGCCGGAGCGTAGCGGCGCAGCAGTGCGCTCAACCGCTCGCGCAGACGCTCCACCGTCAACTCGCGCTCAATGCTGCCCGCCACCGCCATGCTGATCGTGCCCGTCTCCTCTGAAATGATGACGGCGACCGCGTCGGTTTCTTCCGTAATCCCGATTCCCGCACGATGGCGCGTGCCCAGTTGTATCGAGAGCACGGGGTTCATCGACAGCGGCAGGAAACAAGCGGCGGCCGCGATGCGGTCCCGCTGCACAATCACCGCGCCGTCATGCAAGGGAGCGCTCGGGCGAAAGATCGTCGCCAGCAGGTCGTACGAAAGCCTGGCATCGAGCGACACCCCGCTTTCGATGTAGGTACGAAGCCCAATCTCGCGCTCGATTACAATCAGCGCGCCCGTCTGATTCTGCGAAAAAAGATTGGCTGCCAGAACGATGTCGTCGTAAACGTCGGCCACCGAACTCGAAGACCGCATCAGCGAAACCCGGCTTCCCAGGTTCGCCAGGGCGTGCCGTATTTCCGACTGGAAAACAACGATCAGCGCGAACACAACGTACGGCAGCAGCGTGCTGAGCAACCAGTTCAGGGTGCGCAATTCTCCCAGCCGCGCAAAATAAAAAGCCAGCCCGAGCGTAGCCACACCGACCAGCATCGGCGCCGCCCGCGTCCCTCGCACCAGCACCAGAAACTGGTAGATCAGGAACGCGACCAGCACGATGTCCAAAATCGAAATGACCGAGATCGCCGAGATGTGCGACCAGATCAGCGACGGTGTCACGCCACCACCCTAACGTCGGAAGTTGAATTGGCCTTCATTCTAATCCAGCCCCGCCGGATTACGTCTCGTCGCTCTGGCTGGCGGTCACGCGCGCGTGAACCCGTCCCCGAGCCAGGCGCGCCGACAACTCGTCCCCAGCTTTGAGTCGCGCCGCATCTTTCACCAATTGACCTTTCGCATCGAACACCAGCGCGTATCCGCGATTCAGAATCGCCACCGGCGAAAGCGCCTCCAGGCTTGCGGTCCGCCGATCCAGCGCCCCGCGACTCTCCAGCAACCGCCGGTGCGTGGCGGCGGCGAGGCTGGCAACTTGCGCCTCCAAACGCTGACGGATGGCAGCCAGACGGCGTCGCGCGTCGTAGTGCCGCACTGCCGCAGCCGCGCTCTCCGAGCGCCGATGAGAGCGCTCCAGCAATTGCCGTTCCGCCTTTTCCAGCCGGAAGCGCTGTTCATCCAGCTTCTGCTGCCGCCGGTGGATGCCGTCCATCATGCGCGCAAACGCTCCGTGCTGCGCCCGCTCCGTCAATTCCTGACGCGCCATCAGCAGCCGGTAGCGCACCGCGCGCTCCAGCCGACGGTACAAATCCTCCGCCTGCGCTTCGATCTCCTGCCGCGACCGGATCACCAGTTCCGCCGCCGCCGAAGGCGTAGGCGCGCGCAGATCGGCGACAAAATCCATGATACTGAAATCCGTCTCGTGCCCGATCGCCGAGATCACCGGAATCTTGGAATCCGCAACCGCCCGCGCCAAGCCCTCATGATTAAACGCGGCCAGGTCTTCGGCCGAGCCTCCGCCGCGAGCGATGATGATGACCTCGACCGCACTCTTGCGACGCGAGTCTTGATGCTGCAGCTCCTTATTAAAGTGTCGCAGCCCCGCCATCACCTCGCCCGGCGCCGCGTCTCCCTGCACCTGCGCGGGATAAATCAACACATTCGCCGAGTGATGCCGCCGCGCGAGAATGTTCAGGATGTCGCGCAGCGCCGCCCCCTGCGGCGAAGTAATAATGCCAATGCGCTGCGGCAAAGACGGAATCGTTTTCTTACGCGCAGCCTCAAACAGCCCTTCCCCCTGCAGTCGCGCCTTTAATTGTTCGAACGCCAACTGCAGAGCGCCCGCGCCCTTAGGCTCCATGAATTCGGCGGAGATCTGCAGTTCCCCGCGATCTTCATACACGGTGATGCGTCCGCGCACCGTGACGTGCAATCCATTCTCCGGACGAAACCGCAGCAGCTTCGCCGACGACCGGAACATCACCACCCGAATCTGCGCGCTCTCTTCCTTCAAAGTGAAATACAAGTGCCCGGAATCCGGAATGCGCAGATTGGAGATTTCCCCTTCCACCCAGCAATCCGAATATTCCCGCTCAATGTGCGACCGTACCGCGGAAACTAAAGCCCGCACCGTCCAGACACGCCGCTCCGGAGGCCGAAACTGAAACCCGAGTTGGTCTGCCATCTCCATAAAGGTTTCAGTTTACAAGAGACACACGTAGGGACGGACGCCCTCGTCCGTCCAGCCGAGCGAAGCTCGGCGGCGCTTTTCGTCGGCAGACGATTACCGCTTCAGCCGCCCAATCAGGAAGAGAACAATTGAAAGCACGACACTAATCAGGATGCAGGTCGCCAGCGGAAAATAGAAAGTAGTGTTCTTGCCCCGGTACACGATGTCCCCCGGCAGTCGTCCCAGCGGCAAGCCCGCCCGCCCCAGCAGCACGACGATGCCCCCGATCACCACCAGGGCCACGCCGAGGATCACCAGCAACCGTCCCATCTCCGCCATGCTTCGAGTTTAACCCGCGGATTGCTAGACTGCATTCGGGTTTAGTTGCTGTAATGGCCTGTTCTCAGCAGTTATCATTGAATCATGAAAACCATGGCCTTTCTTCTGCTGTTTCCACTCTTCCCACTCCTCGCGGTTGCACAACAGGCAGCGCCAACGCAAAATCCGTGCGAGGAGAAACCGATAAGCCAGCGTCAAATGGATGATTGTGCCGCCTTCCAGTACAAGGAAGCGGACGCGCATCTGACCAAGGTCTATCAGAAGGCCGTGCAGTACATGACCGACGATCTGGCACGGGCGCAGAAGCAAGGCGGTCAGAAACAGATAAAGTACGAGGAAACGGCGATAGCAAGCCTGAGAGAAGCGGAGCGCACTTGGATTTCTTATCGGGACATTCAGTGCAAGGCGGCTGCGCAGCAGTTCGAAGGGGTAGCATGGCACCAATGATCTACTCACAGTGTCTGGCGACCTTAACGGAGCACCGTACAGCGGACCTCAAGAGCATCTACGAAGATGGCGACCGGAAGTTGGGCTGATGACTGGCGTAATATCCCGTGGCCGTTGAAAAACTACGTCAACGGAAAGTCTTTTGGGCCGAGAGTATCACGACTGCCCCGATTACACTCAGCACATGCCGGTCCTCCAAACTCCGCGTCTTCTCCTGCGCGAGTTCACTCCCCAAGACGCCGACGCTCTCGCCCAAGTCCTCTCCGATCCCGAAACCATGCGCTATTACCCCGCACCCTACGATCGCGCCGGTGTCAAGCAATGGATTGAACGCAACCGCCAACGCTACAAGGATGACGGCGTCGGCCTCTGGGCCATGGAGTTGACTAAGACTCAAGAAATCATCGGCGACTGCGGAGTCGTCTTGCAGCAGGTCGAAGGCGAGCAGCTCTACGAAATCGGATACCACCTCCGCCGCGACCTCTGGGGTCAGGGGCTCGCGACCGAAGCCGCCATCGCTTGCCGCGACTGGGCCTTCGCGAACCTGAAAGCTGAGCGGCTGATCTCCCTGATTCGCCCCGAGAATCTCCCCTCGCGCCGAGTCGCCGAGCGCACCGGCATGACCATCTGGAAAGAAATAGACTGGCGGGGCCTTCCGCACTACGTCTATTCCATAGAAAAACAGCCGGACGTCAGTCGCGACTAAAACGAACTTTGCCGTAGAAGCAACCGCCTGCTAATCTCTTCGAGTCCGAGGAGCCCTTCACGGCTCTGAGTGCCTGTCCAAAACTGCCATGCCCAAGAAAACCGCCGCGCCTTTTGTCCTTGCCGATGCTCTGCTCTCGGCCTTCGACACCAACGACCGCATCAACCAATATCTTCTGGATAGTCTGCCCGCCGAAGTCTGGCGCGCCGAGCCTCCTGGGAATAAAGGCCGCGACATTGCCGGCGTGGTTGCGCACATGCACAACGTCCGAGTGATGTGGTTGAAGGCCACGAAGGGTAAGGTCCCCGCACAACTAGACAGATTCACAGTTACTCCCGCGCAAGCAAAGAAGGCTCTGGACGCGAGCCGCACCGCGCTCCGCGAGGTTCTGCAGTCGTCCCTGGAAGGCAACGGACGCATCAAAGGCTTTCGCCCGGATGTTGCCGGTTTTTTCGGTTACCTGATCGCCCACGACGCTCATCATCGCGGACAGATCACCATGCTGGCCCGCCAATCCGGACACGCCATTCCACAGAAAGCGATGTTCGGCATGTGGGAGTGGGGTGTGCGTTAAACTCAAAGCAGAGCCAGCCGACGCATGCACAAAGCCACCATTCTGTTCAACCCCAACTCCGGCCGCCGCGGACGGAAGCGCGACCTGGAGCTGAACCACGCCATTGGCATCATCCAGTCGGCCGGAGTTCGCACTGAGCTTACCGTTTGCCGCTCCAGCCAGGAGGCGACCGACAACGCCCGCTGCGCCGTGGCCGCCGGCAGCGACACCGTTTTTGCCTGCGGAGGCGATGGCACGATTCACGACGTCATTCAGGGATTGGCCGGCACGCCGGTCGCGCTCGCCATTCTCCCATTCGGCACCGCCAACGCTCTTGCCCACGACCTCAGAATTCCGTTTCGCCCGAGCTCCGCGGCTCAGGTTGCCGTCGAAGGCAAGAGCAAAGTCCGCCGCATTCCTCTCGGACGAATCGAGTACGAGGATTTCAACGGCAAATCTTCAGCGCGCTACTTCACTGTTGCCGCCGGAATCGGCGTGGACGCGCACCTGTTCTACAAACTGACCGCGCAACTCAAGAATCGCTCGGGCATGACCGCCTACTACATCAAAGCCTGGCAGTTGTGGGCGACGTACAACATGCGCCGCTTCGACGTCGAATATTCGAACGGAAACGGCCACCGCCAGCGTGCTTCGCTGACCGAACTTTTGGCGGTAAGGATCAAGTTTTTTGGAAACGTCCTACGCGAACTGGTTCCCGGAGCGTCGCTCGAATGCAGCGATCTGCGCGCCGTCATGTGCCGCACCGCCAGCCGCAACGCCTATCTGCAGTATGTGGCCGGGCGGCTGATCGGCCGCCAGTGGGACATCGACGGCATCGATCTGGTCAGTTGCTCGGAGGTCGTCTGTAAGTTGCCGGAGAAAAACGGCGGCGACACTGGTGAAGAGCGCGTCTATGTCGAAGCCGACGGCGAACTTCTGGGCCGCCTGCCCGCCCGCATGACGATGCAGCCCGACGCACTGTCCCTGGTAGTACCAGCGTAACCACGCGCCGCAACGCTTTATCCCATTCGGCGCTGTATCATAAGCCTCACCTATGCCCACCGGCCGCCAAGGATCGATTCGCCTTTTCGGTTTTTCTGGAATCGATGTGTTCCTGCATTGGTCGTGGTTTTTGCTGGCGTATTACGAGATCAATGCTCGCAGGGGAAATTATTCCTCGATCGGCTGGAACGTCGCGGAATACCTCGCGCTGTTTCTAATCGTGACCATTCACGAATTCGGCCACGCGCTCGCCTGTCGCCAGGTAGGCGGACAAGCCGATCGCATCGTCCTCTGGCCGTTCGGCGGCGTCGCATACGTAAATCCGCCGCAACGCCCCGGTGCCACATTATGGAGCATCGCGGCCGGTCCGCTGGTCAACGTCGTCCTCGCTCCCATCATCATTGTCATCCACCAGATCTGCCTTCGTGCGGGATGGTATGCGTCCGTGCACGATTTGCGGCCATTCCTGCACGCTGTCTTCGTTATCGATGTCGTACTGTTTCTGTTCAACATTCTCCCCATCTATCCGCTCGATGGCGGCCAGATTCTTCGTTCCTTGCTGTGGTTTATGATGGGCCGCGCTCGCAGTTTGCTGGTCGCGACCGTGCTCGGATTCCTCGGCATCGCCGCATTCATCGGGCTCGCGATTTGGACACACGATCTTTGGCTCGGCGCGATCGCCATCTTCTTGCTCATGAATTGCTGGGGCGGACTCCAGCACGCGCGGGCCTTGCTGCGTTTCGCAAAGTTGCCGCGCCGGGACGGGTTCGCTTGTCCAGCGTGCAAGACTAAACCGCCGATCGGCGAGTTTTGGAAGTGCGGAAAGTGCGGGCAGGCATTCGACGCTTTCCAGACTCAGGCCGTCTGCCCCCACTGTGCCACACAGTTTGCGATGACGAAGTGCCTGGATTGCGACGCAGCGCATCCCCTGAGCGAGTGGGCCCCGTCCGTGATCAGCGCGAGTTCCACGTTCGCAGACCAGGTCAGAGGTTAAATGAGGTCAGAGGTGAGAGGTCAGATTGCAGAGGTGAAGACCGATGTCACCTCTTCATTGTGACCTCTAACCTCTGATCTCAGAAATTTTTTTTCAGCTAAACTCTCTTCAACCCCTTGGAACCTGTCACTCATTTCTTATTTGGCGCCGCCATGGGCCGCGCCGGACTCAATCGCAAAACGGCTCTCGCTACCGCTACGCTCACTCTCGCCGCTGAAGCTCCCGACCTTGATGTGTTCAGCCGCTTCGGAGGCTCCGCCTTCGGCTTGAATCATCACCGCGGCTTTACTCACTCTTTCCTTGGCGTGCCGCTGGTTGCCGCCCTGGTCGTCGGATTCATCTATCTCCTCTGGCGCTTGCGCGGCCGCAAGACCCAGAATCCCAACCTTCCCCCACGCTGGGGATGGCTCTTCGCCTACGCTTGCCTCGCCGGGCTCAGCCACATTCTTCTCGACTTCACCACCAGCTACGGAGTGCGCCCCTTCTGGCCGTTCTCCGAACGCTGGGTTTCCTGGGATATCGTCTACATCGTCGAACCCGTCCTCCTGATCGTTCTGACGCTGGGCCTGATTCTCCCCGCATTGTTTTCGCTCATCAACGAAGAGATCGGTGCCCGCCGCAAAGACCTGCCCGCCACGCCATCCGGAAGACTAGCCGCGACCTTAGCCCTCCTCGCGGTCTTCGCCTACTGGGGACTGTGCGACTTCGAACATCGCCGCGCCGTGGCCGCGCTGGAGGCGCGCAGTTACCAGGGAGCCGATGCAATTCGAGCTTCCGCATACCCCTACATGACCAATCCGTTTCGCTGGCACGGAGTAGTGGAAACGCCCGCCTTCTTCGCCACCATGGACGTCGATTCGCTGGCGCCAGAGGTCGATCCCGAATCTCAAATGCGGATTCGCTATAAACCCGAAGAAACGCCAGTCACTCTGGCCGCCAAGAAAACCTACCTTGGGCGCGTGTACCTAAGTTGGGCCCAATATCCCGTAACCGAAACCGAAGAACTGGAGAACGATACGATCGGCAACGGCCGCGCCGCCTACGTAGTCCGCTTCCGCGATCTCCGCTACGATTATCCCGGAAGCAGCGCGCGCGCCACGCTCGGCGCGGTGGTGTTACTGACCCGCGATCTGCAAGTAGTGGACGAACGCTTCGGAGCGTGGGGCCCGAGTACAAACACTCGGTGACCCATACGATCGTCCGCCCTTCATTGCTGCGGAGGGAGCAGCCCAGCCTGCCGCATCACCGTCAGCATGTCGAACACGTTCCACTCTTCACAGATCTTGCCGTCTTTGAAGCGGAAGATCGTCACTCCGTCAGCCGCGATCTTCTTGCCCGTTGCCGGAAACCCCATCCCTGCCTGTGTGTTCGTGCCGCTCACAGTAAAATGCACGGCGACCAGATCCTTCTCCGCAACCATCCGGTTCACCCTGAAGCTCAAGTCCGGCAGAGCTTTGCGTTCCTCGCGGGCATCGGCCAGATCCTCCTCAAGGGTCGCAGTGCGGTCGCCGGCATGGGCCACGAAGTCCTTGGAATGAAACTCCCCGTACTTGTCGAGTTGCCCCTGGCTTAGCACCTCCTCGAAAAAGCTTCGGGCAACCGCCTTGTTTCTCTCCTGCTCGCTGCCTCGCTGAGCCAGACCGGGCAGGCTGATCGCCAACAGCAATAGCAACAACGAACCTTTGCGCATATCGTTCTCCTTTGCAGTGAAGCCTTTCATGGTTGGGTTTCATCGATACTCATAATTAACGTAACACATGTTACAGTAACATGTGTTACAGTAATTCGTCAAGGAGTTCCCTGATGGCAAGACCTTCCAACCCTGGCATCCACGAGCGGCTTCGCAACCAGGCTGTCGATTATGTGCTCGCTTACGGAGTCGGGGACTTGGCCCTTCGCCCCCTGGCAAAAGCCCTGAAGACCAGCGCTCGGATGCTGGTCTACCACTTCGGCTCGCGGGAAGGATTGATGCGCGAGATCCTTGCGGGTCTGCGAGAACGTGGAGATGCGCACATCAAGGCGTGGTTCGAGGCCGGGAAGAATCCGCGTACGCTATCCGAGTTCCTGCGCTGGTACTGGCAGTGGATGAGCGCGCCTCGGGCGCTGCCCGCGGTACGCCTGGTCTTCGAGCTGTATGCGCTGGCGCTTCGAAACCCGCGAGACTACCCCGGCGTCCTCGAAGCTCCGTTGGGCTACTGGCAGAAGCTCACCAGAAAGGCCGGCCTCCGATCGGAGTTCGAGACTGCCGAAGCGACTCTGCTCCTGGCCGCCACTCGGGGTTTGCTCCTCGACCTCTGCGCCACCGGAGATCGGGCCCGTGTCGGACGGGCTATGCAATTGCTGGCTGAGTTTGTCGAATCGCGCTACGAGCGTAAGCCCGCCGGGAAGGTAAAACGAAAAGCCAATCGATAGTCGACGAACTGGCATAAACACGCCACACCCTGGGAACTCGGCGCGGTGGAGTTACTGACGCGCGATCTTCAGGCCGTGGACGAACGCTTCGGAATGCGGAGCCCGAAGACTAACACCCTAACCGCCAGAATTACGTCGCACGCCCTGACAGGGGAGGGCGGATTAGTCCTCGATCTGCGCCAGCCGCGCGGTTTCTTTCCAAAGGCGTTGCGCCAGCGCGTCGTCCTGCGCTTCCTGGTTGGGTTTTGCGGGACGACATTTGTCGAAATATTCGCCCGTCACGCTGGCCACATCGGGTGAGGATGCGAGGTAGGTCACGGTTTCCGCGCCCTGTTGTGGAGAAAGCGCGAAGCGCTTGGCAATGCGAATGCCAAAAGAAATCAGTCCGCCGGTCTGATCGCCGAAACGAGTCGCGACAAAGCCGGGATGCAGGCAGTTGGCGGTCACTCCCGTACCCGCAAGCCGCCGCGCAAGTTCTCGCGTGAAAAGAATGTTGCACAGTTTCGAGCGGCCGTAGACCTTGAACCCAGGACCGCCGTAACGCAGCGTTTCCAAAAAGTTGCCGCGATAGGCCCCGGCCGACTGCAAATCGTTCAAGTCGAGCGTGGCCGCCGCGTGCGCGTCCGAAGCCGTGTTCACTACGCGAGCCGGCGCCGAGGCCACCAGTCGCTCCCGCAGGCCGTGGGTTAGGACGAAGTAGGCCATGTGATTCAAAGCGAACGTAAGTTCCAGGCCATCTTCGGTGAGTTGACAAGAACCGAACATAGCGCCCGCGTTGTTGATCAGCACATCGATGCGCGGTTCGGCCTTCGCGATCTCCGACGCTACACGCTTCATCTCGCTGAGCCGCGAGAGGTCCGCGTAGTAAATGCTATGAGCGACGTCGGGCGCACGCTCGCCGAGCCGCTTCAGAGCTGCCTCACCGCGCCCGCGATCGCGCGCCACCTGGACAATGCGCGCGCCCATGCTGGCGAGGTTCTCTGCTGCGACCTGGCCGATGCCTGAGGTGGCGCCCGTGATGACGACGACTTTGCCTTTCATATCCGGAAGCATTTCACTCGATCGTACAATGCCCACCTGAAACTGGAATACCTAAATTCACTCCGCGCTTGACCGCTGGCATCCACTCGCGCAACAATCTCTACTGGGCTCTCAACGAGGTGACCATGCTGGCTTATCTGTTTGTCGTTTTTGCGGTCGCGGTTCGCTTCATGCCGCATCCTTTGGCCTTTACGCCGGTAGCAGCGGCGCTGCTCTATTTTGGCGCGCGCGGTTCCCGGCGCCAGCTCTGGGTGCCTTTGGTGTTGCTCGCCGCCTCTGACGTAATCCTCACCAAGTTCGTCTACTCGTATCCGCTTACCTGGGATCATTTCGTGACCTGGGCGTGGTACGCGGCGATTCTTATGCTCGGCACCCGGCTGCGCGAAAACGCCAACTGGCTGCGGGTCGGCGGAGCCGCGCTGGCCAGTTCGGTCTCGTTCTTCGTGGTCAGCAATTTCGCCGTCTGGGCATGCTGGAACATGTATCCCAAGACTCTCTCCGGTCTGACGACCTGCTACGCTGCCGGCTTGCCGTTCTTCCGCCGTGGGATCGCTGGCGACCTGCTCTTCACCGCAGTAATGTTCGGATTGCCGCATTAGCCACCGTGGTCGCGCGCTCCCACAAACCCCACGGAACCGCAGCCGCTTAGTCGATCAATCGAGTTTCTTCCCCGCGCAGCGCGGAATTCTTCCGCGCTGCGTTTTTGTTTTCTGCACGCCGCTTCGCCCGCCGCCAGATCAGCCACCCCGCCAGCAGCGCGCCCGCCCCCACCAGAATCGCCACGAAGTGGTGCGCGAAAAGGCTTCCCGTCAGCGTCACAATCTGCGGACCGAACCAGAGCGTCAGCAGCGCCTCAATGAGAAAGCGGACGAACCGTCCCAAGAAAATGGCCAGCAGAAAATGCGCGAAGTTCATCTCAAACGCCGCCGCTGCCAGCACCACAGCCTTGAAAGGCGTAGGCGGCGGCAACATCGAAGGAAACATCAGCGCCCAGAATTCATGCCGCTCGAACGATTCGTGAATCTTTTCGAAGCGCTCCGGCGAAAGCCGCTTGCGCAGCAGCACCTCGCCACCCGCATACCCGATGACGTAGATCACGATGCTTCCGAGCGCCGACCCGGCCGAACCGAGCAGCACATACAGCAGAAACCGCGAGCGATCGTTATAAACGTAGCCCACGAAAATAGGATCCAGCGGCATGCCCATGAACGAGCCATCCACCGCCGCAAACGCCAGCATCCCCCAGGGCCCCAGAGGCGCAAGCACATGCTTGATCCAATCGCCGTAAGCGTGGAGAAAATGTTTGATCTTGTTCAAGTGAGTGAGACCAGTTTACGCGAGGGACCGAGGTCGGTCGCTGTTCGGTATTCGCTGTTCGCGAAACCGCCCCAGTTCGCGTCAGCAGCTCGTTTCGACAGCTCGCAGAATATGTCGTAGCGAACGACTCCCCTACTCATGTCCCGTCCGCCCGGCAATTAACTCCAGCGCATGCGGCAACAAATCCATCACCGCCTCCAGCGACTCGACCGCGCCCGCCGGACTTCCCGGCAAATTCAGGATCAGGCTCGTTCCCCGGACCCCACACACCGCGCGGCTCAGCGCCGCGAAGCGCGTGCGGCGCGATCCCTCCGCTCGCATCTGCTCCGCGATCCCTTCGACCAGCCGCTCCGACACCCCGCGCGTGGCTTCCGGCGTCACGTCGCGCGGAGCGATTCCGGTCCCGCCCGTGGTCACCACCAGCCGGGCCGATGCGCACAACTCAATCAGTTTTTCCTGAATCGCGGCGCGCTCATCGGCCACCACACGGCGCACCACCACTTGAAAATTGTGCCGCCCGAGCGCCTCCGCCACGGCCGGACCGGAGAGATCCACCTTCTCGCCGCGCGAACACGAATCGCTAACTGTCAGCACCGCGGCTGTCGTTCTATTAAGCATCGCGGCATAAAGTGACGAGGCATCAGGTGTCGAGGAGGACATCTTCACCCTCGGCCGCCGCGTCCCGCTGCGCCTCGTCCAGCAGCCGCAGGCCTTCCATCAGCAGGCCCTGCGTATTCAGCGTCGTCGTTTCCTGCGAAGACTTCCCGTTGAAGTCAATCTGGAAGTTTCCGTCCGTCCAGCGCAGAACCTTGAAAACCGCTTCGTCTCCCGCAACCGGGCCATACGCCGCATGCTTGGCCTGTCCTTGCACGAAATAGATCTCGCACTTTTCGTTATCATTGCCCTTGGTCATGGTGAGGAGACAGCTCTTGCGCCCCATCTCCAGCGATTGGACCAGGTCAATCACGTTCATCTGCGACAGGCTGCCGCGCAATATGCCATCGGTCGAGGCCGCCTTGCTCAGTTTTTCCAGCGCGATCCGATCCACCACGCGCTTGATCTTGTGGGTGGCATCCTTCAGGAAGAAAGGTTTTTCCAGATAGTCTTCAATCGGGTCCTGCATCGATAATCGTTCGCTGATGTCGGCCTTGCTAGCCATCAGGATCACCGCGATCCCGGAGGTTGCCGGCCTGCTTTTCAGCTTTTCCAGCAACTGGCGCCCATCCATGCCCGGCATGCGGTAGTCGCAGATCATCACGTCCGGCAGGTCATCGACGGCCTTCAACAAAGCATCGGCGGCGTCGGTCGCGACCGTGACTTCGCCCATCGCCGAGAGCGCCTGCTGCAGCATCCCCAGCACCATCGGGTTGTCGTCCACCAGCAGGATTTTGACGTTGCTCGCCATAAAGAATTATTTCCGCTTGCGGCTTCTCCGGTAGTCGCCGCTCTTGCCCCCCGACTTCCGCTCCAGCATCACTTCCCGTATCTCGATGCCCTTGTCAAACGCCTTGCACATGTCGTACACGGTCAGCGCCGCGACGCTGGCTGCCACCAGCGCTTCCATCTCGACGCCCGTCTCCGCCGTCGTCTTCACTTTCGTCGCAATAGAAACGCCATTCTCGCACAGGCGCAGGGTCACAGCAATGTGCGACAGCGCCACCGGATGGCACATCGGAATCAACTCCGCAGTCCGCTTGGCCGCCATGATTCCCGCCGTCCGCGCCACCTCGAGCGGGTCGCCCTTCGGATTCTCCGGAAGCGCCCGCAGCACTTGTGGCGACATCACAACAAAGGCGCTCGCCTCCGCTTCTCGCGCTGACCGCGCCTTCCGCGACACGTCTACCATGCGAGCCTGGCCCCGAGCGTCGTAGTGGGAAAGTTTTTTCGGCATCGCCAACAGGTTATCGTACACGTCCCAGGAGGCTCCTAAGGTTCGTCCTTCACTGCATCAGCAACGACACCCATTCTCCCGCGTCAATCCGTTCGCGGTCTGGAGGAATCACGATATAGCAGTTCGCCCGAGCCTGCGTCGCGATATCGCCCGATCCCTGCCACCGCGCCAGCTCCACCTCGGCATTCTCAAACTCCCCCGAAAGCACCGCCGGAAGAAATCTCTTCAAGCCTGTCTTCGTCCGGATCTCCGCTTTCAAACACGCGCGAAGAAAGATCAACGGCCGCGGCGCCATCCCCGCCTGCGCTTCGATCATGGGCCGAGCGAACAGTTCGAAAGTCACCATGGTCGATACGGGATTCCCCGGCAGCCCAAAGAAATATTTCCTGTGGGGCGAGGGCGCCCTCGCGCCGCACGAACCAAACACCGCTGGCCGTCCCGGCTGTATCTCCGCTCCTGTAAAATAGAACTCCGCCTGCAGTTCTCCGAGGACCTGCTCCACCAGATCGTACTTCCCCATGGAGACTCCACCCGTCAGCAAGAGAAGATCGCATCTCAATCCTTCCTCAATCAACGCCCGCAGCCGCCCCCGCTCATCCGGAGCAATCCCGAGCCGCACCGGCTCCCCGCCCGCGTCCTGAACCTGCGCCGCCAGCGAATACGAATTTGAATTTCGTATCTCAGCCGGCCCCGGCGTCGCGTCAATATCCACCACCTCGTCGCCCGTCGAAAGCACCGCCACGCGCGGCTTCGGGAAAACCTGCACGCGACTCTTGCCCACCGATGCCGCAATCGCAATGCTGGCATAATCGAGCCGCCGCCCACGATCCAACAGCAGTTGTCCAGAACGCGCCTCCGCGCCACGCGGAACAAAATTCTCGCCGCTGCGAACGGTGCGCAGAACTTCGACCAACGTAGCCGCCGGCTGACCCGAAAGTTGATCCCACGCGGAAGTGTGTTCCACCATCACCACCGCGTCCGCCCCCGCTGGCAGCGGAGCCCCCGTCATGATCCCGACCGCCTGCCCACGCCCAACCGAGCATACTCCCGGCTCCGGCCAGTCGCCCGCCTTCACCTCGCCCACCACTTCGAGCTGCGCTGGAACCTCCGCCAAGTCCGCCGCCCGCACCGCATATCCATCGCGAGCCGCCCGAGCAAAAGGAGGAAAGTCGCGGTCCGCCACTATTCCCTCCGCCAGCACCCGCCCCAATCCCGCCAACAAATCCACCGTCTCCATCTCTCCCGGAGGCACGCCAGCCGCATGCTGCTCAACCAGGTGTCGAGCTTCTTCAAAGCTCACCACCCGAGCCGAAGGCGCCAGGGAAGAAGAGGAGTGGGAAGAAGACATGCAAGAATGATACGCCGCCAGATTAGCTCTGCCGTTTTGCAAGTGGAGCGACGGGCGTCTCGACCGTCCGGTCTCGCGGCCGGGCGAGGGCGCCCGGCTCTCCACCGAAAAATGAATTTCCGAGTGCTGGGAACTGCCTTATCGCGCCAGCTCCTGCCCCAGCACGGTCGCATTGCTGGCAAAGCACAGGCCGGTTTCCAGATCCACCAGCCCCGAGCGGACCAGTTTCGCGATCTCGCCATCGAAGTGCTGCATGCCTTCGCTTTCGCTGGTCTTGATCGCGTCCAGCAGGGTGCGGCCGGGCCGTTCGCCTTGTTCGACGCAATCGCGAGTGCGCGAGTTGGTTTTCAGGATTTCGACTACCGGGATGCGGTCGCCGCCGTCGGCGCGCGGAATCAGGCGCTGGGCAACGATGTAGCGGAAAGTTTTGGCCAGACGTTCTCTCACCGATTGCTGTTCGGTGGCGGCGAACACCCCCGCGATGCGCTCCACCGTCTTCGAAGTATCGATCGTGTTCATGCTGGAAAGAACGAGGTGTCCGTTTTCGGCGGCTTCGAGAAGGATTTCGAGCGTCTCCCGGTCGCGGATTTCGCCCACCATAATCACGCGCGGCGCCTGGCGCAGCGCCGCTCGCAGCGCCATCGTGAAATTCGGAGCATCGCTGTGCAACTCGCGCTGGTGCACCGTCGATTTTTTGTGCCGGTGCAGAAACTCAATCGGATCTTCGACCGTGAGAACGTGATAGCAATACTGGCTGTTGATGCAGTCAATCAAAGCGGCCAGCGTCGAAGACTTGCCCGATCCGGTTCCGCCCGTCACCAGGATGATCCCGTTGCGGACCTTGGCGGCGTCTTCCAATTGCGTGGGCAGATGAAGCGAACTGAAAGTGGGAATGACGGTTGGAATGACGCGCATCACAATCGCGCAGCTTCCGCGCTGGATGAAGACATTGACGCGGAAGCGCGCCATTCCCGGCAATCCGTAGGAAACATCGCAGGAACCCTGCTCGCGCAGCGTGTTGATGGCCTGCTTATTGGTGCCGATCAGGTCGGCCGCGATGCGGCGCGTGTCATCCGCCGATAGCATGCCGCTCTTGGGGATTTCGACCGCCGTGAGTTGTCCGTGAATTTCTACCTGGGGCGGGCGCCCCGGCGAAAAAATCAGATCGCTAACCTTCTCCGAGGCGCGCAACATGCCGGCCAGCAGAACCGGCGTCGGGATCGAGCCCGTCCCACTGACGCCCTCGAAGGCAATCCCAATCGGGGAATTCCCCGGTGCAGCCATTCCACACACTCCAGTTATCAGCAGTGACGCCGGGGGAGGAACGTCGCCGAGGAACCTATGCCTTGAATGTAGCGCGAATGTGGGGAGAGTGTAAGGACAACTAGGTCAACGACTTCGGTAACTAAAAAACAGTTCTCAGCTCCCAGTTCTCAGTTCTCAGAAAAACCAGGCGGCGGTCTTAACTGAGAACTGCGAACTGGGAACTTGAGAACTGGGTTTAGGCTAATGCTTCACGGGTTTCTTCTGGGTTCCGAAGCCCGTTTGCACCGTCGCGCCGATGCTGGCCAGCATCCCCTTAGCCGCTTCCGCAAACTGGCCAGTGGGATCGAGCTCAAGATACTTCTGAAAAGCCTCGGCTGTGCCCTCGGGCGCGATAGCCTTGCCGTCCTTTCCGATGGTTTCCTTGCCGATCAGGTTCACGCCTTTCCAGTAGTAAGCTACGGCTCGCTTCGGATCGGCCGCAATCACCTTGTCGAAGGCCGCAATCGCTTCATCCACTTTGCCCGTGTTGGTGAAGACGGCACCCTCGTTGAACAAGTACGTACCGGCGCCTTTGGGATCCAGTTGGGCCGCTTTGTCATAGGTGGCCACGGCATCCTCGACCTTGCCCGACTTCGCATAAACATCGGCGAGGTTGTTATAGTAGGCGGCCAATTTCGTGTTGTTCTCGGGGTCTTTCTGGGCCGTCTCAGAGGTGCTGCGCATCTCAAGCGCCTTCTGGTAATCGGTTACGGCCAACTCGTAGCGCTTCTGTTTTTCCGCGGGATCGGTCTGCGCTGGCGCTGACATGCGGTAGGCATCGCCGAGCTTGAACCAGATCAGATCGCGCGTGCTGTCAATCTGGTTGGCTTCGTTGAGGGCGGCGATTGCTGCTTCGTAGTCTTTAGCGTCGGTAGCCGCCTTGGCGGCATTGAGCTTCTCATTCAGCGCGCTGACCGTACTCTTTTCCTTGTCGGCTTTGGCGGCAGCCTCCTTCGCTTTCGCGGCCTGTTCCGGCGGCAGTCCCTGACCCTTGGCTAGGCTCGCCTGTTCCTTTTTCAGGTCGAAGTCCACCACCGCTTCGTCGATGCCGACCGAGATGCCGTTGAAGTGGAAAATGTCCTTGCCGTCCTTGCTCAGCGTGACGTTGTACTTGCCGGGGACGATGCCGAGCGAGAAGTACTCGCCCTTATTATTGGTTTTGAGAGTGTACTTGTGGCCGGTTTCGGACGAGGTCCACAGCACTTCGGCTTGGGTGATCGGTTTCCCATCCAGGTCTTTGCAAGCTCCCCTCACGCTGCCCGTGTTTTGCGCGAACGCAAGTGGAGCAGACAGCCCCGCGGCGAGTACGAGCAGCAGGGGAAGGATGAAGTATCTTTTCATGATTTGGCCTCCCGGCATTGCATCTGAATTTAAGATCGTTTATGAAACGCTTTCTAGCCCAGTGGGGCAGCGGCCTCCGCGTACGGAATGGGATCTTCCGCGCCCGCTTCGCGAAACGCGCGCCGGCGGAGCGCACAACTGTCGCAGACACCGCAGGCCCGATCTTCGCGCTGGTAGCATGACCACGTTAAATCGAACGGGGCGCCCAGTTCAAGGCCCAACGTCACAATGTCGTGTTTGCGCATCGCAATCAGCGGCGTCGCCACCCGGATGGTCCCTTCTCGGGTGCCCGCTTTCACGACTTCGTTGAACGCCCGATAGTACTCCGGCCGGCAATCCGGATAGCCGGAACTGTCCGGTTCGACGGCCCCGATGTAGACTTTTTCGGCCCCCAGCACCTCCGCCCAACTGACGGCAACGGAGAGAAAATGTGCGTTGCGGAAAGGAACGTAGGTAACGGGAACGCCGGCGGGCACGCTGCCACCGGCGCCGTGTGCTTCGGGAACGGCAATGCTCGGATCGGTGAGGGCGGATCCGCCGATCAAGCGCAGAGCTTCGTTGCGCACGAGGAGCCGATCGCGAATTCCAAGCCGGTCGCAGATGCTCTCAAAAGAGCGCCGTTCGCGCGCTTCGGTGCGCTGCCCGTAGCTGACGTGGACGGCCGCCGCACGGTGGTCGCGCGCCGCCAGCGCCGCACACACGCAGGAATCCATCCCCCCGCTCAGCAGGACCACGGCACGGCTAAGTTTTATGGTTGAGTTCGATGGCATGGGCCGATCACGAAGCAGTGCAAATTGCTTCTCCTTAATTTTATGACAGTCGACGGCGTTTCATTTGACAGCGCGGAAGAATTGGTGTCCACGAGGAACCTAGTGATAGGGAGCCCTGTGGACGACGTTTCCCCAGGTGTGCTAAAGTTCGCTTCCTCAGTCGGTACCCCTATGCGAAAAACTGGCGCTGGATTAGTGGTGGCGGCATATGTGCTGCTGCTATACACGTCTCTGACGGCGCCGCTATACGCCCGCGCCCATCCGCAACTCGGTGCGGCCATGCTCGCCGAGTACGCCGCGCCTTGGCCGGTGGCGCTGGCGTGCACGCTCGCGGTCGCCGGCATCGTGTTGGCAGTCATCCCCCTTCGCCGTGGCGAACGCTGGGCCCTGTGGACCTCGCTGGCTATGTTGCTCATCCCCCTGGTCACGCGGTTTGCCACCGACGCACGCTGCCTGGTGGTACTCGATCCGCACCAGCACGGCTGCCACACCTTTGTGATTGCTGGTGTGCTTGGCATCGTCGGGCTGGCGCTGGCCTGGCGCTAGCTGGGTTAGGGCCTTTCCCCGCCCAGTTTCGAAATCTCGATTTCCCCAAATCTTGTCAACCCCCCATTTCCCTGCTTTTTCCTCTATGTCATTGAATCGCCAAGGAAAATAAACCCGCCAAATCTGTCGGTGTACCCCCTCCAAACTTGATAAAATAAATATAGAGATCAAAAATAGAGATAGAGATCGAAAAAGGCGCGGAATCCTTCCCGCACTTTTTTGTTAGGCATGCGAATTTCCCCAGCGCGCCCGCCCCGAGAGAGAAACGAGCATTTGAGCTTAGATGGCCCGATCACCGAATGGCCCGATCTCTCCCCTAACTCCTTATTCCAGAATACTTTAATATAAGTCCTTTAGTTTCAAAGACCGAACCAAAAAAATCCCGCTAACCCCATGATTCCATTAGACAGGGGTGAGGGGGGTACCAACCAGTAAACACCCTCTCGAACTGGGACTCGAACGCAGAAATGTGCGGGTTGTCCGCTCGTGTGCCGACGGGGCTCCCCCCGTCCAATCCACCCGCAGTCCGCTACCCAACGTAGAACTTATCTCACGGTCACTGTACCAGTAACGGCCTTCGTTCCCACTTGTTACTGATTTGATTCTTAACCACGCAGAGTCAGCTTGTTACTCGTAGCGCAGGCTTTCGACGGGATCGAGTTGGGCCGCGCGAATCGCGGGAAGCGTGCCGAACAGAATGCCGACCAGGGAGCAGACGACGATGGCGATGATGGCGGAGAGACCGGAAATAGGGATGCGATAGGCTGTGAGGAAGCGCACGGAAAAAGGAATGGCGAGTCCGATGATGATGCCGAGGACACCCCCGCTCAGCGAAATCAGAACGGCCTCAGAGAGGAACTGCAAGCGAATTTCGCGCCGGGTGGCGCCGACCGCTTTGCGGATTCCGATCTCGCGAATACGGGAGCTGACCGTGGCCAGCATGATGTTCATGATGCCGATGCCGCTGACCAGTAACACCACCCCCGCAATCAGCAACAGCACCACCGTCAGAATGTTCGCCGTCTTTTCCGCCAGGTTCACCAAGGGCGTGAGGTTCTCCACGTTGTAGACCGATTCCGGCCGGTGCCGCGACTGCAGCACCCGCTTGATCTGAGCCGTCGCGGTGTTCACTTCATCCGGGCTCGCCACCGTGAAATAAATCTGCCGCACCGTATTCGACGGCAGAAAAAAACGGCTCACCGAATACGGAATCGCCATCGTGTTCTCTTCCACCTCCGATTGCCCAAACGTCTCCACCCGCTCCTTGAACACTCCGATTACCGTAAACGGCAAGCCGTTCAGCTTGATCACCTGGCCCACCGCGCTCTCCGGCGTCTGGAACAGCTTCACCGCCAGCTTCTCTGTCACCACGCCGACCTTGTTGCGCCCCTGCGAGTCCTCGGTGTCAAAGAACCGGCCCGCCAGCATCACCAGGTTCCGCACCCGGCTGTATTCCGGGAACACGCCCAGAATCGAAATGTCCTGCTCTTTGCCGTTGCCCACGCTGATACGGTCGTTGAGCGACACAAACGGCGACGCCGCCACCACCGCCGGCACCTGCTCGCGCACCGCCGTGAGGTCGTCCACGGTCAATTCATCGAGCGCCACCGCCGTGATGCGCTGCCCTCCGCCGGCGTAGCTGGCATAAATCAGGTTGGCGCCAATGCCCTGAATCTGGTCCAGGATGTATTGTTTCCCGGTCATCCCAATCGTGACCACCAGAACCAGCGACGCCGTGCCGATCATCATGCCCAGCGCGGTGAGCAGAAACCGCACCTTGTTGCTGAGGTAGGTGTCGTAGGCGAAGCGCAGACTCTCACTCATCACCAGTTCGGGCTTGCGCGGCCCGATGCTGCGGCGATCATTGTTAGGGCGATCGTTGTTAGGGCGATCATTGTCCTGCGCGGAGTTGGTCACATCCACAACTTTGGTGTTCAGAAGGTTGCCTCTCCAGCATTGCCTCTACGATGCTAAAACACTTGCTCTAGGATCGCGGCGGATTCGCCCTCCGAATCGCTCGGTCACGAAATACGCCGCCAGCACCACAATCAGCGGATCCACCGGCCGGAAATAGTAAGTCTCCGGATGCGAAAAATAATAGGCCAGCGGAAAGAACACGAACACGATGGCAAATCGCGCCCCGAGCGCCGCATCTGCCCGCCCGGCGTTCGCCCGACATACGTTTGCCCGGTACAGCCGGCGTAGCCCCGCCAGGGCCAGCACCGTCATCGTCGTGCTCAGAAAGATATTGGGCACATCCAGCGGCTCTTCCGCCAGGTAGGCGCGATTAAAACTCCAGAACCCCGTCCAGATGTAAACCACCCGCCGCAGCACCCGATATACGTACTGCGCCGGATGACTGCGAATGTACTGCTTCGCCTGCTGTGCCTTGCGCGCCATATACGCTGGCTCGCCCAGCCGAGCGTATTCCGCCAGTTCCGCGTCGCTGTGGTTCGGATGCAGGCTGCGGTCGACCCAGTGCAGCGCGTCGGCGCTGTTGCCAATGTATAGCTCCAACCCGAATCCGCTGCGTACTGGAATGAACTGGTGGAAGGTCTCGTAGTTGCGCACGAACCAAGGAGCCATGACAGCCAACGCTCCGAACGCTGCCACCATCATCGGCAGCCGCCAACTCTTCCCTTGCCGCAAGCGCCGCCAGCACGTCCACAAACCGAGCAGCGGTACTACGGAAAGCACTACCGGCTCCGTCAACGCGGCGAAGCCTCCCAGCGCGCCAAAGCCCAGCCACTCCGACAGTCCCCCAGACTCCTCCAGCGCCAGCGCCCAAAAGAAGAGCACGGCCAGCAGCAGCGTGACCAGACACGTCGACCAAGCCCAGTCCGCGCCGTAGTAGATCCCATACGGCGAAAACGCCCAACCCCACCCGGCCCACTTCGCCGCCCGCATGCCAAAACACCGGCGCGCCAGAAGAAACACTGGAATGCACGTAAGCGCCGAAAACAAGCTGTTCAAAGCCAGCGCCGCCACAATCGACGCCGGCGTGTAAGTCCCCAACAGCCGAAACACTCCCGCCAGCACGTACGCGTACACCGGAGACACGACGGCCGTCGGCCCCGTGTCCGCGAACACATTTCCGAATCCATGCCCCGCCACCAGCGAACGCGCTACCCGACCGAACGCCCAGTGCTCCAGCACGAACGGATCGAGCCAGTCGCGATAGAGAAACGGAATGACCGCCAGCCGCGCCGCCAGCGCCGCAGAAACCATCGGCCCATACGCGCGCACGCCGTCTTTTCTCGTTTCCCGCGTTTCGCTCATTCCCATTCGCCGATTTCCGATACCCGCTACTCAACCCGGCAAACCACCACCTGCGCGTTCCGATAGGGACAGGACAACCCTTCCACCCCCGGCGCAGTTAGAACGACCCAGTCCACTCCGAACTCCGCTTTCAAGCGCAAGAAGTCCGGCCGTTGAAAACCGCGCCACCCACGTTGCGCTTCCACTTCGCGCACCCAACGCGGCCCGAGGCTCGGCACCCGCGCTACCATTCCTGCGTCCTTCACCGCGTCGGCCAGCACGCTGCGCTCCGCTAAGGCGCGAAAACCATGGTAGTCCTCGCCCGGTAATTCCATGTAGTGCGGATCGAGCGCGAACCGGCTATCCACAGGAGTGTTTAAGCTGATCCAGCGAAATGCTTCGACCCACGCGTTTTCATTGCGCGACGCCGCGCCCGGCAGCTCCAGATGCGCGGTTGACGGATACATCTGCCGTTGCGCATAAAACATCCCGGCGCTGAGTGGCACAAACAGCAGCAACCAGCGCAGGGCATGCCGCTTCAGGACGTACTGCCCCAGCAATCCCCCGGCGAGCAGCACAAACAACAGATACACAAGATGCAGAAAGCGCATCGGCTCCAGCGGCCGAAGACGCTCCAGCCGCGCAGGCAGCAACATAACCAGCGCCACCGCCAACTGGAACACGCCAAAATACACCAGCCGCTCCGCCACCCGCGCCATAACCGCTGAGCCTCGACGTTGCGCCAGCGCCCGAAACCACCACAGCAGTGCCAGCGGAGCCACCACTCCCAGCCACTCGTACCAATGCCAGCGCAACACAAAATAAAACGGCCGCGTAGCCGCCGCCTGCCGCCACGCATCCGAGGCTGGCTCGAAAACCCATCCCAGGGGCAACAGCAGCGCCGCCAACACAATCGATTGCCGCTGCTCTGTCGGCGTCCGCTCCGCCGGCTTCCACAGAAGAAACAAGCAATACGAAGCGCCCAACGCCGCCATAATGGCGTGCACGAAAAATGCCGCCACCAATAGCACGCCCGCGAGCACAAGCCGTCGGTCGAGCACGGCCACGATAGCCGCCAAAATCAGCGCCGTGGCCAATGCCCGCGGGTGTAGATACTGGTCCGTCAAAGTCAGCCCCGTACCCGAGACCGGCAAGGTCAGCAGGACCGCGACCAGCGTCACTGCCGCCCACTGAGCGTGCGCTTCGGCGAAACACCGCCGGCTGATTTGCCAGCACCCCCACAGAATCAGAAGAGTCACGCCCCACTGCCAAAACAGAATTCCCCACTCCAGGGGCACGTGCGACCAGCGCACGGAAAACGCGATCAGCTTATCGAATACTGTCGCCTGAAACTGCACTCGGAAAAAATCCGCATCATGGGGAAACAAGGACGGATTGAGGTTCCGCTTAATCGCCGCCAGGTAGAACGCATCGTCTTCCAGCCCCGGATGGTATCCCTGCACCAGCATGGCAAACGCAGCCAGCGGCAGCAAGGCTAGCCAAGTCCGGCCCGGCCGCGAAATCCCAGCGCGCGATGCGATTTCGTTCGACAACGTTAGCCGCCGGACCGGCCGTCGCTGATATTCGGACTGTAGTACCGGGCGTCGGGACCCGGCTCGAGGCGGCGGCCCTGGCGATTGAATATCCGGAATTGTCCCAACCCGATTTTCTGCAGTCGGAATTCCAACGACGTCAGCACCACGCCCAACCCATACTTCACGCTGCGCCGGAAATTAATCGAAGAAGCTTCCGCAAAATACTTCGTCGGGCAGGAAACTTCGCCCATCCGGAACCCGAACATCACGCACTGCGCCAGCATCTGATTGTCAAAAACAAAATCGTCGGAGTTCTCGAGCAGCGGAAGATCCTTGAGCACCGTGCTGCTGAAGGCCCGGTATCCCGTGTGATATTCCGACAACTTCGCGCCCAAAAAAGTGTTCTCGAAAAGCGTGAGGAAGCGGTTGGCGACGTATTTCCACCCCGGCATGCCGCCTTGCCGCGCCCGCCCTCCCAGAATGCGCGACCCGAGCACCACGTCATAAACACCGTAGGCGATCATGCTGGCCATGGCGGTCACGAGCAGCGGCGTGTACTGGTAATCGGGATGGACCATGATGACCACGTCGGCGCCGGCGGCCAGGGCTTCGCGATAGCAGGTTTGCTGATTGCGTCCATAGCCGTAGTTGCGGTTGTGCACGAAGGACTGCAAACCGAGCTGACGCGCAATTTCGACCGTGCGATCGGAACTGTGATCGTCGACGAGAATGCGAATGTCGACCAGATCGGGCAATTCCCGCACCGTAGCTTCCAGCGTCTTCTCCGCGTTATAAGCGGGAAACACCACGGCAATGCGTTTGCCGTCGATCATGCGGCGTTTTCCTCGATGGACTGCTTGCATCATAACCGGAAACGGCGGCTTCTGGCGTGGCGATCTGGTTTATGCGCGCATGAAAAAAAGAGCCGCGGGCGGGATTTTGGGGCGGCTGCGTTGGTAGACTATCGGACAGAACCTGCCGTCGTGTTGAAATTCCACGGCCTTTGAATGGTCGGCGAACTTGTGTTAGCGAACTATGGACGAGATTGGATATATGCCTCCTCGCACGCTGTTTGAGAAGCTTTGGGACGCGCATTTGGTCACCGCTCCTGGAGCGGAGCCGGCGCTGATCTATGTCGACCTGCACCTGGTGCATGAAGTGACATCGCCGCAGGCCTTCGACGGATTGCGCGCCAATGGGCGGCGTCTGCGCCAGCCTCTACGCACGGTGGCGACCGTCGACCACAATATCCCGACCACTCCGCGCGGCCTTCCCATCGCCGACGCGATTGCGGCGAAACAGATCGAGGCGCTGCAAAAGAATTGCCGCGAGTTTGGCGTTCGCCTCTTCGATGTGGACTCGCCCGACCAGGGCATCGTCCACGTCATCGGCCCGGAACTCGGGCTCACCTTGCCGGGGATGACGATTGTCTGCGGCGACAGCCACACCTCGACCCACGGCGCTTTCGGGGCGCTGGCGGGAGGCATAGGAACCTCGGGAGTGGAACACGTGCTGGCCACGCAAACCCTGCCGCAGAAGAAACCGAAGACGATGCAGATCCGCGTCGGCGGAAAGCTGGCCAAGGGCGTCACGGCGAAGGATTTGGCGCTGGGAATTATTGGACGCATCGGCACTGACGGCGCTACCGGATACGTGATCGAGTACGCCGGCGAGGCGGTGCGCGCATTGTCGATGGAAGGCCGCATGACGCTGTGCAATATGAGCATCGAGGCGGGAGCGCGCGCGGGAATGATCGCGCCCGATGAGACGACGTTCGCGTACGTCAAGGGCCGGCGCTTTTCTCCGAAAGGAAAAGATTGGGAAGAAGCGGTTGCGTATTGGCGGACGCTGCCGAGCGATCCAGGAGCCAAGTTCGATCGCGTGGTCGAAATCGATGCGCCATCACTCGCGCCCTTCGTGACCTGGGGAACGAATCCCGGAATGGTGGTCGCGGTGGACGGGCGCATTCCCGAGCTAAAGAGCTTCGTGCAGGAGGCCGACCGGCGCGCGGCCGAACAGGCGCTTGCCTACATGGGCCTCGAACCCGGGATGCCCATCGAAGCGATTACGGTGGATCGCGTGTTCATTGGATCGTGCACAAATTCGCGCATCGAAGACCTGCGGGCGGCGGCGCGCGTGGCGAAGGGAGAGCATGTGCATCCGAAGGTTCGCGCCATGGTGGTGCCGGGTTCGCAGGCCATCAAGCGCGCGGCCGAGCAGGAAGGGCTGCACCGCATTTTTCTGGATGCCGGATTTGAATGGCGCGAGTCGGGATGCTCGATGTGTCTCGGCATGAATCCCGACATCCTGCAACCGGGAGAGCGCTGCGCTTCGACCAGCAACCGGAATTTCGAAGGACGGCAGGGGCGTGGCGGACGAACGCATCTCGTCAGTCCTATGATGGCGGCAGCGGCGGCGATTGCCGGGCATTTTACGGATATTAGGAAGTGGCGATTTTAGTGGGCCTGGGCCGCAACGCAATCCAGAGGTCCTTCGCTTCGCCCAGGATGACAGCGTATTGGTAATTCATGTTCGTTGGGAGGGTCACCCATGAATGCGCTTCCGGGCAGGAAGGTTAAGTAGAGAATATGCAACCCTTTCGCAAACACACCGGCGTTGTTGTCCCGCTCGATAAAGTGAATGTGGACACCGATCAGATCATCCCCAAGCAGTTTCTGAAGCGCATCGAGCGCACGGGATTCGGCGAGTACTTGTTTTACGACTGGCGCTTTCTCGCGGACGGAAGAAAGATCGACGATTTCATCCTGCACCAGTCGCGCTACGCCAAGGCCTCAGTCCTGGTCGCGGGAAAGAACTTTGGCTGCGGCTCTTCGCGCGAACATGCCGTCTGGGCGCTCGGGGACTTCGGATTTCGCGTGGTCATCGCGCCGTCGTTTGCCGACATCTTTGCCAACAACAGTGTGAAAAATGGACTGCCGACAGTGCGGCTCAGCGATGACCAAGTGGCGGAGATCATGCGCCGTTCGGAAGAGATCGAAAACTACGAGCTGACAGTCGATCTCGAAACTTTGCGAGTGGAAGACGGACGAGGATTTACGGCGACTTTCACCATGGATGAATTCTCGCGTCATTGTCTGCTGCACGGGTTGGACGACATCGGTCTCACGCTGCAACATGAGCCGGAGATCGCGACCTATGAAGCCAAACATCCGCCGCGCGCGGAGATGAAGGCGCTTCTGACCGTGAAGTGACGGGCGTCCCGCCCGGTCCCCAGGGCACCCCGACAACCACATCTGACGCAAACTCCCGTCAGGTTGTACACTTTTGACTTTCACTGGTCAGGGTCACACCAGATGTGGAATCGGAGTGCGTTCGTGAAAAAAGTCTTTGTCTTCGCCATCAACCTGTTGCTGATGTTTTCTGCGGCGAGCGCTCAGAACGCCGCGCCTCAGAACGCCGCCCCGAAGCAACTCACGATCGAGCAGATTTTCGCGGAAGGTGGAATCGTGGGACGCGCTCCGGAGACGATCGAGTGGAGTCCGGACGGCACCAAGGTGTCTTTCGTACAGCGCGATGACGCCGGCGAGCACGCCGAACTCTGGTATGTGGACACGGTGACGGGCGAGAAGAAAATACTGGCCAGCGAGACCAAGCTGGCGCAGCTTGTTCCTTCCCCGAACCGGATTAAGGACGAACGCGAGAAGGAGCGCATCCGGCGCTTTCACGTCGCCGCCTACATCTGGTCGCCCGATTCCAAGCATCTGCTCTTCGAGGCGCAGGGACAGCTCTGGTATTACAGCCTGGACACGGGGACGGCGGTGCAGCTCACGTCGTCTCCGGACGCGAGCGGAGACCCGAAGTTTTCCCCCGACGGCAAGCGGCTCGCCTACGTGCGCAAGCACAATATTTATGTGCATCCGGTGTCGGGTGAGGAAGGCGAGCGTCCGGTGACGCGCGAGGAGAAGGAGAAAGACAGGGACAAGGACAAGGAGAAAGACACAGCCAGGGAAAGAGAAGACAACATCCTGAACGGCGAAGTCGACTGGGTTTACGCCGAAGAACTCGCGGTGCGCAGTAACTTCTTCTGGTCGCCGGAGGGGCACGACATCATTTTTCTGCAAATGGATGAGACCCGGGTACCGGCCTATCCCATCACCGACTGGCTGCCCACGCATCCGCGGGTCGAGCAGGAAAAATATCCGCTGGCGGGAGATCCGAATCCCAGCGTGCGTTTGGGAGTGGTGGGCAGCGGCGGAGGCAAGGTGCGCTGGATCAAACTCACCGACGACGATGACGTCTACGTGCCGCGTTTCGGATGGATTCGCGAAGGCTGGGCTTGGGCCGAGGTCCTGAACCGCAAGCAGGATGCGCTCGACCTTTATTTCATCGACGCGAAGTCGGGCAAGTCGCGCAAAGTACTGACCGAATCGGCTCCCGATGCATGGGTCAACGTGAACGACGATTTTCGGGTACTGAAATCCGGCCGCTTTCTGTGGACCAGCTGGCGCGACGGCTACACCCACATTTATCTCTACAGTTTCAACGCGTCCGACCCAGCGGCGGCCGATGCCAAACTCGAACGCCAGCTCGAAAGTGGAGACTATGAGGTGCTCGGCATCAGCGGCGTGGACGAAGCGCCGGGCGATAAACCGGGCACGGTTTTCTTCACCGCCAATAAAGGAGATCCGCGGCAGGAAAAGATCTTTTCGGTGAAACTCGACGGGTCGGGAATGCAATGCATTTCACCCGAAGAAGGCGACCATGTTGCCAGTTTCGCCGACGACGGCAAACACTTCGTGGAAACGCATTCCGAGAGGCTCGTGCCGCCGCGGATATTGGCGTGCGCGCCGGGCGGTAACTGCTACAAAATCTGGGAGGGGCGCAGCGTGGCGGATTACGACCTGATCGCCCCGAAGCCTCTGGAATTCAAAGCGGAGGATGGCACGGTGTTGTATGGCGAGCTGATACTGCCGCGCCAATCCGATGCAAACCAGAAGATCCCGCTGATCGTGCACGTCTATGGCGGTCCGGCGGGGCAGACCGTGCAGGATGTATGGGGTGGAACCAATGCGCTGTTCCACCAGATTCTGGCGAACGAAGGGTTCGCGATTTTCTCGGTCGATAATCGCGGGACTCCGAATCGCGGAAAGAAATTCTCCGTCGCGACTCGCCTGCAGTTTGGCAAGATCGAACTGAAAGACCAACTCACGGCGCTCGACCAGTTGTACGCGCAGTTTCCGGAGCTCGACCGCACGCGCACCGGGATCTGGGGATGGTCGAACGGTGGCTCGATGACGCTCTACGCACTGACCCACTCCGACCGCTTCAAGGCGGGGATCTCGGTTGCGCCGGTCACCAGTTGGCGCGATTACGATTCTATTTACACCGAGCGATGGTTGGGTCTGCCGAAGGATAACCCCAGCGGCTACGACGATTCGATGATTAGCGCCGCCAGCAGTCTGCGCGGGTCGTTGCTGCTGGTGCACGGGACGAGCGACGACAATGTGCACTTGCAGAATACGATCCAGATGACCGACGCGCTGATCCAGGCGGGGAAGCAGTTCGGCCTGATGGTGTATCCGGGCAAGACGCATGGGATTTCGGGGACGGGCGCGAAAGAGCAGTTGTTTCACATGATGGAAGACTTCTGGAATAAGGAATTGAAATAGTTGTCAGCTATCAGTTTTTCGCCCTTCGGCGGGCATGAGATTTAACTGACGGCTGAGAGCTGATGGCTGAAAGCTGGCTCTATGCATCGCGCAACTCTCGGCGATTTCGAGCTTACCGTCGTCTCCGATGGTACTTACTTCCTCGACGGCGGAGCCTTTTTCGGCGTCGTCCCGAAGACCCTGTGGTCGAAAAAGGTCACACCTGACGAGCAAAACCGGCTCGACGCAGGGCTGAATTCGCTGCTTGTGCGCACCGGCGAGAAAAATATCCTGATCGAGACGGGCATCGGCAACAAACTGTCCGACCGCCTGGTGCAAATTTATAAGCAGCCGGCCAAACTGCTCGACAACCTGCACGCGGCCGGAGTCGCGCCCGAAGATATCGACATCGTCATCAATACGCATCTGCATTTTGACCACTGTGGCTGGAATACGGTGCGGCGCGGCGATCAGGTGGTGGCGACATTTCCGAACGCCAAGTATTACGTGCAAGAGCAAGAGTGGGAGCATGGCCGCCTGCAACTGGAGCGCGACGCGATCAGTTACATGAGCCCGAATTACGATCCCCTGATCGAGACCGGTCAGATGGTGCTGCTGAACGGCGATCAGGAGATTCTGCCCGGCATCTCGGTCAAGGTTTTTCCGGGGCACACGGCAAATATGCAGGCAGTGATCATCGCCAGCGGCGGCTGGGGCAACGAAAAGAAGAAGGCGTGCTACATCTCCGATCTGATTCCGACCTCGGCCCATCTCGACATAAGCTGGGTGATGGCGTTCGATCTGTTTCCGCTGCAGACCATCGAGAGCCGCAAGAAGTACTACGCGTGGGCGATTCCGGAGAGATGGCTGACCGTGTTCACGCATGACGACGAGACGCCGTGGGGATATGTGGAACGGGGGGAGCGGGGAAGGCTGAGGCTGAAGACCTTCCCGTAGGGACAGCCGCCCTACGCGGTCGATGCCGAGACCTTGGCTGCGAAGAACTCCTCCACGCACACCAGAATCTCCGCCCCGCTCTTCGCTTCGTAGATCGCCTTCCTGAGAGCCGCGCCTCCAGGGATGCCGTGGGTGAACCAGGACGCGAACTGTTTCATCTTGCCTTCCGCTCCAGGCATTCCTTCTTCGAGCAGCATCTGGAAGTAGGTGCGGATCATCTTGTAGCGGTCGGCTTCGGAGGGCTGGTCGTAGGGCTTCCGCGGACGCGAAACTCTCGACATGGTCACGGACGGGAAGGGCACGACTTCAGTCGTGCCGTCAGTCGCCGAAAGGTCGCGAGCTTTAGCCACTGGGGCAAATGGGCCATCCATCATCTGGCCCGCAGCGGCTAAAGCCGTGGACGAAGGTGCGCCATGTTCGGCACGACTGAAGTCGTGCCCTTCCCGGAACATTCCCCCGTTCCCTCGATCGCTCTCCATCCATGCTCGATACTGCTCGATCTGGCGGAAGATCCACGGATTCGCGGGGGCCATGCGGCCTATCATTACGGCGTCGCAGCCGGTTTGGGCTACCACCGCGCAGGCGTCTTCGGGCGTGCGGATGTCGCCATTTCCAATCACGGGAATCTTGACTGACTGCTTGACCGAGGCGATCCATTCCCAGCGCGCGTTTCCGCTATAGCCTTGCTCGCGGGTGCGAGCATGGAGGGCAACCGCGCCCAAGCCGCAGCTTTCGGCCAGGCGCGCCAGTTCTACGCAGACGATTTCGTCGTCGTTCCATCCGGCGCGGAACTTCACGGTGAAGGGAATCTTCACGGCGGCTCGCACCGCTTCGAAGATTTGCCGGATCAGCGGCAGGTCGCGCAGCAGGCCCGATCCGCCGTTGCACTTCACGATTTTCTTGGCGGGGCAGCCGAGGTTGAGGTCGACGAGATCGAAGCCGAGATCCTCCACCAGGCGCGCGGCATCGGCGAGCACGCTCGGATTGCTCCCGAAAAGCTGAGCCGAGACCGGGTGCTCGTCTTCGTAGAAGTGGAGGTAGCGTCCGCGGACGCGTTGGTCGCGCAGCAGGCCGTCGGCCGAGGTGAACTCGGTCATGATCAGCCCGCATCCGCCAAGTTGCTTGATGAAGCGGCGGAAGACGGTGTCGGTGACGCCGGACATGGGCGCGAGCACGGTGGCAGGAGCGATGGAGACGTTCCCAATCTTCAGCCCCGCTGGAAACACCCGCGCTGGTAGAGGGGTGGGCGGCGTGGAAACGGGCGATTCCACCATTCGATCCACCCCCGCGGCCGGGTTGTCCCAGAACTTGTGCACAGCTGTATTCTACGTCCTTTCCAAGTCCTCAACCGCGATGTAGAATTCGCGGCTATGAAGCGAATCCGGGAAATCTTCCTGACCCAATACATCGGAGCGATCGTCATCGGCATGCTGGTGGTGCAAGCCATCGCCGGCTTCATTTCCTTACTGATGCAGCCTCTTATCTGGTACACGCAAGCTCGGGAATCCCGCTCGGTTATGCAAGCTGCTTTACCGTGGTTTCCCTGGTCTGAGTTGCTGCCGTCGGCAATCACCGTCGCTCTGTACGTGGTCGTTTCCTACTTGCTGTTCGCGTGGCTCTATCAAACGGAGGAAGGCAAGCTGGCGGCTGGAGAGGCCGAAAAAACCGCAGGCCAGAGTGATTGAATGCCTCGCTCACCCATGCCCGCAATCCGCGCCAACTCGAAGGCATCGTACGCTGTTTCGATAGTGGCTGCTCTTATTGTCGCCAGAGGAATCGAATTGCTGATTCGAGCGGCGTCCATGCCGCTGGAGACTGTGTCTGTTCGTCTGATCAACGCGCTACTTGTTCGCGGCTGGCGGAACGTAGTGGTCTTGCATGAAGCCCCCTATTCGCTCGCCTTGGTCGGCTCGACCGCGCTCCCCGGCTTTGTTCTGCTCGTGGCCGGGCTGCTGGCCGGAAACTACATCGCTTCCCGGGAGCGCCGCGGAGCTTAGCGGCCAATGAAAAGCCCTCGCCGGGGCGAGGGCGTGACATCGGCAAAAATTCGGGTTGCTCCTCGGAAACGAAGCTTACTTCTTTGCCGCCTCGGTTTTGGCCGCTTCGGCTTTGGCGGCGTCGCTCTTGGCGTATTTGCGGCGGAAACGCTCGACGCGCCCGGCGGTGTCCATGAGCTTCTGCTTGCCGGTGAAGAAGGGATGGCAGGCGGCGCAGATTTCTACACTGATGTCCCCCTTGTGAGTGGAGCGGGTGACAAATGCGTTGCCGCAAGCGCAATGCACGCGGATCTCACTGTAGTGCGGATGAATGGCTTCTTTCATGTCGGTTCCTAATCCTCGATTCGGAGATTAGATTTTACAGGAGTCAGAAAGGATTCAGCAACACCCAGGTGTCAGCTCGCTCTAAGGTCTCAAGTCTCGGCAAAACCCTCCAATCCAGAACCTGCGACCTGACACCTGAGACCTGACACCTAAGACCTGATGCCTGAAAGCAAAACGGCAGGGCCGACCCCCTGCCGTCTCGTTCTTGATCGAAAAATGTCTGGGGCCCTACTTACCTTTATTGACCACTTTCTTGAGTTCGTTCCCGGGAGTAAATTTGGCGACTCTACGAGCGGCGATCTTGATGGTGGCACCCGTCTGCGGGTTTCGGCCATTGCGGGCCTTGCGCTGCGAGACGGAGAACGTGCCGAATCCGATCAAGGCAACCCGGTCGCCTTTTCGAAGGGCAGCGGTAATGCTGTCCACGGTGGTGTCGATCGCGGTCGTCGCCTGCGTCTTGGAAATGCTGCAGGCTCCGGCGATCCGGTCAACCAGATCAGCTTTATTCATGCTTTCTCCTGACACTAATCGTTTCCGTTCCCGCGCATCAGCCGGGGAGGAGAGCCCAAGCGCGAGCACCGGCGAAGGCCATTGTCGCTTATGTTATGGGATTGTCAATGGGAAACAGGTGCCAGTTGCCGGTTTTGACATGGCCTGTGCTGCAGAAACGGGAAAGCGAGCCGAAAATGCCCCGGTTTTGTTCCCTTTTTGTCGGCGAGCGGCGGTGCTGCCATTTTTCCTCGCCTCTTCCCGGTTCTCCACAACCCGCCCGCGCTCTCCACAGGATGTACACAGAGAGGAAACGCTTTCGAGTTGCGGCGCAGGCGGGTTCGGGTGCAGAGTCTAGTTACATCATCATGAAAACAGCAACTGAAGTTTGCCCTCAGTGCGCGGGTTCGGGATGGAAGCCGGTTCCGGGAGTGCCGGACGGCGGCGTCACGCGCTGCGATTGCCAATTGCAGGCGCGCGGCGGCGCTTTGATCGCGGCGGCGCGGATTCCGAAGAGATATGAACATTGCGAGCTGTCGAACTTTACGACCGATTTCCCGGGCGCCGATCGCTCGATCGCGCTGGCCCAAATCAGCGCGTCGCGCTTCGTGCAGGAGTTTAATCCGCGAGACGGCGCCGGGCTGCTGCTGGTCGGCGGAATCGGCACCGGCAAGACCCATCTCGCGGTGGGCATTCTTAAGGAGCTCATTGCGGCCACAGGAAGCTCATGCCTTTTTTGCGACTATCGCGAACTGTTGAAACAGATTCAGAACTCCTATAACGACTCGGTCCAGGCGACCGAACTGCAGGTGCTGCGGCCGGTGTTTGAGGCCGAGGTGCTGTTGCTCGATGAACTCGGCGCGGTGAAACCGAGCGAGTGGGTGTGGGACACGGTCAGTCTGATCCTCAACACGCGTTATAACGATAATCGAACTACGATCATCACCACGAATTTCGCCGATGAGCCGGCTGCGAGTGTGAGCCGGTCGCTCTCGCCGGCGCGGGCCGCGGCACGCGAAGAAACGCTAGGCGACCGCATCGGCGAGCGTATGCGTTCCCGCCTCCAGGAGATGTGCCGCATCGTGAAAATGGACGGGCCGGACTTCCGGCAGAAGTTTAAAAGCGCCAGTTTCGGATAGCCTTTCCCTGTGTTTCTCTGTGCTTCTCTGTGTCCTCTGTGGTTAAGCATTTGCCGTTGAATCCGAATTAGAATCGACAAGTGCTGACCGAACGCATCGAGTTCCGGCCGGAAGCTGACGCCGAAATCTTCTCCGCCGTAGGCCCTGCTCCGGCCGTGTTTCTCCTGCGCGGCGAGGATGCGAACTCCGAGCCCTACGTTAGCAAGACGGCCAACCTTCGGCGGCGGCTGCAGCGACTGCTCTCGCCCGCGGAAGAACGGACGAAGCGGCTCAACCTACGGGATCGTGTGCGCTGGATCGAGTACGCGCTGACTGGCTCCGACTTCGAGTCGGGATTCGTTCTCTATCAAGTCCTGCGTGCCGTCTTCCCCAGGACCTACGCGAATCGCCTGCGCCTGCGCTTCGCTTCCTTGGTCAAGCTGCATCTGGAAAACGAATTCCCCCGCGCGTCGATTACGACGCGGCTGGGGCGGATTTCCGGAAGGAACGTTTATTACGGCCCGTTCTTTTCACGGGTGGCGGCGGAAAAGTTTATGAACGACGCGCTCGACTTTTTCAAGATGCGGCGCTGCGTGGAAGACCTCCAGCCCGACCCGAAATTTCCCGGCTGTGTTTATTCCGAAATGAAGATGTGCCTGGCACCCTGCTTTCGCGGCTGCACCGACGACGAGTACCGCGCCGAGGTCGTGCGGGTCGAAGATTTTTTGGACTCGCGCGGCGAATCGCTGAAGCGGCAGATGGCCGTGGAGCGCGATGCCGCCTCGGCAAACATGGAATTCGAGACGGCCGCGGCGATTCATGCGCGGCTCGACAAGCTTGCTCCCGTGCTGCAGCAGTTGCCGGAGTCTGTTCACCGGATTGACCAGTTGCACGCCGTAATCGTGCAGAAATCCCGTGCCCCGGAAAGCGTCGCATTGTTCCGTGTCGACGGAGGCGCGCTCGCGGGGCCGCTTGAGTTTCCCATCTCCGATGCAGAACACACGAAGTCGCAATCGATGGAAGCCCGCATCCAGACCGCACTGACGGCATTTCCCGCGTCCAAACCGGCCAGCGCCATCGAGCGCATGGAACATCTGGCGATTCTGAAGCGCTGGTGCTATCGCGGAACGCGAGCAGGCGAAATCTTCTTTGCCGACGCTAAAGGAGAGCTGCCCATGCGACGCCTGGTACGCAGAATCAGCAGGGTTTACAAAGGCGAGGCGCCAGAAACTTTACCAGTTGCAACCCCGCTGGCTTCAGTCCAATCTAAGCAGCTAGGGGAACTATGAAGAAGAAGAGCTCCAGCAAGAAACGCGCTTTCAAGCCAGTCAAGCCATCCGATGTGCGGGACAAAGCCCTGCGCGACCACCTGCTTTACTTGCTGAAAGGCGGCGGAGCGCATGCCACCTTTGAAGCTGCCATCGGCGATTGGCCCGTGCAACTCGCCGGAGCGAAAGTCGCGAACTTTCCTCACACTGCGTGGATGCTGCTCGAGCACATGCGCCTTGCGCAGTGGGACATCCTGGAGTTCAGCCGCAGCTCGACGCATGTGTCTCCAGCATGGCCCGAAGGATACTGGCCTGCGTCGGAAGCTCCCTCGAACGAGAAGGCATGGACGGCGAGTATGGCTGCGTTCAAGAAGGACCTGCGAACGATGGCGCGGCTCGTCTCCGACCCGAAAGTCGATCTCTACGCCCGGATTCCCTGGGGTGATGGGCAAACGGTTCTGCGCGAGGCGCTGCTGGTGGCCGATCATAACGCGTATCATCTTGGACAACTGGTGATGCTGCGGAAGAGTATCGGAATCTGAGTGAAGCTGATTTACCGCCGAGACGCAGAGAGCGCCGAGAAAATCCTAACCTGTTGTCGTCATTTTCAAAACCACAATTCACCACGGAGACACAGAGAAAAACAAAACTATGTAGGGGTTTCTCCGTGACTCTGTGTCTCCGTGGCGAATTGTGGCATGAGCCCGCGGTCGTGCCTCGGCGCTCTCTGCGTCTCGGCGGTGAGAAACTCTAAGCTGCCCGAACCGGCGCCCGCACCGGCCGCTTCCGGAACACGACCCGTATCTCTTTCCGCCAGCGCTCGTCGATTCCCAGCACCTCCCAATCGATCTGCGGCGACAGATAACGCAGGATCGTGTCGGTGGTGGGATGGACGTGCAGAGCGGGCGCGACCAGCATGAGCAGAGGCTTCTGCGGCGAGATTTCGCGTCCGGGAAAATAACCGAATTGCGCAAACTCTCCGCGGCTTTGGTGCCACGCGACGCGCGACCAGTAATCCACGCCTTGCAGCGGAAGGTGGATATCCTCGTCGGCCTTGAGCTCGATGACGGCCAGGCGGGATTCGCGAGTTGCGGCCAGAATGTCGATCATGGCACGATCCGCGGCGGCGAACGCGGGCACCTGCTCATACACCGATCCCGGCAGCAGCCGCCCGTCGAGCGCCGCGATGTTCTGGGACACCAGCGATTCCAGCCAGCGCTCGGGATGCATTCGCCACAAGGCGTGGTTCTTGGGACCATCCTTGCGACGAACGGCCGCCGCCAGCTGCACTAGATCGGCAAACTGCGTTTCGTTCTCCGCGTTGAGCACGCGTTCTTCCGCCCCCACGCCGAAAGCGATTTCCTCGGTGCTGTGGAAGTTTCTGGCGTCATGCGCAATTCGCGCCTGGGCGAATTCGAGGCCATGCCGCCGAAATGAGATTAGCGCCGGCGAGAGCACCACGACTTCTGATTGCGGCAGAATGCCGCGAATGCGCGCGATCGATTCCGCAAAACGATCGCGCGCCATGCCTTCATCGATGGCGCGCACCAGCCGCGTTGCCAGATTGCCGCAATCGCCCGTATCCACCGGCGCGAGCGCATCCTCCCGCTGGTCGAACTCGAACAGGTGCCATTTTGCGGCGGTTGGATGGAGATGCGCCATACGCTGCCGGGTCAGAGTGGACATGCCTTGCGGCACAACCAGCGCCAGTCCTTCGATCAGGCGGCGCTCTTGCTGCGCCAGGCGGCAGGTTTCGAGCCAGAGAATCCCGATGGTCAGCGCTCCGTCGACGGTCGATTGCGTTTCTTCATCGTTCACCCCAACCACGGCTAAGGCGCGCTGTCCCTGGCGCAGCCAGCCCCGCAGGTAGGCAGGACCGAAGGAGTGTTCGAGGTCGATGCTGGTGGTGAGCCGGACTACAGTCCAGCCGGGAAAATTTCTTTCGAGCGCGCGGCGCAGGCGAGGTTCGTAGGCCGCGCGTGCCGCCCGTCGCGCGGCGGGCGAGCGCTGATCGCGGTCGCGGCAGAAGTCGAGCCGAGTCGGGCGATTCTGGCCCATGCGCTGCACTTGCAACCGGAGGGTGGTGGCCTTTACTTCCGCATCGAGCACACGCCGCACGAAATTCCGCTCGCTCGACCACAGATGCAGCAGGCATTTGTGGTATTCGCCGGAGATCGAATATTTCGACTCGGCCAGATCGAACGCGATGGCGCCGTCCTCCACCACCACGGCGGCGCGCGCGCCGTTGAGAAAGTCGGAGAGCAGATTGCTGAGCGAGTCTGGGGTCATGCTGTGAGGATTATTCACCCGGCCAGCTTCCGCGTCAGTGATCGCTGGACAGCGGAAATGTTTGGTTTTGATCGGCGCATATCAGTCTGGTCTCTTTAATCTTGGCAGTGCGTCGATTTTCGGGTTGCCGACAATTCGCCGAGTGACCGCCGCCCAGGCCTGGGGTCGTGAGTGCTATGGGGATGTTGCGCCAACGATCAATGGGGTATTCTTCAGTGTCAAGCTTTGAGTCCGAAAGGACGACGAATGTGGGAACATATGAAATCTGAAGAGATCGCGACCTTTCTTCGGGCAAACGTTGAACCTTTGGAGGACAAGATTTATGGCGACCGCTACCGCGCTGCGGCCCGCCTGATCGACGACACGTATCTGTCGTGTGTAGTTTTCCAGAGCAGGCGACAGCAGGTGGAGCTTGCGTTACGTCGTTTTGAACAACTTCGGAGCCAACCGCAACAATACAGATCAGTGGTTCAAAGTTTCGTCTCAAACGGTTCGCACGTTTGGAACTATGTCATCAAGGCTGTCGAACTGTCGCTTTTTGCATGGCCGCTCGAAGTCCTGAAGAAAATCCACGGCGAAACCGCCATGGGCTGGACGGCGTTTGTCGCAGAAATGAAAGATGGAACGATGCACTCCTACGGTACGCAATTCAATTTCGAGTTTTTTGATCTTCCGAGCGGGTATTTACTCGCCGACATCGCGAAGATTCACAGTGGGATGGTCTATTCGCAGGCGAAGGGATTGGAAACCTTCTCGATGGCCTCAACGAAAGCGATTCAGCCCTACAGAGAGAAGCCCTTCTTCACGTGCTATTTGGACGAGCTTTAGAATCTGCCCGTGGGATAATTCAGTCAGCCGCCGCGAGTCGTTTCCCGGACATGGGCATCCAACTATGGTGACTGCCAACCAGGAACGCTTCTTCTTCGAGCACTACGGACTTACAAATCACGATCTTGAGACTTATCTGACGGCGGCGCTTTCGGCGGGCGGCGACTATGCCGACCTTTATTTCGAGTATCTGACCTCGACTTCGCTGATGGTGGATGAGTCGCTGGTGAAGTCCGCT
>Ga0181523_10000398_pt1 | contig 48768 bp, 40 predicted proteins | sample PEATcosm2014_Bin_43_FD_119752 | JGI IMG/M metagenome (GOLD analysis project Ga0181523, IMG submission 119752) | Peatland microbial communities from MTU Mesocosm Facility, Houghton, MI, USA - PEATcosm2014_Bin05_30_metaG | ecosystem: Environmental > Terrestrial > Soil > Wetlands > Peat | place... | reverse complement strand
CCGGCGAACCGTTCCGCGGCAGGCCGCATCCAAGAGTGGTAGGCTGGCGACTCGTCCAGGGGGAGACAGTGGATCAACAACTCAAGCAACTTATGAAAGAGCTCGGCGAGGCCATCAACGAATCTCTTTCCGACTCCGAGCAGATCTCCGAAGTTGTCTCCCGCATTAAAGAAGGTGGATACGACATTTTTTTGGTGCTCGAAGCCACCATCGGCGTGAGCAAGCAGGGAGAGAAGTCGCCCGACAAGACTTCGCTGGTGACCACGTTGTCGACGAATCCTGAATTCAAGATCAACGACCAGGACTTGAAATTCCTGAAGTCGTTGCGCATCAAGATCGACGAAGAAAAGCAGGACAAAGAAAAACACGAGAAAGACAAGCACGAAAAAGACAGTCAAGGACAAGGGAAAGACAAACACGACCAGGATAAATAGCCGGTTCGCCTGGAATCCCTCCGCTTAGAGCTGGCCTGCGTAGCGTTCCGAAAATCCTACCGCATCAATTCCGCCTCCCCAACCCAGGTTCTCCGCATGATAGCGACGCAGCGTTATACGGACTTGCCGATCTGGCAAAAGCGATAGCAACATTGCCGACCTGTGCTACCATCTACTGTTTTCTTTTCGCATCTGCCGTGCGGAAAGAGAGATTCCGCTGGGGCGAAGCACAAGCAACGGAATTTGAGGGTCCGTGATGAAAGATACTCTCGGGGTTGTCTTGGCGGGCGGCGCCGGCGAGCGCCTGTATCCTCTCACTCGTGACCGGGCCAAGCCCGCAGTCACCTTCGGCGGAATCTATCGCATCATTGACATCACTCTCTCCAACTGTTTGAACTCCGATCTGCGCCAGGTTTACATCCTGACCATGTACAAGGCGCTTTCGCTCAACCGGCACATCCGCGAAGGCTGGAACATTCTGGGACGCGAGGTGGGCGAGTTCATCGAAGTGCTGCCGCCCATGAAGCGGGTGAGCGACCAGTGGTATCAAGGCACAGCGGACGCGGTGTATCAGAACATTTACTCGATCGGTTCGGAGCAGCCCAAGCATGTGCTGGTGCTTGGCGGCGACCACATCTACAAAATGGACTACGGCAAGATGATGAAGCAGCACCAGGACTCGGCTGCCGACATCACGCTGGCTACGATTCAGGTCGATCCGGACCAGACACGTCACTTCGGCGTGGTCGACGTCGACAAAGACGGCCGCGTCAACGGGTTTCAGGAAAAACCCAAAACCACCACGTTGCGTTCGCAACTGAATCCGGAAAAAGTCGCGGCATCGATGGGAGTGTATCTATTCAATGCCGACGTGCTGATTCCGGTGCTGCTGAAAGACGCCGAGAACCCGCAGTCCAGCCACGATTTCGGCAAAGACATTCTGCCCAAGATGGTGGACGACTACCGCGTGTTTGCCTACGACTTCGTCGACGAAAACAAGAAAGAAGCGCGTTACTGGCGCGACGTGGGCACGCTCGAGGCCTACTACGAAGCCAACATGGATATTGTCTCGGTCTCGCCCATCTTCAACCTGTACGACGAAGAGTGGCCGATCCGCACCCACCAGCGGCAATATCCTCCGGCGAAATTCGTGTTCGCGGAAACGGGGCGCACTGGCACGGCGCTCGATTCCATCGTCTCCAACGGATGCATCGTTTCCGGTGGGACGGTGAAGAATTCCGTGCTCTCGCCCGATGTGCGCGTTAACTCCTACTCCGAAGTCGACGACTGCATTCTGTTTTCGCACGTCAGCGTCGGGCGCCGCTGCCGCATTCGCAAGGCGATCCTCGACCGCGACGTGCATATTCCCGAAGGCACCACCATCGGCTACGACGCCGAGGCCGACCGCCAGAGATATTTCGTCACCGAAAGCGGCATCACGGTAGTGACGCGCGATTATTCGCTGTTTGAGAATCCGGTGACGGTGGACTACTTCACCAGCGAGTAGGGCGGGAATGTTGCAGGATCTCAAGTACACCCTCCGGCTTTGGGCTGGCCGCCCGTGGCACACGGGATTCGCCATCGCCGCCCTCGCCATCGGCATTGGCGCGAATACCGGTGTTTTCAGCGTGGTCAATGCGTTGCTGCTGCGCTCGCTTCCCTTCTACGAGCCGGATCGCCTGGCCCTGCTGCAGCACTTCATTCCGCCCCACGATAGCGCGAAGCAGTTTCACGATTGGCGGCAGCAGAGTGCGTATCTCGCCGATACCGCGCTTTTTGAGGAATTCGATGCGAACCTCAATCTTGGCGGAATGCGCGCCGGGAGCCGGGCTCACGTTGCGCAGACGTCGGGAAATTTCTTTTCGGTGCTGGGCACGCAGCCAGTGCTCGGAACTGGATTCGCCCCTGAGAATGATGTGGACGCAACGGGGTGGGGACGGCCCGGACCGAACGCGGTCGCGGTGATCGGCTACGGACTCTGGCAACAGCTTTTCGGAGGCGACGCGAAAGTGCTGGGCGCAATTGTCCGAATCGATGGGATCCCGCTTACGGTGGTTGGCGTGGCGCCGCCGGGATTCGATTATCCGGGCAAAGCAGTTCTCTGGAAGCCGGCAGCTTTCAGCGCGGGCAACAATGGATGGGCAAGCTTTGGGCGGTTGAAACCTGGGATCGCATGGCCGCAGGCGCGGGCCGCGTTTGCCGTGGAGGCCGAACGCCTGTCGCCGCATCTGGCGGGAACCGACAATTCCAATCTGCGTCCCAGCCTGACGTCGCTGCAGGATGCAATTGCCGGTCCGGTAAAGAACGCATCCTTGATGTTCATGGGCGCAGTCGTGTTGGTCTTGCTGATTGCGTGCACAAATGTTGCGAATCTGTTGCTCGCCCGGACGACTGATCGCGCCGCCGAGTTGTCCATACGATCGGCCCTGGGGGCAAGCCGCGCCCGGCTCGCACGACAGTTGCTCACCGAATGCTTGCTGCTCTCATTCGTGGCCACTGTCGCCGGATTGGTGATCGCCTACTGGATCACCGCGCTGGCGGCGAAGATTGAGCCCCCACCGCTGGGCGCACAGTCTTATTCAATTCTGGATAGACGCGTACTGGCTTTCACCGTAGTCGTGTCGGTCATCACCGCTTTGGGTTTGGGCGTTTTGCCTTCACTGTATGCAGGCCGCATGCTTACCCTTCGTTCCCGAGGCGCGATCCGTTCGCGGAGCTCGAGGCTGGTCCGGCAATCGCTGGTCGCCGCGCAGGTCATGCTCACGATGATTCTGCTCGCGGCTTCGATCGGCCTGGGGAGCGCGTTTGTCCACTTGATGAGAATCGACCGCGGCTACGATGTGAACGGAGTGGGGACCGTGAGCGTCTCGTTGGACGGCACGATCCACCAGTTGGACAACCGTCAGCTGCCTTATTTTGAGGACGCGCTGGATCGCATTCGCAAGCTCCCCGGAGTTCGAGCTGCCAGCGCCACCGAGTTTCTTCCGCTCTACGCTTCAGCATTTGTAGGTGGACCATTCGGATTGGATGGGCGCCTGGCTAGCCGGAATTCCACGCTGATTCCGGTTCTGTCGGGATATTTTGAGACTATGGGCGCACCGATTCTGTACGGCCGGGAATTCAACCAAGCCGAAGTGCACTCGGGCGCGAAGGTGGCTGTGGTGAATGAGCGATTCGCGGCCGGATTTGGCGCGCCGCAGGATGCGGTGGGGCATCAGCTCACGATCGAGGGAGATACCCCGCGGAAAATTGTCGGCGTGGTCAAAGGAATGGACTATGAAACCGATCCGACCCTGGCAGGCGGAAATCAAGTCTTCATTCCGTCGGAGACTCCGGGCAGTTTCTTCTCGACGTTCGTAGTGCGCGTGGATGGCCGGGCGGACGATCATCTGGCAGCGATCCGCGACACCATCGTGTCGGTGGATCCGCAGGTTCCGGTGTTCGGCGTGAAAACCATGCAGCAGCGGCTGGATGAAGTCTTCGCCAATCCGAAATTCTATCGGACCGCGGTTTGGACATTCGCCGGATTTGCGCTGCTGCTGGCGGTGATTGGCATCTACGGCATCGTTTCTTACGCGGTCGTCGAGCGGACGCAGGAAATGGGCATGCGCATGGCCCTCGGCGGGACGCCGGTGCAACTCCGGGGGATGCTGTTGCGGCATGGCTTGCTCATGGTGATGGCCGGCGCCATCCCTGGAATCGCAGGAGCGCAGCTCACCGGGCGCTTTCTCGAGAGCCTGATGGATGGGGCGAAGCCGGTTGGTCTGGCGGCATCTGCCGCGTTGGTATTGCTGTTCGCTCTGGTCGCGTCGGCGAGTATCTGGTCGGCCACGCGCAGCATCGCCCGATTCGACATTGTGGCCATTCTGCGCAGCGAATAGCGTGCAGCCAAAGCTCTCGGCTAAAGAGCTTTAACCACGAAGGACACGAAGTTACACGAAGGGAACTCCACCGAAACGTTAAGAAACTCTTCGCACTTCGCTCCTGCGTTAGACGCACGAACCGATCCTCGGTCGATCTGCTAAGCTTACGGCTTACTCCGCGACCTAACTTCGAAACCTTACTTTGGAACCCAGGGAGAGACTCCGCCTCCTCATGAAGAATCGATCCGCGCCTCGCGCTCTGCGAAGCATTCTCGTCTTAATCATTGCTCTGGCCGCTGGCCTGCAATCCTGGGCATCTCCGGTTCCCTCTGACAAAGATAAAGACAAGGACAAAGACAAAGCTGATCCGCTGCTCTCGACCATGCAAGCCGAACTGCAGCGTGCTCAGGGCAGCCTGGGCAAGCTGGATCCAGCGCCCTATTTCATGGCCTATTCCGTGTATGACGAGAGCATCGTGCTGGCCATTGGGAGCGAGGGGAGCCTGGTGAATTCGACGGCGGCGCGGCGGCGGGCGGTCGACGTCAGCATGCGGATTGGCGCGCCCGCCCTCGACAACGCGCATGCCGAGAACCGCGCTTCCGCCCGGACTTCGGGATCTCTCCCGCTGGAAGACGACCGCAACGCCATTGCTCACGAACTCTGGCGTCTGACCTACGAGGAATATCGCAAGGCGTCGAAGGCCTACCTTAATGTGAAGACGAACACCCAGGTGCATGCGCAGGAGGAAGATACTTCTCCGGACTTTTCCGAGGAGAAGCCGCCGACCCATGTCGACTACAAAGACGTCGCGCCCACTCCTGACCAACGAGCGATGGAAAAATTTGCTCGCGAATACTCGGCGCGCTTTCGCAATTATCCCTACATTTATTCCTCGATGGTGATGATCTCGGCGCAAAAAACGCGCTTTCATTTTTTGTCGACCGAAGGCAATCACGTGGTTGCTCCCAGCGCGTTCATCCGCGTGGCCATTGAAGCGGAAACCCGCGCCGAGGATGGCATGGAACTGATGCGCGTCGAAACCTTTCAGGCGGAGAGCCTCAGCCACTTGCCTCCGGACTCCGAGATTGCGGCGCGCGTGGAAAAAATGGCGTCTGATCTGAAAGCGCTGCGCGAGGCTCCGCTGGCCGAACCGTTCGACGGCCCGGCGCTGCTATCCGGCCGCGCCGCCGGCGTGTTCTTCCACGAAGTGCTCGGACACCGCCTGGAAGGTCACCGCCAGCGCGGCGAACAGGAAGGACAAACCTTCACTAAGAAGGTGGGCCAGGCCGTGCTTCCGGAATTCCTGAGCGTGGTGGACGATCCCACGCAACGCCAGCTGAACGGGATGGACTTGGGCGGCTGGTACGAGTTCGACGACGAGGGGATGCCCGCGACCCGCGTCGAGGTCATCAAAGACGGCATCCTGAAAAACTTTCTCATGTCGCGCATGCCCATCAAGAATTTTGCCAACTCCAACGGGCACGGGCGCTCGCAGCCGGGACTGATGCCGACCGGACGCCAGGGCAACCTGATCGTGACATCGTCGCGCACGGTGAAAGATTCCGAGTTGCGGCAAGAACTGATCGACGAAGTCAAAAAACAAAACAAGCCCTATGGTCTGTATTTCGAAGACATTCAAGGCGGCTTCACGCTGACCCAGCGTGCCATGCCGCAAGCCTTCCAGGTTCTGCCGGTTCTGGTATGGCGGGTGTATGCGGATGGGCGGCCGGATGAACTGGTGCGCGGCATCGACATCGTGGGCACGCCACTGGCCGCACTGAATCGCATTTTGCTCACTGGCGAGAAGACGGAAATCTTCAACGGCATCTGCGGGGCGGAGTCAGGGCAGGTTCCGGTCGCGGCCGCCGCGCCCGCAATGTTGTTTTCCGAGATTGAAGTGCAGAAGCGCGCGCACTCGCTCAATCGCCAACCCATCCTGCCAGCTCCCTCGGCTGAAGATGCGGCCAAGGGGAAAGACGCGGGGGTGAAGCAATGACGACTGTGACGATTTCAGCGGCACGACCCTCGAATGCCCAACCAAACTTGAACAACGGGCTTACCTGGCGCATCGTCCGCACGCTGCTGGTATTGGGCGTTCTCGTCATGACGGCGTTCGCCCAGCAGAAAAGCACGCCGGGCGGCGATGATGTGGTCCTCGCGGCCATGCACGCCGAACTCGACCGCTCCAAGGCGCAACTGAAGATGGAGCAGGTGGATGCGCCCTATTACATCGAATATCGAATTTTCGATGTGGATCAGTATTCCGCTGAATCGTCATTCGGCGCCCTGCGCATCGACGTGCGTTCGCGCTATCGCTTTCTGCGGGTGGTGGTAAGAATCGGCGATTACAAACAGGACAGCTACTTCGGCCAGGGCAAGGGCACCATCGACTACATGCCCGTCGACAACGACATGCTTGCGCTGCGGCACCAGTTGTGGCTGGCCACCGACCGCGCTTACAAATCGGCGGCCGAGTCCCTGACCGCCAAGCAGGCGCAGCTAAAACAACTCACCGTCGACCAACCGGTGGATGACTTCGCGCACGCCGATCCGGTGCAGTCGGTCGAGCCCCTGGCCACGCTCGACTTCGATGCTGAACCCTGGAAGCGGATGCTGCAGGATGCGTCGGCGCTCTACAAAACTGATGCTGAGATCGAATCGTTTGAAGCGAGCCTGAACTTCCACACGGTGAACCGCTACCTGGTCAACTCCGAAGGGACGGTGGTGCGCGGCGGGCAGAACCTGTATGAAATGACGGTTTCAACCTCCACGCAAGCCGCCGACGGCATGAGCCTGGCGCGCAATTGGACATTCACCGCGGGCAGCCTGAAGGAGCTTCCATCGGCCACGGACTTCGTCGCGCGCGCCACGCAGCTGGCCACCAGCCTGAAGGAACTGCGCGCTGCGCCGGTGGCCGAGGAGGAATACCGCGGCCCGGTGCTGTTTTCCGCGGACGCGGCCGCCGCCGTTCTTTCCGACCTGGTGGGCGACAACATTCTGGGCCACAAACCGGAACTGGGAAAGAATTCGCGCACCACCGGGGCGTTCGCGGCCAGTTACAAGAGCCGTGTTCTGCCTGAATTCCTCTCCGTGGTCGCCGATCCTACGATCGCGACGTATCACGGCGAATCGCTGCTCGGCCACTACGAGATCGACGATGAGGGCGTCCCGGCGAAACGGGTTTCGCTGATTGAAAACGGTACGCTGGTGAATTACCTGATCGGCCGTGAACCGATTCGCGACTTTCCCGTGTCGAACGGCCATGGTCGCGCCCAGATCCCCACCGGAGCGCCGTTGCCCCACAACAGCAATCTGATCGTCACTGCTTCGCAACCCACCTCGAAAGCAGACTTGAAGAAGAAGCTGGTCGACCTCTGCCAGCAGCGCGACCTGCCCTTTTGCTTTTATGTCGAAACTTTTGGTCCCAAGCTCACTCCGCGTCTTCTCTACAAAGTCTGGACCAAGGATGGACACGAAGAACTGGTGCGGGGCGCGGCCTTTGGGGATCTCGATATTCGCGCCTTGCGCAGCAACCTGATCGCTGCCGGGGACGATTCCTACGTCGACAACCGCTTGCTGAATGTCCCGCACAGCATCGTCGCGCCGTCCATCCTGTTCGACGAACTCGAAGTGAAGCGGGCGAACCAGAACAAAGAGAAGCTGCCGGAGTATCCCATTCCGGCGGTGATGAAGTAGGGGTGCAGTCCACAGGGGCTGAAGCCCCATCGCGAGCAGAATCTTAACGCGGCGCTGAAGCGCCGCTCTTCCACCTCAACCCATGCGACGCAGCGTATGCGGCGCGAAGAGTGGAAGAGCGGCCCTTTAGGGCCGCGGGGTGGACGAGGATTGATGCCGGGCTTTAGCCCTGGTCGTCGTCTCGGATCGTGGCAAAACCATTCACAGGGGCTGAAGCCCGCTCTGAGCGGAACTCTGACGCGGCGCTGAAGCGCCGCTCTTCCACGTCAACCCCTACGAAACGGCCGCGACCATGACGGCAGCCCACGCGACAGGTCATCCGGTAACACCTCCTCTCCTCTCTGGTGTCTCGCTGCTACAATTCCGTGTTCGCTGCGTTGAAGGGATCCGCGAGGGGCGTAAATGGCGAACTTCAATGGCCACAATCACGTACTGTCTAGTGAGCGGCTTGGAGAGAGTCTCAGCGGTCGGATCGTCCAGGTTGGACTTCGTAGGTAATCGGGGCAAGTGAACGCGGTCAGTAGTCGAGCAGCAGTCTCAAGGTTATTAGCAGATTTCCGGGGAGTGCAAGTGGAAGACGTACAGGTGGTCGCGATGCTGGTGCGGCGATGTATCGCCGGCGACTCGACCGCCTGGGAGGAAATCGTGCAGACCTATAGCCGCCGGATATACAACATCTGCTACCGCTTTGCCGGGACGAGCGACGACGCTCAGGACCTGACGCAGGAAGTATTCATCAAGATGTACCGGACGCTTCCCAGTTATGACCACACCAAGGGAGCGTTTGTGACGTGGGTAACGACCATCACGCGCAACCTGCTGGTCGACCATTTCCGCAAGTCGAAGCAGGACCGGATGACCGACTCCATGGACACGACGGCGTCGGACCATGAGGATGCGCAGCCGCTCAGTGAGCAAATTCCTGACCAATCCGCTCCCCCCGATGCCCACGTACGCAGCCGGGAGGTCGGCGAAACCGTGCACGCGGCCTTGGCGCGGCTTTCGCCCGAGCTTCGGGAAGCAGTGATTCTAAGGGACTTACAGGATATGGACTACCGTGAAATCGCTACCGTTTTGAAGGTTCCGGAGGGTACCGTGAAATCGCGAATAAATCGAGGGCGGGCGGAACTTGCACGCCTATTACAACGTACCTATAGGCAGGTGATGTGATGCCAGACCAAACCAGTAACGGAATGCAGTGCAACGAGTTCGAGCACCTGCTCGCGGACGCCATCGACGGCGTTCTGAGCGGGGCCGGACTCAGCCGCTTCCAGGCCCATGCCCGGGTATGCCGGACGTGCGGGCCGCTGCTCGCTGAAGCTGAGGCGGGCCGCAACTGGCTGAAGGGTCTCACGGAGGTGGAGCCTCCAGCCAGTCTGGTTACGAACATTCTGGCATCGACGACGGGCGTTGACACCCAGCGCCTGCGAGTGACTGTGCGCTCTCCCCAGCCGCGAATTTCCTGGTGGGAATACGTGCAGGCCACGCTGGTCGAGTCGCTGTTCGAGCCGATCTGGGGGATGGTCCGCCAGCCGCGCTTTGCCATGTCGTTTGGCATGGCATTTTTTGCGCTGTCGGTGGGCCTGACGGTAAGCGGCGTGAAGCCCGCCGACCTGCGCCAGATCAGCCTGCGGCCAAAGGCGATCCAAGCGACGTATTTCCATACGCGCACGCGGCTGGTGCACTACTACGAGAACATCCGAGTCGTGTATGAAGTCGAGGCCCGGCTGCGCGAAGTGAAGCGCAACCTGACTCCGGCTGAGCCCGTTGTCAAGCCGGCTCGACCCGCCAAAACGAAAGACGACAAGAACGACACAACACAACAGCCCGAGCAGAAGCGGGAGCGCAATTACAGCCAGACCGATAGCCACCTCATTCTGGCCAGCGCTCCTCTGGGTCCATCTGTAGACGATCTGCCTGTAGTGTCGGTGACCACGTACAGGAGGTTCGTATGAACTGCAACACACATGGCGATACCGCCGCAGTGGCCTTCTGCCGCACTTGCGGCAAGCCACTCTGTAACCAATGCACCCGCGACGTACGCGGGGTCATCTACTGCGAAGCCTGCCTGGCCGCGCGCATGGAAGGAACGACGCCAACGCCCTTTGTTCCCGTTGTTCCCGTGACGCCGCCGCCGACCGGATATCAGCAGTTTATGGATCAAGGCGTCGGGATCAAGGTTCCGCCGGGACCGTCTTCCGGGCCGAATCCGGCGGTTGCCGGAATTCTCGCCGGATTTTTTCCCATTGGCGTGGGCGCGGTGTATACCGGCCAGTATGCCAAGGGATTGGCGCACCTGGCCATTGCGGTGTTTCTAATCGTTGCCCAGACCACCGACATCCCCGACTATCTGCACGTGATACTTGGGCTCGCGATGGGTTTCTTTTACGTGTACCAGATCATTGACTCGGCGCGCAGTGCGCGGGCCATCCAAATGGGTGAGCCCGCTCCAGATCCGTTCGGGCTGGCCCAGGCCTTCGGTGCCGGTGAGCGACTGGGACTGGAAAGCACCAGGGTTCCTGCCGGAGCGGCGGTTCTGATCGGCCTCGGTGTGATCTTTCTGCTGCACACTGTCGGACTCTTTTCGTTCAGCATCGATCGCTTCTGGCCGCTCATCCTGGTTTTCCTCGGCGTCTGGCTCTTCGCGAAGCAGTGGGGTTTCATCGGGGGAACAATGGTGTGCCGCTGCGAGCGCTGCCGCACCAGGAAAATGATGGGGCCCGCGATCTTGGTAACTTTGGGGATCGTATTCCTGATCGGTTTCTGGCACGCCTGGCCCGCCATCCTGCTGGTGATCGGCGTGGTCAAGCTAATGCAGAGCAACGCTTCGACGGACGGGCACATCGGCTCCCTGCCGCCGGGCATGTCGCCCGGAGTTCCGACGGGATTTCCGCAGGCGAGCGCGACGAATGTTGCGCCGCCGCAGGCTCCACAGGCACCGCAGAACCCAGAGCAGACAGCCTCATCCGACGAGGTGAAAAATGTCTAACCCAGGCACTCCGAATCCAAGTATGTCGAATCCGGTCACGCCGAACCCGATACCCACTCCCGGATTTTCGCCGCTTCCTCCGCTGCCGCCGAGGCCGCATCGCTCGCTGGCCGGGCCGTTCGTGCTGATTGTGTTTGGCACGGTTTGCCTGCTGGGCACGATGGGCGTATTGTCGCGCGTCCGGATGTGGCACCTATTCGCCAACTACTGGCCGGTGCTGCTGATCTTCTGGGGCGTGATCAAACTGATCGAGCACCAGCGCGCCCAGCGCGAGGGTACACGCGCGGCAGGAATTGGCGCGGGAGGAGTCTTCCTGGTGGTGATGATCGTGGTTTTCGGTCTGATCGCGAACCAACTGGAACGCGTGAACTGGTCGGGATTGCACGACCAGTTCAACTTCGACGACGACAGCGACTTCAACAGTATTTTCGGCCAAACTTACAGCTTCAACGATAATCTCGAGCAAGCCTTCCCCGCGGGAGCCAGCCTGAAGATCATCGACACGCATGGCGCGGTCAGCGTGCACGCCTCCGACGACAACAAGATCACCGTGGTCGTGCGCAAGCGAGTAGGCGCCGATAATCAGAGCGACGCCGACGAATACAACGGCAAAACCAAGCCCACGATTACCGCCATAGGCGGCCTGGTTACGCTCGATGCCAAGGCCGAAGCCGCGGGCGATCACCCGGTCGAAGTGGATCTCGACGTTTCTCTGCCGCGTAAAGTAGCGGTCGCGATCACCTCCCGCAAGGGCGATGTGAACCTGGTGGGCCGCGACGGCAATGTCGACATCTCAGCCCAGCATTCCGACACGACCGTCGAAGATGTAACCGGCAACGTGAAAGTCAGCCAGGAAAAAGGCTCGGTGAAAATAGAGCAGATCAACGGCGATGTGCATGTGGAAGGCCGGGTCGACGAAGTCTCGCTGGCCGACATAAAAGGCGGAGCGCAGCTGGACGGCGAATTTCAGGAAAGCGTGAAGCTGGCGCGCATCGCGAAGACGGTGATATTGAAGTCTACCCGCACCGACATGGAGTTCTCGCGCATCGAGGGCGATCTCGACCTCGACTCCGGCGAACTCCACGCCGAGCAGATTACGGGACCGCTGCATCTGACCACGCGCGAGAAGAACATCCGGCTCGACGAGGTCTCGGGTGACGTCCGCCTGCAGGACAACGATGGCACGATCGAAGTTGGGATGCGCACGCTGGGCAACGTGCAGATTGACAGCCGCAATGGCGACCTGCAGCTCAGCCTGCCCGATAAGGCCGGATTTCGCCTGGATGCGCACACCCGCGACGGCGAGATTCAGTCGGACTTTCCGGAACTGAAAGTGAACAACGACGAGCATGAAGCCAAGGCCAGCGGCAGCGTGGGTAACGCTGCCTCGCACATCGTGCTCAACAATGAGCACGAGGGTATCGAGATTCGCAAGGCCAGTTCGCAGCCGCCAAAACCGCCAGAGCCGTCGACTCCGGCCAAGGCCGGGAAAGCGCTGCCGGCGCCCAAGGTGAAAGTGGAGCCCACCGAAAACTAAACAGAAATGCCTTGGAATCGCGAGAACACAGTTTCTTCGGTGCGCGCCCGTCGGTAAGACTTCTGTTCGGCATGCTGTTGATTTGCTCGGTGCAGGCGCACGCGTCGCAGCCGGAGCAAGCCACAAAGATCGCCAGCCTCATGTCGGCCTTGCATGAACGAGGCCAGTTCAACGGCGCCGTCCTGGTTGCCGAGCGGGGAAATATCCTCTACCGCGGTGCGTTCGGCAAGGCGAACTTCCACGCCAACGCCGATCTGACTCCTGAAACGCCTTTCTGCCTGGCTTCCGTGACTAAGCAGTTTACGGCCATGGCGATCATGATGCTGGCCGAACAAGGCAAGCTGGGCTACGACGACCCGGTTTCAAGGTACGTTCGCGAATTTTCTCGCGCTGAGCGCTTGAGCAGGATCACGGTTAGACAGCTGTTGAACCATACCTCGGGGATCCCGGACTTTGGCGATCTCGCGGTCGACGATTCCGCTCTCACTCCGGAAGGGCTGATCGAAGTCCTGTTGCAGAAAGAGTCTGTCTTTTCCAGCGCCGGCCAGAAATACCGGTACAGTAATCCCGGCTACATCCTGCTGGCGATTGTGGTGGAACGAGTCTCCGGCCAATCCTTTAGCGATTTCCTCGAAGAGAGAATCTTCAGGCCTCTCGGGATGAGCAATACATTCGTCTATGACAATCCGCTGAAGCGAAATCGGCAGGCAGCCACCGGCTACGACCAATTCGGGCAGGAGGATGATGCGCAGGCAACGGCCATCCCCGGCGATGGCGGCATTTACTCAACGGTGGATGATCTCTTCAAATGGGACCAGGCGTTGTACACCGACAAACTGATTCCGCAGGCGGCGTTGGCCGTGGCATTTACACCCGGCAAGGTGAAGGAGGGGACTTCCACTTATGGCTTTGGCTGGAATGTCGGTGACAAGGGCGGCGGCAAATATGTTTGGCATACCGGCAGCACCGCGGGTTTTCGGGCGTTCATCGAGCGCCGGCTCACTGATCAGGTCACTGTCATATTGTTGACGAACCGGGGCAACAGTAAGCGCACAGAGATGAATGATGCCATCCTGAATATTCTGGGGGGCAGGCCTTACGTTATGCCCAAAATGTCGGGTGCGGAGAAATTGTACGGAGTCATCCATGCCTCGGGGAGTCAGGGATCGGAGGCCCAGGCATCGGGGATTCAGGCCGCCCTGCAACTGTACGATTCGCTGAAGACGAACGCGGACTACGATCTGGGTGAGTCCGAGTTAAACACGTTGGGGTATCAGCTGCTCTATGGCGACAAGCGGGTCGGCGATGCCATTGCGATTCTCAAATTGAATACAACCGAACACCCCTTGTCCTCCAATGCCTACGACAGTCTCGCTGAGGCCTATCGGAAGAGTGGAGCTGACGACCTCGCAATCAGCAACTACCAAAATGCCGTCATGCTTGATCCTTCGAACCTGCACGCGGTCGCGATGCTAAAGGAAATGGGACTGCAGCCGCGGAATCGATTCGTGCTTTGGTTCCTAGCGGCATGTGTTGGTTTGTTGGCGATCGCTGCGGCGTACACGATCAGGGGCTGGCGCAAAAACCGAAGATTGCGCGGACGGGATGCTGCTTGAGTTCGGCTTGCGATTACGCCGTCTTCGCGCTCATTTCGCGGATCTCTCCCAAAATAGACCCGGCCTCCCGAGCCGAGGCCGCTGGAATCCAGAAATTCTTTCTCTCCTTATAGTTCCCATAACTCGCTGTTTCTAATATAGATAATCTATAATCGACACCAGCCAGAAGGTCGACCCAAAGAAAAAGCTTGCATTTGTATAGTGATATAGTTAACTATATCACTATTGATCGAGGATGATCGCCTTCCCAGCTTGGCAAGCGAGCGAAGACCGGAGCCTACGACGAGAAAAGCCTAGAGAAGCTTAAGGAGAATGAAACATGAAATCCCTTCGTTGGATGTTGGTGGTTGCAGTGATGTCGCTCTCCAGCGTGGCTCTTGCCCAGATGGACGAGCAAAAGTCCGGCGCGCAACCGTCGGACGCGCAAAAATCTTTCGACAAATTGAAAACTCTGGCAGGTTCCTGGGAAGGAACTGTGACCGTTCAACCACCGAATCCTGAGATGGATAACAAGCACGTGCAAGCTTCGCTGCGCGTGACTTCGATGGGGAACGCGATCATGCATGAGATGACCGGCGCGGGAAGACCCGACGATCCGATCACCATGCTGTATCTGGACGGGGACCGCCTGCTGCTGACCCACTATTGCGACGCGGGAAATCGGCCTCGCATGACGGGCAAGATTTCGCCGGACGGGAAGACGGTGGAGTTCGAGTTTCTCGATGTGGCCGGGAGCACGCAGTACGGACACATGCACCACGCCGTCTTTACCGAGATCGATGCCAACCATCACATCGAGGACTGGACTTACATGCAGCCTGGGGACAAGCCGGTGCATGCGCACATCGACCTGCAGCGCGCGAAATGAAATAACTTTAGAAACTTTCTAAGGAGAATGAAACATGAAATCCCTACGTTTAGTATTGGCCGTAGTTCTGATGTCGCCTGTTCTGATGTCGCTCTCGGCAGTGGCTTTCGCCCAGTCCGACGCGCAAAAATCTTTCGATCAACTGAAAACCCTGGCAGGTTCCTGGGAAGGCGTAGTGAAGACCTTCCCGCCCACACCTGAGGCCGACGGCAAGCATGCGCAAACCACGCTGCGAGTGACGTCGATGGGGAACGCGCTCATGCATGAGATGAGGATCGAGGGCAGGGCGGACGACCCGATCACCATGTTCTACATGAATGACGATCGCCTGACCCTCACCCACTACTGCGATGCCGGAAACCGGCCGCGGATGATCGCTAAGACCTCGCCCGACGGAAAGACGGTGGAATTCGAGTTTCTCGACATCGCGGGCAGCACGCAGTACGGTCACATGCATCACGTGTTGTTCACCTTCATCGACGCCAACCATCACATCGAGGACTGGACCTTTATGGTGGGCGACAAACCCGTGCAGGCGCACTTCGAACTGCAGCGCACGAAATGACGGGAAGCGTATCGTTGTTAATCTGGCCGAGGCAATCTGGACTCAGGCAATCTGGAAACCCATGACGGACCGTGAGTGGAACGACAGTCAGCCGATTTACCGCCAGCTGCGCGACCGCGTGGTCGCCATGATTCTGGACGGCGTGCTCAAGGAAGGCGATCCGCTGCCTTCGGTGCGCAGCGTCGCGGCCGAGTATCGCTTGAATCACCTCACGGTCCTGAAGGGCTATCAAGAACTGGTCGACGAGCAACTGGTCGAAAGCAGGCGAGGACTGGGTATGTTTATCAATGCGGGCGCGCGCAATCTGCTGCTGCGGGGCGAACGCCAGAAGTTTCTTGCGGAAGAGTGGCCGCGGGTCTACGCAACTATTCAGCGGCTTGGCCTGAAGGCGGACGAACTGCTGAACGAGGCCGCAACCCGAGCGGCTTCGCGCGGCACTGCGTCGTCGAGTACTGCATCGACCGGTGATGCGACTCCCAGTGACACATCGCGTAGTGCCGTGTCGTCGAATCCTGCACCGGAGAAAGAGAAACCATGACGGTCATCGAAGCCCGCGGCCTGCGCAAGGCCTTCGGCACAACCATCGCCCTGGACGGAGTGAATCTGCGGGTGGAGGAGGGCCGCATCCTCGGACTGATCGGACCGAACGGCGCGGGCAAAACCACCGCGCTCGACGCGATTCTCGGCCTCACTTCGTATCAAGGAGAACTCAGAGTGCTGGGACGCGATCCCTGGACCGAGCGCGATCAGCTGATGCGCGATGTGTGCTTTATTGCGGATGTTGCGGTGCTGCCGCGCTGGATCAAGGTTTCGCAGGCGCTCGACTACGTCGCCGGAGTGCATCCGCGCTTCGATCGTGCCAAGGCGGAGAGTTTTCTTGCGAAGACCAGCATCCGGCGCGACAGCAAGGTGCGGCAATTATCGAAAGGCATGGTGGCCCAGCTGCACCTGGCGCTGGTGATGGCCATTGACGCGCGCTTGCTGGTGCTGGACGAGCCCACGCTGGGGCTCGACATCCTGTACCGCAAGCAGTTCTACGATTCGCTGCTCAACGACTACTACGACCGCAGCCGCACCATTGTTGTGACCACACATCAGGTGGAGGAGATTCAGAACGTGCTCACCGATGTGATGTTCATCGACCGTGGCCGAATCATATTCAGTTGCAGCATGGAAGATTTTGAGTCGCGGTATGTGGAAGTGATGGTGAATCCTGAGCAGGTTGCCGCCGCGCGGGCACTCAGGCCCATGCACGAACGCCCGGTGCTCGGACGCAGCGTGCTGTTGTTTGATCTGACGCCAGGTGGCGGCACGAGTCAGAAACTCGATCCCCGGAAACTCGACCGCCAGCAGCTCTCCGCCTTGGGCGAGGTGCACACGCCCAGCCTCGCCGACTTGTTTGTCGCGGTCATGAGCCATCAGGGCACGACCCAGGACCAAGGAGCAGCTCGATGAATACTCACTCCAACGCCATGCCGGAGTCTCCGCTGGGCTTACAGGCGCCGGCAGTCTTTTCGCCGACCCGGCTGATGCACTGGTCGATCCGCCGTGAATTCTGGGAGAACCGCTCCATCTACATCGCACCGCTGGGCGCCGCCGCCCTGTTCCTGTTCGGCTTCATGATCAGCCTGATCCATCTGCCCGCCAAAGTACGAGCCGCCGCACTCGACCCGGCGTTGCAATACGACCTCTTCGAGCACTCGTACATGCTCGCGGCGTTGCTGATTATGGCAACCACTTTTATTGTTGCGTTGTTTTACTGTCTCGACGCGCTGCACGGCGAACGTCGCGACCGCAGCATCCTGTTCTGGAAGTCGCTGCCGGTTTCCGATCTCACCACCGTGCTCTCGAAAGCCAGCATCCCGATCTTCATCCTCCCGCTGATCACCTTCGCCATTACCGTGGCTTTGTGGATCATGATGTGGCTGCTCAGCAGTGCTGTGATGCTGGGGAGCGGACTGAGTATGCCAATGGGGCCGCTCCATTTCTCGTTGTTTCAGATGTCGCTGGTGCTGTTCTACCACCTGCTCGGCATTCACGGGCTGTGGTATGCGCCCATTTACGGCTGGCTGATCCTGGTTTCCGCATGGGCGCGGCGCGCGGCATTCCTGTGGGCCACGGTGCCACTGCTCGCGATCGGCATCGTCGAGAAGATTGCCTTCAACACTTCCCATTTCGCCAACATGCTGGGATACCGGTTCGGCGGCGGGGGGGGACACATGGGATCGCATGCCACGGGGATCGAGGCGCTTTTGATGCCGAACATGAGTTTGGGTCAGTTTCTTATAAGCCCGGGTCTGTGGACCGGCTTCGCCCTTGCCACACTTTTTCTCGCCCTCGCGATGCGGGTGCGACGCTCTCGAGGACCGATCTAGTCGGGAGGAATCATGATTCGAGTTTTGGCACGAATGGAGTTCTGAGATGCATTCGCCAATATTGCTTTTTCACATTGTCTCTGGAACGTTGGGAATGCTGTCTGGATTTGTCGCAGTGTTTCTGCGCAAAGGCTCGCGGCGGCATGCGCTCGCGGGAAAAGTATTCGTGATATCCATGCTGATCCTGTCTGCAAGCGGAGCGTTTCTGGCGATCATGAAGCACCAACCGGGCAACATTCTGGGAGGAGCGCTGACCTTCTATCTGGTGGCCACGGCATGGATGACCGCCCGGCGCAAGGAAGAGGAAACGGGAATTTTTGATTGGGCAGCGCTTCTGGTTGTCTCTGCGATCGCCGCTGTCGAATTGACCTTCGGGTTTGAAGCGGCGATGAGTCCGACCGGGCTAAAGTATGACTATCCGCCCTGGCCTTACTTTATCTTTGGCCTCGTCGCTGTGCTGGCTACCGTAGGGGACGTTCGCATGCTCGGGCGCGGCGGAATTTCTGGCACCAAGCGTCTGGCGCGGCATCTTTGGCGGATGTGCTTTGCGTTGTTCATCGCGGCAGCGTCCATATTTCTGGCCCGGCAACAAATATTCCCCGCTTTCTTGCGGCAGACCGGCGTGCTTGTGCTGCTGAGTTTCCTGCCGCTGATATTGATGATCTTCTGGCTGGTTCGCGTGCGATTTGCGAAGGCGTACAAGAAAATGCATTCCGAGTTTAAAGCTGGCCCGGTTGTTGGAGGCGGTTTAGCCAGCCTAAAAACCTTGAAACCGGTCTGACGGAAGTCGAAGTTTCTACGAGGCGGTTTTCTGCTTCACCAGCGCTTCCACACGAGCCAGCACCTCGTCCTCAGTCAACGCGCTCGAGTTGATCACGACGGCGTCGGCGGCGGCCACCAGCGGAGACGCTGCCCGGGTACGATCGCGGCGGTCGCGTTCGCGCAGTTCGGCGGCCACGCTGGCCGCGACATCGCCCTGGATTTTCTGCTGCGCCATGCGGCGTTGCTCGCGCACGACCGGGTCGGCATCAAGAAAGATTTTCAGGTCGGCATGGGGAAAGACTTGCGTGCCGATGTCGCGGCCTTCCATCACGACGCCACCACCCGCGCCCATTTCGCGCTGGTGCGCAACCATCCACTCGCGCACCTTGGGATGCACCGAGATGCGCGAGGCCGCTTCCGACACATCGCGCTCGCGGATGCGGGAAGAAATATCGCGCCCGTCGAGCAGCGTGCGATTTCCACCGATGGTCGGTTCGAGTTGAATGTGCAGGGTCTCGGCCAGTTTGACCAGCGCGGCCTCGTCATCGAACGAAGCGTCGCCCTCGATGGCTTTCAGCGCCAGAGCCCGATACATCGCTCCACTCTCCAGGTTGACGTAGCCCAGCTTGCGCGCCAGGCGCGAGGCGATGGTGCTCTTGCCCGCACCCGCCGGGCCGTCAATGGCGATAGTCAGTTTGCGAGGAGCTTGTGCGATTTTTTCTGGGCCGGTCATTTCCCGTTCGTCCGCGAAGTTAAAGATTGTACACGGAGGTCCGCGGGTGTTTTAGGAAGGCTAGCCCCGGCGGCTAAAGCCGATGTTGATTTGGAGGCACTTGCGGCGCGGCTGAAAGCCGCGCCCTTTCAAAACGAGGACGGATCGAGTTTTTCCGCAACCTCTGAAGCCGGGCCCTTCCTTCCCAATCTTGCTGTCTCGTCAAATCACGGAGTCTTTTCCGCTCGCACCCGTTCTGGCGTCCAGCCCAACTCGCGCAGCTTGCGGATGCTGAGCGCGTCGTGGCGTTTCGCGAGGCGCACGCCCGCCTCATCGCGCACCAAGTCGCAGTGATAGTAGTCGGGCGCGGCCAGTCCCAGCGCGCGAAACAAAAGAATCTGCCGAGCCGTGGACTTCAGCAGATCGGCTCCGCGCACAACTTCGGTGATCCTCATGGCGGCGTCGTCGACCACGACCGCCAACTGGTAAGCGGGGACGTCGTCGCGCCGCCACACGATGAAGTCGCCGAAATCTTTTCCGGCGATCATGCGCTGCGGTCCCAGATGCTGATCGGTGAAGCAAATCTCCTCGCCGTCGGGAACGCGAAAGCGCCAATTCACTCCTGCAGATGTGGCGACGGTCGCCACGTCCGTCCCGCGAGAGCCTGCCCTGAGCTTGTCGAAGGGGCGAAGCCGAGCGGCTCCGGAAACATTAGGCCGACACTTCCCCGGATACACCGGCTCATCGTCGGAATCATTGGGCGCACCCGCCGCTTGCGCCACATCCTTGCGCGAACAGGTACAGGGATAAATCATTCCGCGTTCGCGCAGCGCCTTCCACGCCGCGAGATAATGCGTCCGCCGTTCGCTCTGCGTGTACGGACCGTACGGACCGCCGCAGTCCGGTCCCTCGCCCCAGTCGATGCCCAGCCAGCGCAAGTCTTCGAACATGGCTTGAACAAATTCTGGACGGCAGCGTTGCGAATCCAAGTCTTCATTGCGAAAGATCAGATGGCCGCCATGCTCGGCGGCCCGCTGCGCCGCGGTCCAGAAGGTGCGCGCATGCCCGAGGTGCAGCAGCCCGGTCGGCGACGGGGCAAGCCGCCCGCGATAAGGCCTGAGATTGGCGCACATGATCAGGCTCAGTCTATCGTGATGGCTCGAGAGAACCGTAGTGCAATTTAAAGCGATACCCTGGTACGGATCATTCCCTCAAAAAGCGATGCCGCCAAAAGGACGTGAGAAATTAGCGGCTTTAGCCGCCGGGCTGGGCTCAACCGCGGCTAAAGCCTGGTGTGGAACTGTGTCACGGTGTGGCATGCCTGAAGGGCATGCCCTGATGCGAATCTTCTTGTCAAACTGCGCCGCTGCCCACTTCAGAGAAGCAGTGGGAACAGCCTGCCTTCGCGTGGTAGCCTAGGGGCTGCGGGGGCGCGGAACTGCTCGGAATCTGAGGTTCGCCCCGGCGCGTTGCATTTCTTTGCATGGGGCTCGACCCAAAACCTACGCCAGCGCCGCTATCCCCTTCATCCAGTGGGACTTCCGCGGATTCTTCCGAGCCGCTGGAGGCGCAACTTTCGGGCGGCGACGGGGTTGACACTAGTGTGAGCACAGCCGCACTCGACCGGGGCATGCTGATGGCTGCGACGACGCCGCAAGGGTCTGCCGCGTTCTCGGCTGCGCTGGGCGCGGAGTCACCGTCCGATGCCGAGATCATGCTGCGCGCCAAGGCAGGCGACCAGTCGGCGTTTGATTACCTGGTGCAGAAGTATCGCCGCCCGATGATCAGTTTCATGTACCGGATGGCGCGCAATGCGGCGGCGGCTGAGGATTTGGCGCAGGAAGTTTTTTTGCGGGTGTATCGCTCGCGGGCAAGTTACGAGGCCAGCGCGAAATTTACCACGTGGCTGTATCGCATCGCGACCAACCTGGCGGTCAATCATGCGCGCGACACGCGGCACGAGCGTCCGGAAGTTCAGGTCAGCCTGGACGAGCCAGACGAGGAAAGCGGTACCACGCTTGAATTGCCGGACGGCAATCTGACTGCTGAGCAGGTGATGGTGCGGCGGGAGCGGATGCTGGCCATTCGGAGTAAGGTGGAGGCGCTGCCCGAGCAGCAGCGGCTGGCGGTGATCATGCACAAGTACCAGCAGATGGACTACAAGCAGATTGCCGAGGTTTTGAAGAAGAGCGAATCGGCGACCAAGTCGCTGCTCTTCCGGGCGTATGAAACTTTGCGGGAACAGTTAAAAGAATTTGTCTAGAATGATTTGGTTTTCTGGTGCTTCTGGTGGGCGGTAGTGGCGAAGAGAGCTAAAAGGAAGTGGTTATGAACTGCGATGAAATTCGTGAACGGATGCCCGAAGTGGCCGCTGGATTCAGCGAAGCCACGGCGGACGAGAGTAAGCATCTGGAAAGTTGCGGCGCATGCGCCGAAGAACTGAAGGCGATGCGCGCCACCATGACGCTGCTCGATGAATGGCAGGTGCCGGAGCCGTCGCCGTATTTTGACGTGCGCTTTCAGGCCCGGTTGCGGGAAGAGATGGCAAAACCGCAAGCGGGCTGGCTGCATTGGTTCCGGCGTCCAGTGCTGGCGGCGGCGCTTACAGTGATCCTGGGAGTGGGGGTGGGAGTGTTCGTCACCAAGGACAAAACCGATCAAGGACCGCCCGTCGCCGATGCGGGGCCGGGCACTGCGGTGAGCGATCTGCAGGCTTTGGAAAATAATCACGACATGTATTCGGATTTCGAGATGCTGGATGATTTGGCCGTGCAGCAGGATGTGGAAGCGAATCCGTAATAGGTTCGCGGCGACGGTCAGAGAAATAATTTAAGCGTCACGGCAGTCAGGCACAGTGCAAAGCAGCGCGGGGGAACATGAGTCGGGGACAACTTAGGTCGGGATGGCTGGCGATTGCCGGTTTGGCTATAGCTATGGCCATGCCTTCCCCCGGTCTGGCGGGCACCGTTCTTCTCCACGCCGCCCGCGCACGCAGCGCCCCTTTCCGCCCCGTTCAAGGACATGAGGCAGCACCACCGGCTCCACGGCAACAGGCACCGAGGCCAGCGCAGGGAGGGATAAGGCCGGCGCCGAGGCTAGGGCCGGGGATGCGGCCAGGGCTGATGCGTCCGCGGGTACAAGGCCATGCGGGAGACTGGCTGCGGCGCTACAAAGATCTGCCTCCGGCAGAACAAGAACGGGCTCTGCAGAACGATCGTGGGTTTCGCCTTCTGCCACCGGCGCAACAGCAACGCCTTCGGCAGCAGCTGCGGCATTTCTCCAGCCTGCCGCCACAACAGCAGGCGCGCATGCTGAACCGCATGGAGACCTGGGAGCACTTGACGCCTGCGCAGAAACAGCAGGCGCGACAAATCTATGGCCAGATGCGGCAACTTCCTCCGGATCGCCAGCGCATGGTGACCACGGCGGTACGAGATCTGCGTTCGATGCCGCCGGACCAGCGCGAAAAAGTCATCGACTCCCCGCGCTTTCGCGGCATGTTCTCTGACCAGGAGCGCGAGATGATGCGCGGGGCCACTCGTTTGCCGCTGGCGCCGGCGGAAGGCGACGCGCAGTAGGACAGTTCTCAGTTCTCTGAACCGAATTCCTACTTCCGCAGCAGATTTCGTGCGATGAAGAATACATTCGCGGGGCGCTCGCCCAGCCGCCGCATGAAGTAGGGATACCACTCGGTGCCGAAGGGGACGTAGACGCGCATGCCCCAGCCGTCGCGGACCAGGCTCTGCTGCAGGTCGCGGCGGATGCCGTACAGCATTTGAAACTCGAAGGAATTGCGCGCGATGTTTTCCCGCGTGGCGAAGGCTTGCGCCTCCTTGATGATGTTTTCGTCGTGCGTGGCCAGGCCGTGGTAGGTGCCGCTCTTCATCAGGATCTTCATCAGCTTGACGTAGTTCGCATCCACGTCGGCCTTACTTTCAAACGCGATGCTGGCGGGTTCCTTGTACGCTCCCTTGCACAGGCGGATGCGGATACCTTCGGCCAGCAGTTTTTCGACATCACTCTCGGAGCGCTTCAGGTAGGCCTGAATCACGGTGCCGACGCAGTTCTGATGGCCGGGCATGCGGTGCAGTTCGTGAACAAAATCCAGCGTGCGCTGGGTATACGGAGAACCCTCCATGTCGACGCGCACAAAACCCGGCGGCTTCATCGACGCCGCTTTGGCCACTAGGCCGGCGACCGTGTCACGAGCCAGTTGATCGTCGACGTCGAGGCCCATGTGGGTGAGCTTCAGGCTGATGTTGGCGTTGAGGTGGTTGGCGGCAATGGCGTCGAGAATCTGGTGGTAGAGCTGAGAGCTCTGGCGGGCTTCGTCGAGGTTGGTGACGTTCTCGCCCAGGTTGTCGATACTGACGCTCATGCCGGAGCGGTTGACGGTCTGAGTGACGCGCACGGCGTCGGCGATTTCCGTACCTGCCACGAAGCGGCCAGAAACGCGGCGACCGATGGCGGTGCGCTCGGCAAAACCGCGCAAGGAACGACTTTCAGAGAGACGGACGAAGAACGCCCTTAACATGAAATACCTGCCAGGTCCGGACGGATCGAGTCCGGAAAGATAAAGATAACTCGCGGGAAGATGCGAAAAGGAATGCTGGCCACGTGTAGGAGGACCACAGAAATTTGTATCACAAACCGGGGACACAGCAGGTAGGACCGCTATCACAGGTGGTGGCGCAGTTTGGCTTGCGCATTAGGCCGGTTAAACGGGAGATCCTTCGCTACGCCTGAAAAAACGGCTACGCTCAGGATGACAAAGTCGGGTAAAGACAAACTGACCCACTACCGGGATCACAACACCGAGACTTTATTCGGGCGCGGAGAATTTTACTTCCACCACTTCGCGGGTTTCGTGAGCGGCAGCTTCCCACTTCCAGCGGCGGACCGCATTCACGGCGGACTGGGCCAGCACCGGATGTCCGCCTTTGATGTCGACGGTCTTCACGGTGCCATCGGGAGCGACCAGCACTTCGACTTTCACAATCCCGGCCAGGCCCATGTCGCGGGCAAGGGCTGGATAGGGTGCGGCCACGCGCTCTAACAGCCGTCGTTTGCTCGCTTCCTGAGCGCGGGCATGGGTGGGAGTAAGGCACAACGCGGCAAGAAGCAGAGTCCCAACTACGGCCTGCCGCAACAGGGTCTTCATCTAAGAACAGTCTAATGAAAACTCAGCGACGGCTGAAGGTCACCGAAGTACTGACATTTCGGTTATCACGGTTCGTCGTTTATTTGCCGTGCTCTTCATTTTCCGTGCTCTTCGAGGAATTTTTCGGCTTCCATGGCGGCCATGCAGCCGGTTCCGGCCGCGGTAATGGCCTGGCGATAGCGGCGGTCCTGCACGTCGCCGCAAGCGAAGACGCCCTGCACGCGGGTATGAACGTAGTTGTGGGTTTGGAGGTAGCCATCGGCGTCGGTATCGAGCTGGCCGTGAAACATTTTCGCGTTGGGCTCGTGGCCGATGCCGAGAAACAGGGCGTTGGTGGGGAAATCCCAGACTTTGCCGGTCTTTACGTTGCGCAGCTTGAGGCCGGTGACTTCGTTAAGGCGAGTATCGAAAACATCTTCCACGACAGTGTCGAGCAGGAATTGAATCTTCGGATTTTTCTGCGCGCGTTCCAGCATGATCTTCGAGGCGCGGAAGGCGTCACGGCGATGAATGATCGTAACTTTCGTCGCAAACCGGGTGAGGAAGATCGCCTCTTCCATGGCGGAGTCGCCGCCGCCGACTACGACGATTTCCTTGCCGGAAAAAAAGAAGCCGTCACACGTTGCACAGGAAGATACACCGTGGCCGATCAACTGCTGCTCATGCGGCAAGCCTAACCAGCGCGCGGAGGCGCCGCTGGCGATGATGAGAGTCTGGGCGTGGACTTGATGAACGCCCAGATGCAGCACAAACGGCCGCTGGCTAAGGTCGGCGCTAGTAAGGTGAGCCATGCGATATTCGGCGCCGAAGCGTTCCGCCTGCTTGCGCATGTTTTCGACCAGTTGCGGGCCCAAGATGCCTTCGGGAAATCCAGGGAAGTTCTCGACCAGCGTGGTCATGGAAAGTTGTCCGCCGGGCTCGTGGCCTTCGATGACCAGCGGCTTCAGGTTGGCGCGCGCGGTGTAGAGCGCAGCAGTGTGGCCGGAGCATCCCGACCCGATGATGACGACTTCTCTGGTTTCGCTCATGGATTTATGTAGTTGCTGATTAGATGGCTGACGTCCGATTTTGATGCAGGCCTGGTTTAAGGGCCTCAACCACGAAGGACACGAAGGTTCACGAAGGAAAGCACATGAGAATAAAACCTTCGTGATACTTCGTGTCCTTCGTGGTTCATGGTTCTTCTCTCGACAGGCAGATCATTTCTTTTCTTCCATCGGCTTCGCCGCTTTCGGCTTTGGCGCAGGCTTCGGTTTCGACTCGCTAATGGCAGCCAGCTCCTCGGGCACAATTTTTTTCACGTTCAACAGGGCGCGATAGTTCGCCAGCACGTCGGACGCGCTGCGGAATAGCGGTTCGTAGGCGCTCTGATCGATCGCCGCACCGCTTTCGGTGGTGGAACAACGAGCCAGCGCGATGGAAGGTTTTCCAAAACGTTCCAGCCGAACCCGGTTGGCGGGAGTGTTCGAGGTGAGCATGGCCTCGGAACTGGTAACCGACGAGGCGCTGTCTTCGAGTGCGACCTGAATCAGGTCCTTAGGATCGCGCACGTGCAGCACCAGGGTCTCGACCATGTTCGCGCCGTCGTTGCTGAACGAATATTGCACGCTGGCAAAGAGAGCCTGCACGGAAAATTCGCGGCGAATGCGGACGTAATTCGCCACCGAGGGTTCCCCGGCTATATGCCCGGGCTGTCCGGCCGCTAAGAAGCTGGGCATGTCGGTCAGGGTCGAGCGGCCGCGAGTGACTTCGAAATCGGCGCTGAACAGCGGCTGCTTGGGGATGCGGGCGAGCGCCGCGGCAATTTCTTTCTGCTCCTCGGCGGAAGGCGTACACACGTTCAGCATGTTGACCTTCACCGGCGGAGTTGCGGGCGGCGTGGCCGGCGGCTCCTGCGCGGCTATCGGCGGCGCCAGCGTCAGGGCGAGAAGGCCGGTCAAGAGGGCGGGAAGCAGAATTCTGGGCAGTCGGCTAGGCACTGGGGAATTCTAAATGAGAAAGGCCGGAATCTTAAGTCCCAAACGATGTGCGAAACGATTCGTGGTTCGCGGTCGCCCGCTTGCTCGTCGTAGAATTAGCCATGGCGAATTTGACGTTGGTGTATGGCATGAGGCTGTTGCCGTCCGAGGATGTGGCCGAGGTGGGGCAGGCTCCGGTGAAGCTCAAGAATGGCCGGGAGGCCCACGTGACCATGCACGTGCTCGAAGGCAGCAAAGAGGAGATTGAAAAGCAATTGCGCACCAGTTTGGAAGCGTTCTTCGATCTTTATCCGGAGATCTAGCAGCATCCGGAAATCTGACGGCGGCGCAAAATCAGGCAACGGTCATCCTGAGCAAAGCGAAGGACCTGTGTAGTCGAGCGAGTGCAGAGGTCCTTCGCTTCGCTCAGGATGACAAAAATTTGAAATTCGACGAACAGCATGCGACGGTTCTATCAAGAATTGCGGCTCCGGCTGATCAAGGCGGGATTGTGGCCGGAGGGGCGCCTGGCGTGGCTGGCCTGCTATTTGGCGGGCATGGCCGCGGTGCTGTTCGCGCTGCAACAGTTGCTGGAAATGTTTGCCAGGTCCTGGGGCGAGCATTTGGGAGGCTGGGTCGGATTCCTGACGCTGGTGGCCGGCGTGCTCTTTTTTGTTCTCGCCTTCCGGTGGGTGAAGCGAAGAATCCTGTGGCGGCTGCGGAACCGGCTGATCGTCACCTACGTCTTCATCGGCGTGATTCCGGTGGTGCTGCTGGTGGCGATGGCGGGCTTCTCACTGTTTTTGTTTGGCGGGCAGTTCGCCAGCTACGTGGTGATTTCGGAACTCAATACCCAACTCCGCAGCGCGGAGGCGGTCAACGCGGCCATCTGCAACGAACTGGCGGCGGGTCTGACGCGCGGAAACACTCCCACGGCGGAGTCGCTATCCGGCTTGAAAAAACGCGACCGCGCCTGGGGACATCGGCAAGTGCAGGCATGGCAGGGAGCCAAAGCGGTTTCGCTTTCCAGCGAGGCCTCCGCGGTATCCTCTTTTTCTTATCCCGCCTTCATCGACAAAAAAGACAACGATTACGCCCGAGCTTTGCTCCAAGGCAAGCCATTTCATGAGATTGTGAGCGACCATGGGAAGCTCTATCTCCGCGTCGTGTCGGTTCTTCCCATGGGCGCAACTTCGCTGACCGTGGTTACGAGCGAACCGCTGGACCAGGCTCTGGTAGGGAAAATCGCCGAAGACCTGGGGGAAATCACTCTCTACACCGATGTCGCGCCCGACGAACCGGCCGGACCGATCACGCCGGCCGCGGCAGATTCCGGCGTGAAAACGTCCTTCTCTTACAACGCAAAGAATGAGCAGGGTGTGGTGATCACTCACGGGTCGGGCGACCAGCGCTCATCCGAGGTTCTGTCTTCGACTTTCACGGTCGGCACCTCTCCGCAACCCACAAGTTTCATGGATCAGGAAATCCCTTTCGTTACCCCGCTGCAGGCCGTCGATTGGGGTTCGGGGGCAACAATAGGGCGGGACATACTGCTGAAAGTCAGAACCCGACCCTCCAAGCTCTATGGGCATTTGTTTGCGGCGCTCGGGGAATTTGCCGGGTACGTGGTGGATGCTCTGATTGTGGTCGCCGTTTTCTTCGCCATCATCGAGCTGATTGCGCTGATCATCGGCACGCGCATGACTCGCACCGTGACCGCGGCGGTGGCACAATTGCACGAAGCCACCAAACATGTCGACCGCGGCGACTTCAGCCATCGCATCCCGGTGAAATCTAGCGATCAGTTGGCGGATCTGGCGCACTCGTTCAACTCGATGACTGCCTCCATCGAGAAGCTGATTCTGGAGCAAAAAGAAAAGCAGCGGCTGGAGAACGAGCTGGCGATTGCGCAGGAAGTGCAGGCGCAGTTGTTCCCGCGCCAGGTGTCGGAACTGGAGTCGCTCGAAGTGCACGGCTTCTGCCGTCCCGCGCGCACGGTCAGCGGAGACTATTACGATTTTCTGACGGCCAGTTCCCACAAGCTGATTCTGGCGGTGGGCGACATCAGCGGCAAAGGAATTTCGGCGGCGTTGCTGATGGCGACCATCCACTCGGCGGTGCGCGCTTACAGCGTGGAGAATCTGCCCCAGATGCGGGAGCCGGTGGCTGTGGGCGCGGTGGCGGGAGCGGGCCGGGTGCTGGCGGCGTGGCCCGAGGGAGTGGAAGTTTCTCCCGGTGCGCTGCTCAGCCTGCTCAATCATCAGCTTTACGAGAGCACGCCGCCGGAAAAGTACGCCACGCTCTTCCTGGGAGTCTATGACGGGCGCTCGCACCGCCTGACCTACAGCAATGGCGGACACCTGCCTCCCATTCTGATCGCGACCGATGGCTCGATCCGGAGGCTGGAAGCCGGGGGAACAGTCGTGGGCCTGTTCGATCATATGAGTTATGCCGAGGGCGCAGTCGAAATGCATCCTGGCGAGATTTTTCTGGCTTATAGCGACGGGGTGACCGAGCCGGAAAACGATTTTGGGGAATTCGGCGAGCAGCGGCTGATTAACCTGGTCCGCGACAATCGCGAACTGCCACTGCCCGAGATCAGCCAAATTGTGACGCTGGCGGTAGACAACTGGATCGGCGATAATGAACAGCCGGATGATGTAACGCTGGTTCTGGCCCGGGCGCGATAGTCTGAACAACGCTTTTGTGAGTGCCAGAATGGGCAGCTGGGCGTGGTGAAGAGGGAGTTGTATTGACAGAAGGCGCACCATGCAATACCTTGGTGCCTCGGTTTTTAAACATTCCGTACGCGGGAGTAGCATAACCACGGCAATGCGCCGGGGCTCCATCCCGGAGATGACGGTTCGAAACCGTTCCTCCCGCCCCAGTTTTTCGCTTGGAGTGAGGCGCTGCGGCGTCTAGATTTTCTGCTTTTTCCAGCGACCCCGTTTGAACAGGATGGCGCTGGCAGCCGCGATTGCTCCCTCCGCGATTACGATCGCCCAGAACACGCCCTTCGACTGCATCTGTCGGTGAATCGCCAGCCAGTAAGCCAGCGGAATCTCCAACAACCAGAAGCCGAAGAAATTGACGATGGTGGGAGTGATGGTGTCTCCCGCGCCATTGAAGGCCTGCAGCATAACCATGCCGTAAGCGTATCCAATGTTGCCGTAGCTCAAGATGCGCAGGCAGGAAGCGGCCAGGGGCACCACCGCGGGATCATTGTTGATGAGACGGACCACCGGCTCGGCGAAGATGGCGAAGAAGACTCCCAGGGTTCCCAGGAAAATCATGTTATAGAAGCCGGTGCGCCAGACCGCGCTCTCGGCGTGCTCGGGCTTGCCCGCACCCAGGTTCTGCCCCACCAGCGTGGCGGCCGCGTTGCTCAGGCCCCACGAAGGCAGCAGCAGGAAGATGACGATGCGGATGGCGACGGTATATCCGGCGAGCGCGGCGGCACCGAAGATGCTGACGATGCGCACCAGCCCGATCCAGCTGGTGTGGGCGATGGCAAACTGCAGGATGCCGGTCAGCGAAACCCGCACCAGCCGCCACAGCACGTCGAGGCGCAGGCGCAGGTGCCGGGTAAGGATGTGAATTCGCTCCGTCCCTTTCATGAGGCGATAGAACTGGTAGATCACGCCAATGCTGCGCCCGGTGAAGGTGGCTAGCGCCGCGCCGGTGACGCCCATCCGAGGGAAGGGGCCCAATCCAAAGATCAGGCAAGGATCAAGAACGAAGTTGATGATGTTTGACACCCAGAGCAGGCGCATGGCGATGGCCGCATCTCCGGCGCCGCGGAAGATAGCATTATTCAGAAACAGCAGCAGCACGGCACAGCTGCCGCCCAGGCAGATTCTGGTGTAGCCGCTTCCCACCGCGATGATCTCCGGCGATGCAACCATCAGTTGTAGAAGATGCGGGGCGAGGAACACGCAAGGCAGGCCGATCGCGAGAGAAACCACGAGCCCCAGAGCGATGGCCTGCACGCCAGCCACGGCTGCGTCTTCAGGATCTTTTTCGCCAATGCGACGCGCGACCATCGCGGTGGTGGACAGGCTGAGTCCCATGCCCACCGCGAACACCAGGCTCAGCATGGTCTCAGTGAGTGCCACCGTGGCCAGGGCGTTGGTCCCAAGGCGAGCCACCCAAATCATATCTACGACGGCGAACAATGACTCCAGCACCATCTCCAGCACCATGGGCACAGCCAGCAGGAGAATGGCCCGGTTCAGACTGCCCGTGGTGTAGTCCTGATGCGAGCCGCGCACAGCCTCCACCAGCGACGACCACAGGGAACGCTGCGACCGGGCAGCCGATGAAATCGCTTCCATAAACGCCAGGCTTTCCGCAACTGCTTCCGCCAAAGAAAAAGGGGAAGGGTTGCCTTCAGAACAACCTTCGGAACAACAATGACAAATCAGTCAGGGAGCCCGCTGGCAGCGGGCAAACAGGAATGGCGAACTTAGCGCGGTATCAACATGGCGTTCCTCAGCGATCGGGTCGAAGTGCCGGGGCCCACAAAACGGGATGACAGGATTTTACCGCAAGCGGGCAGACTCTGCCAAACCAGATTTCTGTCGAATCGGAATTCTGTAAACCAGAATTCTATCGACCGGAATTGTCAACGCTACTCTGCGGACAAAAAAACGGCGGATGGTCGGAGGCCATCCGCCGGTTCCTCAGGAGGTGTGGAATGAAGTTTGCCCAACTGGAACAAGGTCATGCTAATCCCGGCGCTTGGCGGAGGGTGAGGTCACGAAGGTACTTTCAGCGTTCCTCGCCCCAGGGGCAGTTCTGTCTTGGAAATCATCCCGATAAGGAAGCCGAAACGCGCCCTCGGGCTGACTTCGGCTTAGACACTCGTTATTATTTCTTCGGGAGAACCAGCACCCGCCCTGAAACGGCGCCATTCTCCAGCCTGCCGCCAACGATCATCGGGCCGAGCGGGGTGTTCAGGATTGATCCGGCGTCGGCGCGCGCGTCGGAGGTGTTTTCCGTGATCGTCTCCCAGCGGGCGCCATGCACCTCAAAATCGAAGGTCACCGGGGAGATTTCGGCGAGTTTGCCGTCGTAATCCAGACCTTTGTAGTCGTGCAGATTGGTCGCGCCGCCGGAGAACAGGATTCTGTGACCCACCCCCGCTCCGGCCACAATGCCGAAGCGCCCCGGCCCAGGATGGGGAGGCAATTTGCTCCACTCGATCTTATTGGGATCTTTTTTGTCGATCTTGCCCATCCAGCACTCGTCCGACACGACGTAAAGATTGCCGGCCGCCGGGTTCTTCCTAGCGCCATCGACGTAGACGATGGCATCGTCGGTCAGGGCCCCGGCATGGCCGAAGACCGCAGGTCCGGGAAAGGGCGTGGCCTGGCTCCAAGTATTTTTCTCGACGTCGTAGACCTGCACATTGTTGACCGGCCCATTCTTCGATCGTCCGCCAACCAGATAAATGTAGCGGTCATGATTCACGCCGATGACGGCGCGGTCGACCGGGACAGGAATGTCTTCGCCGCGATACCAGCGGTGTTCGTCGGCCAGGTAGGCGTTGACGTCGCCGACCGTGAGTTCAGTTCCCTGCCCGTCCACGTCATAGCCGCCAAAGAGATAGACCTTCCCTTTGGCTCCGATGGCGGCAGCGCCCAGCCGGCCGGCGACTCCGGGGACCGGCGGACCTTCGGTCCATTTCCCGCTCTTGAAGCGCAGAACGTACAGCCCGTTGGAAATGTCGTTCCAGGTTTTCTTGGGGCCGATGCCCATCATGGAATACGCTTCGATTCCGCCCTTGAGTGACGCGACCGCGTTGCCGGACACCTCGACGGGCATGGGCGGAATCTTCGATTCATCGGCCGCCAGCAGGAAAACGGCGCACAGCAAGGGGAACAGGAGAATAAAGACAGGGAGTTTCTTCATCGCTGAGATATTACGTCTTCGCACGGGCAGGGGCCAAGGGCGCAGGAGGTCCGGGTAAGGGTTCAGTTTCAAAATCTCAACCACGAAGGACACGAAGGTTCACGAAGGAAATGCATGAGAAGAAATCCTTCGTGGTGCTTCATGTCCTTCGTGGTTGATGCTTTTTCCTTCCTAGAACCAGGTCGTGCGGCGGTATTCCCGGTAGGCGTCGCCGAAGGCAGCTTCCAGAACGCGGGCTTCGCGGCGGGCGCGGAGGGTCTGGCCGATGACAAGGATCACGACGAAGACCCACAGAATAGGCCTCTGCAGGACCAGGACCAAACCCGTGATCATCACCGTACCGAAAACGTAAATCGGATTGCGAATCTTTGAGTACACGCCGGTGGTGACCAGCGCGTGCGCCTCGGCCTTAATCGAAAACGAACGACCTAGCTGATAGCGCGCGAGTGCGATGCCGCTGATGCCCGCCGCGACCAGCGCCGTCCCGACGTAGCGCTGCGCATTCCAGGGGGTGGGCCACTTGAACAGGCCCCAGACGAGGAACCCAAAAGCTAGCATCTGCAGTGCGGTTACGACCCAGATTTGACGGCTTTGCATCGGGATTCCCTCTTGCTTCTTTAATTTGGGCAATCTTCTCGACGAATCTTCTACTTGACCAGGCCCCGACGCACGGCGTGAATGAAGTCGGTGTAGGCGGGGGTCTGTCCGCTGGCGCGCATGTGAGTGGCAATTTGTCCGCGATGATAGGCCGAGTGCAGGATCACATGAGTCAGGACGTCGACAATGGTGCTGGTCCACTCCTCACCTTTGCTGTTCCTGTAGGAGATGGACTGAGAAACGTCGCCAGCGGTGATGAGGTCGAGAAATTCGAGCCACAGCCCGCCCAGCGTCGCGGCCTCCGCCTCACACTGCGCCAGATCGGGCTCTGGCCATACCGGGACGCTCTGCGGCTGCTGTTTCAGGCGCTCCAACCACAACCGCTCGGCGGCTAGAATGTGAGACATGAGCTGCAGGGACCGGTGATTGGGGGAGTTCTGGTTGACAGAGTGGGGGTCGGCGCCGCCGGCCGCGCGGATCGCGGCCAAGACTTCCCGGTTCGCCCATTCGTCGTAGGAGAACTGGCGTCGCTGATAGTCGGCAAGATTCACGGAATCGCCCTCCGTCGCGTGCGTGCGGCGACTCCACCAATGTAGCCCGTGGCGATTGCCCGAGGCAATGTTGTAACCATCCTTTCACATTGCAGGACTAGACTGCAGGGTTGCATTGCGCACGGAAACGATTCAAAATCCCCACGTCTCGCCGAGAAAGAAGAAGGCGAGACATGGGGCCCGCTTAATCTGATCTCTTATGCCACGCAAAGCGTCAACGTCCAGAAAAACCGCAGCTGAACAAGAGGAGAGCGCACGGCCGGCCAAGGCCGCAGGCGAGCCGAAATTGGGCGGGCCGGACGATCTGTCAAGCCTCGCGCTGAAGGCCTGCCTGATTGCGCGCGATGCGGCGTTCAACGTCCGCGACCTGCTCACCAACAATTCGCGTATGGCGTTTCTGGCCATCAAGGATTGTGAAAAGGAGCTCGACCTGATCGAGCGGCAGATCGACGAGCGCTTGCCCGCGGCCATTACGCGGGTGAATGAGGCGCGCGCCCGCCAGCTGCTTTCCAGCCTGAAATCGACGACCGACCTGGAGCGCATTGGCGATCTGGTCATGAGCGTGGCCATGCGAGTACAGGCCCGGACCTCGAAGATGCATGCATCCGACGTGCGCCAGTTGGTGGAAATGTCGGCGGTGCTGCGCGAAATGCTCGACCTGGTTCACCGGGGCTTCTCCACGCTCGACCTGGAGTGCGCCCGCATGGTGTTGCAGATGGACAAAGAAATCGACCGCGTGTGCCATGGACTGTTTCAGAAACATCTGGCAGAGACGGTGGCGCCGGGAGAAACGACTGGCTTCGATGTGCTGCTGATGGCGCAGGCTCTGGAGCGTGCCGGAGACCATACGACCAATCTGGCCGAAGATCTTTACAGCCTGATCGAAGGCCGCAGCCTGCGGCATGCCCCCAAGAAGAAGGCGTCGAACTAGCGGTTCTCGGTTCGCATCAGGGCTGTGGGAGCTTGCCCGTGGCAGGGTTCTGCTCTTTGATCGGCGCTGACTCGCGGCTAGTCGGCTGTTCCTGATTCCTTTGATCCGGTCGGGGAGCGCAGAATCCATAACAAATCGCCGTTGAGTTCGCGGAACAGTCACGACGCGTAGCGACCGCGATGGCTAGTGTGGTCGCCCTGTCAGGGGCATCGGCCAGGGATGGATCCAGCCAAGGGATCGGCGGAACGGTTTGAGTGCTTTTGGCGTCCGATTGGCCCTGCTGCTGGGCCCCGGTGGTCTGCGCGGCGAGGCCGGCGGACAGTACAACAACCACAACCATCATGATACCGAAGCGAGACATATAGACTCCTTCGTCTCTCGTCTCTCTATCGGCAAATGGCGCGAAAAGGATGAGCCCGCGGACTGGCAACTTCCTTTCCTTCTTTCCAACAAATTCATCGTTCATTAACATCCGAGAAACATTCGCGCAACATTCTCCCAATAGAGTCTTCCATACACCCCCTTTCGACCGGGAAGTGCTGACACTTCGTGGGGTACTCTGAAACGCCAAAATGCATCTGCCAGCCGAAGTCCACGAACCGTCCGCGAATGTCGCCAGCGCCAGCGCGTTCCGCCCCGTCATTTTTGTGGTCGAGGACGACGAAGACATCGCCCGCCTGATTTCGCACAATCTGCAGGCGGCCGGGTTCGAGGTGCAGAGTTTCGTCAGTGGGGCTTCGGTGCTCACTGAGGCGGAGCGCGAAATGCCGGCGCTGTTTCTGCTGGACGTGATGCTGCCGGGAACCGATGGCTTCGAACTCTGCCGCCACATCCGCCAAACCCCGGTGCTGTCGGCCACTCCCATCATTTTCCTGACCGCAAAGACCTCGGAAGCCGACCGGGTCAAGGGTCTGGAACTGGGCGGCGACGACTACATCACCAAGCCGTTCAGCCCGCGCGAACTGGTGGCCCGGATTCGCAGCGTGCTGCGCGGGTTGGGGCAGATTCCCGCGGCCGGGGAAGTGATGAAGCTGGGCGACCTGGAGATTGACGTGTCGTCGATGACGGTGCAGGCTAAGGGTCGTAACGTCCTCACGACCGTGCGCGAATTCCGCCTGCTGGAATACCTGGCCACCCATCGCGGTCGCGTGCTGACGCGCGATCAACTGCTGGACGGGGTGTGGAAAGAGACTCCGTTCGTCACCCCGCGATCGATCGACGTCTATATCCGCCGCCTGCGCGAGAAGATTGAAGTCGACCCCCGCCATCCACAGTATCTGAAGACCCTGCGCGGCATCGGCTACCGCTTCGAAGTGCCGAAATAATTCGACCACCCATCCCCGTGTCATCCTGAGCGAAGTTCTCGTCCGCGAAAAGTGGACGAGATCGCAGTCGAAGGATCCGTACCTTCAGAACCGACTCTTCGATTCGGGGGTTTTCTCCAACTGCCAATCAAGAGAGCGGCCCTTGCACCAGCAGGCCTGCCGGCGCGCTAGGGATCCTTCGACTCCGAGGCTGGTCCGCTTCGCGGGCCAGCCTCTCCGCTCAGGATGACAGCTGAAAAATCAGACCGCACCAATTCGCTCTTTTCATCGCACGTTCCGCCCGCGTCGTTTATTCTGCCTACATCCCTGTGATGGCCTTAAACGATCCTAAACCGCTGTGGAAAGCCGACGACCAGCAGGCGCGGCTGGCCGAACTAATTGCGCATTCCGACGAACCTGCGAAAGATAATCCGCTGCGGCGTGACGTGCGGTCGCTGGGCGCGATCCTGGGGCAGGTGCTGGTCGAGCAGTCGGGACAGGAGTTGTTCGACTCCGTAGAAGAGCTGCGCCGCCTGCTGATCGAGCATCGCGAAACCGCGCAGCAAAGTCCGGAGCAAGCCTCCTCGACCGAGTTAATGCTCAAGGCACAAGAGATCGTCTCCCGCATGGACTTGTCCCACGCCTACCAGGTGACCAAGGCCTTTGCCACGTACTTCGAGCTGACCAATCTGGCCGAGAACAACCACCGCCAGCGCCGCCGCCGCGCCGGCAAGTTGGATCGTGAACATCCGCCGCTTCCCGGCTCGTTTCGCGGAACGCTGGGCCGCATGAAAGAGGCTGGAATCCCGGCGGCTGGCGCGCTAGCCGCGCTCAACCAGATCGCGATTACTCCGGTCTTCACGGCGCATCCGACCGAGGTCGCGCGGCAGACCGTGCTGCTGAAGCGGCGCCGCATCGCGCAGGAATTGGAGCGCCTTGACCGCCTTCCGCTCACCTCCGAAGAGGCCGAGGACTGCGAAAATAATATTCGCTCCGAAGTCACGTCGCTCTGGCAGACCGACGAAGTCCGCATGGCGAAACCCACGGTGGACGACGAGATTCGCATGGGACTGCGCTATTTCCGCTTCTCGATCTTCGCCTCTCTCCCGAGGCTCTATGACGAAATCGTGGAATCGTTTCGCGACATTTATGGAATGGTTCTCGACGAGTCTTCGGTTCCGAATGTGGTTCATTTCGGATCATGGATTGGCGGCGATCGCGACGGCAATCCGCTGGTGAAGCCGGAGTGCATTCGCGATGCCCTGGACATGGCGCGAGCCTTGATCCTGCGCGAATATCTTGACCGCGTAGAGGCCTTGAGTGATCGGCTGAGTTCATCGCGCCGGCAGACTTCGGTTTCGGAAGAGTTACTGGCGCGGCTCAGGCAGTACGAGCGCACCATTCCGGACGTGCACCTGGCGTGGGGCCCCGACAATCAGGCAGAAAGCTACCGCCGTTTTCTTGCGTACATGTTTCACCGGCTGCAGCGCACTCGCGAGGGGGCGGAGACCGCTGCCTGTTACCGCGATGCTGCCGAGTTCGAACAGGATCTTCTGCTGGTCTGGAATAGCCTGATCGCGCACCGCGGCGAGCGGCTGGCGCGAACCTACATTGGATCTCTGCTGCGAATGGTGCGGAAGTTCGGCTTTCACCTGCAGACGCTCGACATTCGTCAACACGCGCGGGTGCACGCGCAAGTGCTCAAAGAACTTGGGAATACGGCGCATCCGAATGCCGAATCCGCAGCCGCGGTCGAATTGCTGGAAACATTTCGAACCATTGCACAAGTCAAGCGAACGTATCCGCCGCAGTCGATCCGCAACTACATCATCAGCGGCGCGGAATCGGAGGGTGATGTGTTGGCGGTTCTGCGACTGGCAAAATTAGCCGACGTTCAAGTCGCCGGATCAGCCGACGATCCTGGCCTGATGCCGGTGCCGCTGTTCGAATCGATCGACTCGCTCCGGGCCGCCGGCGCCGTCATGCGGCGCCTGTGGAGCGATCCCGCGTACCAGGTTTTGCTCGATTCCTGGGGACGCTGGCAGGAAGTCATGCTCGGCTACTCCGACTCCAATAAAGATGGCGGCATGCTCACCAGCACGTGGGAGCTTTATAAAGCGCATCGCGAGTTGCATCGTGCGGCGCAAGAAAATGGCGTGAAGCTTCGCCTTTTCCACGGCCGGGGTGGAACCGTGGGACGTGGCGGCGGGCCTACGCATGCGGCGATTCTGGCGCAGCCTCCGGGATGTTTTTCCGGCCAGATTCGCATCACCGAGCAAGGCGAAGTGCTCAACTGGAAATATGCCGACCCGGTGCTCGCCGAATGGAATCTGGAGTTGATGATCGCGGCCAGCCTGGAAGCGCTGACGCTACATGGAGAGCAGCAGTCGCAGCATCCCGCGGGCTGGGAAGAAGCTGTCGAGGAAATGTCGCAGGAGGCGTACCGCGTCTATCGCCGCGAGATCGCCGACAATCCCGACGTGCTGGAATATTTCGAGCAGGCGACTCCGGTCAACGAGTTGGACACGGCCCGCATCGGATCGCGGCCATCGCGTCGCGGCCGTTCAATCGATAAGACGGGTCGAAGACTAGAAGACCTGCGCGCCATCCCGTGGGTTTTTGGCTGGATGCAAAGCCGCCACGCCGTGCCGGCGTGGTTTGGCGTAGGCCATGCGCTCGAACATTTTGCCCAGAGCGGTCCCGGGCATGCGCAACTTCTGCGCCAGATCGCGCGCGGCTTTCCGGTATTCTCCGAACTGCTGCGCAATGTGGAACTGGGCATGGCCAAGGCCGATCTCGGCATCGCGCGCGATTATTCCGGGCTGGTGAAAAACGCGGCGCTGCGCAAACGCGTTTTCTCCATGCTGGAGGAGGAATTCCTGCGCTCCCGCCGCATGATTCTGCGCGTGACCGGGCAACGGGAATTGTTGGGACGCAATCGCGTGCTGGCCCGGTCAATCCGCCTGCGCAACCCGTATGTGGACCCGATGAGCCTGATTCAGGTGGAACTGTTGCGGCGCAAGCAGCAGGGACAGAAGAACTCGGACCTGGAGTATCCGCTGGGAGCGACCATCAACGGCATCGCCGCCGGGCTGCACAACACGGGGTAGAAAAAACGATTTCAGATTTTTTATTTCTGATTTCTGATTGAAGACCCTCGTCGAATCATTCTGTCGTGCCCCATCAATCTGAAATCTACAATTCAAAATCTGAAATCCCGGTGAGATGCCGGCTATTCCTTGGTGCCTTCACTGGCAGGGGCAGGGTTGGGCGCGGCTTTACTGGCATCTGCACTCGCAGGTTTCTTCTTTAGGGGCTGCTTGGCGGCTTCAGCTCGTTTCCGCTCCTGGTAGCGGCGGTCGTGAGATTGTTGATCGGACGCTTGTTTCTTCATGCTTCCATCATGTCATAGATGGCAAGTCACTTTCCGACTTGACAAACCCCGCCCTCGGGAGCAGAATCCCCAAAGGCGAATAAAAAGCGAACACGCCTCGGCGGCTCCAGTCTTAAACCCGGCCCCGGCGTTCCCTGAAATCTTCCCGAGGAATCTTTATGTCTTCCGCAGTGGTTTCCACTTCGGCGGCCCTGGGCCGCCCTTTTGTCTTTGACGCTGATGCCGATGCTGAGGTGCGCTCGCTTCCCGTCGCCAATCGTAGAGATCAGGCGGAGGCCCAGGAATCTCCCATCGCCCGTATTCTTCAATCAACAATCAAAAATCAACAATCAAAAATTCCCCCGGCACGCGTAACCCCGGCCTCGCAGCTCGAGATACGTCCAGCCCCGGAGATGGTTTCGAGCGGCGTCCCCGCCATCGACGCGCTGACCGGCGGCCTGCCCCGGGGATGCCTGACGGAACTCTGCGGCCCCGCGTCCTCGGGACGCACTACTTTGTTGCTGGCCGCACTGGCCGCCGCCACGCGCCGCGGAGAATTCTGCGCTGTGGTCGATGCCAGCGACGCGCTCGATCCTCAGTCTGCTGCAGCCGCCGGCGTGGACCTGGAACGGCTGCTGTGGGTGCGTTGCGGCGAAGATTTATCTAGAAAAAAAAATTCGCCACGGAGACCCCCTTCGACTCCGCTCAGGGCAGGCTCCGGCACCGAGGAAAACGGAAATCAGAAAGAAGGGGGTCCCATTTCTCGCTCGTCTTTGGCGCGAGAAGCTTGCCCTGAGCTTGTCGAATGGGTGGGGATTTTTGCCCAAGCCACTTTCGATGATCGCACCAACTCTCGCCAGTCCGAACATCGTCTCGAGCAAGTTCTGCGGGCCACCGATTTGCTGCTCGAAAGCGGAGGCTTCGGCCTGATCGCTCTCGATCTCGGCGATCTGCAGCCTCAAGCAGCGCGCCATATTCCGTTGACCACGTGGTTCCGCTTCCGCCGCGCGGTCGAGTACACCCCTACAATCCTGCTGACGGTCGAGCAACGTCCCATCGCCGGCAGTTGCTCATCGCTGCTGCTGCAGTTGGGACCAGCAGACAGATCTGCCGCCGATCCTGAAAATACCACGCCCGCCCACGCACGATTGCTGACGGGACTGAATATTAATGCCGATCTCATTCGTTCGCGTTTAGACCGCAAACCCGCCCGCTCCGTCGTGTTCGCAACCAAAACCGCCTGGGCCGGATGAAATCAATGACTCAATCGCTCAATGACTGAATGACTCAATGTTGCTATGCCGTTCGCCTGTATCTACGTGCCGAATTTTCCCCTGGCGGCTGCCTTGCGAGCCGAACCGGAGCTGCAGCCGCGCGCCCTCGCCATTCTCGAAGGCAAACCGCCGCTGGAAACGATTATCGCGGTCAATGAAAAGGCCGCCGGCATGGGCATTACATCGGGCATGACCAAGGCGCAAGCCGAACTGTGCGCGGAACTTGCCTTGCGCCCGCGTTCTGCGCTGCAGGAATCGGCCGCGCACGCCGCGTTGCTCGACTGCGCCCAGTCGTTCTCGCCGTGCGTGGAAGATGCGGCCTGCGATACTGCCCTGCTCGATCTCGCGGGCATGGAATCTCTGTTGGGATCGTTGCCGGAAATTTCCCGCGCGATCTACAGCCGCGCGGCCGCGCTCGGATTAGAAGCCAATGTTGCCGTAGCTTCCAATCCCGATGCGGCCGTGCTGGCTGCTCGGGGATTCGCGGGCGTCACCGTGATTCCCGCAGGCAAAGAGGCGGAGCAATTGGGCCCCTTGCCGACGGAAGTTTTGTTTGTGAATCATCTGCAAGAAGACCGGCGGGAGGGCGACGAAAAAAAAGCCGCCGCTCGCCTGCTCGAAACTCTCGACCGCTGGGGCATCCGCAACCTGCGTGGACTGGCCGCGCTGCCCGAAGTTTCGCTCAGCGAGCGTCTCGGACAAGAGGGCCTGCGTCTGCAACAACTGGCGCGGGGCGCCGCATCGCGCACTCTGGTGCCCGTGGAAGCGCCGCCGGTATTTGAAGAGTCGGTCGAGTTGGAGCACTCGATCGTCCTGCTCGAACCGCTGGCCTTTCTGCTGAATCGCCTGCTCGAACAAATTTGCGCGCGGTTAGGTTCGCGGGCCTTGGCCACACAGGAACTGCGTCTTACTCTGGAACTGGAAAACTTCTCCGCACTCAATCGGCAATCAGTCATCAACAATCAACAATTTGTGCGCACCCTGCGCCTGCCCCTTCCCATGCTTGACGCCAAAGTGTTTCTGAAATTGCTGCAACTGGATTTGAATGCGCATCCGCCGGGCGCGCCCATCGTAAAGATTCATCTGGCGGCCGAACCGGCGCGGCCGCGTTCGGCGCAGGCCGGGCTGTTTCTGCCTCCTTCGCCGGAACCGGAAAAACTGGAACTCACCCTCGCTCGCATTGCGGGGTTAGTCGGCGAAAACAAAGTTGGCGCACTGGAGTTGCTCGACACGCATCGTCCCGAGGGCTTTCGCATGCGGCGTTTTGTGGCCGAAGTCCCGCGAAAGAGTTCGAAAACGCCCGATGTGCCAGAAGAACCATCGATTGTCACTGCCTTGCGCCGCTTTCGTCCGCCGCTGCGCGCCCATGTGACATTGGAAAATGGCCAGCCTACGCATTTGGTTTGTCAGAAGAAAGACGTGCAGGGCGAAGTGCTGTGGCGAGCTGGCCCCTGGCGCTTTTCCGGCGACTGGTGGGAGCGCGAAGCCTGGTCGCGCGACGAGTGGGACATTGCTTTGCAAAACAATGCTCTGCAAAACGACGCACTGAGCAACGGCGATGCCATCTCCTTCTGCCGCCTGGTGCACGATTTGCTCGGCGGCGGCTGGTTCGTGGAAGGAACGTATGACTGACGATTCTTTCACCACGGAGGCACGGAGACACAGAGAAATGCGAATGCGATTGTTGTTCTTCCTCTGTGCCTCCGTGTCTCCGCGGTGAATTTCACAACTGATGTACATCGAACTTCACGCCCGCTCGGCTTTCAGTTTTCTCGAAGGCGCTTCCCTGCCCGAGGAACTGGCCGCAGTGTGTGCGCGGCTCGGCATGCCTGCCATGGCGCTGCTTGACACGGATGGAGTGTACGGCGCGCCGCGCTTTCACCTGGCCGCCAACAAGGCAAAGATCAAAGCACACATCGGCGCGGAAGTCACGTGCGACTCTCTCCACTCTGTCATCCTGAGCAGACCTGTCATTCTGAGCGGAGCAAGTGCTGCACGAAGTCCAGCACTTGCGGAGTCGAAGGATCCCTACCCCCAGCAGGCCGTTCCGAGGGCAGGGATTCCTCGCTCCGCTCGGAATGACAAGTCTGGGGGACAGGTCAACTCCTTCCGCCTTCCCCTGCTCGTCTCCTCCCGCGCCGGATACCAGAATCTTTGCCGCCTGATCACCAAGATGAAATTGCGCGCCAAAAAAGGCGAAGGCGCGGTTTGGGCGGACGAACTACAGGAGCACGCTTCCGGCCTCATCTGCCTCACCGGCGGCGCGGAAGGCCCGCTGGCGGCGGGGTTGCGGCAAGGCGGCATCGACGAAGCCCGGCGGCGCATCGATCAACTCATTGGCATCTTCGGACACAAAAATGTCTACATCGAACTTCAGCGCCATTTCCAGCGTGAAGAAGAATCCCGCAACCGCGCCGCGATCGACATCGCGCGCTCGCTTAATCTTCCTCTGCTGGCTACCAACGGAGTCTGCTATGCCTCCGCCAAAGCTCGCGAACTCTGCGACGCCTTCACCGCGATTCGCCATCACCGCACACTCTCGACTGCCGGGCGCCTGCTCGCCCGCAACTCGGAACGCTTTCTGAAATCTGCGCAAGAAGTGCAGCAGCTTTTCGCCGACCTGCCCGAAGCCATCGCCAACACGCTGGAAGTTTCTTCGCGCCTGGAATTCTCGCTGAACGATCTGGGCTACGAATTCCCGCGCTATCCCGTGCCCGAAAGCGAAACTATGAATTCCTTTCTGCGCGAACGCTCCTGGGAAGGTTTTCGCCAGCGCTACGGCCGCAAGTCGTCCGACTTGCAAACCCGCGCCCGTCTTCAAATCGAAAAAGAACTAAAGCTCATCGAAAAACTCGAACTCGCCGGATACTTTCTCATCGTCTGGGATCTGATCCGCTACTGCCGCGAGCAAAACATTCTCGTCCAGGGCCGCGGATCGGCCGCCAATAGCGCCGTCTGCTATTCGCTGGGCATCACAGCGGTCGACGCGGTCAGCATGGAATTGCTTTTCGAGCGTTTTCTTTCCGAAGAACGCGGCGAGTGGCCCGACATCGATCTCGACCTGCCCAGCGGCGACGAACGCGAAAAAGTTATTCAGTATGTTTACCAGCGATACGGTGAACGTGGCGCGGCCATGACCGCCAATGTCATCACTTATCGCAACCGCATGGCCGCGCGCGAAATGGGCAAGGCGCTGGGATTCGATCCGGAAACTCTGCAGAAAATTTCTGCCGCTGTCGCTACCTGGGAATTTCGCGACGAAAACGACGCGCTCGACCGCCGCTTTCGCGATGCCGGGCTCGACCTGAACCATCCCCGCCTGCGCAAATACTACGAACTCTGCCTCGCCGTGCAGGACATGCCGCGCCATCTCGGCCAGCACTCCGGCGGCATGGTCATTTGCCAGGGACAACTTGATTCGGTCGTGCCGCTGGAACCCGCGTCCATGCCGGGCCGCGTGGTGGTGCAGTGGGACAAAGAAGATTGCGCCGACATGGGCATCATCAAAGTCGATCTGCTCGGCCTGGGCATGATGGCCGTGCTCAAGGATTCGATCGAACTCATCCGCGACCACTATCGCGAAGAAGTCGACCTGGCGCATCTGCCGCAGGACGATCCTCCGGTCTATTCCGCGCTGCAGCAGGCCGACACCATCGGCCTGTTTCAAGTGGAAAGCCGGGCACAAATGTCGTGCCTGCCGCGCCTGCGCCCTACGAGGTTTTATGACATTGTGGTGCAGGTCGCGATCATCCGGCCGGGACCGATCGTGGGCCAGATGGTGAATCCTTTCTTGCAGCGCCGCCAGGGACGCGCAGCCGTCACCTATCCTCATCCTTCGCTCGAACCCGTGCTGAAGCGCACGCTCGGCGTTCCGCTTTTTCAGGAACAATTGCTGCGTCTGGCCATGATCGCCGCCAACTTTACCGGCGGCGAAGCCGAAGAACTGCGCCGCGCCATGGGCTTCAAGCGCTCGCAGGCCCGCATGCGCGAAATCGAAGCCAAACTGCGCACCGGCATGACGCAAAATAAAATTCCGCAGAAAGCACAGGAAGAAATTATTCTCTCCATCACTTCGTTCGCGCTCTACGGATTTCCCGAATCGCATGCGGCCAGCTTCGCGCTGATCGCCTATGCCAGCGCCTATCTGAAATGCCACTACCTGGCCGCATTCACCGCGGCCCTGCTCAACAACCAGCCCATGGGATTTTATTCACCGGCGACCATCGTAAAGGATGCGCAGCGCCACGGATTGAAGTTGCTGCCGGTGGATGTGACGTGCTCAGAATGGAAATGTACTTTGGAGTTGGATGGTGTGGAGCGGGCATCCACACAGCGTGTGCGGGACGCTCAGGCGACAGCCGGCGGGACGCCGGCGCTACGCATGGGCTTGCGCTACGTTCGCGGGTTGCGAGAAGAAACTGCTCAGTCGCTGGTACGCGAACGCGCAGGTGCACCGTTCACGTCCATTCACGATCTCACCCGGCGGGTGCCCGAACTACGCAAGGACGAACTCACCACGCTGGCAGAGATCGGGGCGCTGAACTCAGTGGCCAGTGGTCAGTGGCCAGTAGCCAGTAAAACCGGCCATGGATCTCCGCGAATTTTCACGGATTCAACCAAAAATCAAAAATCAACAATCAACAATCCTCGGGACTCGGGACTCGCAGCTCGCGGCTCGCAACTTCACCGCCGCGACGCGCTCTGGCAGGTCGAGCGCGCGGTCCGCGGCTCCGGCCCTCTGCTCGAAGCTCAGCCTGAGCCCGACTCGCCGTCCCCGCTCCAGCCCATGAACCAGGAAGAGCGGCTGGTCGCCGACTTCCACGGCACCGGACTCACCGTCGGCCCGCATCCCATGGCCTACCGCCGCGAATGGCTCCATGCCATGGGCATTCGCCGCGCCAGCGAACTGCGCGACCTGCCCAACGGCAAGCGGCTGCGCATTGGAGGCTGCGTTATTACCCGTCAGCGGCCAGGAACCGCCAAGGGATTCGTGTTTGTCAGCCTGGAAGACGAGACCGGCGTGGCCAACGCCATCATCACGCCCGACCTGTTTCACCGCAATCGCCTGCTGCTGGCCAGCGAGCGCTTCCTCGCCATTGAAGGCATCCTGCAGAATCAGGACAATGTCATCTCCGTGCGCGCCGAGCGGGTTCTTCCCCTGTTTGTTACGAAAGCCGAAACTGTCTCGCACGACTTCCATTGAGCGCCCCCGTTCCTGCTAACATGCTGGCCGCAAAACGGAGGCACAGCCATGGCCGATAACATTCCCAACCTCGCCGCCAACCTCAGCCGAACCGAGCAAACGCGGCTGCTGCGGCAACAAATCAAACAAGAACGACTCGACCGGATCGCGCGGCACAAGCAGGCCATCGCCGCGCAAAGGCTTGCGCTCGCCGTCGCGCCCGGAGCGCCGCGGCCCCTGAATCTGTTCGCGGATGGAGACTCCTGGTTCGATTACCCGCTACCAGCCCTCGCCCGAAATGACGTGATCACTTCCATCGGCAATCACGGCAAACCGCAGCCGCTCATCCTGAACCTGGCCCACTACGGGGACGAGGCTCGCGACGATCTCGGAGTCGAACAGCGGCTGCGCATCCAAGACAATCTGAAGGACGCAGACAACGGCACCTTCGATGCGATCCTATTTTCCGGGGGCGGCAATGACACCGTGGGCAATCAGTTCTGCCTCTGGCTTGTGAACTACGCCGCTGGCATGATGCCTCCGCAAGGCATCAACGCACCGCGCCTCGACGATGTGCTGGGAGTGGTTGGCAGCGCGTATGAAGATCTTATTTCCATTCGCGATCAGGTTGCGCCGCAGTGCCCGCTGTTCATTCACGCCTACGACTTTGCCATCCCCAGCGGTGTGGGAGTTTGCGACGACATCATTGGCCCGTGGCTTAAACCGTCTCTCGATTATCGTGGTTGGACGGATAAGCCTACCGCGACCCAGGTGGTGAAAGAGTTTCTGCTGAAGTTCCGCAGCACCCTCACCCAGATCGCTGCTGCCCACAAGAACGTGGTTTATGTGGAAACCCAAGGCACGCTCGCACCGGAGGAATGGGCGAACGAGCTGCATCCCACCCCGACGGGGTTTGACAAGATCGCCACGAAATTCCTGGCCGCGCTGAGAACAGCTTTTCCGGGACGAATCTAATTCTCGACAAATCTAGCCAGCGCGAATCTGCGCCGGCAAGTCAAGCGCTTTTTATTTCCCAGTGTAGCTAACTCTCCAAATCGAGTTTGAGCCATCGTCACTCACCAGCAGCGAACCGTCGGGCGCGACCGTGATTCCCACCGGACGGCCCCAGACATGTCCGTCGGGCAGCACGAAGCCGGTCAGGAAATCCTGATACTCACCGGTGGCGTGAGCGGTCTGATGCAGGGGCACGCGAATCACTTCATAGCCCACGCGCACCGACTTGTTCCACGACCCGTGTTCTGAAGCAAACAGTTCGCCGCTGTATTCCGCCGGAAACTGCTTGCTATCGTAGAAGGTGAATTCCAGCGACGCGTTATGCGGCTGCAACAGTACGTCGGGGATGAGCACCTTGTCCTTCAACTCCGGATGCTTGCCCTTTTGCCGCGGATCCTGATTCGCTCCGATATACCACCAGGGCCAGCCGTAGAATCCACCCTCCTGCACGTGAGTGATGTAGTCAGGCACGAGGTTATCGCCAAGGGCATCGCGCTCGTTGACCGAACACCAGAGCTCGCCGGTTTGCGGATTCACCAGAATCCCGCCGCCGGCGTTACGAATGCCGTAGGCATACACCTGCAACTGGCAATTGGCCGCGTCGCACCACAAAATGTCGGCGCGACTTTTCTCGCCGGGATGAGTATCGGTGTCGTCGTCATTCGAGGCGGATCCCACGGCGACGAACATCTTCTTGCCATCCAGCGAGAAGTCGACAGCACGCGTCCAATGCCCACCGCCCGCTGGCAGGTGGGCGATATGTTGCGACGCACCGCTGGCCTGCAAGTCACCGTTGTGGTAGGGGAAGCGAATCACTTCGTTGGTGTCGCCGATGTACACCCATTGCGGGTCGGGCCCGGGCGGATAAAACGCGATTCCGTAGGGCTGTTTCAAGCCTTTGGCGAAAACCTGCGTCTGCTCTGGCTTGCCGTCGCTGGTCATGCCTCGGAACACGCGAATGCGCCCCGGATCGCTCTCGGCCAGGAAGATGTCGCCATTGGGAGCGGTCCGCAACAGTCGTGGATTCTCGAGGTCCGAGGCGAAGAGTTCCACCTTGAAACCAGCAGGGGCCACCGGCCACATATTTTGCGGACGTGCCACCAACTCCGCGCCGTTGTTCGACGATGAAGTCGCGTAGGGCTGGGGAAGATCTTTGGGCGTGATCTTGCGAGTCGTGCCCGGAGCTTCATACCGGAAGTCGGTGAAGGGCGCGTTCGGGGACGCGTCTTTGATCTTGCCGGTATCGACTTCCGCTGCGGGCACGGCCGGGGCTGCGCTGGCGCCCGTCTTGCCTGACGCCATGGCTTCGACGTAGGTCACAACCTGCCATCGTTTCTCTTCGGGCAGCGCCGCCCACGACGGCATTCCGTTGTCCTTGTCTCCCTTGGTCACGAACCAGAAGATCTCGCCCGAGGTCACTCCTTTGAGTTTGCCATCCACCAGCGACGGCACGTTGCCCGTGCCTTTACCGGCTTTTCCGTGGCAAGCCAGGCAGTTGCGCGCATAAACCGTCTTGCCCGCGTTCACGGCGGCCTGCTGGCCCGCAAACGGATTCTTCTGGGCTTTGGCCGAGGCGGGCGCGTCGTGAAACGGGGTATCGACCGCGGGCAAGGCCGCAACGAACAGGGTCACAACAAAGAAGAGGCACGAGAGAACTAAGGGGACGATTCTGATGGCACCTGAACGCATAAGCATCCTCACGAGTAAATTTTCCCACATAGATTAGACGGTTCGGGTAAAAGATGCGAATCTTCGACTCTGCGGTCTGGCGGACTATAGATTTTTTGTCTCTATTAATTGTTACGAAGCGCAACCATGGGGTCGATGCGCGAGGCTCTTCGAGCGGGAAGGTAACCGGCAAAGACTGCCACCATGGCCAGCATGAGAATCACCGCCGCGAACGTTAGCGGATCGGTAGGAGTTATGTTGAACAGCAGCGCGGCGATCGCCCTCGCCACCACCAGCGAGGCAATGATTCCGGTGGCAATTCCAATCAGGGTCAGGCGAAGCGTCCGTGCAATCACGCCGAGTTGCACGTGACTGGTGGTTGCGCCCAGGGCCATGCGGATACCGATCTCCTGGGTGCGCTGGGT
>Ga0181523_10000396_pt1 | contig 48779 bp, 41 predicted proteins | sample PEATcosm2014_Bin_43_FD_119752 | JGI IMG/M metagenome (GOLD analysis project Ga0181523, IMG submission 119752) | Peatland microbial communities from MTU Mesocosm Facility, Houghton, MI, USA - PEATcosm2014_Bin05_30_metaG | ecosystem: Environmental > Terrestrial > Soil > Wetlands > Peat | place... | reverse complement strand
TTCGCCCACCGTCCACTGGCTGACTTGATCGAGGACTACATCGCTGTCCGACGCGCCACCATTTCGCTATTCCGCAATTTGGACGAAGCCGCCTGGACTCGCCGCGGGGTGGCCAATAAGAATGAGATCAGCGTGCGCGCTCTCGCCTACGTCATCGCCGGCCACGAACTGCATCATCGGCGGATTCTCGAAGAGAAATACCTGCGCTGATTCTGGTTCTCAGTTCTCAGTGACTGAGCCGAAGACTGAGAATCGAGAACCGGGAACCGAGAACCGGGAACCGAAAACCGGGAACTGAGAACTGATGTCCAAGGGACGCAACCAGTTAGTCGGCCGCCTGACCATGCATCGCGACGGTTTCGGCTTCGTGATTCCCGAAGCCGCTTCGCTCGATGACAATCTCAAAGCCCGCCTCGCCGGCGATGTCTTCATTCCTCCCCACGCCATCGGATCCTCCATGCACGGCGACCGCGTCCTGGTTGAAGTCTCCGCCGTCCGCACCGATGGACGCGCCGAAGGCCGCATCATCCGCTCCCTGTCGCGCGCGCATCCCACCATGGTCGGCATCTTCCACCACGGACACCGTCACAACTACGTCAAGCCCATCGACGAAAAAGTGACGCAGGAAATCGTAATCCCGCCCGGGATGGAGAATCCGCAATCCCCTGTGACCTACGTGCCCCCTGTGGTAAAGATTTCCTCGACTGAACCACCAAAGCCGCAGAAGAAGTCCCGAGACCGAGTCATAGGCAAAGAAGCCGCGGTCCACACTAACTGGCGCGATCTAGAAGGCGTGGTAGTAGACGTAGCAATCACCGACTGGCCCAGCGCCACTCAGCAACCGCGTGGCCGCGTCATCGAAATCCTCGGCGAAGAAAGCGACTTTGGAGTCGACGTCGAGATCATGATCCGCAAGTTTCACCTACCCCACCGCTTCCCGCCCGAAGTAATCGAAGAAGCGCAAGCCATCGAAACTGTCATTCCAGCCGAAGCACTGCGCCATCGCCGGGACTACCGCGACCTTCCCATAGTTACCATCGACGGCGAAACCGCGCGCGATTTTGACGATGCCGTCCACGTCCGCCAACTCGAAAACGGCAACTACGAACTGCAAGTCCACATCGCCGACGTAGCCCAATACGTAACCCCCAACTCGCGGCTGGATCAGGAAGCTCGTCTGCGCGGCACCAGCGTCTACTTCCCCGACCGCGCCGTCCCCATGCTGCCGTTAGAACTCTCGACCGATATTTGCAGCCTGCGCCCGCAGGTAGACCGCCTCGTTCTCTCCTGCACCATGGAGATCGACCACCACGGCGAGATCATCGGCTATGAGATCAACGAAGGCGTGATCCGGTCCGCTGAGAGAATGACCTACACAGCAGTGAATGCCGTCATCGAAGGCGAAGCCGAAGGGCATGTCGAAGCCCGCCGCGAATACGCCGCCCAGGTCGAGCACTTCGAACGCATGCGCGATCTGGCCATGATCCTGAACCGCAAACGCAAGCGCCGCGGATCGATTGACTTCGATCTTCCCGAACCCGTCATCGAGTTTGACGAACTGGGAATGATGAAAAGCATCACCCGCTCCGAGCGCAACATCGCCCATCGCCTCATCGAAGAATTCATGCTCTCGGCAAACGAATGCGTAGCCCACTATCTGGAAAATAAACGGATAGCCTCGCTCTACCGCATCCACGAAAAGCCCGACGCCAAACGCGTCTACGACTTCGAAGTAATCGCCGCCACCTTCGGATATTCGCTAGGAGTGGGCGCCTTGCCCATTCAGCGCGTGCCATTAAAAGCCGACCGCCGCGACGCTCGCGGCATCGGCAGGCGCGTGCGCGAGCTCGAAGTCCCCAAAGAAGTCCACATCACCCCGCGCATGTACCAGAAACTCACCGAGAAGATCGCAGGCAAGCCAGAAGAAAGAATTCTGAGTTTCCTCATGTTGCGGTCGCTGAAACAAGCCCGCTACTCCGAAGAAAATCGCGGACACTTCGCCTTAGCCGCCACCACCTACACCCATTTCACTTCGCCCATCCGCCGCTATCCCGACCTGATCGTGCATCGCATACTGAAAGACGTGCTGCGAAAGTCACCAGAAAAGATAGACGAAGAAGTGCCGGTAGGGACATCCCTACCTTTACAAAATTGTCATCCCGAGCGAAGCGCGGGATCTCATTCTCATCCACACAAAGCCGAGCGAGACGTCCCGCCGCCATCCCCCTGGTCCAAGCGCCGCGACCGCGACGCCCATCAACACGCACTCGAACCTCTCGGAGGTCCAATCGCGCTCGAAGAACTCCACACCATCGCCGATGAATCCAGCCAATCCGAACGCCGCGCCGATGAAGCCGAACGCGGCCTCATGGAATGGAAGAAAATGAAATTCATGGAGCGCCGCATCGGAGAAGACTTCGACGGCCTCATCATCAGCGTGACCAAGTTCGGTTTCTTCGTGGAACTGACCGACCTCTTCGTTGAAGGCCTCGTCCCCCTGAACACGCTAACCGATGGCGATAAGAACGACCGCTACACCTACCACGAAAACACCCGCCAAATCATCGGCCAGCGCTCCCGCAAGACCTACAGCTTGGGCAATCGAGTCCGGGTGCTGGTTGACCGCATCGATCCAGTGGAGAAGAAGATTCAGTTCGCGGTCTTTGAAGAGCCGCCAAAGCTGTCAGGGAAACACCGGCGTAAATGAGGTTGTTTACTTCCCCACTGTTAGCCCCCACGACAGGATTATCGTAATCTCTACGGCTATCGGAGGATGCAATTGAAAACAGACATCAAAATCCCGCGGAGTCTTTTCCGTTCCTTTTCGCGACGCAGCGCAGCTGCACTGCTAGCATTAACGTTGCTGTCCCTGCGGCCCGCGCGGGCAGACCAGGGCCTGGAAAAGCAGGTCAAGTTCGACTACCTAGAAAAAGTGCTGACGCTGCGTCGTTTTTATTCCGGCCAACATCTCAAGTTTCACTCGGACGGCACCCTGCAAGGAGATGCCCCGCTCGGCCTCTGGACACTCGATGGACAAATCGAAGTCGAGGACGTGCATCTGCGCGGCGCACAATTGGCAATCAAAGGCAGACGAATCCATCGGATTTTCGACGCCCAACAAAAACCAGTGGACCAGTTGACTACGCTAAAAAATGCATCCGGAAAGCAGCAAAAAGACCTGGAGAAAGCTCTCCACCATTTGAAAGTTGAGATCGAGATTGAACTGCCTAGCCAGAATCCCGATGAAAAAGATGTTTCCGCCGCGATTCACGCCGTCTTTCTAACAGGCTCCGAATCGATGATGGATATAATGCCCCCTTACTGGCGGGCGTATTTCGCTAAGCAGGAAGGCAAGCCGCAACCCGCGCCTGAGGCGACGAAGGGACCTGTGTATCTCAGCAAGCCCGGACGCGGCGGAGTTTTAGCCCCGCGCGTCTTCTACGCTCCTGACCCGGAGTACTCGGACGAAGCGCGCAAGGCGAGATACATGGGAACCATCGTTCTCTCGCTTGTCGTCGATTCCTCTGGAAACCCGGCAGAACTACAGATCCAGAGGCCCCTCGGACTGGGTCTGGACGAGATGGCTGTAAAAGCGGTCAGTACTTGGAGGTTTAGACCCGCGGAAAAAGACGGCGACCCCGTGCCCGTCGCGATCAACGTCGAAGTCAACTTTCATCTCTATTAATTAGCGCCAGAGGACCTCCACTGCCATTCTGTATAGAATTAGGTTATCAGCGGGGAGCAAACGACCATGCCCACACCAACCGAACCCAAGCCCGAACAAAATCCAGCCCAGGCCGCAGAGCACGTCGCAAGCGCTCACAAGATTCTGAAGGAACTGCAAAAGAAGGTTGGCAATCACCCGGAACTCGGCGAGGCCATCACCAAGCTGGAGATGGCGCTCAGTACGTTGGCGGTAAAGACCGGTGGCCTGCTGTAGCAGTCAGCACGTGCTGCGACCTCTGACCTGCTAAAATTCCCCGTCACCACTCTTGGCGCCTGCCTAGGAAGTTAGCTCCATGTCCAACAGTTCAGAGCCCACCAACCCCACTCCACGCACCCGCGTAGTGCGCGAACCGCAACGCGCCATCTACGACCGCGACACCGTCAACCAGATCCTCGATGAAGCTTTCCTCTGCCACGTCGGCTTCGTCGCCAATTCGAATTCCGACTCTCAGCCCTACGTCATCCCCACGTCCTACGGACGCAATGGAGACGTGCTTTACATCCACGGCTCGGCCGCCAGCCGCATGTTGCGCAATCTCGATCAAGGCGTCCCGGTCTGCATCACGGTCACGCTGCTCGATGGATTAGTCCTGGCCCGCTCCGTCTTCAATCACTCGATGAACTACCGCTCGGTGGTAATTCTGGGCACGGCAACGCTAGTCGACGATCCGGCAGAAAAACTCGCGGCCCTGCGTGCAATAAGCGAACACATCATCCCCGGACGCTGGGATGACGCGCGCCAGCCCAACGACAAAGAGCTGAAGGCAACGTCAGTCCTGCGCCTTCCAATCAATGAATTCTCAGCCAAAGTCCGAGTAGGTCCACCGGTGGACGACGATGAAGACTACTCGTTCCCTACCTGGGCGGGAGTGATACCGCTGGAGATGAAGGTCGGCGCCGCGATTCGCGATGACCGCTGCCAGCAAGAACTGCCCGCGTACCTGAAGAACTACTCACGCAGACCAACGCCGTAATGTGGCATATCCCAGAGTTGCCATCTCTAGGGGATTGTCATCAAAAAAAAGACATACGGCGATGACATCGGGTGAACGAACCCCAGCTCACGGCAGCAGCAGCAACTTCCCCGTAGTCTTCCGTCCTTCCATATCCCGGTGCGCCTGCTGCACCTGCGCCAGCGGATACACATGTTCGATCCGCAATTTGAGCTTGCCGTCGCGAATCATGCCGAACACGGCCCCGGCACGCGCCTGCAATTCCTGCGTGGTGATTACGTAGTGCCCCAGCGTAGGCCGCGTCAGAAAGATCGATCCCTTCTGGCTAAGGACTATCGGATCAATCGGTGCGACCGCTCCGCTCGATCCTCCAAACAACGCCATCATGCCCCGCGGACGCAGTAGGTTCAGCCCCTTATCGAACGTAGTCTTCCCCACCGAGTCATACACCACATCCAAGCCTTTGCCGCCAGTCAGCCGCTTCGTCTCCGCCTCGAAATCCACCTGCGTATAAAGAATGACGTCGTCCGCCCCCGCCGCGCGCGCCAGCTTGGCTTTTTCTTCGGTCGAAACCGTAGCAATCACCCGCGCGCCAATGTTGTGCGCCATCTGCACCAGCAGCAACCCCACTCCTCCGGCCGCCGCGTGAATCAGCGCCGTCTCGCCTTTTTTCAGCGGAAAAGTGTCATACGCCAGATAGTGCGCCGTCATCCCCTGCAACATCGCGGCCGCAGCCTCGCGCTCGCCCACCCCCGCCGGAATCTTCACCAGCCGGTCGGCCGGCACGGCCGCATATTCGGCATAGCTGCCAAGCGTCATGCTATAAGCCACACGGTCGCCGACCGCCACCGTGCGCGCGTCCGAGCCGATCGCCGAAACCACGCCCGCCGCTTCCTGTCCCAAAACCAACGGCAGCGGAGCCTTATACCGCCCCTCGCGGTTATAGACGTCAATAAAGTTGATGCCCGCCGCCTGTATTTTTACGACCGCTTCGTTCGCCTTAGGCTGCGGAACCGGCAAGTCCACCAGTTCCATCACTTCCGGCCCGCCTGTTTGCTTGATCTGTATAGCTTTCATATGCGCTTTCGATGATTCCCGATCGTGAAAGACTCGGCGAAAGACTCGTTGCCATCCCCCGCCCGCCTGAGGTAATATGCCCAGCCGGTCCCCAAAGTAACATGGTCATGGGTCTTCTGTAGCGTTGACCCAACGAATTTCGCGATAGTACCATCTCATACTGAGAGACGCTCGTTTGCATTCGGGAGCGGTTGCCGTAACTTTTTGAAAATATGAGGTTTTCTTCTAAACCGTATCCGGCGATCATGCTCTCCGCCGCACTGACAGCAACTTTGGCGGCGACCCTCGCCTGCCAGAGTGCTCAAAAAGCGTCGTTTATGCCTCCCGCCCAGGGTCAGGCTCCAGCCTTGGTCGCGACTGGCAGCGCGCCAGATCCGCAAAAGCAGAAGCCAGCCGCCGCTGAGCCCCAACCGAAGTCGCAGGTCCCGCAAGCCCTCCAGGTAGATCCCGTAGCCGACCTGATCGCCCGCGTCGAAAAGGAATACCAGTCCGGCCAGGACAACTATCAAGCCGGCCACCTAGAAGCCGCGAAGCAAAGTTTCGACTCCGCCTTCAACCAGCTCCTCGGCAGCGGATTCGACCTCAACTCCGACGACCGCCTGGAGCGTGAACTCGACCGCATTCTCGACGGCGTCAACGGCCTGGAACTAGCCGCCCTGCAGCAGGGCGACGGCTTCGCCGAGCAAAAGTCGGAACCCGCGCCCATCGACGAAGCCAACGAACTCACTCCCGCAGTCGACCAAACCGTCAAAGCCAAAGCCGAAGCCGAGATAAAATCCACCCATTCCGATCTGCCCCTGATGATGACCGACCAGGTCGCCGGCTTCATCAATTACTTTTCCAACCGCGGACGAGGCACCGTCGAGCGCGCCCTAGCCCGCTCCGGCCGCTACGAAGATATGATTCGCCGCACCCTCCGCGAAGAAGGAGTCCCGCAAGACCTGATCTACCTGGCCCAGGCTGAATCCGGCTTTCATCCTCTGGCAGTTTCACGAGCAGGCGCCCGCGGCATGTGGCAATTCATGGGCAGCCGCGCCAAAGGCTACGGACTAGAGCGCAGCTGGTGGGTAGACGACCGCCAGGATCCCGAAAAAGCCACCCGAGCCGCCGCCCATCACCTGAAAGACCTCTACAACGAATTCGGAGACTGGTACCTGGCCATGGCCGCCTACAACTCCGGCCCGGGCACCGTCCAGAGCGCGGTCAAGCGCACCGGCTACGCCGATTTCTGGGAACTCTACCGCCGCAACGCGCTGCCCAAGGAAACCCGCAACTACGTTCCCATCATCCTCGCCGTCACCATCATGGCCAAGAATCCCGCCCAGTACGGACTGGATGAGGTCGTCAAGGAAAAGCCCGTTCCCTACGACACCGTCAAGATCGCCTATCCCATCGATCTCCGCCTAGCCGCCGAGTGCGTGGACGCCACCGCCCAAGACTTGCTGGACCTGAACCCCAGCCTGCTCCGCATGACCACGCCCAAACTTTCAGACGGAGTTACTGGCGGAGTTGCTGGAAAAGACGAAGCCTTCGAGCTTCACCTGCCCGCCGGAACCGCCGCGAAGTTTCAAACCGCGGTAGCCTCGATTCCCACCGACAAGCGCGTCTGGTGGCGCTATCACAAGGTGCAGGGCGGAGAAACGCTGGCCTCCATCGCCCGCACCTACCACACGAATCCAAAAGCCATCGCCGAAGCCAACGACCTCAATGACGAAATGAACAACGGCGCGGTCGCGCCCGAAAGCCGTCTCATCATCCCTATCGCTCCGGGCAAGCAGAGCGATACCAGCACCTACGCGCACTCGACCACCCGCTACAAGATACGCAAAGGAGATACGGTTGAGTCGGTAGCCGAGAATTTCGGGGTCTCCGTCAAGATGGTTCGCAGTTGGAACCGGCTCAAAGGCAGCAGCCTCGCCGGAAGAAAAGTCTTGTATCTGCACCTGCCTGTCACTCCGGCTGCTACTCCAAGAGCGGGCGAAACGCGGCTAGCAGCGCGGCATTCCAGCCGATCAAAGCACCCTGCCGGGACGCAAACCGCCTCCGCCAAATCGGCTGGCGTCAGTCCCGGTCCCGCGGTCAAGCGTCACACGGTCAAGCGCGGCGAAACCTTGTATTCCATCGCCAGCTCGTACAACACCACCGTCACCGCCCTGAAACACGACAACCGGAATATCGCAGCCCTGCGGCCGGGGATGATCCTGATCGTGCACGAACCCCACTAATATCAAGTTCTTGTTTCTCTTTTTCTTCGCTCAAAAATAAATTTCTGGTGAGTGCTTGGGGAGAGACGCTTTTTTGGAGGTTTTTCCTGGTCTTATGTTTAGTGGGGGTACCCCCCCTCCCCTACCCGGTATATTGGAATCAGGACTTTAGGGAGAATTTCCTTTCAAAGTCTTGAAAGGGAGCTGGTTAGAGGCAAAGTCCTGAGTGCATTGGACTTAGCTTCGTTTGCACTCAGGATTTTGGCTTGGGGCTCGCCGCTGTTTCTCCTCGTGACTGCGAACCCCCGTTTCATCCCGAGTGAAAAGTCAAGCTTGACAAAGCCGAGGCCAGGAGAGGGGCGGCCGTCCCCGAATTTCGAGAGTCTTGGTAGAGCCGAAAGCCCACTCATTCGCACAGAACGCGAATGAGTGGGGCACCCGATTGTCTCGGGCACCCGGCCAGACCTAAGAGGTCTGTTGCGAGAGCGGTTCTCCGAGCAGACTGTCCGGCCCTCAGGGGCTCAAGCGCGCAATTTTATGGCTCTGGGCGGCATGGCTGAAGCCATGGCCTTCCCAAAAGCTATTGGGCGGACCGGCGTCGTCCCTTCGACAATCCGCGGTTGACGTTCAGTATATGTCCGGGGAAATCCCTAGCTGCAGGCGGGGGTGGAATCCCACCCTAACGTCGAAAGGCACGACGTTAGGATGGGGCACCCGGCGTTCTTTTGTGGCTTGGACGAAAGATCAACACCAAGGTCAACGGCGGCGGGCGAGGGCGCCCGCCCCACACATTCACATTAGCCCATCAGCAGGCCGCCGTTTACATTCAGGACGTGGCCGGTGATGTAGGACGCTTCTTCGGAGGCTAGAAAGCACACTGCGTTGGCTACGTCCTCGGGAGAACCCACGCGTCCTAGCGGAATATTTTTTACCGCACTCTGTTTGAACTCTTCGCTTAGCGCGGCGGTCATGCTGGTCTCGATAAATCCTGGAGCCACCGCATTGCACGTAATGTTGCGCGACGCTACCTCGCGGGCCATTGCCATGGTCAGGCCGATCAGTCCGGCTTTTGAGGCCGCGTAATTTGCCTGGCCTGCCTGGCCGGTCTGGCCGAAGACGCTGGTGATGTTTATGATTCGTCCCCAGCGCTGCTTGAGCATCGATCCGATTACCTGCTGGATGCAGAGATAGGCGGAGGTCAGATTCGTGTTCAGGACTGCGTCCCAGTCGGCGCGCTTCATGCGCATTACTAGTTGGTCGCGGGTGATGCCGGCATTATTTATCAGGATGTCGATCTTGCCGAATTGCGCCAGCGCCGACTTGATTCCGGACTTCACCTGCTCTTCGTCGGCTACGTCCATGACGAAGGCTGTGGCTTTGCCTCCTGCTGCCGTGATTTTTGCTACCAGGTCGTCTAGTTTCTGCCGATTGCGCGCGGCTACGGCTACGCTTGCGCCTTCCCGCGCCAAGGCCAGCGCGCAGGCATGGCCGATGCCTTGCGACGCTCCGGTGACCAGCGCTACTCGCCCCTCGAGTTTCATGCGTGCTCCTTCTAAGATTAGGAACCAACTTTCGGAACTGAACTTGGGAACGGAGGATTATAAACGGAGAAGGACGACGGTCGGTTGCGAGTGCAAAAGGCTGCGAGCTGCGAGCTACGAGCTACGAGCAAACGGATTCTGGTTTTGCCTCTAGCTCGTAGCTCGCGGCTCGTAGCTGGCTAGACCGCTTGCCCCGCTGCCCGCGCCAACGACACGGTCGCAAGAATCTTTTCAATTTTTTCGAGCAGAGTCCGCCGCGAATAGGGCTTCGCCAGAAAATAGGTGCGTGACTCGGGAGCTTCCGTCTCGTACTCGGCGTTGCCGTAACCGGACGTCACCAGCACCACAACCTCTGGTGATCGCTCGCGCAGATCCTGCCCTAGTTGCTGGCCCGTTCGCCCCGGAAGCACCATGTCGGTCATCACGAGATCGATTCGGCGCTGGCAGTCTTCATAGACCTTGGTGGCCTCTCGCGCATCCTCGGTAGGCAGAACCTCAAAGCCCGCATGCTGCAGGATGCTGCACGTCGCCTCGCGCACAAAGGGTTCGTCCTCGACCAGAAGAATCGTGCGTCGGCGCGGCCGGTCGTTTGTTGGGCGATCATTTACTGAGCGGTCGTTTGTTGGCTGATCGTTTGCTGGCCGATCGCTTGCTGGCTGATCGTTTTCCTTCGCGGTGGCATAGGGCTGAAGAGTCATGACATGCTCCAATTCACTTCCTCTTCAGCAATAGCATGGCCGCGCCGGCTGGCGATCGGCACCAAGGTCTCTGCCATTTGAAAATGTGGTTGGAATCTACTTGGGCGCGCTAAGAATCGTCTGCTTGGGATCGAGCACAATTTTGTGCACATCGCTCGGCGCGGTCAGCCGAAAGGCGGTCTCCGCGCCATCGGCGAGCACTTCGCCGAGAAAGACCAGCGCGCCTCCCGCGGTTGTCGCATACACAGGGACCGCCGTCACCATATCTTCGGGCACGTCCTTTTGTACGATCACGCCGGTGACCGTGGTGACGTCAGCTTTCTCCGTGATGCGGATTTCGCGCGTTTCCAGCTCCGGTATCGCCGTCCCTTTGATCCAGCTTTCGAGGAACCAGTCCAGCTTGCGACGATTCTCGTACCAAAGTGGGCGTGGCAGTTCCTCTTCGAACACTTGCACCAGATCTTCAGTGCTCATGCTCTTTCCCGCATACCGATCTCTGGCTTTCCGCAACGCGCGGAAGAAGGGCTCGTCTGCGTTTGCCGGCGGATTGGCGCGGCCTTTCCGAGAACGGGATGCCATTTCGGAATCGCGCAGCATCATGCGCAGCATGTGAAACAGCCACGTGCCTCGTTCGTAGCTGATCGCTTCATACCCCGCGGGAAAATGGGACGACTCCAGCCGCTGCCCGAGCGTCACCGGGCCCGCGTCGCGCAGCTTCTCTCCATCTTTGTTTTCGCTCAGCAGATCGCGGCGGTACTTTTCCAGAACCTGGCGGAATTGCGCTGGTTTCTGCTGCTCCAGCAACATGAGCGAGGCGTAGTTCGCCAGGCCCTCGGAAAGCCACTGATCCCGATAGCTCTTCCACAGCACCAGGTCGCCCCACCATTGATGCGCCGTCTCGTGGACCAGAACCTGGCTGTCAAGCTCGCGCGTCACCGGGCCAAGGCGGAGATCGGTTTGCTCCTGCGGGCTGAGAAACGCGAAGGTCGACAGAAACACCAGGCCTGGCCAGCCCTGGCTCAAATCACCCGGCATCTGCGTCAGCGACAGCGAGCCGTACGGATACGGCCCAAACCACTGCGAGAAACTGGCAATCGCCTTGGCCGCTCTGTCCGCCACCGCCTGCACATCGTGCGCCGGTGACGGAGGCGGTGGAGTCACCACGATCGGCTCCGTCGGTCTTGATCTTCGCGGAGAAGTGCCGGGAAAGGTGGGCTGCTCGATCACCTCCGGGGGCGCCTTGGGGAACGATTTCTCCACTCCCTTGGTGCCGTAGGCTTCTACCAGAATGTTGCCCGCCTTTGCTTCGGCCCGAACGTATTTGCCCAGGTTGAACCCTGCCACTGGGATCGGCCGCTCCGATATCCACCGTGAAACTTTTTCCGCTCCTGCGTCCACGTTCGTTTCCGCTTCCTCGCCGCCAGCTTGGGAGACCTGTTTGCCCGTTGCCACCAGCGTCCAGTTTGCAGGATAGTGAAACTCCATCTCGAACTGCGCCGGGTTCAACCCGAAGTTCGGATACCACGTGCCGCGCTCGCCCACATACAGCAGTCCGCTCCCCGCCTCCGACAGCACCTCGCCCGCATAGCGGAAGCGCAGTTTCAATTCCCGCCCGGCCGCGAGCGGGGCAGGGAATACAACCGCCACCAGATCGTTCCCCTTTCGCTGCAGCTGAGTTCCTTCGATCGCTGGGTTCTGGATGAAGTCCACCGGCCGCCCATCCGCCTCGACTGCATCAATCTTCAGATAACGGGACAACTCAAACAGCAGCGTCCTTTCTCCTCCGCTGCGAGTTCGAATCTTCACCTCCGTCGATGCTCGCAACGTTGTCGGAGGCTGCACCGACGCCCGAATTTGAAAGCCTGCGACCGAGACATCGTTGGCCGCTGGAGACTTAGCCGCGCCGCCAGCGCCACGAGGTGCAAACGAAGTCCAGATATCGAAGAACGGGATGCCGTCTCTCACCCGTGGTTGCCCCGCCCACAACGGCTCGGCACCGGCTGCATCCCAGAATACTTCGAAGGCACCCAACTTTTTACCTAGCAAATGAGCGTGCAGCAGTGACGGAAATTTGCGAGCGAACTCGCTCCCACCCTCATTTCCGCCGGGTGACGGAAGAAAGTGACTGAAGTCCAGCAACAAGCGCAGGGCGTCAAATTCCGCCAGACTGCGGCTCGTTTCGTCCCAACTCTTTATGAATTCCGAGATCTCCGACTCCGGTTTTAGAAACGGCTGCAAGCCTGCCGCCGTGTCGTCGTTGAAGCGCAGATATCCCGAGGTGAACTGCTCTTCGAGAATTGCCATCCCCGTAAACAGCGCCAGCGATCCCCGCTCCACACGGTTCGGAGGCCGCAGCCGTATCTCACCCTCACCCTCGAAGAATGCGCCCGTAATCCGTCCGCAAATGTCTTCGGTAAACGCCAGCGTGCCGTCGTCGAAATCAAGATGGAGATTCGGCCGGTCAATCGAGGCGTCGCGAATGTGGTAGACGCGCTGTGCGTCGAGTCCTACTGAGCGTATGCGTGCGTAGAGCCCGCTCGTGGTTTGCGGACACTGGAGGCTTGGCTCTGCTGCCTGAGCCCAGGTCGCAGCTGCAAGGCACCATGCCAACCCGATCATCCGACGCAACCGCATCAACCATGGCTTCATGAATTCAGCCTCGGAGGGACGAACCAGCTGAGCCCAGCGCTTCACAGACCGCGTGAGAAGAACTCTTTCGCCCCGCTGGGGCTTTTCTGTTCCCTTTTTCCCACGGCTTACGCCGTGGGCTGAACTCTTACGCCGCTTCGCGGCTAATTAAGGTTACAGCCTTGCCACACTGTATCGCTGAGATTCGAGTTCGCGCACTCTTCAAGGCCAAGGCGAGATACCATCTCCGCCGTCCCAGTTCCAGCACCATCGTCACCTTACCGCCCCTCTATCCCGTTGCTAGAATCAGCCGAGTGCGAGCCCTTGTCCTCATTTTAGTGCTTCTTCCGGCGCTCCCTGCGCACGCCGACGTCATCCATCTGAAGAATGGACGCACCATCTGGGCCGACCAAGTCCGCGAGAGTAAAGACCGCGTCGAATACGACCTCGGCGAAGATACCTATGCCATCCCGAAATCCTCGGTCGAGCGCATTGAGGCCGGAGGCGTCGCGCCCGTTCACTCAGGAGCGTCCGCCAAACTCCCCGACATAACGCCGCCCGCGCCCTCGTTCAACCACGAGGCCGACTTAGCCGCAAAAGTCATCCGTGATAGTAAGGTCGATACCGATGCACTCGCCAGCGTCGCGCAAACCGGAAATCCGGAACTCGCTGCCACCGCATATTTCCTCGCCGGTAAGCACGAATCCGATCACGGCAACTTCCCGCAGGCCAAGCGCTATTACGAATCCGCGCTCCGCTTCCAACCGGATAACCCCACCTTGCTGATCTACTACTCCGCCACGCTGATGCGCACCGGCCAAGCCGCGGAAGCCCTGCCCTTCGCACAACACGCTGCCAACGTCGCTCCCGATTCACCCGACGCCATCGCCATGCTGGGCTTCGTGCAATTCGCCAGCGATCATACGCCCGATGCCATTCGTTCCTGGAAGAAGTCCTTATCCCTGCGTCCCGATGCCACGGTCAGCCAGTACCTCTCCCGCGCCGAGCGCGAATCCAGCGCCGAATCCGATTTTTCGCAACGCGAAAGCAGCCACTTCAATCTTCACTTCGAAGGAAAGGATACCTCCGAGACCTTCCGCCGCGACCTGCTCGCCACTCTCGACTCGGAGTATGACGACCTGGTCCGCGATCTCGGTTATTCGCCGCGCAGCAACATTGCGGTCACCCTCTACACGCAGCAGGCCTTCTTCGACGTGACCCGCGCCCCTTCCTGGAGCGGCGCTATCAACGATGGCAAGCTGCGCATCCCGATCAGTGGTGTTAAGAGCGTTACTCCCGATTTGGCTCGAGTCCTGAAACATGAACTCACTCACTCTTTCGTCGCGCAGATGTCGGGCAGCCGCTGCCCCACCTGGCTTAACGAAGGAGTCGCACAGCTCGAAGAAGGGAAGTCGTCCGCTTCCAACGGACGTCAACTCGCGCAACTATTCGCCGCCGGCAATGAGATCCCCTTCAACATGCTCGAAGGCAGTTTCATAAGCTTTTCCGCTCCCGAAGCCAACGTCGCCTACGCCGAATCACTGGCCGCCACCGAATACATTCGCGACGCGTATGGCATGAGCGAAATCGCTCATATCCTGGAACGCCTTTCGCAAGGCAGTTCCACGGAAGCCGCTCTGCGCGCCACCATCCACTCCGACTACCACCAACTCCAGGAAGACATGACAAGCAAGTTAAGAGAAAGATACGGAAAATAAGCTAGGCCGGTGTGGAGGCCCCTTGTGGCCGCGGGGGCGACTCGCTGGCGCAGCCGCAGCCTCTGACCTCCAAGCTGCCTGGCCGGGGACTTTGACGGTTATCGGAGCGTATCTTCCGGTTCGGGCGCTATCTTAGGCGCGGTGCGCAGAAACTTCGTCAGTCCTTCGCCGGTGGCATTGTCCGCCCGTTTCTTGAAAAACTCGGCCGCGGTTTCCACCACCCCAACTTTTTCGGCGACCGCTGCCGCGATCCATTGGTTCAAGGAGACGCCATCCTCCTTCGCGAGCCGCTGGGCAGCCTTCTTGATGGAAAGGGGGAGCTTCAACGGATACGTAGCTTTGCTCACGATTTCACTCTCCTTAACAGGTCAGCTGGACGCAGCACGGGAATTCTAAACCGCCCGGCGGGCCCAGCAAAGTCGGCGACGTTGTAGGTCACGAGCGCATCCGCTTGGCCATTGATTGCAGCCTCGAGCACCATCTCGTCATTGGGGTCGCGGGACTGCGGCCGCCACTGAAAATGAACTTCGACCGGCTCGATCAGGGCCGCTAGCTCGGCGAGAAATCTGTCAATTGCCTCGGGCGGAAGCCCATGGGCCAATCGATGCTCGGGGCGCTTCAAGACATCCTCATATTCAAGAAAAAGAGGTGGAGTCGCCAAAGCCACCAGCCGCCGCTGGGCGACTAGCCGCAAAACCGCGTTGCCCGCTCCCAACCGGGTGCGCAGTGCGGCGACCACCACTGAGGTGTCGAGAACGATCCTTTCATGCCACATCCTATAGGATGCCATATCCTATAGGATATTTCAACTTGGCTCAAGTGGCTCGGCAGCAGCCTGGTTGACTAGCACTTCCCGCTCATTGCCCAGCCTCCAACTTTGTGTTAATTTCCCCCGTCATGGCGGGTCTGCTCTCCAAACTCGGATTCGGCTCAACCACGGAAGAACCTCCCGAGATCGTTCAGGGAGAATCCCCGACGCTCCAGGGCGCTGACCTGGCGGTGGCATATTTTTCCTCGCGCTCCGGAGGCGATCTGCATGATTTTCTACGCGTCAGCCCGCACCGTTTTGTTTTCGGATTGCTTGACGTAGCCGGCAAGCGCGCAACCAGCGGCCCCGTGCTGCAGGCCGCGCAAGCTTGTTTCCGCTCGTCCGCCGAGGAACTGTTCTCCGCTGCCGAGCTGAACGAATCGGACGCCATGATCGAACTCTCGCGCCGTCTGAATCTCGAGATCATGCGCGCTGCCGGAGGCGTGCGCAGTTGCCCCGCCTTTGCCGGCTGCTACAACGAGGAGTTGGGCACGGTTTGCTACGTGAATGCAGGCCACACGCCCGCCCTGCTGCGCGATCAGTCGAGCGTGGTTGAATTGCCCGCGACCGGCCTGCCGCTCGGACTATTTTCGCTGTCCCCCATCGATGCCCGCATCGTCGGCCTCGGACCAAAGGGTTCGCTGGCAGTGGTTTCACGCGGAGTGGTGGAGGCCGAGTCGAAAAACGCGGAATTTGGTCTGGAGGGAGTCAAGAGCGCCATGCAGGCGGGGCCTTCAACGGCCAAAGGTCTTTCCCAGAACATCCTGCAACGTGTGCAGGACTTCATGCACATGGTCCCGAAGCACAACGACGTGACCGCGCTGACGCTGACGCGAGGTAATTAGCCGGACATCCTCCCCGAGAAACCGGCTCGCCCAATTGGCCTCCATACGGTTTGCGGCGTAAAATAGAAAAATAATTTTCCCTCGGGGTTACCCCAGGATTCAAGAGAGCCCTAATGAAGAAGACCGGAATTCCCCTGCTCTTGACTGTCGGCTGTGCGCTGTTGCTGCCGTCACTTTTGCCCGCCGATACCGTGGTCGAAGAGATCGTCGCCCGGGTGAACAACGAAATTGTCACGCGCTCGGAATACATCCGCAGCCGCGACCAGCTCAAGCAGGAAGTTCAGCAGCAGGACGCGGCCAACGCCGACCGCGTTTTCGCCGACAAGCAGCGCGACGTTCTGCGCGATCTGATCGATCAGCAACTCCTGCTGCAAAAGGGCAAAGACCTCGGGATCAGCGGCGACACCGAACTCATCAAGCGCCTCGATGAAATGCGCAAGCAGATGAACCTGGAAACCATGGAGGACCTGGAGAAAGCGGCGGAGGCGCAGGGCGCTTCTTATGAAGACTTCAAGCAGAATCTGCGCAACCAGATCATCACGCAGCGTGTGATTGGGCAGGAAGTGGGTCAGAAACTGTCCATGAACAAGGATGACGAGAAGAAGTTCTACGAGCAGCATCGCGCCGAGATGGAGCAGCCGGAGCAGGTTCGCTTAAGCGAAATTCTGATCGCGCCCAAAACGCCGGTCAAACCAGTTACGAGCCCGGAGGTAAAACCAGAGCCGCCCACGGCGGCGGAAACGGAAGCAGCGCTGGACGCCGCCAAGGCCAAAGCGCAGGATCTTCTCGATCAAATTCACAAAGGGGCAAAGTTCGACGAGCTGGCGAAAAAGTATTCCGATGGACCGTCCGCTAAAGACGGCGGCGACCTCAGTTACTTCAAGCGCGGCACGATGCCAAAAGAACTGGACGATAAAGTCTTCGCGCTCAAGGCCGGTGAAGTCACGGATGTGATCCGCACTAAGCAGGGTTACGTGATCCTGCTGGCGGCCGAACACCAGATGGCGGGCATTCCCACTCTGAAGGAAGCTGAGCCACGCATCCAGGATGCGTTGTACATGCAGAAATTACAGCCGGCGCTGCGCGCCTATCTGACCACGCTGCGCGAAGAAGCCTTCATTGACATCAAGAATGGCTACATCGATTCGGGTGCAAGCGCCAAGCAAACCAAGCCCGTGGAGACCACAGCCAAAGAAGACAAGGCGAAGAAGCTGAAAAAGAAGAAAAAGCTCGGCGTGTTTTAGGCTAATCTGTCGTGGCCCTCTAGCAAGCCGTGGCGCAAGTGAGATTCGTATCAGGGCATGCCTTCAGGCATGCCGCTCGTGGAGTAGCGATCATGCGCCTTCAGGCGCTGGATGCGGCAAGCCGATTTCGCGGAGGTTCATGAAAGAGTTTTTTATCTCCGACTGTCCCCAGCAGGAAAACAAGATCGTCACCTCCAGCTTCGTGGTGGCGTCGAAGCAGGTGAAGGCCAAGAAAAGTGGCGAGCCTTACCTCGCCTTGATCCTGGCGGATCGCAGCGGCCAGATCGAAGCCAAAATGTGGGACAACGTCGAAGAATTTATCGATGTCTTCGAGCAGGACGACTTTCTTAAGGTAAAAGGACTCATCAACAAGTACAAGAATCGTTTTCAGCTTACGATTCACAAGCTGCGACGCATGGAAGAAGGCGATGTCGATTTCGCCGACTACCTGCCCAAGACCAAGAAGGACATCGGCGAACTCTGGAGAACGCTGACCGAGTTTGTGGCCACGTTCCAGAATCCGCACCTCAAGGCGCTGGTCGAACTGTTCATGGCGGATGCGGAGATCGCCGAGCGTTACCGCAACGCGCCCGCTGCCAAGACCCTCCATCACGCCTACATCGGCGGACTGCTCGATCACGTCGTGTCGCTGTTTCGCTCCTGCGACCTGATCTGCCGGAACTATCCTCAGGTCAACCGCGATCTCCTATTGACGGGAGCGTTTCTGCATGACATCGGAAAGATTCACGAACTGACCTACAACCGGGCGTTCTCCTACACCACGCGCGGGCAGTTGCTTGGGCACATGATCATCGAGTTGGAGATGCTGCAGGCGAAGCTCGCGAAGCTGCCCGACTTTCCCCCAGAACTGAAAACTCTGCTCGAACATCTGATCATCAGCCATCACGGGCAGTACGATTTCGGATCGCCCAAGCTGCCGATGTTCCCGGAAGCGCTCATGCTGCATTATCTCGACGATCTGGATTCCAAGATGGAAGCCATGCGCGCTCACTTCGACCGCGAGATTGAACTCGAGGGGCCGTGGACCAGCTATAACGCGTCACTGGGGCGTCCGCTGCTCGATTCGAGGAAGTTCATGCAGGGCGAGAAAGCTCCGGCAGCGAAAGCTATTGGGGAGGAATCCAGCGCTCCGCCGGCCACGCCCGTAGCGCTGGAGAGCCCAACTTCCGCCGCGCCACCCCTTGACCTGTTCAGCGAACAGAAAGCATAGAGCGAGGATCAAAGACCAAGGATTAAACAGCGCTGCGATCTTGCCTGAGCTGCGGATCGTCCGGTTGCGTTGCCTATGGATTTCTCACGTTTCACTACCATCAGCTTTGATTGCTATGGCACCCTGATCAATTGGGAGTCGGGGATTCTGCCTGTCCTGCGCACTGTGCTCGGGAACCACGGCCAAAGCCTGCCCGACGCTGCCCTTCTTGAACTCTACGGAGAATTTGAGGCAGAGGCAGAAAGCGGCCCGTACCAAAGCTACCGAGATGTGCTGCAAGCGGTGGTGCGGTCGTTTGCAGATCGCCTTCACTTCGAGGCAAGTTCCGCTGAGATTCGTTCGCTCGCCGAATCTGTTCCCGCGTGGCCGCCTTTTCCCGATACAGTGAGCGCGCTGCACGAGCTTCAGAAGCGCTACAAGCTGGTCGTGATTTCAAACATTGACGACGATCTATTTGCGGAGACGAGAAAACATCTGGGCGTGGAGTTCGATGGTGTGATCACGGCGGAACAGGCGAGAAGCTATAAGCCTTCCATCAATAATTTTCAGATCGCCTTGCGCACGCTGGCGCTTTCACCAGATCGCCTGCTACATGCCGCGCAGAGCGTCTATCACGATGTGGTGCCGGCGCGATCGCTGGGCATCGCGACGGTGTGGGTGAACCGGAGGTCGGCTCGTCCCGGGATTGGCGCGGTTCGAGCCTCATCTGTGCTTGCCTCCGAAAAGCGGCCTGACCTGGAGGTCCCCGATCTTGCCAGCCTCGCCGCCGCAGCCATCAAGAGTGCGCGAGTCTGATGCTTGGCAGGCGGTTTACGGCATCGGGACTGGCTGCGGAAGAATCCTCTTTTGTATGGCGACCGTGACTAACTGAGCCTTGTTGTGGATGTCGAGCTTGCGCATCAAGTTGAACTTGTGCGCCTCCACTGTTTTGACGCTGATTCCCAGAACCAGCGCTGCTTTCTTTACGGTATGTCCCTCGGCGAGCAATCTCATCACTTCGCGTTCGCGCAGAGTCAGGGTACTTCTTCGTAACGGCACCCGCACCGCCTGCTTCCGCAGGATCGCGTCGGCTTCCAATTGCATTTGGATCTGCGGACTCAATAACCGCTCGCCGCAATGCACTTCGCGCAACGCGCGCAACAAAAGCTGCGCGGGAGTGTCTTTCAGCAGATACCCGCTGGCCCCCGAACGCAGGGCTTGCTGCACATACTCCCGATCCTCGTGCATGGTCAGATACACGATGCGCGTTCCGATGCAGTGCTCTTCGATAAGGCGTCCGGCCTCGAACGACGACATACCGGGCATGCTGATATCGAGCAGCACCAGGTCAGGGCGATGCTCGAGCACCAACTTGAGCGCCTGGGCGGCATCGCTCGCTTCGCCCACCACGGCAAAGCCGGGAGCGTCTTCCAGCATACGGCGTACGCCATAGCGCAGCATCTCGTGATCGTCGGCAATCACGCAGCGGATGAGCTCGGAAACTTCTGGATGAAACGGACCAGCTTTGGTGGTCAACATGAAATATCCTCGCGTCCAGTGACGAAGTGGCGCGATGCGTCGGAAAACCGCGGGGGCGTCCGGCGGCTACCGGAACAAACTGCCATTTCATTGTACCTGCATGAGGCGCGCCTTCGGTGCAAAAATCGAGTAGAGCCGAACTTTTCCGCTTCATTTACAATGCCTCTTCCACATGCTGCGCTACTTCACTTCCGGAGAATCCCACGGCGAGGCCCTGGTTGCGTTCCTTTCCGGGCTGCCCGCCGGGCTGGCGGTCGATCAGAAATTTGTGGACCGCGAACTCTGGCGCCGCCAACAGGGCTTTGGACGCGGCGGGCGCATGAAGATCGAGACCGACCGCGCGCACTTTCTCTCGGGCGTGCACCACGGCAAAACGATCGGCTCGCCCATTGCCGTGATGCTCGAGAATCGCGACTGGCAAAATTGGAAAGAATCGCTGCCGGTGGAGACGGGTGATCCGGAGAAACACAAGCGCGTGGCGTCGCCCCGACCGGGCCATGCCGATCTTGCGGGAGCTTTGAAATACGATTTCACCGAAGCGCGCTATGTTCTGGAGCGCGCCTCGGCCCGAGAATCGGCGGCGCGAGTGGCGATTGGCGCGCTTGCCAAATTGCTGCTGCGAGAGTTGGGTGTGGAAGTTCTGAGTCATGTGATTGCGGTGGGCTCGGTTTCGATTGCGGATCGCGAAATCGCTTGGGAGCAAATCGAGCCACTAGCGCGTAAGAACGAGGTGCTGCTTTCGTGTGCCGATGCCGATGCCGAACAGCGCATGAAGCAAGAAGTCGATAAAGTCTTGCGCACGGGCGATTCCGTCGGTGGAGTATTCGAGGTGGTGGCGCATAATGTTCCGCCCGGCCTCGGCAGCTACGTGCAATGGGACGAGCGGCTCGATGCGCTGCTGGCCGCGGCGGTCATGTCATTGCAGGCGGTGAAGGCGGTCGAAATTGGCAGCGGCATTCAGGCAGCACATTCGCCGGGGTCGGCCGTGCATGACGAAATCGGTTACCAGAGCAACACGGGATTTGCGGGCTTCACGCGCACCCGCAACAATGCCGGAGGTCTGGAGGGTGGAGTCTCCAACGGGCAGGAGATTCGGGTCCGCGGTTATCTGAAACCGATCTCCACCTTGCGACGCCCATTGCAGTCGGTGGATTTCGCGACGCGCGAGCCGGTGAAGGCGGCGTACGAGCGTTCGGATGTGTGCGTGGTGCCGGCCGCCGGTGTTGCCGGCGAGGCGATGGTTGCGCTGACGCTAGCACGTTGTGCGCTCGAGAAATTCGGCGGCGACTCGATGAAGGAAACGAAACGAAATTTTCAAGGCTATCTGGAACAGCTGAAGAACTACTGATCTGAAACTCGCATTCGACAATTAGTCATCCGAAAAATGATTTACCCAATTGTGAAATTTGGCGATCCGGTCCTGGAAAAACCTGCTGCCGAGGTGACCAGCTTCGACGACGAGATCAAGAAGCTCGTGGAAGACATGTTCGAGTCGATGTACGCGGCTCGCGGCGTCGGGCTGGCGGCTCCGCAGATCGGCATTTCGAAACGAATCGCCGTAATCGATGTGACTTTCAAGGAAGATCCTGCCGCTAAGCTGGTGCTGATAAACCCGATAATTATTAACAAGGAAGGCCGGCAGCGCAGCAGCGAAGGCTGCTTGAGCATTCCCGAATTTCGCGAGGATGTCACGCGCGCCAAAACCGTGACGGTACGCGCGCAGGATTTGAGCGGCAAGTTTTTTGAGCACACTGGAGAGGATCTGCTGGCCCGGGCATTCCTGCATGAGACCGATCACTTGAACGGCAAGCTGTACATTTCACACATCAGCGCGCTGAAGCGCGACCTCATCAAGCGCAAGATCAAAAAAATGGTGAAGGCGGGAGAGTGGTAGCGATTCCTTTTCATGAATTGTCATCCCTCGCTTCGCTTGGGATGACAAAGGCTGGTGAGAATTGATATCCAGCTGCACACTATGATTCTCGTTTTCTGCGGCACGCCGCAATTCGCCGTTCCGACTTTGGAGAAGTTGGTCGAGGCCGGTCATTCCGTGCCGCTGGTGGTGACGCAACCCGATCGGCCGCGCGGGCGCAGGATGGAGGTGGCCTTTTCTCCGGTGAAAGATGCGGCAACCCGCCTGGGCATTGCCGTGGTGCAACCCGCCGCCATCAAGGACAACGCCGAATTCCGCGACCAGCTTCGGGCGATTGGCCCGGATGCGGGCATTGACGCGGGCATTGACGCGATCATCGTCGTCGGCTATGGCCGCATTATTCCGCAGTGGATGATCGATCTTCCCCGGCTCGGAAATTTGAACGTGCATGCGTCTCTGCTGCCGAAGTATCGCGGCGCTGCGCCGATCCAGTGGGCGATTGCCAACGGTGAATCCGTCACCGGCGTAACAACCATGCGCATCGACGCCGGGCTCGACACCGGCGACATACTCATGCAGCGCACAATTCCGATTGGCCCCGAAGATACAGCGGAGACGCTGGGCCCGAAACTTGCGGCGATCGGTGCGGATCTGATGGTCGGGACCCTGCGCGGACTCGAGAATGGGCAAGTCCGCCCGACTCCTCAGGATCATTCGCAAGCCACGCTCGCGCCGATTCTGAAGAAAGAAGATGGCCGCATGGACTTCGCTCGCGGTGCAAACGACCTGGTCAATCGTCTGCGCGGTTTTCATCCCTGGCCCGGCGCGTTCACGATTTTCAAGGGTAAGACGCTGCAAGTGCACCGCGCTCAACCGGTACATCATGCGGCGAGATTGACGCCCGGAGAAGTCGCCGTCGAAGGAACGCGTCTTTTTGTTGGGTGCGGTACGGACAAGGACAAAGACAAAGACACGAACACGGCGTTGGAGCTGATCGAAGTTCAACTCGAGGGCAAGCGCCGTATGACCGCGCAAGAATTCATCAACGGGTACCGGCCCAAGTCCGGCGACCGTCTGGGACAATAGCCTGCGATGGCGGCTTCTCCTGCTCGCGCCGTAGCTTTCGAAATTCTTCTCCGGGTCGAGCGCGAAGAATCTTATGCCGCCGAACTGCTTCATTCCGCCCCGCTCTCGAAACTTTCGTCGCGTGATCACGGGCTCGCCACCGAACTGGTGATGGGAGTTCTCCGCTGGCGATCTCTGCTCGATCAGCGGCTAGCCGCCGCATCGTCGCAGAAACTCGATCGGCTGGATGGCGAGGTTCTGGCCGCATTGCGCCTCGGCGTGTATCAATTGCAGTTTCTCTCCAGAGTTCCGGTGCGTGCGGCGATCTTCGAAAGTGTGGAACTCGTCAAAGCGGCGCGCAAGCGCTCAGCGGCGTCGTTCGTGAATGCGGTTCTCCGGAAAATTGCCGGAACCGGCGCGGGAGACGTCTTCGCGCAAATCGGCAAATCTCCCAACGCGATCACTCTGGCTCAGAACGCTGCGCATCCCCCATGGCTGGTGGAACGCTGGACCGAGCACTATGGACTGGAGAAAGCGCGGCAGATCTGCGTCCACGATCAGATGGTGCCGGGCACGGCCATTCACATCCACGACGATCGATCTAATACCGCTACCGTCGGCGCCGAACTCGCCACGGCCAGCGTGGAGCTCGCTCCCGGTCGACTGCTGTCGTCTGCACGGCGCGTGCTTGCGGGCGACGTAATCGCAACGCATGCCTACCAGGAAGGCCGAATCTCAATTCAGGATGAAGCTTCGCAACTGGTCGCGTTGTTGGCCGGCCAGGGAAGGACGATCGCTGATTGTAAGATTCTCGATTGTTGTGCCGCTCCCGGCAGCAAAACTGCTTTGCTTGCCCGCCGTAACCCACATGCAAAAGTGTTTGCCACCGAGTTGCATCCGCACCGCGCGCGCCTGCTGCAAAACCTCCATCGCTTGCCGAACGTCCACGTAGTCGCGGCGGACGCGCGTCATTTGCCCTTTTCGTCTTCATTTGATCGCATCCTCGCCGACGTTCCTTGTTCCGGCACTGGCACTCTGGCCCGCAATCCAGAGATCAAGTGGCGGCTCAACGCTGGAGACCTGCTCGATCTTCAGTCGCGGCAGATTGCCATCCTCAAGTCTGCGCTTGCCCAGCTTGCGATTGGCGGGCGGCTCGTTTATTCCACGTGTTCGCTGGAACACGAGGAAAATGAAGCCGTGATAGAAGCTGCCCTCGAAGGCACGGCAGAATTCAAGGTCGCCGATCTTAAAGGAGAGTTAGAGCAACTGCAGCAGTCTGGAGAAATGTGCTGGCAGGATATCGCGTCGCTTCTCGCCGGTCCCTATCTCAGAACAATTCCCGGCATACATCCTTGCGATGGCTTTTTTGCCGCAGTAATCGAGCGCAGATAATCCTGACTCGCCGGCCCTAGCGGACTTCGAAGTTTACCGCGCTGCCTGCGGCAATTTTCTGTCCCGGCGCCGGATTCTGGGTAACAATCATGCTCGCCGCGCCGGGCTCGGAGATCGCAGACGCCGCAACTGACACGGCTTGCGGCTCGCCTGGCAACGGCTGCGGTGGAAGCGCGCTGACTTTGCCGACTTTCATACCCGCGTCTTTCAATAGCAGCGTCGCGCTGCCGAGCGGTTGTCCGGTGAGGTCCGGCATCACATAGGTCGTCGGCTCGGGACCGTCGCTGATCAGCAGACTGATCTTTGGCGCCGACACGCCGCTGGCGTTCACCGGCGGGCTTTGCGATATCACCTGGTCCAGCGGCGCGTCCGGCGAATTGACATGCGCCACCGAACCCAGACTGAGTCCGCGCCGCCGTATATTCAACTCCGCGACCCGCTCGCTGCCTCCCGTTACATCGGGAATCGACACCCGCTGCGGCCCCAGACTTTGCGCCACGCGGATTGACCAGCCTCGCCGCACCTTGGTTCCAGGTGGCGGCATTTGGGTCATGATTTTTCCTTCGGGAATGTCTGGGCTGTAGAACTGCCGCTCGACCACTACTTGCAGGCCCGAAGCTCCGCCCGCGCGTTCGGCTTCGAACGGACTCATGCCCACCAGCTTCGGGATGGTCACCTCGCGTCCGTGGATGGCAAGCCGCATGGCCGTGAGCGCCGAAATCAGCGCCACCGTCATCAAGACCAGAGCCAGAAGCAGCAGGCGGAAAAACTTTCGCATTGCTGAGGATTATAACTTCTCGGCGAGAGGGCAACCTCTAGGACGTAGTGTGATCATGCTCCGGCAACGAGCCGCCCTGATCTTCCCACACGTTGCCGCACGCATGGCAGGTCCATCCCTTCTTGTACACCGGGACGGGAACACCGGCGTAGGCCGTCAAATAAGCTAGCGGCTTATTGAGTTCTCCATTGCTGACGTCGAGAGAATGGCACTGTGGACACCTCGGCTGCTCGAAACTCCCGATGCCTTCAACGTCCAGCATTTCGGGAATAGGCTGGTTCAGGATTTCGGTGGCCGCTTCGGCATCTTCGGGACGAACCTTCAGTTTGATTCCGCCGAGAAGATTGGAAATAAACCAATCCATGCGGATCATGTTGTCGTCAACGAGATAGGCTTCAATGCCAGCCGACTCCAGGCTGGCCTTCGCCAGCAGCGCATCGGGAAGATCACGAAACTGGCGGAGGGTGACGGTTTGGTTGAACTCAAAGACGTCTTCTCCACGAGGCGAGGCAATCTCCATCTTGAGGCCACGCTTCGCAGCCTCCGCCAGGAGGGCTTCCTGGGCGGCGGTACTCAATTCATCGCCACTCTCAGCGATCTGACCCAGTTCTTCGTCGCTCATCGCGGAGTACACGCCGGCTATGCGCAGACCTTCGTCTTCAGGCGTCGGCATGGTCATAGCCGGACATCATACTCGGGAAATGAGCGAGCTATCACTTTTGATTCACGCTCGAAGTTCGACTCGATTGCGGACTCGACGGCGATAGTACGGCCTGCGTCTTCTTCTGTCCCACCCATTCGTGAATGCGCGTGCTCAGCACGTCCATCGGCAGCGCGCCGCCCGAAAGCACTTCATCGTGGAAGGCACGCAAGTCGAATTTGTCGCCCAGTTGGTCTTTCGAGTATTGACGCAGCTTCAGGATTTCGAGCTGTCCGATTTTGTAGCCGAGCGCCTGCGCCGGCCACGCCATGTAACGGTCGGTCTCGCTCTGCACCGAGACTTCGTCGATGGTCGAGTGTGCGTGAAAATAGTCGACTACCTGTTGCCGCGTCCAGTGTTTATAGTGGAAGCCGGTGTCGACGACCAGGCGAATCGCCCGCAGCATGTCATCCTGCAGATGACCATAGTAGCTGTAAGGATCCTGGTAAAAACCGACTTCTTTGCCCAGTCTCTCCGAATAGAGAGCCCATCCTTCGGTGTAGGCCGTGTATTCTTCGTGTTGGCGGAACAGTGGCAGTTCGGGCAATTCCTGCGCAATAGAAATCTGCATGTGATGTCCGGGCACGCCTTCGTGATACGCCGTCGTCTCGATATCCAGCACGGTGCGCTTAGCGAAGTCGCCGGTGTTCACCATGATGTGGCCGGGCCGCGATCCGTCGGGAGTGCCGTCCATGTAGCTAGCGTCCGCCGCTTCTTTCTCGCGGAATTCCTCGACCGGCATTACTTCCAGCTTCGCCTTTGGCAGCCGTCCAAACAATTGCGGCAGCCGTGCGTACATCTGATCTTCGTATTTCCGGTACAGGTCGAGGAGTTGCTCTCGCGAATGCGCGTGCAGTTTCGGATCCGCATCAACGGCCGCTTTGAAGCTGTTCATGTCCTTGTAGCCGAGTTGGTTCACCACCGCGAGCATGCGGCCTTCGATCTCTTTCACTTGCTCCAGACCGAGCTGATGGATCTCTTCGGGCGGCAAATTCGTCGTCGTGCTTTCTTTCACGCGGAACGCATACCAGGCGGCACCGTCCGGCAGAGCCCAGGCTCCGGGTTCCGCTCTGCCTTTCGGCGCATACTCGTCCCGAACGAACGCCGTGAACTTCACGTAGGCCGGAATCACGGAATCCTTGACGGCAGCCAAGCCCGCTTCGCGCAGCCGCTTGCGATCGGCTCCGGAGATGGCATCGGGAAACTTATCGAAAGGATGCGTGAACGGGCTTTGATCTGCGGGTGTCGTGGCGATTCCGTTTGCTTGCGTTACAACTTTCTCCAGCAGAATCTTTGGCGGCATCAATCCCTCGGCCAGGCCTTTACGCATCTGTGCGATCGTTTGGTCGAACAAAACAGGAAGCAGCCTGAGCCGCGTGATGTAGTCTTCGTAATCCTTCACATTTTCGAACGAAAGAACGCTGACCAGCTGCGGCGCGTCAATGTGAATTCCGCTCTCCTGGCTCACCGACATCTCCCACGGCTTGAAGCGCGCGCCTTCGAGAGTCATTTTCAGGCCCCGAACCATGAGCTGTTTGTTCAGTGCCTCCTGCTCGGGAAATCCAGTGGTGTCGATTGCTTCGAAGCGGGTGAGGAACCGGCGAGTCTGCTCCAGATTGTCGTCGATCGCCGCCTGGGAGAAGTCGTCCAGTTTGTCGTTATAGCGCTTATCGCCGAGAATGGAGGCATAGATGGGGCTCGTGCGCATGGTGTATTCCCACTGCTCGTGCAGCAGGTCGTTCAGCGCTTTGCGCCGTGCTTCGAGATCGGCAGGTGGATTGGCGGTGGCCACAGCGGCCGGAATCAGCATGGCAACGGCTAGCAGGCAGACTAAAAATCGCATTGCAACTCCAGAAGAGAATTTTGTTGGCTTGAAGCAGACTTCCCACACAACGTCTGTCTTGTTAGACGAATACGCAAGCGGAAGGTAATCAGTTCCCTGAAAATCATTTTCCCGCATTCATACGCGCCCGCCGTAATCCGGCAGCAACCCCTTGCCGCACTGCGCGTCCGTATCCGGCGACATCGATTGCGGTCGTGGTCGCCGCTGCAATGCCGCCGGGAGTAGCCGCCTCCTGCAGCAGCGATTCCAGTGAACGTTTTCCCTCGCGCCAGGTGACGATCCCATCCGCCAACGCATGCGCGCTCGCCAGCAGCGCTGTCTTTCGATCAAGTCCGGCGGCTTGCGAGGCTCGCGCCAGCGTCGCGAGCGCGTGGTAACCATGGCTGCACGAGAACGTCACGGTGAACGCATCAAACTTGCTTTCCGGGATTTCGACGACTTGCCCGAAGCTCGCAAAAAAATCGCGCACGCGTTCACGATCCGCCCGGGGCAAGGTCCGGGGAAACGTTACCGCCGTGAGGCCGCGCCCGCTGCGGCACACCGGACTCGGCATGGCTCGTGCCCATTTCACGGGAGGGCCAGCCAACTTGCTCAGTGTGCGCAAAGGGAGACCTGCAGCCAGACTGATTGCAAGCCGTGCCTCGTTCATTTGTTCGACCGAATAGAGAAGCTCGCGAACCGAACTTGGACGAACGGCGACGATCAGCACGTCTGCCGGCTTAACGGCACGATTCAGATCAGGCTCGATCGCTACCGCGTATTGTTTTCTCAAGTCACGCAGCTTGCGGGGATTGCGATCATGTACGAGCAAGTGGTGCTTAGTCTTGGCCAGTCGCAGACCCGCCAGCATCGCCGACGTGATCCGCCCTCCACCGAGGAAGACGACCGTGCTCATGGCATCTCCGCGCAGACTTCGTCAGCTGCTGCTAATAGGGTTTCTACATCTTGCAACGTATGTGCGGTTGAAATGATCCAGTGCAATCCGTTCGAAGGCGTCATATAGATGCCGCGATCGAGCAGCCCGTGGATGAATCGCGAGTACTTTGCCGTGTCGACATACTGGCAGTAGTCGCGATAATCGTTGATCCCGTCGATCGCGTTGCGGCTGGTGAAGTAAATCTGAAACATGGGGCCGAACCCTTGCACAATCGCGTCAATCTTTCTTCGCCGAAAAATATCGCGCAGGCCGGCGATGGTGGCATCGCCGATCTCGTAGATCTGCTTGTAAACCGCGCCGTCATTCACCGCGAGCAGATCGAGGTTTGCGGCGATCACACGCATGGTGAGCCGGTGGCCGTTGAAGGTGCCATAATGCAGCACCATGCTGCTGCCCCATCGCATGCGGTCGAGGATCGCGCGCGGTCCCGCCACGGCGCCAATGGGAAATCCCGCTCCCAGAGCCTTGCCGAAGGTGCTAAGGTCAGGCTTCAGGCCGTAATGCTGCTGGCATCCGCCGGGTGCGTAGCGGAATCCCGTCACGACTTCATCCAGAATAAAGAGAGCGCCGAACTGATGAGTGAGGTCGCTGACTCTTTGTAAATATCCATCGCGCGGCAGGATGCAACCCATGTTCGCCATGATCGGCTCGGTGATCACGGCGGCTAACTCTCGTCCGTGCCGGCGCAGAATGCTTTCAAGCGATTTCAGATCGTTCCACGGCGCGAGCACCACATCGTCGAACACCGACGCCGGAATGCCCGCCGAGTCCGGGAATCGAGTGGGATTCTCTCTCGGCCCCAGTTGCTCGGTGGGATGGCTGTGCCCGTTCAAGCAGTAAGCGTCGTACCAGCCGTGGTAGTGGCCTTCGAATTTGAGGAATTGTGTTCGTCCAGTGTGTGCGCGCGCCAGGCGCAAGGCCAGCATCGTGGCCTCGCTTCCGCAGTTGGTGAAGCGTACCGCTTCCGCGGACGGCACCATGTGCCGGAAGCGCTCGGCCGCTTCCGTTTCCGCCGGAGTGGCGGCTGCGAAATGCGAACCTTCGGCGATCGTCCGCGAAACTACATCGACAATTTTCGGATGCGCATGCCCCTGAATCAGCGCGCCAAACGACATCATGAAATCGATATACTCGTTCCCGTCGATATCCCAGACGCGCGATCCGCGGCCACGCTCCAGCACCACCGGCCCCGGCGAGTACACGGCCGCGCCGCGCGACGGCGAGTTCACGCCTTCGATCAGCGACTGCTGCGCGCGTTCATACCACTCGCGCGACCGCTCGCGGTTATTCGTCTTCGTCGTTATTCTTCTGGTCACCTTTGGTGCTCAGTGAAGTTAGATTCGATGAAATTAGATTCGATGAAATTCAGAGCGAGCCTGCCAGCCCTCCGCCATCGACGACCAGTGCCGTGCCCGTGACAAACGAAGACGCATCGCTCGCCAGATACAGCGCGGCCCGCGCAATTTCCTCTGGTGTCCCTATCCGGCCCAGCGGACGCTTTGCCGATTCGGCAAGAAAGCGGCTGTTCTCGTCTCCGAGTTGCCGCGCTTCTTCGCGCAGCATGCCAGTATCGGTGTCGCCGGGGCAGATACAATTCACGCGAATATTCTGCGGCCCGTGGTCGATGGCCATCGCTTTCGTCAGGAGCACGACCGCGCCCTTCGAAGCACAGTAAACCGCAGCCTTCGCGCCCCCAGCCAGTCCCCATCCTGAAGCCGTGTTGACGATTGTTCCGCCACCCGCTTTTTGCATGTGAGGAATCACTTCGCGCGACAGCAGGTAAATCGCCTTCACGTTCACCGCCATCACCCGGTCCCAGTCGTCTTCGCTGAGATCGAGAACCGTCGCTCGCCGAATGATGCCGGCGTTGTTGAACAGGATGTCGATTCGGCCGAACTCGCGAACTGCACGCTCGACCAGCTGCCGGCAATCCGCAGCTCGCGTCACATCCGCGGGCTCAAAAAAGGCACGCCCGCCAGATTGAGCGATCTCATCAGCGACACGCTTACCTGCATCCACATTCACATCCGCTAGGACGATCGCTGCTCCTTCGCGCGCGAACAGTCGTGCCGTAGCGCGTCCAATGCCCGATGCCCCGCCCGTAATCAGTGCGACTTTTCCAGAAAGCTGCATGGCTTACCGGCTGGCCAAGCCTCCCGCGGTTTCTCCGCCGTCGCATGTGTATACGTGGCCGGTCATGTTTTGCGCATCATCCGAGGCGAGGAAAGCAAACAGCGCCGCGATCTCTTCCGGTTGAGCGTGGCGGCGCAAGGGAATCTTCCGGTTGACCTCTTCGAGCATTGCATCGGTGTATTCGGCGCGCTGCATCGGCGTCAGCACGTATCCCGGAGCCACCGCGCAAACCCTGACGTTCGGCGCAAGTTCCAGCGCCATCGACTTTGTCAGCTCGATGACGCCTGCCTTGGTAGCGTTGTAATCCGCGTAAAACGGATACCCCATGACGCCGTTGGTCGACGCCGTTTGCAGAATCACGCCGCTGCCGCGCTCCATCATGTGGCGCGCCGCCGTCTGTGCGACGTAGAACACTCCGGTGAGATTCACGGCGATCACTTTGTCCCACTCTTCGGGCGTGATGTCGAGAAAGTTATGACGGATGCTGATGCCGGCGTTATTGACCAGAACATCGATGCCACCCATGAGGCGAATTGCGTCGGCAAAGGCAGCCTGCACCTGCTTCAGGACTGAAACGTCGGCGTCGAGCGCTGCGGCCAGACCGGGCAATGCGCGCTGGATCTTTTGCCGTGCCTCGGCGTCGCGGTCGAGTATGCACACCGCCGATCCTTCTTCAAGAAAGCGCGCCGCCGTGGCTGCTCCTATGCCGCTGGCGCCGCCGGTGATCAGAACTCGCTTCGATTTCAGGCCGCGCACTCGCGCCTCCATAAAATAAAATCGGGCAGATCAGGATACCTGTCTGCCCGCGAACGTGCCATCAGCGTGAAATTATAGATTATAGGTAGTGGCGCAGGTCGAACTCCGCGGGCTGGCCAAGCAGGCCGGCCTGTGGGAAACTCTTGGTAATGAAGAAGAAACTAAGACCTAGAGGCGAGTGGCAAGCCATTGGCATGCAAGAGGCTCGGTTAGAAAAAGGTTCCCCTGACAAATTGCGCATGCGGGCACGTCAGCTAAGAGATCACGCCGAACGACTCAGCAGAGAGGCCGAAGAACTCGAAGAGCGAGCCGCTGAGATTGAGAAGGCTGCGCCTCTGCGAGCTCAGTGATCTCTGCGGTTAATCTGACCATCGCGCAAAGGAAACGACAGTCAGCCCACCTGCCAAACCGTATCCAGCACCGTGCCATCGACCCACTTCACCACCGCGCACGGACGATCGCCCAGCTTTGGCCGCGCGGGCTTGCTGCAAATTCTTTCGACTTCCGCCTTGATGTCCTGAATGGGACGAACCGGCAGCTTCGATCCCATGACTGCATGGAGCAGGTCGGTGCGCCGCGGATTGATTGCGATTCCGCGCTCGGTCACGACCACATCGATCATCTCGCCCGGTCCGGTCATGGTCGTGACTTCGTCGACGACCACGGGAATGCGATCGCGAAACGAAGGCAGCGCTAGAATCGTGCAGCCGGCGAACAGGCAGTTCTGCCATCCGCCAATACCGTGCAGCAACCGGCCATCGGAGTGCGTCACCACGTTGGCGTTGAAGTTCACGTCGACTTCGGTCGCGCCCAATACCACGGCATCGACCAGCGACGCGAAGTTTCCCTTGCCGTGGTAGTTGTACGAAGTGAACGGCGAAGTGGCCACGTGCCGCGGATCGCTCGCGATCGACTTCACGCCATCGAGATCAAACGTCTGCCCATCCAGGATGTAATCTGTCAGCCCTTCCTGCAGCAACTCGACTAGGAATTTCGTCGACCCACCGCGAACGAAGCGCGTCTTCACGCCATCCTGTTTCATCATCTGTTTCAGATACTCGACGAATGCCAGCGCGATCCCGCCCGCTCCCGCCTGGAAGGAAAATCCGTTCTTCATGATTCCCGTTGCCCGCAGAAACTGTGCCACCAGCTCCGCGATCCGCAGCCGGTCCGGCGAACGGGTAATCTGGGTCGTGCCGGAAACAATCTTCGCTGGATCGCCAATCGATTCCACTTCCACCACAAAGTCCACGTTGTTGCCCTGAATCTGCCAGGGTACGCAAGGAAATGGCACAAGATTGTCGGTGACCACGATCACGCGATCGGCGTAGGTGGAATCCGCCAGCGCAAAACCGAGCGAACCGCAAGCCGACTTGCCATGCGAGCCATCCGCATTGCCGAAAAAATCGGCGGTCGGCGCCGCAATCACGGCGACGTCAATGTGAACTTCTCCATCCTGGATCGCCTGGTAGCGGCCGCCATGCGAGCGCAGAACGCCCATCCCGCGCATCTTGCCCTGCGTGCAGTAGTCGCCCAGCGGACCGTTCATGGAGCCTTCGATGTGATGGATCACGCCTTTTTTCATCAGGTCGATCGCGCTCTGCTGGGAAGGGAACGACGCGCTCGGGAACCACATCAGGTCTTTAACGCCGATCCTGGCCGCGGCTTCCAGCGCCATCAGCGCCACTTTATCGCCATCGCGCAGATGATGATGGTTCGAGATCACCATCCCGTCGCGCAGCCCGCACTGGCGCAGCGCGGTCTCCAGATCGGCCACGCGCTTATCGCCGGTATCCGGATAGTCTTTATTCGAGGAGATTTCCGGCGCCGCCTTCCGCCCCCGCGGCTGATATTTTCCCGTACCCAGAAACGGGATCTGCGGCTTGCCGTTCACCATCGTCGGCACCGCACGCCCCGCCGCGTTGTGCGCCAGTTCTACTCTTTGATTCGCATTCACACTCACACTCACGAAATCACTCCCATCGCCTTGGCCCGTTCCACCAGCTTCAGCGCCCGCTGCACCACCGGTGGATCGATCATTTTCGAGCCCAGACTTACGACGGCCAATCCCTTACCCTGCGCTTCCTCGAAAGCCGCAACCACTTTCAGCGCCTTTTCGATCTCGACTGTGGTCGGTTGAAACGCCTTATGGATCACGCGAATCTGCCCGGGATGGATGCATCCCATACCTTCGAATCCCGCCGCCCGTGAGGCCTCTCCCCATCGGCGCAGACCATCCAAGTCGGCGACATCGCTGAACACCGAGTCAATCGCCTGTACTCGCGCGGCGTGCGCCGCATTCACCACGCGCGATCGCGCATATTGCGACTCGCGCCCTTCGAGGGTCTTCACCACGCCGAGATCCGCGGTGTAATCCTCAAGCCCAATCGTCAGCGCCGCAACGTTTTCGCTCGCCGTCGCGACGGCAAATGCGTTCTCGATCCCCAACGCCGACTCCAGAATTGGCATGATCCAGATCGGCCGGATAATTCCATATCGCGCTTTGATCTCGCCGATCATGCGATCCACTTCTCTTACTTGCTCGGGCTCCTCGACCTTCGGAACCAGAATCAAATCCGGACTTTCGCCCACAACCACCGCCAGATCCTCGAGCCCGAGCGGCAACTGGTTAATGCGCACCATGCGCTCGCACGATCCGAAATCGACTGCCCGCAATGTATTTCGCACCAGGATGCGGGCGGCATCTTTTTCTCCGCCATGGACGGAATCTTCCAAATCGAGAATGACGGCATCGGGTGCATGCAATGAAGCATTGATGTAGTACTTCGGTTCAGAACCAGGCAGGTACAGACGCGATCGACGCAGCCGGTCCCTTTGTGACGGCTCGGGCAGCGGATGTGGCTTCGGCAGCGAGCGTTTGCCAAGCGCAACCCCTGCACGCCTGACCGCGGCCTCTATGCGAGCTGCGATAACAAAAGGCAGAGCGCCTTCATCATGAATCGCAACCCGCGCGTGCTTCACTCCCAGGTCGCCCAGAACCTCTCGCGTCTGCTCCAGGATTGCGGAGCCGTAATACGGCGCAACCCGTGATTCCAGCGAGATCTCGACCCCGCCGCTGTCTCGCGATTCAAAGGAGACGTGCACGTCCGACCGAATTTCCGTGCCCCAATGGCCTGCCTCAGCAGAGCGTGGAGGCGTCGTCTCGACAACGCTGCTCATGAAACCCTCAAATCGAGATACTCAACTGGCTGCCTATTTTAGTTTCCCCAAAATCGCGTCCGTCATTTGCACTGTCGAAGCCGCACCCTGGCTGATCGCTTTGGGCCCGCCCGTAAAGCGCATCATATCGTACGTCCGGACCTTCCCTTCACGCACCACATCTGCAATCGCCTTGCGAATGCGATTTGCCTTCTGCTCTTCGCCAACATGGTCGAGCATCATCGCCGCCGATAGAATCATCGCAATCGGATTTACGATGGGCGGATTCAGCTCGGCATACTTCGGCGCGGACCCATGGGTCGGCTCGAATACGGCCACGTCATCCCCAATGTTGCCGGATGCCGCGAATCCCAGCCCGCCCACCAGCCCCGCGAACGCGTCGGAAAGAATGTCGCCAAACAAATTCGAAGCCACGATGACGCTGTACTCCTCCGGATTTTTGTTCAGCCACATCAGTTGCGCATCAATGTTCGTCGACCAAAGCGCAATTCCCGGATAATTCTTCGCAACCTCCTTTGCCACTTCTTCCATCATGCCCGAAGTCTCGCGCACCACATTCGGCTTCTCACAAATGGTCACGCCCTTGAACCCGCGCCGCTTCGCGTATTCGAAAGCCGCGGTCACGATGCGCAGGGCTGCCTTGCGGGTGATAATGCGGCAACTCACCGAGATTTCCGGTCCGGGCACGTTGGCAAAGGCCTTGAACCTTGGATGGCTGTTCAACGCGGCGCGCACGTTCTCTGGAGGATTCGTCCACTCGACACCGGAGTACATGCCTTCCGTGCCTTGGCGGAATACAGTGGTGTCGATTTTGGGCTCGTCGAAACCAGGCTCGTCGGAACCACCGTCGGCTTTCTTCCGAATGTAATTCAGCGGATTGCCCGTGAACCCGACGCAAGGACGCATGCAGATATCGAGATTGAACTTCTGCCGCATGGTCACAATCGGCGAGTAATAGACATAACCCTTCCCCTGTAATTCGGGCTTAAGCTCCGCCTGCGCTGCCTTGTTCGGTTTCGAAGTAATCGCGCCAAACAAGCCCAACTTATGCGTGGTTAGTAGCTCGATCGTCCGGTCCGGTAAAGCGTTGCCCTGGGCGCACCAGCAATCCCATCCGATAGCGGCATGAATGTACTCAGCGTCAAAGCCGACTGCCTTCAAAACCCGCAACGACTCCGGCAGGACCTGGTTTCCGATTCCGTCTCCCGGCATGATAATGACTGTGTATTTCGCCATTCTTGCTCCTTAAGAATTAGAGCGGTGAACAAACTTAACCTACGCCCAACCGCCTCGCCACCAGATTCTCCACTCCCCCCGCAATCACCAGCGACTGCGGCACGCTGCCCAGCGCCGGAAACCCAAACTTCTCTCCGCGCCACGAGGTCGTGCTTGAAGTAAAGTCGATATCAATTTCGTCCCCCGGAATAATCGTCTTCTCTTTAGCTGCAATCTCTCCGGCAAACTGCTCGCGTACCCGCGCCACAAATTCCGGCACCTCGATGCACAAAAAGCCATTGTTGAACGCATTTCGCAGATAGGTCTGCGAGAAGCTGGCTGCGATCACCAGCGGAATGCCTTTCGCCTTCAAACACGTGACCGCCTGTTCGCGGCTCGACCCAGTGCCAAAGTTGAACTGGCTGGCGATCACGTCGCCTGCCTTCGTGCGCGCGGCGAATTGTGGATCGTAATTCTCCATCACCACTTTGGCCATCATTTCCGGAGTCATGTCGTCGCGATAGGTGTAGTCCTTGCCGTAAATCGCATCCGTATTGACGTTATCCTGCGGCATGAACACCAGCCGCCCCTTTACGCGCTGCGGAAAGCCCGACAGGATTTCCACTTTCTCCGCGGCACTCAACGCCGACGCCGATGCCGATTCGGTGTAGACGCGCTGCGGCGCGCGATTCGCAAATTCATGCGGCCCGCGAATATAGCCGGCAATCGCCGACGCCGCGACTACTTCCGGACTCGCCAGGTAGCACTTCGCATCGCGCGATCCCATGCGGCCCTTGAAGTTTCGATTTGTCGCCGAGATTCCGACCTCGCCCGGCTCAAGCAATCCCACGCCCAGCCCGATGCACGGCCCGCAGCCCGACGGCAGCGGCTGTGCGCCCGCATCCATCAACGTCTGCCAAATGCCGCGCTTCTCGGCTTCTTCCTGCACCCACTTACTCGCTGCGCTCAAATAAAACTTCACGCCCAACGCAACTCTCTGACCTTTGAGTACCTTCGCCGCCGCCGCCAGATCTTCGAGCCGCGAATTCACGCACGAAATCAGATATGCCTTCTGGATCGCAACTTTCTTCTTCTCAATCTCCGCCAGCGACTGCATCGTCTGCACCGTGTCCGGCCCCGACACATGGGGCGTCACTCGCGCGAGATCGAGCGTGATCCGCGCCGCATAGATCGCATCCGCATCCGGCGCCGGAGGATTTTTCTCCCAGTTGGCGATGTCTCTTTCTGAAAACCGCTCGACACCAGCTCCCATCGCTTTGAGCCGCTGGTGAACGCCGCGCAAGTATTGGATCGTGACCGCGTCCACCGGAAACCAGCCCACCAGCGGGCCCCACTCCGTTGTCATATTCGAAATCGAAAGCCGCGCGTCCATTGAGAGCGAAGCCACTCCTGGGCCCGTGAACTCGACCGCCGCATTCAGGCATTCGTCGTGGTTATAGAGGCCGCACAAAGTGATGATTACATCCTTGCCTGTGACGCCGACCGGCAGCTTGCCTTCCAGTACGACCTGGATCGACCGTGGAATCTGCCACCAGAATTCGCCCGTGGCCCAAACCGCAGCCGCATCCGTGCGAACAATTGGCGTGCCGATCGCGCCCAACCCGCCATACATATTGGAATGCGAATCGGACGCGACCACGAACGAACCGGGAACCACATATCCGCGCTCGACCATGATCTGGTGCCCAATGCCCGATCCCGCGGGATAGAAATCCACGTCCTGCTCTTTGGCGAACGCCTCAATCGCGCGGTACTTCTTCAGGTTCGCTTCATCCCGATTCTGAATGTCATGATCGAGCGCAAACGTAAGCTGCTGCGAATCTTTCACCTTCTTCGCGCCGATGCCCTTGAACTTGCTCATCACCGCTGACGTGTTGTCGTGCGTCATGCAGCGATGCGGACGAATCGACAGGAAATCCCCCGTGCGGAGGGGCCGCACCGGCCCTTCGGTCATGTGTTTCTGAGCGATTTTTTCAACGATGGTCTGACCCATGATGAACTCCGAACTCCCAGTAACTCAACCTTTCCGCTTCAACTCAAATGCCAGATACATCAGCTGCCCTATGTGATGATGCAGGTGAGTCGCACACGTCAGGACCATGCCAAATCGGTCCTGGGCATCCACGCCCACTGCCGCGTATTCCTTTGACCAGTCCTCAGCCGACTGACGGCTGATCGCGCCGAGCACCATCTCAATCGCCTGATCAAATTTCCTCAACACCTCAGCCTTCGATGGCCGCGTTGCGTCCGAAAACTCCAGCGGACGATCCCGCACATAGCCCGTCCCCGCCATCTGCGTTCCGATGTAGTAATTTAAGTTACCCGTGAGATGCAATACGAGGTGGCCAAAGCTGTTGCCAAACGCGAAGGGCTTGGCCCAAAACTGCTCGTCACTCAGCGGCGCCGCCAGCTCGTTAACTGCGCCAGCTAGTCTCTTGTAACGGGCCGTTAGGTCTGATGCAATCGTCGATTCCAGATCCGTCATAACTTATCCTGCTCAGGCGCTAGGGGCGTTTCTTACCTGCCTTTTTCACTGCTTTCGCCTTCGCCTTATGGGTCTTCGCGTGCGTCCCTTTTTTACATCCGCCTTCATCAGCGCCATTAGTTTCGCGACTGCCCCGCACTTCTCCAGATTCCAAATCGCGTCAAGTAGGTTGGCCTGCGCCTTTGCCGAAAGCACGCCCTCCGCCAGCGCCTTGAACTTCTCTTCGATTTCCGCATCGCTCAGCGGATTTCGTGGGTCACCCTTCGGATAGTCCAATTGCTTCGAGAATTTCCGCCCGTCGGTCGTCGTAACATTCACAATCACGCGCTGCAGCGCCGGGAAAACCTTCTCGATTTCGGGGTCCGCTACGACTTCCACTTTTTTCAGCTGCGCGCGAATCGTCGGGTCCATGATCTTCTTCATCTCGAACTGCGCCGGAGTCACTTGCCGGTCGACGAGCGCCGCGGCGATCACGTAGGGTAGGGAATGATCCGCTGTCTCCTTGGTATGCGGATCGTATTTGCTCGGGTCGGAGAGAATATCGGCCGCCCGCGCCAGCGACCGGATCTGAATCTTCTCCACCTGATCCGGGTGCAGGTCGTTACTCTTGACCAAGTCAAGCACCGCCGAGATCGGCGCATGGGTCAGTGCTTCCGTTGGAAAGAATTTCATCCCGCATTGCGTGATGCGCCAAGACTCGCCGAGCCCGTCCGTGAGCACATTCTGTTTCCACTCCGGACCGAAGCAGTGCACCAATCCTTCCTTGCCGTCGATCACGTGCTCGGGACCGCTATAGCCCTTCTCAGCCAGCAGCGCCGCCAGCACGCCGCTCTGGGTAGCCAGCGGATCGACGGTGTTCTTCATCATCGTCAGCTTGCCCGCCGTCACCGCGCCCATGGTGCAATGCCGCGAAGCCGAAATTCCAATCGCATGTTGAATCTGCTCAGAGTTCAAATGGAGCGCGCGTCCCGCGACAATCGGCGAAACAAACGCCGTCAGCGTCGCATGATGCCAACCGCGCTCGCGGATGCCCGGAAACGCCGCCTCGCACATCCGCATTTCAAATTCGTGGCCCAGCACAAATCCGACAATCAATTCCTTGCCATCGCTCCTGGAGCGTTCGCAACACGCCATCGCGGCCGGAAAAATATCGGAAGGATGCGACGGGTCCTGCTTCCAGTAAATGTCGTTGTAATCCATGCAGCGGATCATCAGCGCATTCGCCAGCGACGCCGAAACCGCGTCCATCTTCTGGCCCGTGCCGATCACCGTCGCCGGCCCGCGCCCGGCAATCTCTTGCAGCACATCCAGCGCAATCATCACGTCATGCTGCCGATATCCGCCGAGCGCACAACCAACTGAATCAAGTAGAAAACGCTTGGCCTGGTACACCGCATCCTCGGAGAGTTGCCTGTATTCAAGTCCCGCAGCCCAGCGGGACATGGTCGCGGTGATGGTTTCTTTGGTGGTAGTTTCTGGTGTCGGCAAGGAAATCTCCTCTGCGAGCAGCTGTCAGCTCTCAGTAAAACCCCAAGACCTTAGGCTTTTACTTCACTCTTACATTCTTCGGATTCTTGAACGGCAAGAACGCCATGAAATCGGCGTGATGCACAATGAATGCTTCGGTCGTGCGCTTCACCAGATCGCCCTCGGCGGCGTGCGCGGCGATGATGTGGCAGACTGCGTCGGGCACGCCACACTCCATCGCCAGCGCGACTCCGGTAAAAGGATGCCGCAACGCTTCTCCGCGCTCGCTTTGCCGGTTCTTGCCGTCCGGACCAATCTCATACTCCAGCAACTTGCCCACGTCCGCCAGGATCGCGCCTGCGATCACCACGTCGGCGTCGATCGGCAACGCTCGACCCATGAAGTCGGTCATCGCTTTCGCACTGTCCCGCGCAATGTGCACCACGCAGCGCTTGTGCTCCATGAATGTGATCGGACAATTCGGAACCAGCAGAGTAAAAGGAATCCGATTCAGATCGTCAGGCTTCAGCGGACTGCGCTCTAGCGCCTTGATCCAAGTTTGCGTCACCTGCTCCCGAAGCTTGGCATCGCTGATCCATTGAATTTCCGGCCACAATCGTTCGACGGCCTCCCGCATAGGCAGGGCCTCCATTACAAGACCCACTAGATTATCGGAGTCGATGCGGATGCGTCGAGGGGGCGAACCGACTGGGGACAAGAATGGCCGCTTATTGTACTTTGCCAAGGATCCGAATGTGACTTGGATATTCGAAGATGGCCTTGGGCACAGTGAATCGTCCGGTCTTTAACACCGGAATCGCGTCGTACTCATCATGCGATGCCGTAGAGACCACGCGAACATCGCGCAGCGGCGTCGGATACTCCCGGTTAGGATTTCGGTCGTTCTCTTTCCAAAATTGCACGTTCGTACCGTTATCGAAGCCGACACCGAGGATCTCGATTTCTGGCAAGTCGCCCGCGTCTAGCAGTTCCTGATTGTGTTGGGCCGGAATATACATGGAACTGAAACCTACATCGTCTCCGCGAAACCGGGCGGCTTCATCAGGGGGAGGATCCCCCACTTTTTCCCCTCGCGGCCCGGGTTTGTAGTCATAGGCGGACTGGCCCGAATCGTTTTCCCAGAGATCCCGATCCCACAACGAAGTTGGGACAGTACCGACGCTGAACCACATCATGTCATCAGGCAATTTCTCTTCAGGCAATGTGTCTGCCCTTGCCGGCCAGTAAAAGCTGTGGGGAAGTGTGGTGATGTGTCTTCCAGCCGAAAGCTCCGGCAGAGGGTATTCCGCTTCCACTGTGAGTTCGTCGAAAACCTGCAATTTCCCTTCGGACAGGCTCCTTCGCAACTCATAAACAACTTCAATCGGGCAGTACTCTCTTCGACCCGTTGGCTTATCAACCGGTCCCCCACAGACCGGAAAAACCATGATTTCCGCATCGTCGTCGTGTAACACCACTGCGCCCTTTTTTCCCTGCGGCTCCCCAGAGGCGTTGTCGCCGGGCGCCGCCTTGGATGGAGTTGTTGGAGGCGTTTGTTGTTGCGGCTGCGTCCCTTGCGAATTGCACGCCCGAAGCGCGAGACTCAAAACCAGGACAGCTAGCATTTTGGACATAAAACCTGGGCCAACGTCTCTGAAATCGGCTTAGTGCTTCGCCGCCGTGCTTCCCGACGAAGGTTCCTTCTCTATCGGCAGCAGTTCAATGGCGCACCCCGAGCCGCCGCAACTCAGCAATCCGCGGCGGACGATTTTCACCGACGACACATCCGGAAATCTAACGGGGAAGTCTTTCTGGCGCAGCTGCTCACCCGCGGAACGAAGGCTCTCGTCACCGTCAACAAATTCCGCGCGCTCGGGACGAGGAGAGCTGTCGAACACCAGGTTAAACCGCGCCGAAACTGGTTTGCCAGTGATGGCTCCAAGCTTTACCGTGCGCGCTTGCACCAGTTCCGCGGGAGCCTGAGCGAGCTCTTTCTCCGATGTCGCGGCATCGCCCGCCAGCTTTGCCAACCGCGCCCGCGAATCCTGCACTTCATTAGCGCTTCCGCCCGCCGCCACGGCCAGCGCATACATATGACGCGCCTTCTCCGCCTGACCTTGTTTTTCGAGCACCTGGCCCAGCCGGTTCGCAACCGTCCCAGACTGGCTCAAAAGCCAAGCCGATTGCAGAAATTGCATGGCCGGCAGGTTCTCGCCACGTTGGAATTTGGCCCATCCCATCCGCGCCCACGCCAGCGCCACCAGTCGCATCGACGAAAACGCCGACGGCCCCAGCCGGTCCAATTCACCCGAATCGAATTGTCCCCCAATGTCGTACAGGACCTGCTGTGCGCCGTTCTCGGTTTGCGTCGGATCAATATCATTCCTCAAGGCTGATGCGAAGACATCCTGGCCAGAATCGCCGCCCGCACTGCCAGTGAGTTCCTTCATCAGCGCTTGCGCCTGCGTTGTCTCTCCCAATCGCCCATACACTTGCGCCAGCGCCATCTTCGTCTCTGGATCGTCCGGAGGAATCGCCGCAGCCGCTTCCAGTTCCGTACGCGCGTCGGCATCGCGTCCCAACTGCGCCAGCAACAGGCCGAGGTTCTTATGCGCCGCCTTCTCGTACGGAGTCGTTTCCAGTTGCTTGCGATAAGCCGCGATCGCCTCGTCATTCTTCCCCGTTTGCTGCAACTCCGCCGCTAGGTCGCCGTTTGCATGCTTGTGATTCGGATCCAGTTCGATTTGCTTGCGGAATGCGCCGATCGCCTCCCCATGATTGTTGGCTCCGGCGTAGGCCAGTCCCAGGTCGTACCAGCCGTCTTTCATCCCTGTGTCGGCCAGGCCCGCGTCCCCGTCCACCGCCCGCTTTAACAGGTCAATTGCCGTCCGATAATCCTTGCTCTGCAGCGCTTTCACTCCAGCTTTTTGGAGTTCCGCTGGAGTGCCTTCCATCTTCGAAGCCGTCCTTGCCCCTTGCGCCGACGGCGTCAGAATGGTGGCCGACAAGAGCTCGTCTTGATCGCTTTGCGCGGCATTGCGGAACGATTCGTAATCCGCGCGCCGCGCCGCCGACAACTCGTTCACCTTCACGGCAAGTTTGCGCTCGCCTTCCAAAATTCCCTTGTTCACGGAAACGACCAGCGAGTACGTCGATGAATAGTCACCGTAGTCTCGCGACATTTTCACCGCGGTCGGCGTGTGCACCGTGTAGTTGGACGGAAACTGCAAGCGAACCCGGTAGTCCATTTCGCCTGCAGGACCAATGTTCAATGGCTCCGTGCTCTTGTCCGACGCTCGAATTGCAGGCACCCCCAGCGGCGGGATCGGACGAAAATTAACGCTCGCCGATGGCACTACAAAAAACTGGTCCTGGTGCAGTCGATACTTCAGATGAAAAGGCTTGCTCGTGTCTTCGATGGGATCGAGTTGAACGTCATCGACGTCGCCGGGCAAGCCCCAACTCGCCGAGAGCACCTTCACAAAGTCCTTCCACTGTGCCTGCGAATATCGACGAAAAGCGCCGCGCATTGGCCAATCGCGATCTCCCTGGGCCGTAACTTCAAGCGTGGCATCAAGCGCGCCGAACTCGCTGAACTTGCCGTCGAGCGTGAAATGCATGAAGGTCTTGATCGGCGAATCCGCCGGCGTCCGCTGCAAGCCCCCCTCGCTGTCCTCCGCCGCCACGACTGCTTGCTTGTTTCGTAGCTGATAAAGAATCAGCCCAAAGGGCGTCACTTCAGGAGTCGTATCGAGCCAGGTTAGCTCCATTCCCGTCCCCAGGCGAGCCGCCGTGATCACGTGATCGAACTGTGCCGGCGAGGGAATGTCCGCATCCAGTTTGCGCGAGCTGTCGATCAACACCGGATAACTCTGAATTCCTTCCGCCCGCAGCAGCGCGGAAAACAACGTGTGTTTGTCCTTACAGTCGCCGTAACCATTCTGCAGAACGTCCGAGGCCGAATGCGGCTGATAGCGCCCGACTCCGAGCGAGATGCTCACGTAACGCACATTCCGCGCCACGTAATCGTAAAGGCGTCGCGCCTTCTCCGTGGCCGTATCCGCTCCCTTGGTGAGTTCCCCGGCTTTTTTTCGCACGCTGTCGTCCACCGTCATGCGCTCGCCCTGCAGCTTGGCATACCATTGCGCGACCTGCTTCCAGTCGGTGAAAGTCGTCAGCTGCACATCGGGGCCGGTCTCTTCGTCCGCTTCATCTTTATCTTTATCGCGTTCCGGCTGAATATCCTTCACCACCCAGGTATAGAGGCGCCGGTCTCCAGTCTCTTGAATCTCCGGCTTGCGCGTGGGCGTCTTGAGCTTCACTTCGCGCGCCTTTGGCACATCGATCTCCAGCCGGTCCTCGCTGACTGCCACACCCTTTGGAAATGTGTATTCGTACCAGAAGTTTCCTGCGGCCAGCGGCGTGAGAACCCGCGTTACGGTGCGATATTCCAGCGTGTCCCCGGGCTGCAAAGCAGCCACGGAAATATGCCGTTGCCGGTAATCGCTGTACATCGGAGCTTCTTTCAGCACGTCGGGAGCGAAATCTTGCGCGGTCGACTCCGGCGTCACCACCACCTGCCCATCCGGCTTACGCACGCGGACGTACTCGACCTCCAACTTCTCGGTGGCCGACGAATATCCGAAAACCAGTTGGCCGAATTCCTCCACGCCCGCCTGGCTCTGAATCCGAACCACCGCTTCGGTCTCGCTCACTTCGGTTCCGTCATTTTCAAAGTGGACGCGATTCAAGATTCGATCGAAGACTGCGGCTTCTTCGGCGTTATTCGTTTTCTGTTTGGATGACGGCGGAGCCTGCGAGAAAGCAATCGAACTCATCGAGCAAACGAACAAGCAGACGAGAAGGAAGCCAATCGCCACGTGCAACACGCGATAAGACATATTGCAGTTCTTTTACGCCGTGCCCAGAGTAAAATCAAACGAAGCGAAAATGAATTTCACCCAAATCGTTAAGCTGGTTGCGATCCTGATTTGTTTCTGCAGTCTGCTCGCCGCGCAGGCCCCCTTTCTGACCGTGGTAGATGAGCCCATGCCCACAATCGAAGCGGGGGTGGAATTCCACGTTCTTCTCCATGCCAGCGGCGGTGCTCCGCCCTACGTCTGGAGCGTAGCCACTGGCGATCTTCCCGATGGAATTACCCTCACCCCGGAAGGCCTCCTGGGCGGACGCCCCACCACTGCGGGAGATTTCGCGGTGACTTTCAAAGTCGAAGACTCCGGCCATCCTGCACACACCATCAACAAAGACTTCCGGTTGGTAGTCACGGCTTCTCTGTCGCTCGAATGGCTCCAATCTCCAAAGGTCCGCGACAACCGGATTGACGGCTCTGTCATGGTCTCCAATGGCACCCATGACACCTTCGATCTGACGGTAATCATCGTGGCTGTCGCCGACAACGGCCGAGCAACTGCAATCGGCTACGAGCATTTCCCACTTAAGGCGGGCTCTACCAACGTTGACATTTCCTTTGGCAGCGCGCTGCCCAACGGCGCCTACGTGATCCACGCGGATGCCATTGCCGAAATCCCCAAACGGAAAGTTATCATTCGACAGCGACTCCAAACACCTCAGGCTCTGCAGGTCATGCAGGGACCGTAATGGCTTACGCCCACGCCGGGTACACTAGTCGCTTGCCGTGTCTGATCGATGATGTGTTCGTTCACCTGGAATCCCAACATTTCGACAGGCGAGTCTGTGTTTTCCGAGAGAATGCTCTTATGGCAGTCGCTTCTTGTTGTTGGGCATAAAGCCCAATTCGACCATTGCAGTCACGTTTTGTTGCCGTCCGTTAAACAGCAGTGGATAGTGCGAGATGTGCTCATACTGCAGCTGACTCTTCACATACCATCCCGATCGCCGGTGAAACTCATTCTGCACAGAATAATCCTGCCAAGCGCCTCCTTTCGGAATGAAAGCGGGATCGACAGAATTGTTCTTGTACATGAGCTGGAGAGTATTTCTGGGCGATGCCCAATAAGTTAGCCAGCCTTGGATCGTCTGGCCCTTTCGGCCAACCGTATTGCCCATTAGAAAGCCATTGTTGGTGTTCGCTTCGTGGTAGCCGTAGTCAAAATAAGTAAATTGCCCGTCATTGTCGCTGAGGTTTTGTCCGGGAGTCTGCGTGTTGGCGGCTTCAATATGAAGATCGAGTTTGGGGATTCCGGGAATACGAGTAATGTAGATCCCCGGCCGATACGGATACGCCGTGGTCCTCACCCACGCAATGAAGTCGTCCTCGGCATACACTTCACCGTATAGAACGATATAGTTTCGCACCTTCGGGACGTAAAACGTCCAGTCCATCTCATTGTCGTTGTCCCCCGGAACCCCCGGATACAACGGGTTATGACTCTCTTGGCCAAACATGCTGAGAGCGAAATTGCCCAAAGTGAATGGCTGTCCGCCCCGGCCTCCAATTGTAGTCATGCGCCCGTATCCAATTTCCAGACAGGGCAAGGGCTTGAAGGTGATTTTTTGGCCATAAACCCAGGGGTTCGCATGATCCGTGCGGTTCGCGAGCCTTCCCATGAATTGATCGATTCGCGCCGGCCCCAGGAACTTCAATAAGAGCGGCAGACGGATCGGCTCCGGATTGACGACTTCGACCATGTCAATCGGCTCGGCATTGTCACTCAGCAAAAAAGAGCCGCCGGGACCGGGGCCCCAAGAATGGCTTTGCCTGCCCACCGAGAGCTGCCAGTCGCTCAACTTCACCGGGCTCAAGTTCATCACGATATAGGCATCCAATACTCGCGGCCTGTTGATTCCCCCAATGCCGACATCGGGAGGTAGGGACACTTCATCTTTGAGCGCGATCACATTGAGGACGGCCTGCGAAGGCGCGGGAGCCGAAGGCGCGTGCTGATATTCGGCGCGGACGTAGACCGCGAACGGTCCGGCTTCAGCTCGAAAGGCGCCGCCGGCCTGTCCGTTAGTCCCGCGTTCGAAAGGTCGGCCAAAGTCATAAGAAACTGTTTGGCCGAAATGGTAACTGTCCGTCAAAGCTGGGCCGCTGATCGATACAGTTCTGCCATAAGCTGATTCAAGGCTTGCGTTTAAGTTGGCTCGGCCATCTTGCAGGCCTATCTCGAAGGAAAATTCCTCTTCGAGACGGCTCAGCAGCTCCGGTGCGTCTTCACTCAGAGGATGAAGCACACTCAAAACATTCTTGGCTTTATCGATCATTCGTACGCATTCCATGCGAGTCCACGGACGCATACCCTGGAATCCCCTCTCCGCGTAGCCCAATGCAGCGAGGCGGTCCAAAGCCGGATATATCCAACTGTCGAGCGGAACATAGGCCGAGCCCAAATCTCTGGGATTGTGCATGTGGTCTGGCAGTGCGTGGGAAGTCGCATCGCCGGTTGGATTCTGGGTTTTGCCCCCTTGCCGGTTCGATTCAGTGGAATTCAACTGGTCGCTCTGTGGCACTGCGTAACACCTTGCAATGAACGCTGGAATGAACACCGCGACACCAATGGCCAACCAAAAAACGGCCAATCGCCTCGAAAACATCAAGCTAGCCCTCTGGATTCGCTTATATGTCTTTTCTAAATGTAGGCAAAGTATCCTTTTGGACAGGGCCTGCTTGACTAGGCACGGTTCTGCCCGGACCACTTTGTGCACACTGACGCGGAATCACTGATGTTGGGCGCCCGATTGTGTAATCTAAGCAGCTATATTCTCGCTGGCGGGAGCCGCCCATGCCCGAAAAATCCAACCCGCGCGTAGAACAGCTACTGGCCCGCCACGAACTCGACCTCAATCGGCTGAAGGACGCCTTCGGCTTGCTGGGCGTCAGTGCCTGCTCCTGGTGCAAGAAGTTCTTTCGCCGCTCCGATCCCGGAGCCCTCTTCGATGCGGGCGAACTGGTTTGCTATGGCTGCATTCCCGACTGGTGGACACACCGCTGCACCCAACTGGGCACCAAGGACCGCGAAGCCCTCGAAGGCAAACTCGTCTACTGGCTGCGCGGCAACCATCATGCCGAATTGTTCAAGGATCCGGCCGAGCTCCCAGAGAGTTCATTACAGGAATTGAATCTTGTCGCCAGCTGCCTGGAATGCCGCGGCACCGGAAAATCGTTGGGGGAGGAACGCTGCCGCTACTGCGCGGGCCGCGGCACGGTATGGGTTATCGTTACCCGAAAGCAGGCCTAGAGAACGGTGAACCTCGGCGATTGCTGAAAACTGAGAGCTGAGAGCCGGAGAGCGAACACCAAGCACCGTTTCTTGCTTTTTGCGCGTGCTTCCACTAAATTTCATATTTCCCCCAGTTTGATGAGCGGGGCAAGCCGCAAACTTGCCCTTCAGGAGTGGTCAGTATGAAGCGGAGTTATATCGGGCTCGCCTTGGGCGCGCTGGTGGCGGTGGGAGCAGTGCTTAGCCTCCCGAGTTGCGGACACGACCAAAAGCTGGTGAGCCTTGAGATTCAACCCGGGACATTTACTTTTCTGGAGCCGTATTCCCCCCCGCCTGCCACCAACGTCATGGAGCAGTACAGCGCGATCGGCACCTACATCCATCCTCCGGCAACGAAGGACGTCACCAGTCAGGCGACCTGGAAGATTGATGATGGTGTGGTTACGATGTCGACCCCTGGCTTGTTCACTGCGGCGCCGGACTATTGTGGTGGTGGGAACATCTCAGCAACTGTTCCTGAGGGTACGGGCGGTGCGTCGAACGTTCTGATTGCTTATGCGACCGTAACCGTGGACAATCCA
>Ga0181523_10000394_pt1 | contig 48908 bp, 36 predicted proteins | sample PEATcosm2014_Bin_43_FD_119752 | JGI IMG/M metagenome (GOLD analysis project Ga0181523, IMG submission 119752) | Peatland microbial communities from MTU Mesocosm Facility, Houghton, MI, USA - PEATcosm2014_Bin05_30_metaG | ecosystem: Environmental > Terrestrial > Soil > Wetlands > Peat | place... | reverse complement strand
GAGCGAGCCGTGGTCGTCGATGCAGCGGTCAAACAAGAACCAGGAAGACCACTCTTAGGAGTGAATGGAGAGGTGTGCTCAAAAAGGATTTGACAGGGCCGACATTGTTAGAGATCTCCGGTTACAAGACGTTCGCCTTCGTCGGCGGCGTCGAAAACCTTCTCATGCTTCCAATCAACCCGGACCTGATCAGCGACAAGATCCATCGCGCGGTTACTCGCGAACTCACGAAAAAAGGTCTTCGCGAAGTTCAGCCCGGCCAAAACCCCGATCTCGTTGTCCGTTACTGGGCACAGTCTTCGCAGCAGGTCAACGTCGCCACCATGGGCAACTGGGGACCGTACGGTCCCTATATCGGTTCTTACTGGGGATGGATGTACGACAGTGTATCGGCCAGCAGTGCTCGGAAAGAATCCCTCATGATCGACCTCATCGATGCCCGAACCAAGGACCTCGCCTGGCGCCTCTATCTGGTAGGCAAGATCACGAATCCCGATAAGGACTGGGAAAAAGCCGACGAAGAACTTTCTAGAGCCTTCGACAGTTATCCACCCAGCGACAAAGAACAAAGACGAAAAGAAAAAGGAACGCGCCACCCATCCTCCCAAGCCCGGTCAGCCATAGCCTTTCTGCGTCCGAGGTTTACGCTGATCCTCCTTTAGGGCAGCCCGCGTCCGTGAGACCTAAAGTCCTTCTGCCGCGCTCCCATTCCTTACGCGACCGCGTTTCTTTCCCCCTCCCCTATTCCTGGTATTCGCGATCCATCTCCCACTTCTTAATGAGACGTTTTCTCGTCCACCTGAGGTAGCATAGGGGGGCACGAAACGGGAGGACACCATGACCAAGAAAGACAAGATCACACAAGTTTCGGAAAGAATTGGCAGAGCGCTCGGCAAAGCGGACAAACAGGCTCATCTCCACGCCCGCAAATTGACCGCGGCCAGCAAAGTGACCAAGGAAGAACTCCAGGAAATTGCCAAGCATGTGGACGCCCTGAAAAAACAGCTGGCCAAGACCACGCAGCGGCTCAAGAAAGCCCTCACCGCCTGACGGTGTTCCCGAGCCCGCCGGAAGGCTCTTCCGCGAAGTAACTGGACGCGTTCGTCCGCCCCCTACACGATGTGGCGACCTGTGCTTGGCGAATTTGGATCGCGCCTGACGTTTCACGATGGTTCCGCCGTACCACGCGCGAGTTCCTCTCAGATTCCGATTTACGCAAATCTCGCGAGGGGGAACCAGTGCTCTCCCCCCGAACGCCTTCTGCCTGTGCCAAGTTCACCACTCCGCAACTCTTCTGTCGCTTCCGTGTTTCATAACATGTAGGGTGCTTACCCCGAAGAGCTTACGGGGAAGCGTTGCCGCCCAGATCTTCTGAAGCAGATTCTCGATGGGCGGAAAGAGGCAGATTATGCGTTACCTAAAATATGTCGCACTGTTCGGAGTTTTGCTCTTGGCCGCATCCAGCGCACACGCACAGGTTGGCGTGGGTGTTCGTGTCGGCCCGGTTTACGCCGGAGTTGGTCCAGCACCGGTTTGTGCCTATGGTTACTATGGCTACTATCCGTACGCTTGCGCTCCATACGGTTACTACGGCCCTAGCTACTTCGCGGGCGGCGTCTTCATCGGTGCTGGCCCCTGGTATCGCGGCTACTATGGCCGCCCGGGTTACGGCTATAGGCCCGCCTATGGTTCTCGACCGGGCTATGGTTATCGGGGTGCACCCGTTCACAGCTACGTCGGTGGCGGCTATCAGGGTGGAATGGCCGTCCGCGGTGGCAGCAGCTTCCACGGCGGAGGCGCATTCCACGGCGGAGCTCATCGGTAATTTCCCCAAAGGGTGCCGGAGCGCAGTCTTCGGCACCCCTCACACAGTCCGGAAGAAGACTTTTCTGCACCTGAAATTCCTTCCTTCCCACACAGCTCGCACAAAAAGCTGCCCCCCTTCTCACTCGGGTCTTTTCTTCCCCTTGTCTCGTTCCGGTAGTTCTACAACTACATCAGAGACAGATTCCGTAACAGCCGTGAGCACCGTCACACCGGAATTTCCCTTCCCCCCGCTACAGTCATTCCAGGTTCGACACAACCTGCTTCCGTTCTCGGGTTACGACAGGGATTCGCGCCGCAGGGTCACCCACCTGGGATCTTCGCAGCGGAGGCAAATTACTCAGCCGCGTCTTGCGGTCCTATAGGGAAGAACAAAATGCAACTTACTCGCTTTCTGATGATGTTTGCTTGCGGAGGTTTTGTCACACTCGCAACTTATCTCTGCCTAAATTTACTCAAGTCGGCGCAATGTCGCGAAGACACCGACGATGAGCGTTTGTGGCACTACCTCCTGAACCCCGGACGTTTCTGACTCGCGCGTTGGGGGCAGTTCCCTTTTCCGCCTATGCTTTCGGCCCGTGAAAGGGCACGATCCTTCCTGCCCCACCTCGCTCATGCTTTCCCCCGAAACTCTTCCGCGGTCAACGCCAAAACCTGCACGTCGTGCAGTTCCCCGAACCCGCACCGAAACGCGCTCCGGTGCAGCCCCTCTTCCCGGAATGCCAGCTTCAACGCCAACGCCAAACTCCCTCGGTTCGAGGGCAGGATGCGCACGAACACGCGCTGAAACTTCCGCTCCAAAAAAGCTACCCGTAAAATCGCTACAATGCTCTCCCTTGCGTAACCCTGTCTTTGCCACTTGCCGCCGATGAAATAGCCCAATTCCGCCGCGGGAATTTCCCAGGCAATGTTCTTCACTTGAATCTGTCCAATCGGCTGATTCGCATGCTTCTTCCAAATACCGTAACAAAAGGTTTTGTGACTGTTCCACTGCTCCTGCTTTTCTTCCGTAAACGATTTCGCCGCTTCGACATCGCGCAACCCTTTCGCCATTTGCGGAAATTCGCGGATCAACTCCGCTCGATTATTTTCTACCAAGTCGAGGATCCCCTGGGCATCCTGGCTGCAGTAGGGGCGCAGTACCAAGCGCTCCGTCTCGACTCTGTCCGGGAAGTGCGTTTCGGCAGCCATTCTCACATTGTTCCCTGGTTTCATTCCTAATTTCCTTCTAGCGGCCACCTTCCCCGCATTTGCCCTACTGCTCTTCCGATATTTGCCTGTCGCGCCGCCGCTTGCTCAACCGCAGTCAGCTGTACCCCTTGTGGAGCCCCCGCTGCTGGACGATCATGGCTCACATAGGAGGGACGATGCACTGGTACGCCTACCTCGCTTACTTCTTCGCCGGCATGTTTCTCATTAAAGCTGTTCCTCACTTCAGCAACGGTGTGTCCGGCCGCGGCTTCCCCTCACCGTTCGCTGACCCGCCCGGCAAGGGCGAGTCTTCTCCCACGGTCAATGTGCTTTGGGGCTCGTTCAATCTCGCCGTCGGTTATTGGCTCCTCGCCCGCGTGGGAGAGTTCACCCTCTCTCAAACATCCGCCGCCCTCGTTCTCGCCGCCGGCGGCCTATTCATGGCACTGATGCTGGCACGCGTGTTCGGCCGCATCTACGCCCCTCACCAACGCTGACCTCGCGTCGCGCCTCGATCCGTCAGTCGTGTTTTGTTCTTTGTCCGCCGTAGCCGTCCTGCGCCAAAAAAAAGCTACCGACCTAGCTTGCCGCTAGCGAGGAAATCAAGCTGCGTATTTCCGGAAACGTGCTTCTACCGGATATCGCCGCTTCTGACTGCAACTCTCTGGCATCCGCGTTTTTCAATGCTTCGACGGAAAATCCGTATTACACTCCCCAATTCTGGCAGTGCGGATCGAAAATCAAAAGAGGTGGAGACGCTAATGTCCAATACCTTTGGGACAGATATTCTGATTCAAGCCAAAGACCCCGGGAAGGCTGCCAGGTTCTACGTCAAAGAACTCGGCTTTGAGATTACCGAGACGACACCGACGCAAGTCAGCCTTCACGGCAAAAACATCAATTTGTTCATTGAACGAGGTCCTGCGCTTGGACCCGTATTGGAGGTTACGGTCAACAGTGTTCAGAAAGCCAAAGCGAAGCTAAAGAAAAGGGGCTGCAAAATAATCAAGGATGAACCGAACTTCCCCAGGTGCTACGTCAAAGATCCCAACGGCCTGATTTATAACCTCACCGAATAACTCTGCTCGTGCGCGTCTTCGTCGAGCTCCTCGCCCATGTCCCTGCATCGCCAGAGTAACGGTAAGAAGTTTGCCCCTCAAACGCGCAGCCGCAATCCGGTACGCATCAGTAGTGTCGTGACCGCCAGCACCAGCCCCGTCAGCACCGCCGACTTCACTGCTCCCCAGACTCCGGATGTTCCCATGGCCGTCAGCACGTACAACGCCGGCAGCAAGAACGGAATGTACGCCAAAAGGTACGGAAATAGCGGGTTCTCCCCAGCGGGCTTCGCAAAATTCGCCCACCCTCCCCATCCCTGCACGTCGGCAATCCACAGCAGTAGCAGCGCAATCAGGAGATTGGCCGCCGTGCAGTACAAGCACCACGTCGGCGTATCGCGGTTCTTGGAGATCCCCAGTGGCTGAAGAGCGAAACCAATAGCCAACAGCATCGCTGCGGCGGCGAGAATCCATCGCGCTTTTTGCGGGAATCTCGGCGCAATCGTATTCCCGGTAATTACAAACGAGGCGAGTACGCCGGCCATCGTCAGAGACGCCAGTCCGGCTTCAAATGGATTCCATCGAAGCAACCCCGAGTTGAGCCCGCGTAGCCAGTCCAACGTGGAAGCCGTGTTGAGCGCTACCATCGCAGCAAACACCGTCACCAGAATCCTGAATCGTTTTCCAACCAACAGATAGATGGCGCCGACCAATAGGTATGCCCATCCCAACAATCCCAATATTTCCCAATAGGAAAAATCCAGCCCCACGGCCCGCCCTTGCGGAGTTACTTTGCGAAACATGACCAATAGAATGGCCATCATCACCAACCCAGCGTAGCGGATGGTCCGGTACAGCACTTTTCGCGTTTCTTCTCCGGGAAAGCGCATCCACGCCATGGCTATCCCGATCAATCCCAACACTGTCCACCACCCCGCACTCATGCGCGTGTTGCTCGCGTCCACCTGCGGCGCGTTCGCGATGAACAGCCCCAGCACCAGCAGACTCAGTGAGCGCGCAACTACGTGCGCCCAAATCTCGAACTTGCTCTGCCCACGGGCCAGGCGAGCCTCCAGGGACAACGGAATGGACATCCCCATCAAGAACAGGAACCCGGGAAACACCATATCCACGTAGGTCATACCGTTTACGTCGCCGCGGTGGTAGGTCCACCACGGCAGTCCCTTTACCTCGGCCAGATTGTTCACAAAAATCATCAGCAGCACGTTCAAGCCGCGGAAAATATCAATGGACGCAGTTCGCTTTAGCGCATGGACACTTTCCTTCCTGGCATCCTTGTTGTCGGTCATAGTTTGTCCGCACGGCAAAACTTTCGTCTGTTCCTCATTCTGTCTTTGACCCATGGATTCCACCCGATGAGAACTGCAGCTCTTGTGTAAGCCCAGGATCGCCAAGCGCAGATAGCCGGCTTTCCATCCACGTGGGCTCAGTGGTTTGTAGGCAAAATGCCAAAACAATGCTGTGACCGCAGTCACCCCGGAAATAACAACCCCCGAACGCGTTGGGCGCGAACTGCGTCGAAAACGCTTTGCCGGGCATCTTCTCGCCCACACCCACAGCGACGCTGCCCAGACTCGGCCAGTGGCCAGGACACCTTCTTGGCCATAGGGCGCACAAGAAGACCATAAGCGAGGGGTCTGCTTCTCCCAATTCCACAGGAACAGAGGGACCCGGGGGTCCTTGCCCTTGGGTTGGAAGGGTGGATCTTGGGTTTTTCTTTCTGCTTGATCCCTACCCTAGAGCTGCGGGCACGCGGGGAAACTGTCCCAGACTATTCGTTGGCGGGCCGGGATAGGGCCTGGCGGACAAGGGGGAGGCGAATCTGGAAGGCCGTGTGGCCGGGCCGGGAGTCCACGCGGATGGTGCCTTGATGCGTGCGCACGATGCGCTGGACAATATCGAGACCGAGGCCAGTTCCCTCTCCGACAGGCTTGGTCGTAAAAAACGGCTCGAAGATTCTCCCGCGGATCTCCGCGGGAATGCCGGGTCCGTTGTCGATAAATTCCACCAGGACCCCATCTGGCTCGCGCGCGGTGCGTACGCTCAGGATTCTTTCGCCGTCGGGCTGCGCGGACATAGCGCCGATGGCATTGTCGATCAGGTTGGTCCAAACCTGATTCAGTTCGCTACCATTCGCCGCGATTTTGGGAAGATGGCCGTCGAATTCGCGTTTCAGTTCAAAGCCATGCTTCAGTTGGTGCTGAAACATCCGCAGAGTTACGTCCAGGCCTTGCTCGACATCCACTTCGCTCACCGGCGTCTGGTCCATATAGGAGTATGCTTTGACGGCCTGGATCAAATCGGAAATTCGCCGCGAGGCCTCTTCGATCTCATTCGTGAGGCAGAGAATCTGGTGGTCGTAGGCAAGAAAGTGCAGCCCGCGCCCGAAATTATCGGCGTTCAACAGCTTCGCAAGCGGCTCCAGATCTTCGGAACGAATCCCCGCATCCACCAAGTCGACCGCGACATCCGTCGGGAAGTGGCGCTCCTGCAACCAGTCGGATAGCTCGGCGGCGAGATCGTCGCGCTCAAGCGCATCCCTTTGTTTGGTTCCGCCGCCGCACTCGGCCACCATCTCGCTGAGCTTGTTCATCAGCAATTGTACTTCGGGAGAAAGCACTTCCCCGCGCATGGCGATGGCTACCCGGCGACGCTGCACCAGCACTTCTCTCAGCAAGGTGGCGGAACGCAGCGTGGCCGAAGCGGGATTGTTTAGTTCATGTGCCAGACCGGCGGAAAGCTTACCGAGCGCCAACATTTTTGCGGTTCGTTCTTCGATACGAGCCGACTCGCGCGTACGATCGGTCATTTCGCTGACAAGCCTTTGTGCCAGATTCGGGGCGCGGTACACCAGTTCACGCAGCTCCGTGGCCGGCATCACCGCGAGGCGTGTCCGCCCCACGGCAGTGCCGCGGCCGCCCACTACTTTCATGCGCGAGAACGGGAGCACACCTGTGGGCTGGCCTGCCGTGCGTACAAATACCGGCGCGTAAGGATCGTTGAGCCGCCGAATGTGAAACTCCCCCTCAAGCACAACCATGAAGTCCTTCGCTGGTGAACCTTCATGAATGATAATTTCGCCCGATTCGTAGCAGCGCACTTCGAGATGATCGGCAAGCCATTCCAGTGCGGCGCGATCATCATCGGCGAACAACGGAATCTTAAGGAGTTGTTCGGGGGTCAGGCGTGCGCAAGGTTCGGGTGACATTTCCAGAACTCCTTATCGGTTCGCCAGATACTGGTTGACGAAGTAAAGGACGATGGAACCTTCGCCAACGCTATTGGCAACGCGGCGTACCGCACCGTTACGCACATCGCCAACGGCGAAAACACCAGGCACGTTGGTCTCGAGCAACGCGGGATCGCGTTCAAGGGTCCAGCCAGGAGGACGCTTGCCGTCGCGCAGGAGATTGGCCCCCGTGAGGAGAAAGCCCTTGCCATCGCGGCAAAGCGTGCCTTCGAGCCAATCGGTGTGGGGTTCCGCACCGATGAAGATAAAGAGTGCACCTGCTTCACGTTGCTCGGTGGTTTTTGTGTCGTGGTGGTGGACGGTGATGCTCGAAAGACGATCTTCCCCGTGGACTTCGATGACTTCGGTATGGGGTTCCACCGTAATATTCGGCATCGTATGGATGCGCTCCACCAAATAGTGAGACATCGACCGGGAAAGCGATTCCGCGCGCACGAGCATGGTGACCGACCGCGCGTAACCGGAAAAATGCACCGCGGCCTGGCCCGCAGAATTTGCGCCGCCGACGATATATACGTCTTCCCCTTTGCACGACGTCGCTTCGGTGTTGGCCGCGCCGTAGTATACGCCGGCGCCGGTGAGCCGCTCCATCCCCGGGATGTCCAACCTTCGCCATTGCACGCCGGCAGCGATGACCACGCTGTGGCCTAGGAGCTCTTGGCCGGTCGAGAGCTTCACGAGGCGATACTCTCCTTCGACGGAGAGAGATTCGGCTTGAACGGGTGCGAGAACTTCGGTGCCAAAACGTTTGACCTGGGAAACACCACGGCGCGCGAGATCTGCACCGCTGAGGCCAGAAGGAAAGCCCAGATAGTTTTCAATTCGTGAGCTAAGACCCGCTTGACCACCGGCAGCTTCGCGCTCCACAAGAATGGTGCGAAGACCCTCGGTGCTGCAGTACAGCGCACACGCAAGACCTGCCGGGCCTGCGCCGATAATGATGACGTCGTAAAAGTCGCGACTTGGCGCAGTGGTAAGGCCGAGCTTGGCAGCAACCGCGGGCAACGCCGGCTTTTGTAAAACAGAGCCGTCTGGAAAAATCAGGACGGGGAGAGCGGTGGGACGATCGCCCACGGCCGCCTGGATGCGTGGATCGGAAGTTGAGCCCGGCTCGATCCAACGATAGGGGATCTGGCTCTTGGCAAGAAAATCTTTCAGTTCGTGGGTGCTCGGCGACCACCGCGTGCCAACGACATAGACGCCCTCAAAGGATTCGCGGCTGGTGGCGTTCCAATCATCGAGCAGGTCGGAGAGAACAGGATAGAGATTCTGCTCGGGTGGCTCCCACGGCTTCATGAGGTAGTGATTCAGCTTGACCTTGTTGATGGCATCGATGGCCGCGCTCGAGTCAGCGTAGGCGGTGAGCAATACGCGTCGCGCATCAGGCTGGAGCAGGAGAGCATTCATGAGGAACTCTGTACCGCTGACGTGTGGCATGCGCTGGTCAACCAGAAAGAGAGCGATGCGGTCGCCGCGGGCGGTGAGCTGCTGAACGAAGGTCATCGCCTTGTCTGGGGCATCCGCGGCAAGAATGCGATAGTCGCCGGAAAATCTGGATTTCAGGTCCCTTTCAACGGCCCGCAGTACAGCGGGGTCGTCATCCAGTGCAAGAATGTAAGGTTTTTTTACCATAGCGAAGAATTCCCGGGCACCGGCAGAGGCGCCTCGATCAAAGATGATTTTGTTTCGATGCCACGGCTGAGCGTTGCGGTACGCGCTGGCGAAAAAACTCCGGGGCAGCAGGAGGCCGCCCCGGAGAGAAAGCAGCAGAAGCTACCTAGTGGCTGCCCGTGGCTTTTTCGGCGCCGAGACCGGTGTTGGAGCGCACCAGCAGTTCGTTGAATTTGTGAGTGGAGGTAGGCTCGTTGGTAAGCAAGGTGCCCAGGATCGCGCCGAGGAAACCCAGCGGAATACTCAGGATGCCGGGATTTTCAAGCGGGAACCAAGCCTTTGCCTGAATGAGGTGGCGCGCACTGCCCGTGACGGTGGGCGGATCGACAGCCATTAAACTGGGACCGATGAGAATGAGTCCGATGGAAGCGATTAGCCCCACGGCAAGCCCTGCGACGGCGCCGGTCGTGTTAAAGCGTCGCCAGAAAATGGAGAGCACGATAACGGGTAGGTTGGCGGAAGCGGCCACGGCAAAGGCGAGAGCCACGAGGAAGGCCACGTTTGCCGTGGGCCCCAGCAGAATGGCGATGGTGATGGCAATCGCGCCGACCACAAACGCTGAAATACGCGCCACGCGCACTTCTTCTCCGGGTTTGCGCTCGGTTCCGCGGTGAATCACGTTGGTCCAGAAATCGTGGGCGAAGGAAGTGGAGGCGCTGATGGTTAGTCCCGCGACGACAGCGAGAATCGTGGCGAAGGCAATAGCGCAGATAAAGGCGAAGAAAATGTCACCCGCGAGAGCTTGTGCCAGTAGCGGGGCGCTCATGTTGGTGCCGCCATGCGAGCCGATGAAGTCGCGGCCCACGATGGTGGCGGCTCCGAAACCGAGGAAAGTGGTCATGATGTAGAAGGTGCCAATCAGAGCCATAGCCCAAACGACGCTGTGACGTGCGGTCTTGGCATCGGGCACCGTGTAGAACCGAACCAGGATGTGCGGTAGACCCGCCGTGCCAAAGATGAGGGCGAGACCGAGCGAGATCAATTCCAAGGGGCCGTAGGGCGGCTTGTAACGCAACCCGGGTTGCAAAAAGTCTTTCACTACCTCCTGGCCCTTGTCGTGATAGGTGACGTGGCCGATGGCACCGAAAAACTCGCCAAAGCTGAAGTGGAAGTGGGCCATAACCAGGGTGCTGAGGAGGAATGTACCGGCCATAAGGAGAATGGCCTTGATGATCTGGACCCAGGTAGTGGCAAGCATGCCGCCGAACACCACATAGACGATCATCAAGAGTCCGACGCCGATTACCGCCTGGTTGTAACCGATGCCCGAACCTTTCAGAAGCAGCGCGACGAGGGCACCGGCGCCAACCATCTGGGCGATCATGTAAAAGGTGCTTACGGTCAGCGTGCTGAGGGCAGCGAGGGCGCGCACCGGACGCGGTTTCAGGCGATAGGCCAGAACGTCGGCCATGGTGTACTTGCCCGCGTTTCGAAGCGGTTCCGCGATTACCAGGAGCACGGTGAGATAGGCGACAAGCCAGCCCACCGAAAACATGAAGCCGTCATACCCTTGGAAGGCGATGATGCCCGCGATTCCAAGGAACGAGGCAGCACTCATATAGTCCCCGGCAACGGCTACCCCATTTTGCCAACTTTTGATTTGGCGGCCGGCCGCGAAATAGGCGCTGGATCCCGACGAACGTTTGGAAGCCCAGTAGGTAATGCCCAGAGTTATGGCGATGAACACCAAGAACATTACAAGAGGAGCTGACATAGCTTATTTGTCTCCCTTCAAGAGTTCCGGTTTCAGAGCTTTCTCTATAATGTCCTTTGAAATGCGATCAAAATCGTCACCGGCCTTCACGTACAGCCCCGCAATGATCCAAGCCATAAAGAACTGCGAGAGGGCAAAAAGGTAGGCGAGATTCACGTTACCCCAGACCTTGATGGACATGAATTGCGGAGCGTAACCCACCAAAATTGGAAGCAAGAAATAATAAACGATGAAGAAAAGGAATGCAGGAATGATGAAGATCTTTTTCGTGGCCATGAGATCCCGGAATTCCTCACTTACCGCAACCCGGTCCCAAATGGACTGGCCGTTTTGGTCAGGCTTCGATGCATCTGGCATGGGTCCCCCTATTTGCAAAGTCGTGACTTGAATTGGTTCTGCTTAGTGGAGCGCTTGGAAATCGAACCGTGCGCATCCTACAACGAGAGGAGCGGCGTTGTATACAACCTCGACACAACCCGACACAACCCCGACGGGAGCCCAAGGAGGGTAAGTTCGAGAGGCGTTGGCTAGCTGGAGCGGGGCTGCGATGCGTCCTCTTCTAGGATTTCGGCGAGTGTGGCGACGAAAAGGTCCGCGTCGGTTTCGGAGAAGATAAGCGGAGGGCGTAATTTGATGACGTTGTGGTGCGGGCCATCCGTGCCGGCGAGAATGCCGCGGTCGCGGAGGCCATTGACGACGTACCAGGCCTGCTCAGGGGCGGGCTCACGCGTGGCGCGGTCGTTGACGAGATCAATACCCAGGAAAAGGCCGGCACCGCGGACTTCGCCGATGATCGCGTTGCTGGCTTGGAGAGCACGAAGCTGCGCCATCCAATGAGCGCCGACGTCACAGGCGTTCTGCTGAAGATTTTCGTTACGAAGGACATCGAGGACCGCCAAGCCGGCGGCGCAAGCGACGGGATTCCCGCCAAACGTGCTGAAGAATTCCATGCCGTTGTTAAAGGAAGCGGCGATTTCAGGAGTGGTGACCACGGCTGCGAGCGGGAAGGCATTGCCGATGGGCTTGCCGAGCACCACGATGTCGGGAACAACGCCTTGCGTTTCAAAACCCCACAAGTGCGTGCCAAGTCGGCCGAAACCCACTTGAACTTCGTCCGCGATGCAGACGCCGCCGGAAGTGCGGACGTGCTTGTACGCTTCGGCCAGATAAGTGGGCGGGAACACAATCTGGCCCGCAACGCTCGGTAACGTTTCGGCAATGTAGGCGGCCACCCCGCGACCTTTCCTTTTCAATTCTTCCAGAATCTCCGCGACGTAGCCGGCATACTTCCTGCCGAGTTCGGGTTCGCCCTGGCGATGCCGGCCGCGATAGTCATCGGGAATTGGCGCGACGTGCACCCAGGGCTTTTGGCCAGTGCCCCCCGGACCATTGAATTTGTACGGACTGATGTCGATCAAGGTCGAGGTATGGCCATGATAGGCATGCTCAAGAACGATGACGTCCTCGCGCTGAGTATGCGTGCGCGCGAGTCGAAGGGCGAGTTCGTTGGCTTCGCTGCCGGAATTGACGAAATAACAGACCTTCAGGGTAGAAGGAAGAAGCGCCGTGAGCCTTTGGGCATAGTGGAGAATGTTGTCGTGGAGGTAGCGCGTATTGGTGTTGAGAACGGCGAGTTGTTGCTGTACGGCGATGACCACCCGCGGGTGCGAGTGGCCGACCAAGGGAACGTTGTTGTAAACATCAAGATAAGCACGACCGGAGTCGTCGTAGAGATATTGGCGCCAGCCTCGGACAATCTTGAGCGGATGAGAGTAGGAAACGCTGAGATTCCCTCCGAGTAGATTTTTTCGAGTGCAAAGCGTTGCATCGAGGGAAAATCCGGGCCCGGGAAAGCAGTTTTCCGGTATGCCAAGGACGCCATTTGGATCGGGAGACAGGCTGGTGAAGGTGTTGCGCTGTGACGGAAAGGCGACGCCGGGAAAGTCGGTGGCCAGGTCCAAAGGATCGAGAATGAGCTGAAAGTGGAGGTGCGGGGTCCAGCCACCATTTTCATGAGCAGCGCCGACACGGGCAAAGGATTGTCCGCGGCCAATCGCATCACCGACGCGCAAGTGGGCGAGCGACTGGCGTGAAAGATGACCATAAAGGGAGAAGAATTCGAGGCCGTCGCCTGTCCGATGTTTCAAGATGACGACGGGCCCGTAATCAAGAGGAGCACGATTGTCGGCGAGGGCATAGAGGGTGCCTTCGAACGGGGCAGAAACGGAAGTTCCGGCATCAACGAAAAGATCGACGCCGAGATGAATGGTGCGGCGCTCATCGGTGGGGTTGGGGCCACCCGAAAAGAGGGGCGAACTGTAAACGGGGCGGGGTTCATTGTAGCGGCCAACAGCGATCCTAGCTTCGGCCCCTCGCCTGGCGGCTTGCAGGAGGGGAGTCAGGCGGGAATCGACGGCGTTGGCAGGATCGGCGCCAAGGAGAGGGCTCGCGACGCTGAGATCGAGTACCAGGCAGTTCCCTTCCCGAAGGTTGGCCGGAATGATCTGGGCGGCGGAATGGGAATTCTGGGCGAGCCAGTGGTGGATCCTTGTGGCCTGAGGAACTGCGGGGAGTCCGCAGGCGGCACGAAACGTGTAGTGAGCAAGACGTGGATGAATTTTGGCGAGGCGTTTGAGAGCCGCCCGCGCAGGAGTTTCACTGACCGTGACATACGCATCGTCAGGGACAAGGGACTGGCGATGGGCGGAGTTCGTGACGCTGACGGCAAGGCGTGCGCACAGCAAAGGATAAAAGGCAGCAATTTCACTGTCGTTCAGAGGAAAGGTTTCGTGGTAAGCCGCAAGGATGGCAGAAGCAGTGAGCAAGGGTTCCTTCTTGCCGAGGATGGCGTAAGCAGCCGCAACGGCAGGTTCCGCGACGGTGTAGGCCGTGTGCATGTCACCGAAATCGATGACGCTGAGAACGCGGCGAGGCAGGGGCCAAGGAGATGAAACGAGAACGTTGTGATCGTTCGCGTCGCCGTAAATCACACTACGACGGAGATGAGGAAATCGGGGAAGGGCCTCAGATTCGAAAAGATCCAGGAAATGCGCGACGAGAGCCCGACACTGCGGATCTTGTATCTCGCAAAGATACTCACGGGCCCAGAGAGAGCGCGAGAGATCCCATTTGAGTTCGCGATTTGTGGTGGGATGAGAGAAATCGAGCAGAGCCCGATCAATCTCCGCGAGGACATGGCCAAGAGAAGCGAGGAGTTCGGCTGAATGAGGGCGCGCTTCAGCAAGCGTTGCGCCCGGAAGAAAACGGAGAAGCCAAACGAGGCGATGGGTGCCATCTTCCACGTCAATCCGGGAGAAAAGTTTCCCCTCTCGCGTGGGGATGACACGAGGAAGAGCCAGATGAGGGGCCCGTTCGGCGAGATGGGTCAGTGCGCAGCACTGCATGTCCACAAAGGAGTCTTCGCGGGCGGGATGCATCGCCTTGAGGACGAACGCGCGCGAATCCTTCGTAAGGAGGTGAAAATTGTCGTCATACTCGCCCGGGAGAGAACGCGCTGAGGTTTCCAGGCCGTAGAGAGCGCGGGCCACGCGAGAAGCACGGATCGGAGCCAGTGGGGGAGCAACGCGGGCTTCAGGCATCATGCCGGAAATTGTAATGGCGGGGCGAGCGGTAGAGCAAATACGGCAGAGCAAGACCTAGGATCATGCTGAGGCAGTGAAAGTGAGGAAACCAGCAGGGATGGGGTTCGAGGGCCGAAGGATCTGAACCCGGAAAGCGCAAGAATGAATTCCGCAGGTCGCGCATGGGCCCGTGGCGGGGGAGGAAAATAAAGTCGAAAGGCCAAAGCCATAAAAGAGTCGAGATCTCGGGAGCTACACAGGAAGAAAATGAAATGATAGTATGCGGCGACGCGCAGATCTTCGACGCCCACGAAGATTGGTGAACCAATCCGATGCAGGTCAGCTAGCAAGACGGACAGCAAAACGCGAGGCGAGGCAATCATGAAAATAAGGTTTACGATCTTAGGGGCAGGAGCCCTGTTGCTTTTGGCAGGTTGTGGGAAATCAGGAAATAACGCGAACCAGACCGCCACCGACACGCCGAGCGGAATTGCTGCCGGACAGAACCAGACTCCGGCACCGGTACAAATTCCGTCACAACAACAGGCGGATGCGGCCAATCCGGCTAACGCACCGGCGCCACCCCCGGAACCACCCCAACCTTTTGAGATCGCGGCAGGAACGTCGTTGCCGGTCATCCTTACAAGCCAGCTCGATTCGCGCGTAGACAAGGTGGGCGGGGAGTTTCAGGCGAGCCTCGCGGCACCGATCACAGTGAACGGGGAGGAGGCCATCCCCAAGGGCGCGACCTTGAGAGGCTCGATCGTCGACGCAAAAAAGCAGGGTGCGATTAAGGGTGAAGCCAACCTGGCTGTAAGACTTCAGAGCATCACGGTACGCGGGAAGGATTACCCCATTTCGACCAGTACCTATGCGGCGACATCAAAAGGTAAAGGGAAAAGAAGCGCGATACTCACGGGCGGAGGTGTGGCCGCTGGAGCGCTGATTGGCGGACTTGCCGGCGGAGGGAAAGGCGCAGCGATCGGAGCAGGAGTCGGAGGCGCTGGAGGGCTGGCCGCATCCGCAGGGACGGGTGGACAAAACGTGGTGTTCCCGGCTGAATCGAAAATCACCTTCAAGCTGAGCAAGGCAATCACCGTCGACCGATAGGTAGAGAAAGAATGGGAACAGAGGCCTCTCGCGCGGGAGAAAGGCGGGAGGCCTACTCTTTTCTCCTGCCGACGGGAAGAAAAGACACGAAAAAGACGATTCCGCACCCTTCCTACCCCATTCGAAATGAAGGATTCTCCTCTATTGGACCGATGTTAGCGAGAGACGGCTTCCGCAGTGGGACGAGCGCGCAGAACGAGGAAAATCATGATGAAGCTGACAGTAAGAGGGAGGAACAACCCTGCGCGAAGGGAGTGCGTGGTGGCGGAGACGATGCCGACAAGCCACGGAAGCGCACCACCGCCAATTCCGGCGGCACCGAAGAAGAGAGCCCCGATCCAGTTGGAGTCGTTCTTGAAGATCGCGGCGAGCCAGGTGACGAAGATGGGATATTGCGGCGCGAGACCGAAGCCGGCGATGGCTGCGCCGACGTACAAGGTGTGGGGAGAATTTGACAGGGCAATGATCGTGGCGCCGACGGTGGCGAGGCAAAGTCCGCCGCCTGAAATTAAGACCTGAGAAGCGTGGCGAAATGCAAACGGAGCAACGCCTCGGCCAAGTAGCAGTGCGCCGTAATAGACCGAAGGGGCGATGATGAAAGTCAGGGTAATCCCGAAGGAGTCAAAAAATTCGCGCTCTAGCCAGTTTGTGCCAATGACACCCGGCAAGCGCTTCTCATAGCTGGCAACCCAGCCACCAAGTGCCACCTCAACCCCGACATAGAGGAAGAAGAGCAGGAGCAGAGGGAAGGCTTGCGGAAGGCGAAGATGCGCAAGCCAATCGGCGAGGGGATGAAAGGCACGAGCGGGATGGGCCACGCGGGGCGCAGCACGCAGGGAGAGGTGCAGGCCGATAAGGATAACCGAACCTGTCGCCAACAATAAGCAAAAACCACGTAATTGGATGGTAGGAATCAGCGCACCCACGAGAAAGGGACAAAGTACGGCGCCGATTGTCCACGAAAAATTTAGAAATGTGACGGCTGCGGCGGTGTTTTTGGATGGCAATTGTGTCGCTCGAAGGTTGATGGCGGGATTGGCCAGGCCATAGCCGAAGCCGTTGATGCCCACCAGGAAGGCAGAGATCATCCACGGTCCGAGGCCCAGAAACGCGAAGCAAATAGAGAAGGCCACAAAACCTGCGGCAGAAACCTTGGAAAATCCAAAACGAGGAAGAAATACACTGGTGAAGAGTACGCCAAGGGTACTCGTAAAGTACTGCGAGGTAAAGAAAAAGCCCGCCTGCGCATCGGTCAGCGACCAACGATGAGAAAAGAAGGGCAGAACAGGACCGAGGAAAGTCGTGGTCACACCGATCAGGATGAAGCTCAGGTGCAGGAGAAGCCATTCGTTGCGCGCACTGGTCGGAGAAGAAGCGGTGGGGGACGAAACCATTGAAAAAGAAGTGTGTCACAAGATGAATGGAGGGACAAGCGCGCGAAACCAAGGAAGGAGAGCGAAATTTTGGCAGGGGCAGTTCCTGGTGGCGGGTGCGGCACTTATGGTTCCTTAATGTGGGACTCACCCTTTCCTTAGGATCGGTGATTATGCTCTAAGATGGTCCAGGGAGTTCCCGATGATGGATGCGATTTATGTGTTGTGCACGGTTGTGTTTTTTGGGCTTGGCATTCTGTATCTGAAGGGCTGCGAACGTCTGAAGTAAAGGTTGCCACCATGCTGGGAAATATCCTCCTCATTGTCATTTCGCTCTTATTGTGCGGTTATCTTTTCTACGCGTTGTTGAAACCGGAGAAATTCTAATCATGACCGGAAATGGTTGGTTTCAGATCTTTCTGTATTTCGTTGCCGTGTTGTTGGTGACGAAACCCATGGGGGTGTTTCTCTACCGTGTTTTCGAACGCAAGCGGACCTTTCTGGATTTCGTGCTCCGGCCGATCGAAAAGCTGATTTATCGCCTGGTGGGAGTCGACGAAGAGAAGGAGATGGGCTGGAAGGAGTACGGCGTAGTGATGTTACTGTTCAGCGGCGTGTCGCTCGTGCTGCTGTACGCCTTGGAGCGGCTGCAGCAGTGGTTGCCGTGGAATCCGCAGAAGTTCGCAAATATTGCCCCGGACCTGGCGTGGAATACTGCCGTGTCGTTCACAACGAACACGAATTGGCAGTCGTATTCCGGCGAATCGACAATGAGCTACCTGACGCAAATGGCGGGGTTGGCGTATCACAACTTTGCGTCGGCGGCGGTGGGGATCGCGCTGGCAGTCGCACTGATCCGCGGAGTAGCTCGGCGGGAATCAAAGACCATCGGAAATTTCTGGGTAGACACGACGCGGGCATTTTTGTGGGTCCTGTTGCCGATGAGCCTGCTCGCAGCGCTTTTCTTTGTTTCTCAGGGAATGATCCAGAACCTGCGTCCCTACACCACGGCGAATGTGGTGGAGCCGCAAGTGCTGGAGACAAAGAATACCGACGGCACTCTGAAGCGGGAACCCGTGACGACCCAGGTGATTGCACAGGGGCCGGTGGCCTCGCAAGAAGCCATCAAGATGTACGGAACGAATGGCGGAGGCTTTTTCGGAGCGAACAGTGCGCATCCGTTTGAAAATCCGACTCCGTTGACAAATTTTGCACAGATGTTGCTGATCTTCGCGATTCCCTCGGGCTTGACGTACACGCTGGGGCAGATGACAGGGTCACGTCGGCATGGCTGGGCGGTGTGGAGCGCGATGGCGGCTTTATTTTTGGCGGGAGTCGTCGTGGTGTACGCCGCAGAGTCGCGTGGAAACCCACTTCTGGCCGGCGTGGACACAAAAACAAGTGAGATGCAGCCTGGCGGGAACATGGAAGGAAAAGAGGTGCGCTTCGGGATTGCGAATTCGGCTCTGTTTACAACGGTGACGACGGACGCGAGCTGTGGAGCCGTGAACAATCAGCACGATTCTCTGACGCCGCTGGGCGGCATGGTGCCGCTGATCAACATCATGTTGGGAGAAGTGGTGTTTGGCGGAGTGGGTGCGGGACTGTATGGAATGCTGGTATTCGTGGTTCTGGCTGTCTTCATTGCGGGATTAATGGTAGGCCGGACACCGGAATATCTCGGGAAAAAGATTGAATCGTTTGACGTGAAGATGGCCGTGCTCGCCATTTTGATTACTTCGTTGACGATACTGATTTTCTCGGCCATTGCCGTGGTGGGAAACTTCGGCACCTCGAGTATTACCAATCCAGGACCGCACGGGCTGTCGCAAATTTTATATGCGTACACCTCGTCTGTGGGTAACAACGGCTCGGCGTTTGGCGGCCTGAGCGCAAATACGCTCTGGTACAACTCCAGCCTGGGCGTGGCCATGCTGCTGGGGCGGTTTTTCATGATTATTCCGATTCTGGCGATCGCGGGAAATCTTGCGGCGAAGAAGCATGTACCGGAATCACTGGGGACATTTCCCGTGACCGGCCCACTCTTCACCGCATTGTTGATCTCCGTGATTTTGATTGTTGGTGCACTGACTTTCTTCCCTGCATTGAGCCTGGGGCCGATTCTGGAACACCTGCTCATGAACGCAGGAAAGGCGTTTTGAGGACGAGATGACGACCGCACAAGCAAAAAGCGCTGCCATGACCGACCGAAAGATCTTGAAGACGGCCATTGTAGATTCTTTCTGGAAACTAGATCCGCGACTGATGTGGAAGAACCCGGTCATGTTTGTCGTGGAAGTAGGCGCAGTGATCACGCTGGTGGTCCTAGGGGCGAACCTGATCAGGCAGACCGGCGGATACTGGTTTGGTTTGCAGATTACTCTGTGGCTGTGGTTCACCGTGCTGTTTGCGAACTTTGCGGAGGCTATGGCGGAAGGTCGCGGAAAGGCGCAGGCCGATACGCTACGTAAAGCTCGAGCGGAAACGGATGCACACAAGTTGCGGGAAGACGGAAAGATCGAGATCGTGGCGAGCTCGAAACTGCGAGCGGGAGATGTGGTGGTCGTCACGGCGGGAGACTTCATTCCCGGCGACGGCGAAGTCATTGAAGGTGTGGCATCGGTGGACGAATCGGCGATTACCGGAGAATCAGCACCGGTGATTCGAGAGTCCGGAGGGGACCGCTCCGCGGTGACCGGCGGGACACGCGTGCTCTCCGATGAGATTAAAGTGAAGATCACCTCGAACCCCGGGGAAACGTTCCTGGACCGAATGATTTCACTGGTCGAAGGAGCATCGCGTCAGAAGACCCCGAACGAAATCGCGCTGAACATCCTGCTTGCCGGTTTGACGATCATTTTTCTCTTGGCGGTAGTGACACTGCAGCCGTTTGCGATTTATTCCGGAGCGCCTCAGAGCATATTTGCGCTGGTATCGCTGTTGGTGTGCCTGATACCGACAACAATCGGTGGATTGCTTTCCGCGATCGGCATTGCCGGCATGGATCGGTTGATCCAACGAAACGTGATCGCCATGTCTGGGCGCGCGGTAGAAGCAGCGGGCGATGTGGATGTGCTGCTGCTGGACAAGACAGGAACGATCACTTTGGGGAACCGGGAGGCCACCGCGTTTCACCCGGCGCCGAGCGTGACCGAAAGCGAGCTGGCGAGCGCGGCACAGTTGGCCTCCTTTGCCGACGAGACACCCGAAGGACGTTCGATCGTGGTGCTGGCAAAGGAGAAATACGGTTTGCGCGGACGTGAACTGGCGCCGCACAATCCGATCTTTATTCCCTTCACCGCGCAGACGCGAATGTCTGGTGTGAATATGGACAGCACGGAAATTCGCAAGGGTGCCCCGGAAGCGATCTCTCGCTATGTCAGCGAGAAAGGACAAACGGTTCCGAAGGAAATCCAAGAATGCGTGGAGCGAGTCGCGAAATCGGGCGGAACCCCGCTACTGGTCGCGCTGAATCACCGGGTCTACGGAACGATTGAGCTGACCGACATCGTCAAGGGTGGAATCCGGGAGCGCTTCGACCACCTTCGCGCCATGGGCATTCGCACCATGATGATCACCGGGGACAATCCGCTGACCGCGGCGGCAATCGCTCGGCAGGCAGGAGTGGACGATTTCCTGGCGGAAGCCAAACCGGAAGACAAAATGGCGTTGATCCGCAGTGAACAGGCCAAGGGGAAACTGGTAGCGATGACGGGTGATGGTACCAATGACGCCCCGGCCCTGGCCCAAGCGGACGTTGGCGTGGCCATGAACACAGGCACGCAAGCCGCCAAGGAAGCGGGCAATATGGTGGACCTGGACTCCAACCCCACAAAACTGATTGAGATCGTGGAAATCGGAAAGCAGTTGCTGATTACGCGAGGCTCATTGACCACCTTTTCCGTGGCGAACGATGTGGCGAAATACTTTGCGATTATTCCGGCTATGTTTGCGGGCACGTTTCCGCTGCTGGGCGTATTGAACGTGATGAAATTGCGGACGCCGGAATCTGCGATTTTGTCCGCGGTGATCTTCAATGCGCTGATTATCATTGCGTTGATTCCCTTAGCCCTTCGCGGCGTGAAGTATCGTCCGCTTGGCGCGGCAGCGCTACTGAGAAGGAACATGTTCATCTACGGGCTGGGCGGCGTGATTGCCCCATTTTTGGGTATTAAGGTTATTGATGTGTTGGTTTCGTGGATGCATTTGGCCTAGAGGAAGAGATGAAGAAAAATCTGATGGTGGCGGTCCGCTTTACAGTCGTTACAACGATTCTTTTTGGGCTAGGTTATCCCTTACTGGTAACCGGGCTCAGCCAATGGATGTTTCCGAAGCAAGCGAATGGCAGCTTGATTGAGAAGAATGGCCAGGTAGTGGGGTCGCGGCTTCTCGGGCAAGGATTTTCGGGAGACAAGTATTTTCATCCGCGTCCCTCGAATGCTGGAAATGGATACGATCCCACGGCGTCGGGAGGGTCCAACCTGGGGCCGACAAATCAGGCCTTGGTGACACGCGTTCAGCAGGAGGTGGCGAAATTGCAGCAGGAAAATCCAGGAGTGGCCATCCCGGCAGACCTGGTAACGTCATCTGGATCGGGGCTTGACCCGGAAATTTCGCCGGCCGCCGCGGATTTTCAGATGCCGCGAGTGGCCAAGGCGCGGGGCATGACCGTAGGTGAGTTGCGGCGAGTGGTGGGGAAACACACCCAGGCGAGGCAATTGGGCATCTTCGGCGAAGCGAGAGTGAATGTGCTCGAACTGAATTTGGATTTGGATGAGAACGCCCCGGTAAAGCAATAAAATTCACATTTTGGTGAGGCCTGCTGCGCTTAAGACTGGTCACACCATTTCCCGAATGGTCATCGGGAAGCACGCGCTGGTGGTTTCAGAGCAGTCGCCTTGGGGGGTTCAAAGCGATAGCCGACCCAGGGCTCAGTCAGAATGAATTTGGGTTGGGATGGATCCTTTTCGATTTTTTTGCGGAGTTGATTGATCACCACGCGGAGATTTTCGGTTTCCTCGCCATATTCGGGGCCCCACACAGTCTGAAGCAGGCGGCGATGCGTGACCGGCTTGCCCAGATTGGCGATCAGGTGGCGCAGGACTTCGAATTCTTTCGGTGCCAGATGGACTTCTTCCCCCCCGGCGGTGACGCGACGCTGCTCGAAATCCACTGACAGTTCCTTCGAAACGAACGGTGCGAGAGCATCGGCGGAGGGATGCCGGCGGAGCGAGGCACGAATGCGGGCGAGAAGTTCCTCGATCCCGAACGGTTTGGTGACATAGTCGTCCGCCCCAGCGTCAAGGGCGATGACCTTGTCCCGTTCCGCACTTCGAACGGTGAGCATGATGATAGGCGCGTCGGTCGAACGCCGGATCTCACGGCAGGTTTCGATGCCGCTCATGCCCGGGAGATTGACATCAAGAAGGATCAGGTCGGGCTTGAGCTTGCTGGCCAGTTCAACGGCTTCTTCGCCAGTGGACACTTCGCTGATGGTGTAGCCACGGAAGGAAAGGGTGGTGCGGAGAACGCGGCGAATCTGAGGCTCGTCGTCGACGACCAGAATATTGGCCGAATTCATCGAGTTTCGCTCCCAACCTGTGCCACGGGAAGAGTAAATGAGAAAACTGAACCGCTGCCCAATTGACTGGTGACAGCGATAGTGCCGCCATGGGCAGTGACGATGGCCTTGGCGATGGGCAAACCCATGCCGGTGCCGCGAACCTGATAGCGCTGATCCCTGCCCCGATAAAATTTGTCAAAAACGAGGCCCTGCTCGAAAGAATCGATACCCGGACCATGATCCGCAACGCTGAAAGTGACGGTGTCGCCGGTAAGTTCGGCAGAAATGGTGATGGATTGCTCCCGGGGAGAGTAGAGATGAGCGTTATCGATAAGCTGGACGAGTATGTCCTTGGTGCGCTGCAAATCAGCGCGGACGAGAGGAAGTTTTTCGCTGATGTTCAGAACGATTGAGCGATCCCCTAGAGATTTTTTCAAGTGCTGAAGAGCCTCGTCGATGAGGGTCGAGACCGCGACGGGTCCGAGGTGAAGCTGAATTTCTCCGGCTTCGAGCTTGGCCATTTCAGCAGCTTCTTCGACGAGATGATTCAGGCGGTCACATTCTTCGTTGATGATGGTGAGAAGTTCGTGCTGCTGCGAAGACTCCGGTGAGGTGGCACTGAGAAGATCCGTGGCCGCCGCCTTGATTGCGGTGAGGGGAGTGCGAAAATCGTGGGCGATGGAATCAAGCAGGGCGGACTTGAGTCGCTCACCCTGCCGCTCCGCTTCGGTTTCGCCGATCTGTTCAATCGCGCGTGCACGCTCAATCGCAATGGCTACGAGAGAGCTGATGGCTTCCAGGGTTTGGCGGGAGAGGCGGGCGCCGGAAATACCAAGGCTGCCGATGGGCTTCACACCGAGGCGAACAGGAAGGAAGTACAAGGCCTGAACATTGTCCGTGATGGTTTCGTCGCGGAGGAAGGCGGTCTTCATCAGCTCTTCGTCGACCTGGGCCGCACCGTAGCCCGAACGATAATATTTTTCTTTCTGCGGGAGAAAAAGCTCGGCAGCGCCGGCTTCAAAGCAATCGACAAGGAAGTTGGGAATGGCGTTCATCAACTGAATGACATTCCCCTCCCCGAGAAGTTTCTGACTGAACGCGTAGAGACGTTCGACTTCTCGGCTGCGGCCGTGAGCGGCATCGGCTTCCTTCCGGATGCGGGCCGAGAGCTGACTCCCCATGATGGAAGTAAAGAGAAAAGCAAAAAGAGCGACCCAGTTTTGGGGATCGGCAATCGTAAAGGTGCCAATGGGAGGAAGGAAATAATAGTTGAACAGGAGCATGGCTGAGACAGACATGAAGATGGAGACAACCATGCCCCAGACCGCGGAAACTGCTAAAATCGCGAGGAGAAACGACAGCGCGACGGTGGTCTGGTTGACGTGAAGCAGCTTACTGTAGCCGAATGTGATAGAGGCAAGCAGGATGGCGGCAACAAACAAACCAATCCCGCGCCCGGCGACCATGCGGGTCATAGAAGTATTGTAACTCAGCGCGAATTCCGACTGGGGAGAGAAAGAGCACTTGCCAAAGAAGCCTGAAGAGTGGCTGGAAGCAATATCACCCACGCCGAAGTCGCGGGGAATCTTTAAACTATTTCTGGGATATGCCCCCGGCGTAGGGAAAACGTTCAGCATGCTGAGCGAGGCCATTCGTCGGAAAAGCCGCGGCGAAGATGTCGTCATCGGGATTGTGGAAACCCACGGGCGCAAGGGGGTCCAGGAGCTGGCCAGCCAACTGGAAGCCGTCAAACGGAAACAACTGGACTATAAGGGGACGCTCTTCGAGGAGATGGATGTCGATGCGATTCTCGAACGCAAACCGGAAGTCGTGCTGGTAGACGAGCTGGCGCACACAAACATCCCCGGGAGTAAGCATCGGAAGCGCTATGAAGATGTGCAAGAGCTCCTGGCAGCAAAGATTGACGTTATCTCTACGTTGAATATTCAACACATCGAGAGCTTGGCTCCCACGGTGCGAGCAATTACGGGGATTACCGTGCGGGAGACCGTGCCCGACTGGGTGCCACTGTCTGCCTCCGAAACCCTGATGGTCGATCTGACGCCGGAAGCGCTGCAAAACCGGATGAAGCGTGGCGATGTGTACAGCCAGGAAAAGGTGGAGCAATCGCTGAAGAATTTCTTTCGACGCGGAAACCTAATTGCGCTGCGCGAATTGGCTTTGCGGCAGGTGGCAGAGCAGGTGGATCGCAGCCTGGAATCGTACATGGATGCCAAGGACATCCGGCAGAACTGGGGAGTGCGGGAGCGGATCGCGGTGTGCATTTCTGGAAGCCCGGCGGGCCAATATCTGATTGCACGGGCGGCGCGCATGGCCAGACGGATGGACGCGGAACTATACGTGTTGCACGTCCAGCGCGAATTCGCCCCAAGAGAGGAAAATCCGAAGATCCTGGAGGCCAACCTGCGCTTTGCCGAGAATTTGGGCGCACAAGTTGTGAAGCTGAAGGGGCAAAGCGTGGCGGACACGATCGCGGAGTTCGTTCGCAGCAAGCATGTCACGCAGGTGATCTTCGGGCGAGCACCAATCCGCGACTGGCGCAAATACTTGTATTTGTCGGCGGTGCACCGATTTCTGAGGGACTCGCCGCCAGTGGACGTACACATCGTTACCCAAGAATCGGAAGAAGCCTAGCTCGGGGCGCAGAGTTGGACTCTCACTGAGCCTGGCGGTGGAAGTCCGGAGAGCTTTGCGGCGCCGGCGGCTGTGTGTTGGTTCTGTTCAAGCCGAGCGGGAGATTCGTCACGGCAAACCGCGCAAAACAATGCCCACTGTCGAGCAATCCTGCGTAGTCTGGGATATCTCCGCCCAAGAGATCCCAAAAACTTTGCTTTCGGCTGAAGAACGAAATCGTTTAGTCAACAGAAGAGCAAAGCTTTCTACACAGGATTGCGCGAAAGTGGGCCGACTGCAGTGGCTTATTTCGAGGATCCCGATCGAGGCGTTGCATGAGAGACAACTGATTTGCCGCGACATGAGGGAGTATACGAAGGAAAGACCCATTTAGGAACTGTCAATAGTTACAGTTGAAGCCGCGGGCGAGAAACGTTGAAAAAACTTACAATTTGGTGACAACTTGCTCGCGCTTTTGAGTCATGGCGGAACGGAAGGATATGGCACTCCCCGGTTGCCCTGGCTTCCGATAGCTTCCGTGGACCGCCGAATCGCGGCTTATCCAAGGTTCGCGGTCTGCCGAGCTAGGGGAACAAGGGCGGAACGGATAGAGTCTTCGTTGGTGATGCGCGGAATGCCATCGAACAGCCACCAGTGTTCGGTGTGATGCGCGAGTTCACCGGGTTCGAGGGTAACCACCGGGCCGAGTGTTTCGAGCTCCAGGAATTCTGGGTTTGTGAACAGTTCGAAATTGCAGCCGAAATCGGGGTATTGCGCTTGAGCAACGCTGCTTGCGCGCTTCAGGAACGCACTGCCGGAATGGACATAGATTCCCCATCCTGCGGCATTGAACAGGCCGCTCATCTGCTCCGGGAAACGCCCAGACGGATTTTCTTGTTGAATCAATTGCAAGAAATCCCGACCCAGCACCCATCGATTGTCGGTGAAATCCGTGAAGGACCAGAGTGTGAGAGGCGAGACTGACTGAAAATGGTCTTTGTCCATTGCAGCGCGGGGCGGAAGGGGAACGATGGCGCGGCCTCCCGGACGCAGAACGGTGGGAGTCCAGGGTGCTAGCTGCGTAGAAGTCGGAGCAAGATTGGCGATGGAGTGGACAAGTTTGACGTGGGTTCCGGCCTCGCTGAGTTCGATCGAAATTCTCTTCTGCAGAGCCGTGCCAGGGGGGGTGCGTTCGACCGCAGCCGTGAAAATGGCCCCCGTCGAAGTCGAAACGACCTCGACAGGTTGGTTGTCCGGGAAATAGGTACGCGCAACCTCCGGCCAGGCCCAAAGACGGTGCCCCCCATAGAGGCAAAACTCGGTTCCACCGGAGTGACCGGCCTGTTTGTCGAATTCGTGAAACTGGTTTTCCCCACCCCGGAAAGCATAGCGAACAACGCGCGGCCCGACATCCGCTAAAACGACCAGCTCAATCGCGTCGTTGAACAGGGAGTAGGCATTCCGCCAGCCCCGATATTCTTTTTTTTCGACGTGAATCACACCAAGTCTTTCGCGAATTTCTGGATTTTGCGCCAGGCGCCCGCGATCTCGTGCATGTCTTCTTCGTCGCCGAGAAGTACCGGCTGCGGAAACCAGATCGTTTCGAAAGCAGCGCGGTGCGTATTGGGATAGCTGGCCTTGAGGAACGCGTGGGGTTCGCTCGCCTGGGAGCCACACAAGCGCTTGCGATATTCGCCGTTCTGGAAAACGTCGAGTGCATGTATCGGTGGATAACTAGCCTGATTGGGAATGCCCTCGGCATTGATGGCTTGAATCAATTGTTCCGTGCTGGCCCCGGCGAAATGCTTTGCGTCCACGTGGAAAATATAGGCGTAGTGCCCGTTACGAGTGCAGCGAGAATCGAGCTTTTGTGGAGTGATCCCCGGGATTTGGGAGAGAAGTTTGTCCAGGCGACGGGCGTTCTGGTCACGGAGCTGCGTTTGCGCATCCAGGCGCGTGAGTTGGACGCTAAGCACGGCGCCCTGCCATTCGCTCAAGCGATAGTTCGAGCCGTTGATGTAATGACTATAGAACCACTCGCCGGGCATGCGGCCGCAGTCATGCACGCTGCGGGCCTGTTTTTCGAAAGCATCGTCGTTAGAGACAATCATGCCGCCCTCTCCGGCGGTCATTAGTTTGCTGGCTTGAAAACTGAAAGTGCCGGCTGTCCCGTGAGAACCTATGCGTTTGCCCTTCCACTCGGTAGCGTGCGCGTGAGAACTGTCTTCCACAAGGGCGATTCCCTTTCTTTTCGCAAGATCGCCGAGCGCGTCCAGATCCGCGGGATGGCCGCCCATGTGAACGGCGATGATCGCCTTGGTGCGCGGGGTGATGGCCGCTTCGGCAAGCTTGGGATCCAGGCAATATGTTTCCGGAGAAACATCAACGGTGACCGGGAGTGCACCGGCGTAAAGGACGGCGCTGGCGGTAGCCACGAATGTGAAATCGGGGAGGATCACTTCGTCCCCAGGGCCAATGCCGATGGCGGACATGGTGACCTCGAGGGCGGCAGTGCCGTTGGTTACAGCGAGGCCGTATTTTGCGCCGTGAAATTTGGCGAATTCTTTTTCGAAAGTGAGTGTTCGCGTCCCGGGAGTCCTCCACCAGATGCGGCTATCGAGCACATCCTGCAGGGCGCTCCGCTCGGCGTGGTCATATTGGGGCCAAACGGGAAATGGTTTTTGCTTGGATTTCTTACCGCCATGGAGTGCGAGTTCCGCCATAGGAACCTCCTGACCCGCTATGTATTAGGAGCGATTAATACTGGTTAAAGCCCGTTGCGTAACGAAAAGCTTCCACGAAATGACCGTCCTTGCGGGGTTGTTCGCCGCGTAGTTCTTCCTTGGCTTTGGCAAGATCTTTGGGGTCCCAATCCGCACGGTATTTGGTTACAGCCGGTTCAAACTGGCTGACCTGTTTCATGGCCGCGTCAACTTTCAGGTCCATGACACTGTCAATCTTCACGAAATAGTTGGCCTCCTGCGGGGAGGGATAGAAAAAATACATTTCGGGAACTTTGTAGGGTTCGAGGCCTTCCTGAAGCTTCTGATTGGGAAAATACAACCAGAATTCTGCGGCACGTACCGCATCGATCGTATTAAAGGCGGCCATGCGGTGGTCGCTCTTGTGCCAGCGTTCGAACCACTCGCCGGGATCTACGCTCAGGAGAACGTCGGGACGAATGCGCCGAATGATGGCAGTTGCCTCTTCGGTGAGTTTGGGCTGGGCAGCGTATTCCAACATGCCGTCGTCGTAGCCCATCCACAGGATGTTTTCCTTAGGAGTTCCGAGCATGCCCTCGGAAACTTCCTGTTCGGAGCGGCGAATTTGTGCCAAGCGCTGGGAGTTCATGTCCGGATCGTAGGAGCCCTTATCGTCGTTGGTGTAGACGACGATGTAAACCTTATTGTGATTGCGATTGAGGAGAGCGATGGTACCGCCGGCCCCGAAAACGTCGTCGTCCGGATGCGGAGTGAAGACCAGAATGGTCTTGCCCTGAAGTTCTTCTAAGCGCTTCGTTGGCTGCGTGACGGAATTTTGGGGAGGAATGGCAAGGGCAAAAGGCAAAGTGAGAAATAGTCCCAATGCGAACTTCATCGGAAGACGCTCCTCTGGACAGACAATTCCCATCCCTTGTAAAGATTTTCCTGTGTAGCGAAAAAATGCTGCACCTGGTTAGACAAATCTTACTTGACAGACGCTAGCCACTGCAATATTAATTCGATTCAACAAATGTTTCTGTTGGCCAGGGGGAATCATGCTCATCCAGGTCCGCAAGATCTGTGCGCCTGCCTTTCTCGGACTCTGCTCAATTCTCGTGCTATCCGTAAACGCCTCCGCGCAAGTGGATCGCGGTGCAATCGTAGGAACGGTGAGCGATGCAACCGGAGCGCGGGTGGCCGACGCCAATGTGACCGTGACGAACCTGGCGGCCAATCAGACCTTTCAATACAAAACTGACAGCGAGGGCAACTACTCCGCCCCACTCTTGAAGATCGGACGATATTCCGTGCGTGTGGAGAAGTCGGGATTCAGTGCGTCTCTGGAATCAAACGTGGACGTGGGAGTGAACCAGGTGGTACGCGTGGACTGCGCGCTGAAAGTGGGCTCACAGACAGAGACGGTAGAGGTGACCACGGCGCCGCCGCTGCTGCAAACGGAAACATCTTCGCTTGGGACAATTGAGACCACGCAACGAATTACGGACCTGCCTTTGAATGGCCGGGACTTTATCCAATTGGCCTACTTGGGCCCCGGGGCCAACGCGGGACAAACGGGATCCAACGTCAGCGGTGGCGTGTTTGAAAACGAGCGAGCGAATGAAGCGATTTCCGTGAACGGATTGCGGGTGACGAACAACAACTTCCTGCTCAATGGAGTGGACAACAACGAATTTGGACTTGGCGGAACCATCGTACTGCCGGCTCCGGATGCAATTCAGGAATTTCGGACGGAAGAGAATTCGATGAGTGCGGAATTCGGGCGGGGCGGAGCAGCCATCAATGTGGTCATCAAGTCCGGAACCAATCAGTTCCACGGGGGAATTTACGAATTCATTCGGAACGACAAGTTGGATGCGTTGAACTACTTCAGCCCGGGACAGGAACCGTTCCAGAGAAACCAGTTTGGCGCGTTGTTGGGCGGGCCGATCCGAAAAGATAAAACGTTCATTTTCGGCGACTACCAGGGATATCGCTTGCGGGAGACCGACCCGTTCATTTCCAGTGTGCCAACAGAAGCAGAAAGAACTGGAGATTTCAGCGAGCTTTTGCAGGCCCAGGGAATTCAACTGGTAAACCCCTACACGGGGCTGGCCATCCCCGGCAATCGACTGGATCTGGCCAGCAAACCGGATGGTTCGCCACTGATCGACCCGGTGGGATCCAATGTCCTCAATGCCTACCCGCTCCCCTTTCCCTCTCCGATTACCTCTCCCGATCATTTCACCCAGAATTATATTGCCGACCAAAAACAGATGAACGATCAAGACGCGTTCGATATCCGCGTGGACAACCGATTCGACGAACAAAATCAGATTTTCGCTTCCTATAGCTTTAGTGACGTTCGAAGCGATCAGCCAGGTCCATTAGGAGATCTTGGAGGTTCAGACTGCTGCCCGGGCATCAGCAAATCGCGCGGCCAGCATCTGGGAATCGGCTACACGCATACTTTTTCTCCCACGCTGCTCAACGATTTTCACGGCGGATATTTCCGTTATTCGGTCAATGCCCTGCCTACCAATTACGGCAAGGATCTGGGCAACGCGCTCGGCATACCCAACGCCAACCGCGGTGATCTCAATTCCTCGGGTCTGACCAACATCGACGCTGCCGGTTATACCTCGCTCGGTGATTCGGAATGGCTGCCGGAGCATGTGCACGAAAATATATTTCAAATTGCGGACACCTTGACGTGGATCCATGGCCGCCATTCGATGAAGTTTGGCGTGGATTTTCGCCGGCAAACGCGCAACTTCTATCAAGTGATGGCCCCACGCGGTCTCTTCCAGTTCAGTGGACTGTACTCCGGCGACGCTTTCGCCGACCTGATGATGGGAATCGCCACCTACACCGAACAAGACTATCTTCAGGGAAATTACCTGACAAAATACTGGGACATTTCGGAATTCGCACAGGATGATTGGCGCATACGTTCCAATTTAGTGCTGAATATTGGTCTGCGGTATGAGTTGACCTCGCCCGCAGGCGGCCGGGTGAGCAATTTCAACCTGGCCACCGGGGTGATGGACGTTGGTTACGGCCCTGGAGCGCTGCCCCACGCCGGTGTGGGGTTTGATTACGGAGGAGTGGCACCTCGCGTCGGGCTGGCTTGGACGTTGCCGCGAAATACGGTGGTGCGCAGTGCATTCGGAATTTTCTATTCCGCCGAGTCCAACATTTTTGATGATCTCGGCCTTAATCCCCCGCAGGACACTTTCAACGCAGCTCAATATAGCCCGGCCAATGCTCCAGTGACGTCGCAATTGATCTCCACGGGTTTTCCGAGCGCTTTTCCTCCCTACGACCCGAACAACTTGTCAGGCTCGGTGAAAACCACCGGCGCTGAGCGTGTCATTCCGAAGATTCTGGAATGGAACCTCACCCTTCAACACCAATTCGCGACCAACTGGGTTTTCACGGCTGGGTATGTAGGAACACATGCCTACCGCCTTTGGAACCATGAGTCCAGCGACTTAAACCAGGCTTTGCAGCCCCTGGACAGCAACTTCAGTGGGCCGGCGCCTGCCGATTGTTTATCGAACAACTATGGACGCCCCTATTTCAACCAACAGCCGTGCCTGGTGTCCATACTCCCCCTCGACTACGCCCAACTCCACACCATGTATAACGCCTTTCAAACTTCGCTGAACAAGCGGTTCTCGGACGGGTTCAACATGCTGGTTGCTTACACCTATGGCAAGAATCTGGGGAATGCGGATGGCAACGTAGGAACCTACATCCAAAATTCTCACGATCCCAACGCGGAGTACGGACCGGCCGCCCCGGACCTGCGGCAACGGTTGTCCGTGAGTTATCTCTACCTACTCCCCGTTGGCAAAGGTCGCAGGTATTTGAGCGCTATGAATCGGGTTGGAGAGGCCATCCTCGGAGGCTGGCAGATTGCAGGAATCACCACGGCTCAAACGGGGGAAGCCATAACCGCGGTTCTCTCGGCTGACTACACGAACACGGGAAGCTTCAGCCCTCGGCCTGATCAGATTCACAATCCCTATGATTTCTCGTTCAACGTTAGCGCTCAGCAAAATGTCTTCCAGTGCCCGAATCCGGGCCACCAGACCCTGCAGTGTTGGTACAACCAGGCAGCCTTTGTCATTCCGCCACTCGCGCTCGGCCAGACGTTTGCCACAACTTGGGGGGATTCCGCAATTGGAAATCTGCGCGGCCCCAATCTAATTAATTTTGATTTTGTGCTGCAGAAGGATTTCAAGATTCGGGAAACGCAGACACTTCAGTTCAGGTCTGAATTTTTTAACATTTTCAATCATCCCAACTTCGGTTTGCCGGGGCCAGGAAGTCAAGGCACAGGAACAGCAAATCCCGACGTTCCAGGCGGGGCGGCAATCACCAGTACCTCAACAGCGAATCGGCAGATTGAGTTTGCCCTGAAATACACGTTCTGAGTGAGTTTAGAAATCCAGGAGACAATCCATGAGCAGTAAATGCGGCTTTCTCTGCACCACCTTGGCGTTTGCATTCACCTTGTTTTCCAGCGGACTGCAAGGGCAGACGGTGAAGCTGCATGTTTCGTCGAAGGGAGGAGACCGGCTGACGCGCAAACCCGACGCGCAGTTTTCTGAAGGAAAGGCCGCAAGCGGCGCGATCTTTCAGATCCATGATTCCGTAAAGCTTCAAAAGATGGCGGGATTTGGCGCGTCGATCATGGAAGCGGGACTGATGACACTGAATACGTTGCCGGCGGACAAACAGGAAGAGGTGCTGCGGGCCTTATTTGATCCGAAGGACGGCGCGGGCTATACGGCAATGAAAACGCCGCTCGCGGGGACGGATTTTCAATCCGCGGGCCCCTGGTTCACTTATGACGACACGCCGGGCGACACGGAGATGAAGAATTTTTCAGTAGAACGGGATTTTGGGCCGAACGGAGTGGGCACCTACATTCTGCGTGCGCGGAAATACGGGAATTTTGCGCTGCAAGCGCCGATAGATTACCCACCGGACTGGATGTTGTTTGACGTGAAGAAGCACCAGGACATCCAGCCGAAATATTATCCGGTGTTGGCGAAATACTTCATGCTCTACCTGGAAGAGTACAAGAAGCGCGGAATCGTGGTGGACTATTTGAGCCTGTTTAATGAGCCGGAAGAGGTGTACACAAAAATCAAATATCCGGAGATTAAGGTGCTTTTGCGGGATTTTGTGGGGCCGGCGCTGCAACAATCCGGCCTAACCACCAAGTTGATGATGAGCGAAGCGCCTGACCGAATCGTGGCGTACAAGCATTATCACGAAGTGCTGGATGATCCAGCAGCAAGGAAATATGTTTCCGTGGTGGCCTACCACGGCTACGATTTCAAGCACTACGACAAGATCGCTGAACTGGAGAAGAAATATCCAGACTTGCCATTCTGGATGGATGAACTCTGCTATGCCTACGAGGCGAGCTATCCGAAAAGCAAGAAACTGCCGATCTACAGCTTTGATGATGGAGATCATTGGGGAAACATCATTTTCAACGATTTGGAAGCGGGAACCTCGGCATGGCTGTACTGGAATGCGATCTTGGACGAGACAGGAGGGCCCTGGGCGGTTTCGCCCGTACACGGAAACCCGGACCCGAATGCGCAACACCCAGTGGTGATCATTAACAAGACCACGCACGAGATCACCTACACAGGGACGTATTGGTATCTGGCGCACTTCAGCAAGTTTGTGCGGCCGGGGGCCGTGCGCGTGGAAACTGCCGGCAGAGCAAAAGGCGTGCGGGTCATGACGTTTCAGACGCCAGAGGGCGGCTACGTTGCGCAATTGTTGAACAGCCTGAGTGAGAACGCGGACGTGAACCTGGAAGCAAAGGGCAAGACGCTACACCTGAGCTTGCCGGCACGATCGATCACCACGGCTACATGGTAGGAAACGGACGCCCTTTTTCTAGGGTAGCGGTGCTTCGACTTCTTCGAGTACCCACTTGTCTGGTGACTCCAGGTGGCAATCGAAGCCATAGAACCGGTCATTGAAAATGTGCTGGAACAAGCAGGCACGCTGGCCGCGCAAGATCGGATTTCCCGCAACGGGCTGAAAGTCACCATCGGGAGCACTAGCCGCAAACACTTTTACCTGCCACTCCCCTTCCGGAGTATCGGAATAGCGATGCGGATAAATTTCCGTGGCCATGTAGTAAATCCCCACGCTGTTCCTTTTGGACTTGACGTATAGGATGGTTGGAGCGGCAACTGTCTCTCGAGAACGGAGGAGAACTTTATCGGGGGCTTTATCCAGATCGCCCACGGCCGCGGCACTGCGGCTGATGATTTCAAAATAGTTGTTGTCATTCCCGCGATAGAACGTCAGAAAGAATTTTCCAGAAACTGGATCGTGGAAGAGATTGGGGTTCTGATTGCGCTGATTAGGAACGCCGGCAACCAGGATCTTTTCTTCCTTCAAGTGGATGCCATCCCGGGAAGTGGCGAGTACGACGTGGCTGCTGGGCGTATCGTAGTCTCGCGTGATGGCGAAATAGAGAAGGCCGAGATCCTTGGGGTCAGCCTTTTCAAGCACAGTGGGCCACCGCGCATTGGTCCAAAGTGGATTCTTCTCGTATTTTGTCCAGTGAACCAGGTCGTTGCTGCGAGCCAGGCCGATTCCCTTCCCTTCGTTTAAGCCATACCAACCCCAATAGCGGAAGCCATCGCGATCCAGTTCGAGGACGCTCATGGTGTGGGGAAATTCCTTGCCTTCCCACGCCTGCGCTTCCGGGAGGGCGAGCTGAGGCTTAGTTAAATTCAAATATTGCGGAGCGGAGGAGTCTTTCTGTTGCGCGAGGAGCATCGGCGCAGGGATAGCGAGCATGGTAAACAAGATTCCGGCGTAAACGGTACCCTTTTTCAATTTAAGTCTCCTTTTTCTGGAGGATGGTGGCGTTGGTGATGAGCGGCTTGGCCCAAAAACCAACACTCAAAACGCAACCGAAGGTCAGATAGAGAAAGCACATTCCAGAACGAAGTCCAAAAAGGTCTCCCAGCCGGCCGATAATGATCGGACCAAAGGCGCCGCCAACGATTCCCGTGCACAGAATGCCCGCAAAGGAACCGTGATGTTCGGCAACAGAGTTTAAGGCCAGCGAGGAGATTACCGGCCACATGATGGAAGCAAAGAAGCCGACCAGCGGAAAGGCGATAATGGAAACCTTTGCTGGGCCAAACAGGGCGGCAGTGAGACAGAAAAGCGTGGCAACACTGAAGCCCATTAACACCTGGCGGCTATCGAACAGCTTAAGTAGGAACATGCCAAGCAAACAGCCGAGGGTGAGCAGTCCCCAGAACCAGGAGACGGCGTTGGCCCCAGTGGTGTGGGGATCGGCACGATGGTAGGTGACCAGGAATTGGGAGATCCAGTTGGCTGTGCCTTGCTCTGACGCAACGTAGGCAAATACACACCCGAAGAACAGCCAGACGACGCGTTTCCGGAGCAGATCGCGATACATGCTCAAGGTTCCGGCTTGTTCGTCTGCCTGGCGCTCCACGCTAGGAATGCGAGTCAAAAAAAGAATAGCGATCATGACGATGGTGGCCGCAGCGAAGATCCAGTAGATGGCCACCCAGGGCAGATTCGGGGGAGTTAGTCGGTCCAGAATCTGCAGGGGAGAATTCCCCGTAAGGGCATAGCTGCCACGATGTTCGACGATATAGGAATAAACTCTGGGGCTCAGGAATGAGGCAGCGCCGAAGACGAGTTGGGCGAAGGCGGAGTTGAACGCGAAGTGCTCTTCGCCGCCGGCAACGCGGAGCAGAGGATTGATGGCCACTTGCAGAGAGGCCATGCCCGCACCAATCACGAACGAAGCGACGACGATGACGGAAAATGAGGGGTGAAGGGCGATGCTGAGGGAACCCAGGAGTCCGGCTGCAAACGAAGCAATCATGACCGGCTTTTCGGAATAACGTTCCACCAGGAAGCCGGCGGGGATGGACATGACCCCATAAGCGCTAAAAAAGAAAAAGGGAAGGAGGGCCACGACCGTGAGGCTGACGCTAAAGCCGGTGATGATGTCAGGGATGATGGCGCCGGGAATATTCGTCAGAAACGACATCACGAAGAAGATGAGCAGGATCAGGCCTACGATGTAACGGCTACGCACCATGAAATGAGCCTCCGGACTTCCCTGCCCCACGAACTTGCCCGACTACTCTGTGGCCGTAATTTTGGTGGCAAAGCGAAATTTTCCTGGCTGGCGCCCATTCTTCGCTGCCAAGGCCAGCGTCAGCATCTGCACGGGAAGAATTTCCAGTATGGGCAGGATACTCGGCGGCACTTTTGGCAGGCAGTAGGCGCAGTCCGTGGGATCTTGCGCAACCATTTCTGCGCTGCCACCGTTCGCGCGGATATCTTCAAGGAGGCGCTTGTTCAAATCCCTTGTTTTCGCCTGCCCAGAAAAAACGAGAACGAAGGTTTCCGGACCCAGCATCTCAAAGGGGCCATGACGAAAAGACGCGCTGGACATTCCTTCGGCAGGATATTGCGTGGATTCCTTCAGAATAAGCGCGCCGGTCCCGACCGCAGCCATCGAAAGACCACGGCCAACCAGAAATAGTTGGCGGACCCCGGCAAGGCGCGGAAGCATAGTTTCCACGTGTTCTTTCCAGCCAGCCAGATAGTGAGTTACCGGCCGCAGAACGGCGGTGAGATTTTTTCGCGTTCGAGCGAGCGGAATGCCACAGAGCTGATCACCTAGAAAGTGCAGAGCTAGAAGTGCACAAACATACGTTTTGCAGGACACCGAAAACTCTTCGCCTGCCCGAGTGAGAATGACCGCGTTGCTGCGACGGGCGAGCGGGCTATCGGCCGTATTGGTGACCGCAATGATCGGAGCGCGTCGGTGGTTTTCATTCAAGAGGCGAATCATCTCCGCACTCCGGCCTGATTGAGAGACGGCAACGATCAGAGTCTTGGGATTTAATAGCTGCCGGCGGTAATAGATGAGTTCCGAGGTCTCCGTGAGAATTGTTGGGTAGCCGGCATTCGCTAGTTGAAGTAGAAGAGGATTGAGGCCGTGGAAAGAGGAACCCATGCCAGTCAGGACAACGGATTTAAATTTTCGTTTCCGCAAGCGGGAAACGAGTGCCTTCAGTTCCTTCGATTCTGTGAGTTGCGGCAACGTGTCGCGTAGAGCATCCGGTTGGCTGAGAAGGTCACGAAAGTAATCCCCTTCCACCACAGAGAGATCAACTGGCATGGGCATCTCCGCTTGGAGCGAACTTGTGATACCACACTCTTGCCGCGCCGATGAGGTTCGCTTCCTCGCCGAGGGAAGCCAGTGCGACTTCCGCACGTTCGTAAGGAACGAAGCGGCAACTTGAGCCAATGATTCTGTGGATGGTATCGAGGAATAGATCCGAACTCTTCATAACACTGCCGCCAAGGACGATGGCATCTGGCACGTAGAGGGTGACGAGGTTGGCGAGTCCCTGTCCAAGGTAGCGCGCTTCGCGCTCCACAGCAGAAAGAGCAAATCGGTCACCGGCACGCGCAAGATCGCAGATTTTTTTCGCCGTGAGACCCTCCGCGTGAGGATAGCCAGCGGGGAGATTCTTCTTCGCCCAGGCTTCCATAGCGGGCCCGGTGGCCAAGGATTCCCAGCAACCACTGAACCCGCAGTAGCAGGGCGGTCCGGATGGGTCCATCAAGTGATGACCGATTTCGGGATGCGCATAATCGACGCCGCGATAGACCTTACCGTCGAAGATCAAACCGACGCCAATGCCCGTGCCCACGGTGACGTAGATCAGGCGTGATTTGTTGCGGCCGGCGCCCCAGCCAGCTTCGCCCAAAGCGGCCGCGTCCGCGTCGTTTTCAATTGCCACACCCACCTCGAAAGCGCGTTCGAGATCCTTGACGGGATTTTCTCCGTTCCAGTTGGGGAAAAAGTTGACGTCACCAATCGCGCCGGTCAGGGGATAGACAGGGCCAGTCGATCCGATGCCAATTCCCGTGATTTTCTGGCCTGTATCCTTTTCCGCAGCTCGAAGCATCTGGACGACCAAATCGATGGCGCTAGGATAACCCGCGTGCGCGTTTGTGGGCACCTGGGAGCGAGCCAGGACGCGCCCCTGCGCGTCAACAATTCCTGCGGCGATTTTTGTACCGCCGATATCAACTGCGCCGATCATGGTTTTCTCCAAAAAGAAGTGGAGGGAAACAGGATCATTGCTTCCACTCGAGAATAGCCGCATCGTAGGGGCCCAGATGAACCTTCGTGTTAGCGCCGTCGAGAGCGAGTGGCTTGACGCCTTCCGGAGTAATCGAGGAATAGGAGTGGACCGGTAGTGTAGTCAGGATGGCCGCGTCCTGCGCTTTGTCGCTGTGATTCACGACGACAAGATAGCCGCGATGATCTCCCTGGAGGGCAGAGACTTCCACTTCCGAACGACCAGAGCGAAAGGCGGGTTTGACACCCGTCCATTCGCGGAACGCTTCGTAAAGTTTCTGCGTATTTTCCGGCTGATCAAATACCGCGGGTACGCCCGCCAGGTAATGCTCGATCGGATAGGCGCTTACCAAAACTTTGCCCGAACCAAGGGAGTTAATGACAAGAGCCGGATGGCCATCCTGGTCCACAGCGATGACCTTTCCCGTGGAAACCTCGAGAAGAACTCCCCAGGACTGAATGCTTGCGGATGGAACGGTGTAATGAAACGTGTCTCCTGGCTTCAGGTTTCCGAATGGCTCAACCATTTTTATTGTGACTTCTGAAGAGATGGCACGATCGAGGATGCGAGCGCCAAAAAGCGAAGTCATCTCCGGGACTGCACCATCTGCGGCAAGGGAAGCGTACAGGAAGCCTCCTTTTTCCACATATTTCCTAGCTTTCTCGTAGAAATCGGAATGTACATGGGCGAGAAACGGGTCGGAGGTACTTGTGATCGGCGAGGGCATAAAAAGCATGGGGCGCTTCTCCCAGTCGGCATACTCGCGGGGAAAATCGGCCTTCAGCCCGGCTTGGCGCGCCAGGATAAAGGAAGTGAGCGCGGAGGACATGAGCCACTGGTTGGCGGCTGAGGCATCAGGCTGAGGACGGCCGGGCATCGCGTCGCCATCGGCCTGAGAGACGTAGGGTGTCACCGCAGGGCCCGTAAGTCCGAGATGCGAAAAATCGCCGTGGATTTTGGCCCACTCGTCGGGGATGACAATGCCGATATCGGCGGGGGCGGGAGCAATGCCAGTGAGATCGAGCTGAGCTACAACAGAAGCGAACCTCTTGAATTCGCGGGCCAGGGGTTTGTCCTGGCGATCCCAAGTGGTCATGCCCCAACCAGTTTCCTGGGGAGTGCGGAGATACGGAGCTTTGTGAAACTGGTCCGGCGACGCATCCGTGTAACACCACAAGTCAACGCCGATGCTGCCTGCGCCCAGGCCCGAGTACATTTGCGCGCGGTCGTAGGTCGCAACGCGCTCGGGAGAAAACTGGGCGGTGGAAGCTCCCATTTCGTGAATCATCACAGGCCGGCCGGCGCCCTGCGAAAGGGCAATTTCAAAGGCAGCGCCGTAGGTGCCGCGTACGGAGAGCAAGGCATCCGGGAAGAGGTCCGTCGAGTATAGCGTGAAGGGATGAACGCTGAAAAAATCGACAAACTTGGCAAGGTTATCGGCACGAAAGGGACCATGACCGACTTCCTCGCCACTCGTGCCCACGACGATAGGGTGGAGTTTATCGTGCTCGCGAATGCCGTCGACGATCAGGCGCGTCCAGTTGATGGCCATAGAATCGGTAGTCTGCGGGGTGGGCACGATCCAGAAAGGTGGTTCGTCGGTTAGATCCCAGCCGAGGATGGCGCTTTCATTGCCGTAGCGGCGACCAAATTCGGCGGCCAAATCGGTTTCCAGCCGTAGCATGTCCGGATCGGCATGAGGATGACGGCCGAGACGCCAGGGAACGTCCCAGTAGGCTTCCCCGACTTCTCCGCCGATGAATAAGCTGGGGTGAAGATAGATTTTATACTTGTGAGCGAGAGAAACGAGATAGTCCAATTGCTGAAATGCGGCGGGATTGTAGTCACCGGGACGCGGCTCGAACCAGGCCCACATCACATCGAAGCGCGTGATGGTGTATCCCAATTCGTGCATCTTTGCGAAATCGGCTTCGATGTCCTTGGGATCCCAATCAACGTTCCATTGCATCGCAGCCTTGGCAGGCACCCAGTGAGCGCCAACGGGCAGGAAACGTCTGCCATTGGCGGAAAAATAAGTGCCATCCAGATGAACAGAGGAAAGCCTGGAACTTGGTTGCGTCTTCGAATCTTGCGCGACAATCATACTGGCCGAGATAACGAACGCGCATCCGAGCAGTCCTACCTCAAGCCATCCGAACTTGTGTTTATTCATTGGGCCTCTTAGGGAGGAGCGATTAAAGTCGATTCTCTCAGAACTTGAAGCGCACGGCGACCTGCAGTTGGCGCGAAGAATGGACGGTGCTGCTGATGGAGCCGGACAAACCGGGAATATCCACGGTGTTGTTGGGCGGAGCAAACTCAGGGGTATTAAAGAGATTGAATACCTCGCCGCGAAGTTCCATGTTCAAGGATTCTTTCAATTGAAAGTCTTTGAATAGGGAAAAGTCCACGTTGTATTGAGCGGGACCTCGAAGAATAAACGCACCTGCGTTGCCGTATAAACGCGCGAACGATTGACCCGGTGCCAAGGCCGGGTAATTGAACGTTGTCGGACTGCTCTGACCAAAAGCTGCGGGATTGTACCAACACTGGAGCGACTGCGAATTCGAAGGGCATCCGGCCTGTTCGGCGTTGGAGAAGGAGTAGGGATTCCCGTTAATGTTAGGTCGAGCACCACCGGAACCGGTGTTCGTGTCGTCATAGGATAGGAGCGGCGTAATCGATTGGCCGGAATACATGGTGATGATGCCATTCAATTGCCAGCCGCCAGCAACCCAACGAACCGGGCCTTCGGAATTGAAGTAGCGCTTGCCCGGACCGAAAGGCAATTCATAGGTCCACGCTGCGGTGAACTGATGACGGAAATCGGGACTGACGTTACCCCGTTCCGCGCGCATGTCGTAGGTATTTTGCGGCTCAGGCCCAACGACTTCATCCTCATCGGCGACGCCAATGCTGTGCTGGTAAGTATAGCTTGCCAACATCGTCCATCCAGCGGAGAACCTCTTTTCAAAGCGGACCTGAAGCGCGTGGGAAATCATGCTGGCGTCATTGTTTGCGGTGCGAATCGCGCCAATTTCTGGAACCGTGCTGTAGTACGGGCGGCCAAAATTTGAGCCAAGGGCATCGGCACAGTAAGGGTCGGTGGGTGTTGGACAAACCTCAAAATTGGAATCGAGCGGTTGAGTGGCCTGATTCAGGTTGCGCAGGTAAGTGAGATGAACTCCGTGCACTCCTACATAAGAAACCTGCAGGATGGTGTCTTTGGCAAGTTGGCGCTCCACGTTTAAATTCCACTCCTGAATGGATGGTGTGGGGTTGTGGAAGGGGATGGCACTGGCACGGCCACTGGGGTCGGTCAAACTGGAGGGAGGCAGGCCACCCGATGGATTCGACGGAGTGGCGAATCCCGTCGAGAGCTGCAGGGTGGGTATGGAATTGGCGTTGAACTGAATGGTTTGATTGCCAAACAATCCGGTGGGATTGTAGGCGAGTTCTGCGTCATTCTGATCGGCCTGCAAGCTGTAAAAGATCCCATAGGCGCCGCGCACAACGGTCTTTGAGTCATTAAATGGCGTGTACGCAAAACCAATCCGCGGGGCAAAATTTTTGTAGTTTGTTTGGACATTGCCGGTGTCGCTCACGCCGGGCATGCTTGGGGCGACAAACTCGCCTGTGGCAAAGTCAAAATTGGCGATGCGGTTGTGATCCTCGACCATGGGCGTAAAGATGTCGTAGCGCAATCCCAGGTTCAGCGTGAGTTTCGGAGATACACGAAAATCGTCCATGAAGTAGGCGCTGACTTCCCACCAACTCATTCCGAAAGAGCCGGCGAGACCATCCCGGAAGGAATAAATGGGATTGCCAACCAGAAAACTCGCTAGCGCGCTACCGGGATCCGCAGTCGTGTTGTTGATGTTTTCTGTGAATTGCTGATCGAAGGTGAAATCACCGCGAGGGTTCTGCGTCTGGAAAAAGCCGTGCTGGCGCCGGATGAGGTCGCCACCGGCCTTAAACGAGTGGCGGCCATGCGTCCAGGTGAAGGAATCCTTGAGCTGATAATTATTTTCCTTCAGATTTTCGGGGAACCAATCCTGATTTCCTAGCGCGCTGTAACCCGCAATCATGATGTTGGGCATGCCGCCGGTATTTGGATTGCCGGGAATATTGATCCCTGGAATGCCCAGTTGCGTGGCCAAATCTTCGTCTTCAAAGAACGGAACGGCATTCACGACGTAGCGTGTATAGCCGATTTTCAGCTCGTTGGTTTTGGTCGAGGAGAAGGAATGCACATCACTAATGCCTACGACATAGGATTTGTTATGAATGTTACCGGAGAAAGAGCCACCGCCAGCCTCGCCCGGGAAGGGATCTGGCTGGATAGAATCGACATTCCCGAAACTAAACGTGCCAGCAAGAGTGTCTGAGCGCCACTGGTGATCGAGCCGGATATCGAAAGAATCCTGATCGTTGCTGGCGACTGGGTTATACAGGAAATTATTGGCGGTGCCTGCCCCGGGAATATTGGGTTGCGGATAGAGATTCATGACGTTAAGAGCTGCGGGATCAAGGCAGCTACCACCGATGGCACTTCGACGTGTGGAGCCAACGCAGGCAGGGATGATGTTTCCCGGGAAGGCCGTGCGGGCGTTGGTGATGGGGTCGGTCGTCAGCGGATCGTAGATCTGGCCGGTGACATTGCCTTGTGAATCGGTGCCCAGTAGGTCTGAGAAATCACCGGTGCGCTCGGCACCGGTCGGGACTGTAGAGATAAAAGTCTGCGACTGGCGAACTCTTGTGCCCTGGTAATCGACAAAGAAGAAAGTCTTGTTCTTGAGGATGGGACCGCCAAGCGTGCCGCCGAACTGGTTCTGTTTGAAGGGTGCAATCGGAGTATTCGGATCATCGAAAAAATTCTTGGCGTCCATATAAGAATTGCGAAGAAATTCGAAGGCGCTGCCGTGGAAATTGTTCGTGCCAGACTTAATGACCACATTGACGACCGCGCCTCCCTTCCCGATGTCCGCGCCAAAGTTGCTCGTCTGCACCTTAAACTCGTCGATGGCTTCCACAGGAGGTTGCAAAATCTCGAAGCCGATTTGCTGTTCGTTGTTGTCGAAACCATTGAGCAGGAAATTGTTGTTTGTAGCCATCAGGCCGTTCACGTGAATCGAGCCGTTGCCGCGCTCGTTCTCAGGGATGCCACCTTGTTGCACAGCACCGATTTCCCCTTGATTAACGCCGGGGCTGAGATACGCAAGTTGCAGGAAGTCCCTGCCGTTTAGAGGGAGATCGTGCACCTGTGTTTCTTCAATGACCTGACCGATGGAAGAAGTTTGCGACTCAACCAGCGGTTCGGCTGCGGTCACCTCCACGTGCTCGGAAACCACGCCGGGAACCAAGGCGACGTCGACACGGACGACCTGGTTGATGTCCAGTTTGATGTTGGACTGCGTGGCCGTTTTGAAACCGGCCTGCGCAATGGAGATGTTGTAGAGGCCTGACTTCAAATGGCTGACGTTGTACTCGCCCTGCTCATTCGTTGAGCCTTTATGCAGGACATTGGTCTCTACCTCCATAATCGTAATGGTCGCCCCGGTTATCACACCACCCGAAGCGTCACGCACGGTACCAAGGAAAGTCCCGGACTCTACCTGGGCCGAGGCTGGCTTGCCTGTAACGCAAGCCAGGAAGCCCAGCAGGGACACTGTCAACACGGACTTAAGAAAGGGACGAGAGCAGAGTTGGGATGCGCGCATAAACAACCTCACTGGGGCGGAACGGGCAGCGAAAGGAGAGCTGTCCCGGGATCGAGCGCCGAAGCAACTAAACATCATATGTGTAATTGTTGTCAAGTACATACTCCCTTCTCGGTCCTCCTTACGGTCCAAACTGTGGATAATTACATAACAACAGTAATTTCAGTATGATACGAGATGAAAAACGACTGGAAGCGGAATTTAGCAAGAAGCTCTTGGCCGAGACTTATGTACGTTATATGATTTGATGCCTAGGACTTCGGACTACAAAATGGTGCTGGCGCAGAGAGCATTGAAAACCGGCCCTTCCTCGCGAGTGAATGCCCTTCGCTTCCAGCTCGATCAACAGAGCTTCGTTCCCTACTACGAGCAGATCGGCGACCAGATCCGCACCCTTATTCAGGAGAAAAAACTCTCGGAGGGGGAAACGTTTTTTTCGGAAGGCGAAGTGGCCAGGATGCTCGGCATCAGCAAAATGCCCGTGCGACAGGCGTTTCAAAAGCTTCGCTCCGAAGGATTGCTGGTGGTGTCCCGAGGAAAAAGGCCGCTCATCGGATCAGGAAAATTGCCGTGGAACTTTCAAGAACTGCGCGGATTCAGCGAAGAGATGCGTCGGCGAGGGCTGCAACCGTCAGCGAAGGTGATTTCTCTGGAACTGAAGGAGCCGGACGGCGAAGTATCGCAAGCCTTGAATCTTTCCGAAGGCGAAAAAGTGTATTGTCTGAAGCGCTTGCGGTACGTGGATGGTCAACCCGTGGCGGTGGTGACAAGCTATCTGCCGGCCGGGATTTTTGCGGGAATCGACAAGCAAGACCTGCAAGGCCAATCGCTATATCATGTTTTCGAGCAAGTCTATCAAAGGAAGCTGCATTGGGCCGAAGAGTTGATTGGTGCAGCGATGGTAAATCCCCAAGATGCGCGGCTGTTGCAGGCGGATGGGGGCAGCGCCGTGTTGCTGATTAAGGAAACGACGTACGACACACGTGAAGTTGCCATCGAATACAGCCTTTCCGTGTTGCGTGGAGACCGCTACACGGCTTCTGTTGTCTCTGTGCGGAAAAAGTGAGCTGGTGCGGAAAGTTCAACTGGTTTCGCCGGATGGCGAGCTGCTCGACGAGACTTGCAGAAAATCATGATGCGGGCAATCGTGTTAGCGTGCGGGAATTCTCTACGCGGGGACGACGGGGTTGGGCCGCACATTGCAAAATGCCTGGGCAATGGCCTAAGCGATCCGGAAATTCGCATTTGCTCCGATCCGCAATGGACTCCCGAACTTGCCGAGCCCATCAGTCAAGCACAATTGGTGATCTTCGTGGATGCCTCGGAGACCGTGCCGCCAGGCAAAATTGCTTGCAGACAATTGCAAGCCGCGGAAGATTCCCAGGCAACCATGACGCATGAGATTTCGCCGGAATCACTTCTAGCGCTTGCCGGAGTGCTTTTCGGGGCACATCCAAAGCACGCCTATCTGCTCACCGTGGGCGGAAGTTCATTTGCGCTGACGGAAGAATTGTCCGACCCGGTTCGCCGAGCGATTCCCGGGGTGATCGAACGTATCAAAGCACTGCTGTCCGGCGGCACGCTGCCGGAAGAAAAGCCATCGATGGGCAACGCGTCGGACGCGAATGAGGATTTTAGCGCCTAAGCGATTTTGGCGGTCGAGCAACCACAACGATCCGGTTACAATCTGGCGAACCGCTGCGTATACATAATTAGGCGGAGATGCTGGCAAGCTGGGTAAAGGAGGTGTACTCCATGGAACAAGCTGGAATCTTCATCCGACGAGGGCAACTCGTCGCCGTGCTCCTAGCCAACGCCATTCTTTGGGTGGGTGCCCTATTCATGGTGGGGACCCCCATGCTAGGAGGTCCGGCGGCAATCGCTCTGATTTCCATTGCATCGTTGTTTCTGACGCGGCGCCAGAGTTCATGAGTTTTGCTGTGCAGGGTGGACTTTACTGCCCCGAGTAGTACCCATCTCTTGCCTGCACCACCAAATCCTTTTGTTTCGTCGTCAGCAGAATTTTGTGATAGCCCGCCCCCGTATCTTTCTCCGGCGTATAACCCAGGCTGTATTGGTTACGCAAATCTTCTTCGATCTCTGCGTAAATCTTCTCGACGGTATCTTTCTTTGACACTTCGAATAGCCGCCCGCCCGTGGCTTTCGCGATCTGCTGCAGGATTTTCTTTCCGTCGGGCCGTTGTTCCTGCGGATACCTGGCTCCGCCACCGTGTCGACCACCCCCTCCGTAGGGGCCCCGAGGTCCCATCATTCCGCCCCCTGGATGACCGTAACCTTCGTCGTCCTTAAATAGGATGGAGTAAATAACCGTGTCCGCGCGCTGGGCGGTTTCGATTGCTTCCGTTAAAGTCTCTTTACTGCCGTGGTCCACGCCATCGGAAAGAATAATCAGCGCTTTGCGTCCTTGTTGCTTGCTCATCAACTCCTCGGATGCCAGGTAAATGGCATCGTAGAGAAGCGTTCCAGCTCCCCCGTGATGCGCCCCCCGGCCACTACCTCCTCCACCGCCACCACTTCCGTTGCTGCTCCCGCCGCTGCCGCCCCCACCGTTGCTGCCCCCGCTTCCGCGATTGTTGTCGAATGGAGGCGGTTGTAGAGACTGCAGGGCAGCTTGTAATTTGGGACGCGATGGGGTGAAGTCTTGAAGAAGCTCGACGTCCTTATCGAAGTGAACCACGAAAGCCAAATCCTTATTTTCACGAAGCAGGTGGTCCAGGAAGCTGTAGCTGGCACTGCGCTCTTGGTCCAATACCTTCCTCTGGCTCAGGCTCGTGTCCACCAGCAGTCCTAAGTGCAAGGCCAAATCGTTTTCACGTGCGAAGTAATTGATGGTTTGGGGGCGCCCATCTTCCGCCAAGGCAAAATCATCTTGGGTGAGGTTGGAGATGATTTTTCCATGTTTGTCGCGCACGGTCGCTAGAACGCTCACGGTTTTCACTTCGAGGGCGATTTTCGGCTGTGGTGCCTGTTGCGGTGTCTGCGGCTTTGCTTGCGGTTGTGGCTGTGCGGGTGGCTGCGCCTGGCCATACGTGCTACATGCCGCAAAGAAAAGCAAAAGGACTACTCGCAACCCCGATCCGCCAGGAAGCCCTGCTCGCGCTGCATCCACTTCAAAGGAAATTCTCATTTCACTCCGAACCGGGCGTCCAGTACGAAAACAACTGCCCGAGGTTCAAGCTTGGGTGTCGATGGAAGGCCAAAGGTCTTTGACGCTCACAGGCACGATTTTGTTGTCCTGTGGAGCACACCCTTACGCCTAAAACTATGCCTCTAAAGTAAGTTCCTCCGTAACCTCCCATTAGTTCCAGGTTCAGGAGGAGAGCCACACACGCAGCTTCAAAAAGGTCAGGCGGATATCTCGAAGACTAGGGTGTCGCCTTCAAATGGTCCTCGTAGGAGTGCTTTGCGCAACCTAGAACATGTGGGTTCGTGCGGTCGATGTCATGGAGTTTTTCCGGCAACCGGGGAATCCATTCGCCATTGTCTGGTGTCCGCAACAAGTCGCAGAAGTCCTCGGATGTCGAAGCCAGGGCTATGCGTAAGACCGAGTCTTACGATAACGAGGCCTGAGGAAGGAATAATCACGATGCGTTGTCCCAGATTTCCAGATCCATAAAACGAATCTTCCGGCATGCCTGCCTCTAATCGTGCTGCAGCGTCCCCGTGAGAACCGCGATTCGTCCAGAATCCGGCGCCGTAGTCGGCCGCCAGGGTTGGCGCTGCGGAGTAATCAACCCAACCCTCGGGCAATATTCGATGTCCGTCGACGACACCGTCATTCAGATAAAGCATTCCGAAGCGTGCCCAGTCGCGCGCTGAAGCAAGTACGTAGATAGACCCCACGGGCGTGCCGGTCGCATCGAATTCTATAGTGGCCGTGGTGATTCCCAGAGGCCCAAACAATTCCTTCCTGGCGAACTCAACCACATCCTCAGCATGACCGCCCACTGCGTCTCGGATGATCCGCGACAGAATCAGGTAGTTGCCGCTCGTGTAATCCCACTTGCTGCCGGGGGCAGTTTGCAGTGGAGCACGCTGAGCGTACGCCGCCATATCCGATTCTAGGAAAAGCATGCGCGATACTGGATCTAAACCGCTGTCGGATTCCTCCAACGCGAGGCCTGAAGTCATGCGCAAAAGCTGATCGATCGTAATGTTGTGGCGAGGATCCGAGGGATTGTTCCATTCAGGAACGGGTGCCCTTTGCGTGACGGTGAGTTTCTTCTCGCGCACGAGGATTCCGATGAGCGCGTTTGTCACGGATTTCGCCAGGGAATATCCGAGGATCGGCGTGTCGGGGCCGTAACCAGCGGCATAGCGCTCTCCGACAAGTTTTCCGTTGCGTAGGATGACGATCGCTTTCACTCGACGGTAGGGCGGTTGGCTGGGTTCGGAGAACGCTTGATCGATCGCAGCCTCTAGCTTGGGCGTGCGCGGCTGGATCTCGAGCGGCGTAGGGGCCGTTACCCCCGCGACCTCACCAGCTGGAACAACGCTCGCGCCTTTCGGTTCTTCACCGTGCACGACCATGCAGCCCAATCCATCGCGATAAACAGCACGGCTGCGCACGACTCCAGCCCACGTGGCGATGACTTGCCGGCTCTTTCGATCAACATCATATTTGAGGTGCTTCGAAAGTGTGGCCTGCCCGGGAATCGGTTTGACCGCCTCTGCGTAGAGTGCGTCGGGGTCCAGACCGGACACAAATACTCCCGAGCACAGCGTATGGCTTACAACGGCCGTGCCAACTCGGATGCCCCGGGTTGCCCGCCGCAAAAGAAAAAAACAGACAACGAGCATAGCGCAACTGGCCGAAACAACGAAAATCGCCATACGAATTCGTCGATTCATTTCAGCTCGATTCTGTGTCGCGCGCCCCTCAGAGGAGGCTTTATGACTTCTGCAGTAAGAGTCAGCGAGTTAACCTCAAGCAGAGCCCTTCGTGCGCAGGGCGGCGGTCGATTCCTGCCACTCGAACGTTGGCGTCAACAAACTTACCGATACAGGATACGTCGTCCTAACTCCAGTTGTTCCCAGAAAACAGAGAAACAGGATTGAGCGGAGGTTGGTGACATCTGGGTCGGAAGGCAAAACGATTTTGCGTGGGAGAAATTGAGGCAGCTAGAAAAACATCGATATTTTGTTTTTTGTGAGCGGCCTGAGACATAGGTAACACATTGTACCGGACACATAGGTGACACTTTCTCCCTGTAATGGGGAGGGAGTGATGCCTTGGAAGGAGTGTTCGGTAATGGATGAAAGACTGCAGCTTG
>Ga0181523_10000391_pt1 | contig 49023 bp, 57 predicted proteins | sample PEATcosm2014_Bin_43_FD_119752 | JGI IMG/M metagenome (GOLD analysis project Ga0181523, IMG submission 119752) | Peatland microbial communities from MTU Mesocosm Facility, Houghton, MI, USA - PEATcosm2014_Bin05_30_metaG | ecosystem: Environmental > Terrestrial > Soil > Wetlands > Peat | place... | reverse complement strand
GGTGCTTTGACGATTGCGAAGTGTGGTGGAAACCGCTCCCCGCTTGCCTCCGCATTGCACGGGCTATGCCCGCACGTGAGGGTCTTGGAGAATCGCATGAGTCGTCGCGGCAATCCTAATTGGATCAAGGCTTACGTTTCCGCTCCTTACCGGCTTGGCTTAGTTACATCTAGTCAGGAGGGTAGTGTGCGTCGAAAATTGGGGCTCCGTCAAAAGGCGAGCGTTGTCGTGTGCCCTACGGCCAAGTTGCCAGCGGAAATCAAACTCCACGAAAACCTCCGCATGGAATCGTGCTCGCGTTGGCCGGAATTTGAAGACTGTGCTCAAACGTGCACGTCCCAGATCCAGTTCTCCCCCGAGAGCCTAGAGGATTTCGTGGCAATCTATGGAGGCCGCAAATGCGCTGGCTGCGATGCTGTGGTGACCGCAGCGGACTGGTATAACAACCGCCTAGGCGCCCTTCGGAGTACCGGTGAGACCCAAAGCGCGAATAAGGTTCCGGTGACAGCCTCCATCGCTCCTGAAGACAAGAGATCTCCGCTGTGTTCTGTTTGTTATTCGGCAAGACATAAGTGAGCTGTGTTCAATGATATTGCCGGCCGCTGTGGAGCAAAAGAATTTCAGCTACCGCGTTTATCTAGAATACGACATCACGAATCGGAACAACAAGGAGAGTCTTTTCCAATACAAGATGACCCTGGAGCAGATGGCATGCTGAGGATTGACAACCAGCGTGGACCAAGCAGAGAAGTTGAACCTGGAGCAGATCGAGGCTTTTCTTAAAAACAGGGGCTTCCTAGCGCAAGCCTCGCAACGCACAAGAATACGAAACGGCACTCGACAATAGTCCCCAAGTCCTGTTGGAGGAAATGTGGTGTTACGGAGCGCTGGTTGCGCTCCGATCTCCTCGAAGCCCGTGGTGGGATGACTTCTTGTTAGCCGCCCATCCGACTACCCAGGATTTGGCCGTTTGTGTCTCTATGACGAAGCGCGCCCAATTCTCGGGTGGAAAAACCTCCTCACGGTCTGTTCTGCCGTCGCTCAGGAAGGGCGACAAGTAGACCCATCGCACGTTCCGGACTATGCTGCTCGCGCGGGGGTATTCGGCATCGCCACGAACAGGTGGGGGCTCCTCCTAGAGGCTGGGTAATGATGGAATCGGTGCGAAATCGTGATCAAGTGCATATTGCCATATCTCACGGTCACATCGACCAGCTAAGCCGACGCGCGGCACGGATTGAGCATAAATGCCAAGGTCCGCTAATCTGCCTACCAACGCTGGCGAGATGTGCTCATCCAGCAACAGACCAATCACTCGGCAGCGCCATGCTTCCTCTGCATTATTAGCCACTTTCGCGGCCGTCCTGGTTTTTCACCAAACCGGGCGAACAGCCGAGCGTATGCAAAGTCCCGAGCGCTGAGATTGGGGAAGTCTTCTGCGATCTCTTGTTCGGGTACGCCCTTCCGAAACAGGGATGCAACGTGCTGGAGAGGAATGCGAGTTCCTCGAAAAACGGGCTCTCCTCCCAGGACTTCGTGTGAGGAGACGACCCGTTGCCTACCCCAACGATATGCCGCCAAATTCCTGTCTACCGTTTGTCGAAACGACTTGCACTCAACCACCATCTGCATCTCCCCTGAGCGATACACAAGATCAGCACCTCGCAGGGACCAGTGTGACGCTGTCCTGTTTCCGCGCGCCAAGATTTGCGCCAGTGACTGCTTATCCTGCTTGCTTAGAGGAAAAGGAAATTCAGTGAGTACCTTCACATACAGAACATCGCCAGCGGAAAACTGGTGGCGCATTACTTTGCCTGCCCGATGCCTGTGCGATGGCGTCACGGACTTCTTTTCTAAGGCAGTTCGAATCGTTTCAGGCGAGATCTCCGCGATTGCGGCAGCCTCGTTTACACCTAAACTATGCACGGTTTCTCAGGATATGCAGTCCACAGGCGCCTGATCTGGCGGTTGGGCGTCACCGGAATGGTTACCGGCGAAATCCGGCCGCGTCCATAGAAAGCCCATCGGACGAGGGTTTCCGCGAACTCATCTCTGAGCCCAATGAAAATCGCATTTTTCTCCTACAGCGCTGAGGCACAGATGCTATGCATAAAATTCTATGCACATGTAGGCCTGTATTTTCAATGAGTTACGGGCCGCCCTCGGCGGAGCGGTGCACGGAACACATAGATCGGATCGGCGCGAGATCTGCATAGCTTAGGTTACAGAGAACAGTTCAGCCATGGTGGTCTCCGTTACAAAGCGCGGAATCGATCTTGTTGGTGAGTCCGGTCAAGCCGGCGCTGCTGCCTGTCGTGACGTGACCGTACTCTATCGCCGCCTGAGCCGCGGCAGGGCGCGCAGTCAACAAAACCAGAAGTGCGATTGCCACTGACCACTTCACAACCATACGCGCCATTTTCATGAGCGCAGCCGCCTTGAAACTCTATTCCGGCCTGACAAAGTAGGCACCATATTTCTGTCCGATCCGATATAGTAGCTTCGCGGACCTGCGGACAATCGTTTTGCTCTCGATCTCGAATACAAGTTCGACCATGTTCTGCAGAAATAACTTGGCTTCGGTCTCGAACGCCAGTCCATCCAGGCTAATATCGGTACACATTCCATCATAAGATTTGTCCCCGAATGCCCCATGGCTGATGATCTGAACTCGAGCGGGAAAGGAAATCCGATCATGCCGTCGCCGGTCAACGGCCAGAGGTAGGCCTCCAGTATCGTTTGTTTTCGTTGCGTTCATGATGTTCCTTTTGGATTCGGTAAGTTGCATCTTCAATAATCCTCAGGCAGATGGCTCAGGTTGCAAGACGAAGTGGTGCGTAAGGCAACCGGTCCACGCACTCATATTTGCGCGCCATGGCTCGCATGCGTGAAGTGCAGGTTTGTAGCCACCTATTTCCAGATTCCTGGAGATCGGGACTCCTACACTCTTCGCCGCTCCCTCCCGATCAAGTACTCTATATAGCCAATCCTCGCGGCTGCTTTGCCTCTCTTGCACGATGTTTTCCGATCTTGGGGCTTTAGTGCTTGCGTCTAACGATCTGTCCGGTCTCCACAATTTCAAACGTATCGTCATCAAGTCGATTAACGTGTCGGCCGTCTAGACAACGAATCTCTGCGTTGCCTGGAACGGAGCTTCTTCCATCACGAGTTGATGCGTCGCTTTGGCTGCAAATGACGATAGCTTCTTGTTGAAGTTGAAGTCGAAGTTGTTTCCCACCGCTCTTCATCGTTTCCATAAACCAAGAAGGCCTCAGCGAGGTGCCTCATGTCAGTATCTCCGACGACTTGACTAGCGAGTCGTGGATCAATCGGCCCTCCGCGCCGGGGACTGAGCGGCGTGCAGAGTGCTCGAACGTACTCTGTCCGAACCTACTTGCGCCTTCTTCACGTCCGCCCTCGTATAAGCGGCGGCACAAGTGCCATCGGAAACGTGCGGCAGAGGACCACTTAGACTCGTGTTGGGGCTGCAATTTCCACGATAGCTCACAACCACATGTTGGGCAGACCAATTTCCTATTACCTGGACCGGTTATATTCCCTCCAACAGCGAGGGCAAGCAATACAAGTGACGGTTACGTGCTTCCGCGGACTTTTACCCTCGTGACTATTCTCCAATAAATAGCAGAAAAATAACTTACTCGACTGGACAATCCCTTGGGCCGCTAAGTTACGAAAGTACCCGGTAGTAACAAGCTCTTGTAGCTCGGTAACCGGAAATGTTCTACCCGTTGGACTCCAGGCTCGGTTCGAATTTTTCAGGTTCGGCCTCGAAGCGCGAAAGGTCTTTGGCAGCCACTGGGTCGCCAGCGAATCGCTGCTTCAATCACGTAAACAGATCTTTCGCATAACTTGATTTGCTTGGAACAGGATTGTTCTGTGTATGGGCAAAGCAAAACCCAAACGGCCAACCCGCCAATTGCCCTCCCACGGCGACTTCCAACGATCTCCGGTTAGGGCTGCCGAGCAGCGTAACTCTTCGGCTAGCGTTCTTCGAACGAAGATGGGTAAGCCGGTGTCGAGGTCACTCCGCGTTGAGCCACAACCAATGATTATTGAGCCTTCTTTCAAGAGCGCATGGGATTGTGTGCCGCTGCCGACGCTCAGCCTGTTTCCCTAGAATGAGACGAAAGAACCTCCACAGGGACTTAACGAGTTCTTCGTCTCCCTGATCGACACAGCAGACGGCGGAAATCCCGGGTGGTTTCATCTCTTTTTGCTGGCTTTGGTCGCGCAACAATATCACCGGCGTTCGGGGCGCCACCCGCTTCAGTTCGGCCACTACGTTGCAGCCATGTTGAAGGTGGTCCTGATGGATGACGATGGCGTCAACGGGCCCGCCCGAAAAAAGCAGTTCTGTAGCTTTGCTGCACCGCCCCACCAGCAGGCGATCGCTGGCACTCGGCACTGGCGCCAGAGAGCGAGAACAGTCTTCGGAATCATGGCGCACAAACAATAGTGTCAACATCGCACTGATGTATCAACCTTTCGGACTATCGGTAAGTGTTGACGAACCGCCACAGAAACCTTTGCAGCAGGTCGCAGCCTTCCACGACAAAGAATGGACGACAGAGGGGTAGTTTCTGGCATCCGGGTGCGTTAGTCAAGGAGCAAACTCCGAAAGCGACCCAAGAGCGTCAATCTAGGAGAGCCGCTAAAAGCCAGGCACCAAGAAGAAACCCTGAGTTTCCGCTTGTAGTAATCCATTGTGTGGTACTTTAGTAACTAACGATTTCACCGTGATTCGATGTATGTGGTTGGACTCGGGCCGTCTGCTATCGGCAATATGAGTTCTGGCCACCACTTCGATCTGCGCAACTCGCTACGTTTCCCCCTTCACGTTCAAGTGATCCTGAAAACAGCGACGGCGGAGTATCACGCTGAGACGATTGACATTTCAGCCGGTGGCATTCTCTTCCACACCGAAGCTGTCATCCAGGTGGACACCCCAGTCAGTTCACGATCGAGATGCCCGGGAAGGCCTCAAGAACGGAGCGCCCGGTGCTCGTGAAATGGCAGGGTCGGGTTGTCCGATGTTCAGAGGATGCTTCAGGACGGAGTGTTGCCGTGGCCATAGACGAATACGAGTTCGAGCCGCTCTAGGAATCCGACGTGGGCTTGCAGGTCCGCGCTCACCAACGCAAAATGAAGCAGGATTGGCGGCGCGGCCTGTCACACGTTCCCGCGATTACACACGACTGCTGGTACTCGAGACTTGCCCCCGAAGTCCTGCTGGCTAGTTTTGCGTTATCGCTGGCCTTCTTCTGCGCTTTCCTGATGGCCGCACCCTCCAGTTTCCGTTCTCGGCGCGGTGTTACGCCTTCCACTCGTCCACGTTCGTGAACACGAACTCCAGCGTCCAAATCCCGGTTAGGTTGTCCCTTTTCATGGCCTCGTAGGCTTCCTGTTTGTTGTTAGGGATGACATCCAGAGGGACGTCGCCTCTAGTAGGCTTGTCGGCTATATAGTTCTGCCAGCACTCATCTTTCGTCCGCCCGCGTACTTGACCGCGCATGGTTCTTACTTTCTTACCAACGTCATGGGCTTTGTGGCTCCCAGAAAGACCGCAAATCTGACAAGTACGAAAGCCAGCAGTTGGCTTGAACGAATGCGGATTATCTGACCCACGCCGAGCTAGCCGCCCTCGCACTACCTTTGCCTCGTCTTTGACATTTTATTAGTGGGCTGTCGGATGTTGCTTCTTCCACTTGTTCATCGCTTTCTTTTGCGATTTCTGCGCCTTCTTCTGTTCCTTCCTCTGTTGCTCCATGTACTTCTTCTGCGATTTCTGCGCGTCCTTCTGCGCGGTTTGCTGCGCGGAATTGGTGTCGGCGGTGGCAGCGGCCCCCAGCGAACAAGAAAGAACCAGACCGAGAAGGACGAACAGAATGGAAGCTGTAACTTTATTCACAGGCTCTCGGTGGAACAAGTTCTTACTGGATTTTGCAACGAGAAATCCATGTCGCCGGAGGATGGTGTCCCATTTGGCTTGAACCGGATTCGCACTTGCAGAGCAAAGGTCATGTCTCCGTTGATGCCAGTGGAAGAAGGGTGGCAAGAATCTGCGTGCGCTTGCCACCCCCGGCCAGCCTAACCACCACGAGGATAGACTTGGCAAGTCGTTACGTGTTTCAAAATGCTGCCAATGCCGCTGCCAAAGTGTACGCCCACACTCTCTCTGGCCAGTTGTTCTCTGGTCGCCCGTGGATGTGGCAGGCCGTGATAGCAGAATTTGCACATCCCCAACTTATAGGCAGGCTCATTTGGCCGTCCCCGCTCGGCGCACGTCTCGCACTCGCTAACAGCGACCGGTTTGTTCGGTTTTGAGATCCGCGGGAACACCCTGGGACCTTTCGAACACCAATGGCTTAGCTGCACATTTACCCTCATGTTCCTGCGCAGTCCGGTTATTTCATACACTTATCCGCTCTGGCCAACTCTGCATCAGCCAGCCTCCACGCTTTTTGGGGGGCATCAGCATAAGAAAGATAGCTATTCTGGTTGCCGTCGTCCTCTTTGAATGCAATTCTCAACTCAGGGTGCTTTTCGTACAAAGCCGCATCCTCAGAGTCAGGATAGTGTGCATCCCAACAAAGGGCTATGGATGATAAGCGTCCACCATTCGTCTTGGCGAGTTTCCCCCGATATAATATGTCCGCCGCCTTATACCATTTGACGGTGTTAGTCAGCATTCGGGAGAACTCAGGGCTTCTCTTGGCATTGGCACTCTGCAGAAATAGCTCCACTGCAGAGTAAGCTTCTCGTGCTGTCGGGATATAGTCGGTTAGATTGATGCCGTACCTTGTTTGCGCCTCTAACTTATGCAATGCGCTGACCGCAGCTCTGGCTTTTTCATCGGACTTAATCGAGTTGCACGCCGGTCTAGTTCCATCCGTCGTCACCGCCAACGGCACAGCACCTTCTCCGAGTATTTGGTCCGACGCTGATATGGCCGAATGCTCTGGGGCAGGCTCGGACATTCTCTCTTTGACATCTATCCCCCACAATCTCAGCAGGTCTTCAGGGACATAGTGCGTGTTCGCGTTCCTCCGGCACCACCTTTGCAGGTCAGGAGAAGCTTGATACTGGTCTGGACGTAAGCCGAGTGCCTCGACCTGCTGTTCAAACTCGCTAAGCCGGTAAGGAGCGGGAACGTAAGCCTTGAGCCAATTAGGATTGCCGCGACGACTCATGCGATTCTCCAAGACCCTCACGTGCGGGCATAGCCCGTGCAATGCGGAGGCAAGCGGAGAGCGGTTTCCACCACACTTCGCAATCGTCAAAGCACCGAAACGTTACTCAGAACCAATGCCAGCGCAAAAATCGAGACGAGCAGACGCACGTTCTCACCTACCTCTACGCATTGCCAGCAAAGCCAGTGTCTCCGCCCAGCCACTTGCCCCTTTACGGGGGGTCTTTTTCGTAAAGCCAGTGTTTTTCCCTCAACGAAGAACTGGAGGAAGGAACCCCCGTTGCCGTTGGTCTTCCGTCCAGCCCCGACGCAAGGGGCGTGTGTGGCTTCTGAATTCAGTATGGAACTGATGACCCCGTACGCAACTTACGAACGTAAGGCTTCGGTTACGAAGGTAATCGTTCGGTAATGTACTTACGTCCTACAGGCTGGAAATCGAGGTCGGTGACCGCTAACAGCGGTGGTTACTTTCGTTACTGAGGTCGGCTCGTAATCACTGACTCTATTCCCCTGTTGAATTTCACGAAGTTATGGCGGTCATTTACGATTCGGTTCAGCTGGCAGTGCTGGTGTGGCGAAAGTTGCAGTCACGAAGGTCGTTGCCGAAGAATTGACGAGTTCACAGGGCAGCTTGGCTAGAAGGGCTGACCTGAACGGGTCGCTTTCGCAGTTTCTCAATCTGCCGCTGGAGCCGGAGGAACGTCAACTCGTCAACTCGCGGCGATTGACGGCCTCCAGTGGATTCGTGGCCATGAATTGCTGGAGGCTGTTTTCTTGGCGCGCTCGATTTTTCTTGCGCTTTCCCGCCAAGACATAAATTCAGAGTGCTGCGAAAATCCATTGCTTTCTTCCGCCTCCAATGCGGACCGCTGTTTGTGAAAGGGGGTCATGGGTTAGGGGTAAAGCGTGGTGACCCCGATTGCGTTCTCCGAAGAACAGGTGTGCGGTCAGAAATTCCTTTTGCGATTGTCGCTTCGCGAGCACGATTTGTGGAAGCGGAAGCGTGCAGTGATCGCAAGTGCGAGCCTCGCCCAACCTAAAAGTGGTGACATGGCGGTTACTTCCGTAAGTAAGTCGTTACGTTGTCGCTTGCTTTCGATCACGGGAGGAACAAATCTTGTGATGTACCATATTTCCCGAGAGGGATGATGGTCGCGCTTGAGTCATGAAATGTGGAGTTGCTAGGCCGTATTGCTGGTGACAACCCACCTGACTTGGCTTATTGTGACAGCAAGCCTGTTAGCAATACTGGCTGGGGTCGCTGTCTTGGCCGGGAAGAGCGACCCCACGAATGTTTCCGAGGAACCGTCAATGAGCGCACCTAGAGTGTGTCCGCATTGGAGAACAGAACCCATTGAGCCGACGTTTCTATACGCAACTCTGGCGGTTTCATTTGACGGAATGCAATGCACTATTTCTGGCCTTCTGTGACGACCAAGGCTTCAGCCCGACACCCTGATCTTGCTTCGCATTCCCCTGTCATCGCCCCCCGCTTTGTGGCCGATGGCAGTATCGAAGTTATCTGCATGAACTGCGTCGATGCAATCTACCATGTCCGGACCGAAGCACAAGCTGCGCCTTTCCCAGTAACACACAACTGTAAAAAGCGCAGAACTGGAACGAGCGCGCAAATCACACCCGGGCATGGCCTTGAACAAATGGAGTCCCCGAAAGTGGTGGGCACAGTGGTTACATTGGTAAGTAAGTCGAGTCGGATGCCACTGATTTTCGTCCGCCCTCAAGAGTACAAGTGTGATGCGGCATATTCTCCGAGAACGGACGGAAGATGAGCCCTAACCGTTGGTCGAAATTGGGGAATCTAGGACTGCGAAATCATTGGAGATTATGGGCCGCCCTTGTTGCCGTCTTGACGTTGGAGCAGATTGCAGCGACTGTTTTTGTTCCTCGCTCGCTTCCGCTCACTCTAATCAACGATGCTATTGAGTTTATTCTGATGTTGTCGGCGGCGCTTGTCTTCATGAAAAACAGCAGCACTAGCACGAGACGAACCCGAGTGTTCTGGATACTCCTGGCGGCATGTTGGGGAGTACGGGTTGTCGCACAGGCTATGTGGATGTATTTCGACCTTGTCCTGCGAAGGGAAGCTCCCAATCCGTTTGTCGGCGACATTCTGTTATTCCTGTCCAATATTCCAGTCTTAGCAGCTCTGTTGCTGCAGCCCCACCTGGAACCGGTTGGCGGTCGCAAGTCACAGGGTATTGTGGATTTTCTCTTGCTGCTTCTCTGGTGGCTTTACCTCTATTTGTTTTTCGTGATCCCTTGGCAATACGTTGTGCTTGACGAGGCAAGATATGGTTTGAACTATGATCGGCTCAATGGTTTGTTGGATGTTGTGCTGCTGCTGACGCTGGGTTTCTTGTGGAGTTACAGTTTCGGACACTGGAAGTGGTTCTACGGAAGTCTTTTCGGAGCACAGTTACTCATAACGACCAGTGGTTACCTGGCGAACCAAGCAATCGATGAGCACCTTTACTATCCAGGTAGTTGGTACGACCTGCCATACGCGGCGGCCTTGGCGTCGTTTACGGTAGTTGGCTTGCTTGGTCCCAGGTTCGCAAGCGCTGCAGCTGCTTCGAAAAAACCGAGAGCGCCCCTGCAGGTGCCGAGGCTGGGAATGCTGGCCGTGCTGTCCTTGCCTGTCCTCGGCGCGTGGACGGTCTTTGATCGGAATACGCCTTCGCAGGTCATCCAATTCCGAGAGCTGGCTACGCTGGGCACGATGCTCGCGATGGCATTTCTCGTGTTCGCAAGGCAGCACCAGCTGGGAACTGAATTGACCAGCGCCAACCAATTGCTCCGGGAAGCCTCCCTGACGGATCCTCTTACTGGTGCTCGAAACCGAAGATTCTTTGACGCTACCATCTCCGGCGACGCGAGTCAGGTTCTACGGTCTTACGCGGCGCCCCAAGAACCGCGTATTAGCGACTTGATCTTCTATGTGGTTGATCTTGATGATTTCAAGGAAGTCAATGATCGCTACGGACACAATGTCGGAGATAAGGTTTTGCTGGAAGTGACCAGGCGAATTAATTCGGAGATGCGCAAATCCGACATCCTAGTCCGCTGGGGTGGAGATGAATTCCTGATTGTGTCCCGGCATTCAAATCGGGCAGAAGGAGCGACCTTTGCATCGCGGATCTTGACTGCAGTCGGAAACCCAACGGCCGGCGTGGCAAGTGACGGCATCGAAATTTGTCAGACGTGCTCCATTGGCTGGGCGGCTTTCCCATGGTATCCGGCCGAACCCGATAAAGTACCCTTGGAGGCGGTTCTCGGGTTGGCTGACCGCGCGGTTTATCAAGCGAAAATGGCCGGGAAAAATCGAGCGATTGGCATCTCGCCCTCTGACACCGGGACGATAGTCCTAATCGCAACGGCAGGTGATCGAACTTCTACTTATTCTGTGCAGACCCTTTGCGTCGTTGCCCCATCTCCGTATTCGAAAACCTGCGGAGCTTCATACCGGGCCACTCAGGAAAACCAATTGGCCGACCTCGGACCAGCGGAGTGCTGACGGAGTGCGTCGATATTCTGCAAGTGGCGAGGATTTCGCCAAATTCGTCGTCTGAAGAGGATCCGCCAGGGAGGCTTCCCGGAGCACTTGGTTGGCGCTGGTCAATTCAGTCCCCGGCTGGTGCTGCCTTGCGAACACGAGAAATGCCATCGCGAGCATCGTGCCAGCGTAGCCAGCTCTCGGAATTGGGTGACCTGCGAAGGCGTATTCCGCGATTAATGACGGTCCACGCGCCGATGACAGGCGAGCGCTCAGGACGGAAAGGTCGTTCTGATTGTTCCTTCGCCAAACACTCTCCCGTGATGCAGCTCACTGACAGCGAATCAGGTTTTGTAGAATGCTTCCCGTTGGCTATGCGGGGAAACTTTGTGACGAAGTGGCAGCCCCGTAGAAGCCGAGAGAGGGCTACCTGCTGGAGCCAGAGGCAGCCCTTTTACTCTGCAACTTTTACCTACTCATCGCTGCCCTGTCTCCGTTAGTTCAGCCCGCCGCCTCCATGTAGTTGCTTCCTTTGCTCGCCAGCCGCTGAATCGCTCCCGCCAGCGTTAGCACTCCTGAAATCCGAATATCGGTTCTCTACAGAGATTACTGCTGGGCGAGGCGCAGGAGTACGGCAAGAGATGCTGTTGGGCCTTATAGTGCGGGGCTGTCGGGAGCTATGACGGATATTCCGGATTAGCGGCGTCGCGGTCAGGGACCTCACACCGGTTTGTGACTTGTATCCTTGCGCAACAACCATCGGCGCATTTAAGGTAAATACTGCGTTACCTGTTGCGCATCTTGGAATTGAAGGCTTACGCCCGCGATCGGACCTGGCCGGTCAGCAGATCGAGGGTTGTATGTTCCAAAGTCGCGTAGGATCGTAGCTTACTCCATGCGCCATCTATTTAGTCAACGACCCGACTGTGTCCGCCGACAGAATCAAGATGGAACGCTGGATTCCATTTGCAAGCGTTGCGGGCTGATGATTGCTCGTGCCTTTCACCCAGGTGATCTGGAGAAGTTGGAAGCCCGCCATGTCTGCCAGCCGGTGGAGCGACGGCGATCGGTTCGTATTGTTTATCGCATCTACGATCCCAAGAGCGACCGGCGCCTAAAGCTGTTCTGCGACTCCGCGGATCCGCGCTAAGACCCCACTACTCGCTGAAAGAGGCTGGACTCAGCGCGAAACGCGTGACGACGTTACCTGCCGACCGTTGAGCTTAAACGTGAGATTGATACCGGTCTGCGTATAATCGTCATACGTGTAGAAGGAGTGGCGATAGGTGTAGTTGTTGGGCGCCAACTGTGCTTCGATGTCGGGCAGAGAAATATAGCAGCCGATGCGGACATTGAGTCCCTGCGCCACCTGCGGGAAGTAAAGATCAGCTGCCCCTGTGAAGCCGTAGAGTCGAGAACAGGCGCAGTGGCTGTAGTCTTCCGGTGGCCATTGGGCTCGGCTTTCGCCTCGCCGCCTCAGTCCGGCTTGGCTCTGTTTCCTGTTCCCGCTCATCGAACCAGGATAGGCGGTTTCTCCCGCATCCGGCTCTCGGGAAAGACTCACGGTTTCGCCCACGGAAAGCTCGCAGTCCGTTCTTGTAAACGGACCAGACCAAACACGGTGTACAGAGATGCATCCGGAAATCGTTTAACGGCCGGCCATCTCTCCTTGTGTTTACCGCATAACCAGCGGACGCAGCCTCGGGCGGGTGTGTTGATCGACGGCACGATAGGCTTTGCTGACTGGTCCCAGAGAGAAGTAGTTCGCCCACCCAATCATCATCCGGTTGAGCCTGGCTACGATCGTCTTCGAATCCAGCAGGGTTCGGTTTCGCCCGGTCTCGTCGCTGATGGCTCGACAGATGCGTTGCACCCGCTTCTTGGAGGGTGTCGTGCCTAAATAGGCACGCCCCGTCTTCGGCGAATAGCCTCGCCCGAACGTATATCCCAGAAAGTCAAACTTCTCTCCCGGCAGACAGCAGACCCGCGTCTTGGTTTCGTTCACCGTCAGCTTCAGCTTCGACATTATTTCCCGCATCGTGGCCAGAGCTTCTTCGGCTCCGCCTCGCCAACAGATCACGAGGTCATCGGCATAGATGACGATGTAGGCGAGGATCATCTCCCTGCCTGGCTGACCTGCTAATCCTGCTTCTTTTGCGTTGGTAAGCGCGAACCTGCGAGCCAAGGTCGGATTCTTAGAGTCGCTCGAACTCGTATTCGTCGATGGCCACGGCAACACTCCGTCCTGAAGCGCCCTCCGAACATCGGACAACCCGGCCCTGGCATTTCACGAGCACCGGGCGCTCCGTTTCCGAGGCTTCCGCGGGCATCTCAATCGTGAACTGAACCGGGGAGTCCACCTGGACGGCAGCTTCGGTGTGAAAGAGAATGCCACCGGCTGAAACGTCAATCGTTTTAGCCTGATACTCCTTCGTCGCTATTTTCAGCGTCACTTGAAGATGAAGGGGGAAGCGTAGCGAGTTGCGCAGGTCGAAGTGGTGGCCAGAACTCATATCGCCGATAATAAACGACCCGAGTACACGGTGAAATCGTTAGTTACTAAGAGTACCCCTTCATCCCACACCTCCGCTTTCACGCAGCACATTCGCACCACGCTTAGGTTCTCGTTTATCGGGGAAGTATTACTCGTGACTCTCAACGATGGAAGATGGCTTCACCGGACGGGTGCGCTACTTTGACCTCTCCATCACTGCGGGTATCATGGTCACCGGCGCCGGTGGCCGGTAGCACAGCGAGGAATGGGGTCGCATCGTGTTACAAAGCACACGCCACTGCTCGATGATGATCTGCGCCTCCTTCAGCGAGTAGAAGATCTTTCCATTCAGGCATTCGTTCCGCAGCTTGCCCTTAAAGCTCTCGCAGTGCCCGTTCTCCCAAGGGCTGCCGGGCTCGATGTACAACATCTGCGCACCACCCCGGCCAGCCAGGTCCGCAGTTGCTTGGCCACAAACTCCGGTACGTTGTCGGAACGAATATGCTCCGGGATCCCACGCAGCAGCATCGCATCCGCCAGGGTTTCGATCACTTTGTAGCTGCCCAGCCGCCGCGCTACGCGAATGGCCAAACATTCCGGCGTGTACTCGTCGATTAGGGTCAGCAGTCGTAGAGCCCGTCCACGTGGTCTCTGCTTCTTCGGCACCTTCAGTCCCCCCCAGATCCGCTGCACCCGATCCTTGCCCACGCACCGGCCGCCTTACGTAGCTCCTCGGCGATCCGCCGATACCCATAGCAGCGCCCATACTGGCTGGCCAACTGGATGATGGCCCGCGTCAGCCCATCTTCATCGTGGCGCTGCGTTGGCCTGTAGCGCTGCGTCCCTCGTCCCTGCCCCACCAGCCGGCACCCACGTCGTTCCGACAACCCGTACTGCTGACGAGCATGCTGTACCCGCAACGTCGCCGTTCGGGGCTTAGAAGTTTTTCCCGATGCCACGTCCTGCAGCACCTGCTTCTCCAGCGACAACTCGGTCATCAATCGCCACAGCCGGGGTTCTCTTTTCCAGCACTTTCAGCCGTCGCACCTGCTCCAGCTTCAGCCCGCCATGCTCCTTGCGCCAGCGGCACCAGCTTTGTTCGTTGATCCCTGCTTCGCGGCAGGCCTGGGGGGTGGGTTCGTTGTTCGCGATCGCCACTTCGATCTGTCGCAAGATAGCGACGATCTGCTCAGGACTGTGTTTCTTCCGGGCCATCTTCCAGCTCCTCTCGTACCAGATCTTCTCTCATTTCATCTGGTACAAAATTCGCCGGTCACGTCAGCCTCTTGCCGTGGGATTTAGGCATCGCCTTGCCAGTAAGGGTTTTGCACGGCCCCCCGATTTTGGCACCGCAAGCTGGACATTCGACATTCACGGACTTCGGCATGCCTCACATCCTGCCACATTCCGCGACCGACCGCCACTGGCGCGATTTCGAACTGATTTCATGAAGGTGTCGGTTCCCTCGAACTGAGTAGACTTCGGTTGTATCAGCGACCGAAGGCTCGGAAGAAAGGAGCGGAGCATGTTGATTATAGGTTGTGATTATCATCCGAGTTTTCAGCAGATCGCGTTGGTCGACACCGCGACCGGGGAATGCGGCGAGAGGAAACTCACACACATGGTGAAAGCTGAAAGCTTCTATCGCGCCCTCAGCGAAGGCAGCGTACGAGTGGGGATGGAGGCGACGGGGCACGCCCGTTGGTTCGAGCGCTTGCTGGCGGAACTGAACTTCGAGTTGTGGATTGGCGATCCAGCCGAGATACGCGCCAAACGAGTGCGGAAGCAGAAGACGGACCGCCAGGACGCCGAACACCTGATGCGGCTACTGGTGGAAGATCGCTTTCCACGGATCTGGGTACCCAGTCCGGAGAATCGCGATCTGCGGCAACTGCTTCGTCATCGACATCGGCTGGTGCAGATGCGGAATCGACTGAAGAACCAACTGCAAGCCATCGCCCTGAACGAAGGAATGCGGCGCAAGAAAGGGTTGTGGAGCAAGCGGGGACGAGCCCAGTTCGAGTCGCTCGTATTGGCTCCCTGGACCACGCGGCGCCGGCAAGATTTGCTGCAACTACTGGATCGATTGGATCCGAGAATCGACGAGCTGAGTAGCGCGATTCAGCAAGAGGCGGACGACGGTCGGATGTGCAAAGGCTGATGACCCATCTGGAGTTGGGCCGATCACGGCCTTGGCTTTTGTGCTGATCCTGGGAGTTCGGTGCGCCTGTATTGGATGTGGCGCCAGGGATGGGATTACCGGCAAACTTTGAAGTTCGGTTCGCACGTGGGGTAGCCCGAAGTTGTCCCATGGTGTGCAGCAAAACACCGCCAAACTGATTGGGCACCCCGCTCCCGCAAGGGAGTTCGAAGCAATAATCATGGTCGAAGTAGTGGCCGAATAGATGGCTGGGTCGGACCGAGTCCATCCGCAATGATTAGCAGCGAGCCTGGGTCGGTGATGACAAGAGTTTTTCAACCAGAGCGAAATGGCGCTCTCTCGGAGGGCACGCCGTGGTGTCCTCCAAGAAGCACTTGACAGAGCCGCCACCTTCATAGATGAGACACTACCGAGATTCGCGAGGGTTCTGAATCAGCCTAGCCCAGGTTCTGGCCTTTCGAGTGTGCCGAAAATCCCTCTTGAGTGGGGCGCATAAGCCCATTGCGGCCCGCGAAACCTCATGAAAATCGCCCAGAGCCGAAGGCAGAATAGGAGAGGCTCGGAGTGGCGAGGTCGAACCAATCAATGGAGAAGGCAAGGCTGTATGCCTGTCTGACCTGGAGCGTGCGTGGTTGAGCGAATAAATGGGCGTTGTCTCTCCCTGGTGGGAGCAGCGATAGCCCGCCACCCTGGATAACGTAACTTGTGCACGCTCTCCGCTCCCGCCCAGGAGGAGTGTGATGTCTTATAGGATAAAATTGTCGGGCCGACGAGCGTTCAACTCGGCAATCCAGCATGACGGGAGATTTTCGACCCTGATTGTGACTGGCACCGTCATGCTGAACCTGTTCACGCTAGCTATCCCCGCCGAAGAAGCGTTTCCGCATGTTGCTATTCGCGGGTATACTCGATTGTAACTTTCTCAGATCTGTGAAAAGGGAAACGTAAGCGGACCAGTCTGCTTACGTGGTAGATCGTATGGCTGTCCACCGGTATATCTGCCAGTTTGTCCCCGAAGATATAGAAGCTGCGCTGGGTCGGCGCTACATTATTGGTCCCGAAATTGCCGTTGGTGGCCAGGGAGCAGTTTTCAGGGCGACCAGAACTTCTCGGCCAGACGGCACAGGCGCGAATGACGTTGTAGCTCTGAAGTTGCACTTCGATCGCAGACGGAACATTCGCCCACAGCCCGAGATCGCCGCGACGGAGAACTTCTCGCATCCAAACTTGGCTCGGCTGATAGAGCACGGCAATTGTGACGTGGCCGGTAGACACACGCGATACGCCGCGTGGGAATTTATAGACGGACAACCACTGAGCGTTCTGTTGAGAAACGGACACCTTCTGGAATCCGAAGTCTTGGCGATAGGGCGCGATGTCTCGTCTGCAATTGCGGAAATTTGGTCGCGACGCATTGTTCATGGGGACATCAAGCCCTCGAACATCATGCATAGAAACTCCGACGGCCCCATCATGGTCGGCTCAGTGGACAACGCCGTCCTCATCGACCTCGGCGCGGCTAGATATTTAGATCAAGGTAATATTCGTACACTCAGGCCTTTAGATCCACTCGACCGTCGTTCCGCACGTAAGCCTATCGGAACGTGGGGTTACTTTTCGCCGGAGCAGATCAGAGGGACAAAGGCATTGTCGTGCGCTTCGGACGTTTTTTCCCTTGGCGTAGTAATGCTGCAATGCTTACTGGGGCGGCATCCCACGAACTATGACCAGACCACCTTAGCAGACGGCATCCTGGCGAGCGGAGGCAGGCTTGCAGCGAGCGTAGGCTTGCTTTGCGCGTTGGATAGGATGCTGTCGTCACTTCCGGCGTTTAGGCCGAATCCTGCAGAACTCAGCCACCGTTTCCAAAGCCTACGGCAAACGATGGAAGCCGAGTTTGCCAAGGGCGCTCGCGCACCTATGAAAGCTCAGGACTAGTGGGACGGTGGGCAATCTCGGTGTTGCTTTTTCCCCTGCGCCGATCAATGGTTGTCGAATCCAGAGCATACAGACTCTGCTCCAGATCGACGCCCATCGACTCGCGGGCATACCGTCCGCCTGCGGTTGCAATCAGTCGGTGGGCGAAGTCGGCAAAGATTCTCCAATCCCGCGATTCGTTGGCGTCCGCCAGCATCGAGCGCGCCACCTTGCCATGGAATCCCAAGTGATACAGCTTGCCCTACAAGGAACCTAAACAGGCTTCGATGTCGCGCAGACTCTCGCGATAGGTCAACTGGGCAAAGGCCATCGCCAGATACTGGTCCCAGCAGCTGAAGCCTCGCAGCCGGAGGTCGCCCTGATGACGCTCGACGCAACGACGGAACTTCCGGTCGGGAAGAAAGCTGATCAATTGCGAGAAAACCGTGCGGCCCTGATTCATGAGCCATTGTCGGCTCTCCTCGCATTCAAATCGCGGCAAGCCCGAAATGGCTTCAACTTGTTGCGCAGCTATTACTTGCAGCCAGCACCTTGTAACTTAACCGGACAGCAGTGTTCTACTACAAAGGGTCAGTTGGTCTGGATGGGACTCTGAACTCAAAAACTCTATTCCGGCATAACAAAGTAGGCACCATACCTCTGCCCGACCCGATATAGTAGCCTCGCGGGCCTACGGAACTCTTTGTCCTTAATCTCGAATACAAGTTCGACCGTATTTTGCAGAAACAACTTGGCTTTGGTCTCGAATGCCACTCCGTCCAGGCTAATATCCGTACACATTCCATCATAAGATTTGTCGTCGAATGCTCCATGGCTGATGATCTGAACTCGAACGGGATGGGGAATCCGAGCATGTCGTCGGCGGTCAAATGGTGGAGGTGGAGCAACAGTGTCGTTTGTTTTTGTCATGTGTGTGATCTTCTTTATGCCGGAATTTCAGTTCTAGGTCCCAACAGCCCCATAATATATCGGCGAAGACCGCTAGCGACTAACCATTTTCTGGTGCCGCATCCTCACCGGAGCGCTGCATGCAGGTGGCCAATACCGCTACCTGTCACTGAGACCGGTCACCGCTTTCAGGAAACGGGCACGAGTGTGCTCATCTCCGGCTGCGAGCCTGCTAAGCCTTTCTCATACGCTTCTGGGATAATGTGCTCGACCGTGAACGTGAGCGGCTCTGGTGCCGCCACCTCGCGCTTGTCCGACTGTCCAAGATATTGCTTTACGAGGAAAATCAGCATGGTCGCATTCCGGGCCATCGCAAGCTCGTACCGCATAATTTAGGTGACAACAACCAATTTAGCCTTCGGGGGTGCGCGTCGCATGATTTCACTCACCGTCTCCGCTGGCCTCGGAGATAAGCTCGATCCAAACAGAACGACGTCGGTAGTGGTGGTAGCAAGCGCGTCCAGAGTCTGGGGCAGGCTCTCCGTTTGCGCCACCACCTCCAGATCGCTCTCCACAGCGAGGATCTTGACCGTTCCTACACGGAAGACAGCCTCCGAATCGGCCAGGAGAATTCGGATCGGGGTGGGCTTCACTTCCTCGGAATCGCGTCTCAGTGAGGGAGCAGGCAGCACGTCGTCGCCGACCTTGCCGCGACCTGTCAGACTTGACAACGTTGGATTCTTAGAATTGCTCGAACTGTTCATTGATGACCACTGCGAAACTTCACCGCACGCGGCATTCAAACCCCCCGGAGGTAGGTGATCACAAGTGTTACACGTGCCAAGGCGCTCTCCATCATCGGCCCTTTTCGTATCGTGTCTTGGCCACGCTCTGGGAGGAATAGTTCCACAACCGCCCACGCCTCAAGCAAAGCTCCCGAGGAAGCGTTCGTCTACGACGAGCTACAGCCGGACCCTGCGCAGGACCGTTCCTGAGTGTACGGCTCACGCACGGATTCAATCACCTCTGATGCAACCTGTCTTGCATCGTCACGCGGCAGGTTGCGCGGCATCGAGGCGCTTTACGCGGGTGCCACGGAATCATGGCTTTGCTCCAGATTGCGCCCGACTGTACGGTAACTGGCGACACGGCGGTCTTTATATGGCCGGCCAGATTCTGGGCCAAATGGGGTTATGCTCGGCGTGAGCTCTGCGAAAATTCGCTTTGGCCATAGCCGAAATCGGTCTGGTACCGTTTGCACGCGTAGCGCTGGACGTCGCTCGAGCGACTGTACCTCGCCATCGAACGACGTTCAGCAAACACCAATTCACGCAGCCGCAACTGCTAGCCATCTTACGCCCCATGCGCTACGAGGCCTGGACCTACCGCGAGCTGAGTGTTCGGCTTGCCGAGCACTCCGAATTGCGCCGCACCATGCCATGGTAGTCGTACGGAATAGCAATGAGGGGAGTTAGTCTGAAGCGAGACGGTAGATTAGGGGAAGGAACCAACAATGGCGTACTTGGATCTAGTCCAAGGCCGAGCCCCCGTTAGCCAGTTTTAGAAGTGATCACCGAGTTCAAACACTACGACCTTTTTTATGCGCTGTCGTAGGCGCCGGGGCAGGAGGCGACTTGAGGGCGCGAATGCGTTCGGCGCAGATGATCGCCGCAGAGCTAGCTTCCGAACCCTGGAACTGTTCCTCTTCGAATTCTTCGCACTTCTTTGCCGCGAGCTCTAGGGTTTCATTGATGGCGTTACGGAACGCCAGCGAACCATTCCCGCGTTGGGCGGACGGCTTGGTTTGATATTTCCGTTCCAGTTCTTCTGCTAAGCTCACGGTCCGTCCTGCGGCACATTAGTTAGGCGTTCACCATCCACGCCTTCCAGCACACTCTATCACTTTACAAGCTCCAGCCCGCAGCGTCAACTGTCAGTCTCTTCCAGTACAGGCGAGCCTGAAGAAGAGATCAGTTTCTAACACAAGATGAGCCGGAGAAGGCAGGCATGCTGAGGATGGATGATCAGCCTGCACGAAGGAGAGAACTTGAGTCTGGAGAAGGATCACGGCCTTACTCCAGGCCATCGAAGAAATCCTCTTCCTTGGAGAAAAGCGCCAGCAGGTGTATGCCTGGATCGAAAGTCCTGCAGCAATAACAGTACGTGCAGCAAGGCCGCAAGGCGCGCGGCTTGCTGCGACGCTATCTGCAGAAGATAGCCGGGCTGAGCCGGACGCAGGTGACGCGGCTGATTGCCCGCTATCAGGCCAGCAGCACGATGCAAGCGATGAGCTATCGGCGGCACCGCTTTGCGCAGCGCTACACGCAGCCGATATCGAGCTGCTGGCCGCCGTCGATGAGTTGCACGAGACTCTCAGCGGACCCGCGGCGCGGCGCATTCTCCAGCGCGAATACCCGCAGTACAGCAAGCCGGAATACGAGCGGTTGGCAACAATCTCGGTGGCCCACCTGTACAATCTGCGCCACCAACGCTATCGCGAACGGCGCCTGACGTACAACAAGACCAAACCCAACACAGTGAGCATCGGCGAGCGGCGGCCCGATCCCCAAGGACGACCCGGCCACCTGCGCGGGTTGACGCGGTGCACCGGGGCGACCAGAACCCGGCCAAAGGCGTCTACCACATCAACCCTGTCGACGAGGTCATTCAGTGGCAGATCCTCGCCGAGCGCATCCGCGAAGCCTGGCTGGAGCCGGTGCTGGCCGTGCTGCTACGCCAATTTCCTCTCCGCATTCGCGGCTTTCATCCGACAACGGCAGCGAGTCCATCAGCTAGTCCGTGGCCCGTCTGCTCAACAAGCTGATCAAGCAGACCAAGAGCCGCCCCCACCACAGCAACTACAACGGATTGGTGGAAAGCAAGAATGGCGCCACCGTCCGCAGGCACATGGGCTACGGCCACATCGCCACCGGCGCTATTAGATCCACTGGAGACGTTGTTGGCCCTGCCTCAGCCAGCTCAGTACCTGCGCGATGGACTCACGTTGGCTACCCTGAAACGCATGGCCGGGCGGCGCGGCGATGCCGAGGCGGAGCAGCAGATGCAACACGCCAAGCGCCAGCTCTTCGAGCGTTTCGGCCGGCGGCTTTAGGACAGTGAAATGAAATCGCACAAAACACCCCAGCGCGAGACCAGCGGGAGAACAACCGCAGCAGAAAGGCGGTGGAAATGAGAGACTGGAGGCCCTTGGACACCGATTCATACTGGAATCCCTGTTCTCTGCGGCGTTGAACCGGGAGCTGAACGCGACATCCTAGCGGGGTGGCATTTTCAAGGGAGTAAGTCTCTTGCGGGAATATTGATCGAGACAGGGTTCTTGCGGCTGCGGTTCCGTTCCGCGATGAACTCGGAAAAACGATTCTCGGGAGCCTCTATTCACGTCCTGCTCGATCGCCATTTGGAGAATCTCGCCTCGAGTGTCGTTTTGCTACGCATTTGCAAGACTTCTAGTGATGGAACGAAACGCCAAAGACTGTTGCACTGCATTCGACAGATCGGCGACGCTGAAGGGCTTTTGCAGGAACGCGCTGCCTTTCAGCAGGATGTCGCGCCGGGCGGCACTATCTTCCGTGTAGCCCGACATGAAAAGCATCTTCACTTCCGGATGGCGCTGGGCAAGCTCTCCCGCCAGTTCATTTCCGCCCATCCCCGGCATGACCAGGTCGGTCAGCACAAGATCGATTTTGGCGCTGCGCTCCTCGCAGATTTTCAAAGCCATTTCCCCGCTCTCAGCCTCTAGTACCTCGTAGCCCAGTTGCTGCAAACATTCGCGAACATTACTTCGAATCATGGCTTCATCTTCCACCACGAGCACCGTCTGTCCAGCCGGCCGGAAGGTTATTTCGCTGCGCGGAGCCGGACTTTCAAGGGCCGCCGTGGTGGCGGGGAAGTAGAGTTTGAACGTCGTCCCGTGCCCGGGTTCGCTGTACGGCCAGATGTAGCCGCCACTTTGCTTCACAATGCCGTACACGATCGAAAGTCCCAGGCCCGTGCCTTTCCCAACCTCCTTGGTGGTAAAGAACGGATCGAAAATGTGCGACAGAATCGACTTGTCGATACCTGTGCCGGTGTCGCTGACGGCCAGCATTACGTAGCGTCCGGGCTGAACCTGAGCATGCTCCTTGGTGTATGCGTCATCCAACTCCGCATTGGCAGTTTCAAGATGCAGTGTGCCGCCGTTGGGCATGGCGTCGCGTGCGTTAACCGCGAGATTCAGAATGACCTGTGTCATTTGATTGGGATCAAGCCGTGCGTTCTTCAACGAATCAGAGAGTTTTGTGACCAGGTGAACGTCTTCTCCAATGACCCGGCGCAGCATGTTGGAAGTTTCGCTGACCACGGAATTCAAGTTGATGATGCGCGCCTGCATGAGTTGCTGCCGTCCGAACGCCAGCATTTGCCGCGTAAGCGCCGCGGCCCGGTCGGCGGCGGTGGAGACCTGCAGCAGCGGTTTGCTGAGCGGGCTGTCTGGTGTGACCTCGCGAAGCATCAGTTCCGTTGACAGCTTGATAACTAAGAGGATGTTGTTGAAGTCGTGGGCCATGCCCCCGGCCAGCCTGCCGACTGCTTCCAGCTTTTGGGCCTGCCGCACCTGCTGCTCCAACGTGCTTTGTTGGGTCATGTCCTCGACATAGCCTTCGAAGTGCTCGCCGCCCTCTTTGTCCTGGACTAGCGAACCTGAAATGCGCACCGGAATGGTGCTTCCATCCCGCCGCCGGAAGTTGGTCTCAAAACCCTTTATCTGCAAGTTTCGCCGCAGTATTTCGATCAGCCGGTCCCAGTTACTCTGGTTAGTCCAAACTTGTTTCGAGATCTTCAGTTGCAACGCTTCCTCCAGGTTGTAACCGCCGAGCATTTCCCGTAGAGTAGGATTCAGAGTTTCGTAGCGGTCTTTCTCGATGGATATCCGGCAGATCCCGAAAGGCGCATTCTTGACTAGCGGTTGCAGTGAAGCTTGCGATTGCCGCCGCGCTTCTTTTATCAAGTCGCGCTGCAGGCGGATGCGGAGTATCACAAGGCCCCACAGCAGGAGCGCAAGCGCGAACGCGACAATGTTGAACAGTAGCATCCGGTCAGACCCGAGGAAAACAGTGGCGCTTTTGTGGGCGTCTTTAGACTATTTTCCGATAAATAGCAGGAAAATGATGTGGCCCAGGTCACAATCTGTTGTCTTCTAAGTTACGAAAGTACCTTACAGTAACCAGACTTTTTGGTTGGTAACCAAGTTTGGACCGCTTTCGGCGAAGAGAATGGCGCATCAGTGAGCAGGAGATACGATTGCGAGTCGAGCAGTACCGCCGCACGATGCAGACTGAAACCAAGAACTACTTATTAGCCGCAATTCCCTATGACGAGGGATTATCTGTTGGGGATGGCCACCAGCGAGCTAGATAACACCGGTTCAGCAGGGTGAAAGAGTTCGACCACTGTAGGCTGATTGCGGGCATGCTTAGCAGCGTACATCGCCTTGTCGGCGACTGCACGCAGCGAGTCGATATCAGTACCATCCTCCGGATAAATCGCGAATCCGATACTGGCGCTGGTTCCGATCAGATTCCCTTCCACCTTAAGGGGAATGCTGAGCGCCGACTTCAGCGCTGACAGTCAGACCTCCCGTGCCCCAGTATCCTCCACCCGGGCACGAGCCGACGTATCTACAAATTACCGAGCAAGGGACTGATCGAAGAATTTTGCAAAATGCCCGATCCACGTTCTGATTGAGTGTGCTCCGATGCTTATCCCACGCTCGTCGATCTCCTCGGCGGGAGCTTCCAGCCACGTCTTGATCAGATGCAGCATGGCTCCGTCGACGACCTTGAACCACTGACTTTACAAGCTCGGAATGCGGAATGCTATTCAAAGTAACCGCTTAATCCCGGGATCTCTCACCAGCCGCAAACAAGGCGGTATGGTTTAGAGCTGGAAAAAGCCGTCATCTCAAACAGAGGAGAATAGCGCTTCTCACTGGTCTGCAGAACCTCGGCGGTTGCACTCCGTTCACTGTTCGTTCGATCGATTGTGATGCTGTCCAGATGGTAAGTGTGGCCAAGACGATGATCGTCGTGATAGTCGTAAAAACGGCCCCGTTCCACAGGGGCCCCCCTGAGACCCCGCCCATAGAGTACTATCCACCAATCACCATCGGCATCACGGCCGCTGCCGGCAAGAACCTGCGAGTTGATGTCCCCAGGCTTGAGCTGTTAGATGTGTGCCGAGGCCGGATTCGCTGAGAGCAGGTATCACCGCAAAAGAAATCAGAAGGAGCGTGACAGCGCTCTGCGGAACGATGTGGGTGTGCGAAACGAAAAAGGTCGAAAACGAAGCCCGACGCGGAACTGCCCGCCTCATAGTTGCCATCTCTACAATCGGAGTTTCAGGAAGCAACTTCTTAGCCTCTGTGCCTGGGAGCCTTGGTGTTGAGCAACGAAAATCAGCGGCTGGCCCCCGGACGGAGTCTTAGCTAATGGCGTTAGCGCAAGTGCTGTATATCCCAACCAGATCAACGCGGCCAAGTCGCACGCAGCCAAATTGATGCGCTGCAAAACCGAGGCATGAATGATACTCGGATGCGGCGCCCCTGTCGCGATCAGCATGTTCACAGAGGTGAACAGACCGAAGCCGAGCGCAATGCCGTACAAAACGTGGCGCCGGGAGATGCCAAGGTATTCACTCACAAGCAAAATGAAGAGCCCGGCTGAGCATTGCATCAGGCGAACGCTCCGGTCTGCCAGCAGAACCGCCGTCGTGATGGAATGGCGTCCGTCGGAGTGAAAGCTGGTGATGGCGGACATACAGCCCACGAGCACAAGCATCAAAGCCGACCAACGGAAAAGAATGGCGCTCAGGTCGTGCAGGGCCTCGTAGGGACGGAAGGCTTCTTTGAGGATTTCCTGGAATATTGCGAACGAGATCAAGATACTGACCGCGTTGATTAGCCAGTATCCGTAGATATACAGTGAAACCGAGTGCTGCGCCAGAAGTAAGAAAATAATACTCACTACCTGAAGGATCATGTAGCTGAAGAAGTACGGGAATTCGCTGTACAAGCCCCTTCTGAACAAGGCTACCAACGCCCCCGCCTGGAAGAGGGGAGATGCGAACCATAGAATGTAATCGATCAAACTCTGGCGCATGGTAACTCCAGAATTCTCTTTGCTGAGTGACAACGGTCGCGTAGGGCGAGATTGTCGGTCTTTCACTTTGGACGCTGCTGCGAATGTCTACGACTCCTCAGTCGGGGACGGCAGAGACACCCAACCGGTCTTCCAGAGTGGCCATTCGCTCCAGTGCGAATTCGCAGATAATGTCCAGCGTCTGAATGCGGCGATCACGCTCCTCAAGTAGCTTCTGCGCATCGGCCCCGGCATTGCAAATCATCAACATGGCGGCGATTTCGCGTTTCAGTTCGTCCGATACAGGACGACCGTCGAGCGCAAGAATGCGCTCAAGGTAGTGACGGAAGCAGCCTGCTTCGAGTTGGGGTGTGTCCGTCATTCCTCCACCCTCCGATTACGAGATGTCAACACGTCTACAATGCGCTCATGTGGGAGCTCTTGGTTCTGCCGCTGGCCGGCGACCACATCAGGCACCGCGGATTCGCCTCCGGGGAAGAGACTTAGTCGCTGTCTTGAAAAAGCGCCCATTTTCTCTCGCGCCAGCTGCTCCGAGGTCGCCTTAGGATGCGGCAAGCCGTGATAGCAGAATGTACACATGCCCATCTTGTAGACAGGCTCGTTGGGTCGTCCCCGCTCGGCACACGTTTCGCAAACGCCCGTACCGATATGTATCTCCAATGTGAACTCCATAGGGACTCCTTTTTTGCTGCACGCCCGAAGCCTCCTGCACTCTCTGGAAGATGAGAATAATGTAGAGATGGTCAAAGCCGCAGCGATAAACGTCAGGATCGGGAAGCGTAAGAAGTTGCCCACTACAGGAAACCGATGACTGCGCGTCGAGCGCCACGGGCGTAATCGACTCTATGCCGCAGACAGGACACATTCTCGGTGCATTCATGAAGGAGTCCCCGTGGGTGCATTTTGTTAGGGCCGCCCTATCGGCTAAGAGAACGGCCCATCCCGTATCGCCGAACACTCGCCTCACAAAAGGCGAAGTCCGAGGATCATTGCCAGCGATAACAGCGTACCAAGCAATGATCTCGCAGGCCGCCACCCATGCCCAACCTACGGCCGCGGCCTCGCGGCATACCCTTCTCTGTATCGAGATATGACGCTAGCATTACCTTATGGTCTCAGAGAATAAGAGTCAGCGAAAAATAGCCTATCTTAGTCACGAAAGTAACCACCTAACTCATACGAAAGTAACCACTAAGTTAGCCAGAGGACGACAGCCTAAATCGGGTGTCGGTTTTGCACAAGAAATACTCAGGCCACCAAAGCTAAGATCTCTCGATGCGGGGGCGGCAGATGTTGAGGCTGTAGTCATCAATTGTGTGGTCAACAGACATCATTTCCAGCTAGCCTGTTTGGAATGGACGCAGAAACACGAAAGCGGCTCCGGTGGGTGGAAGTGTTTCTTCGGCTTGGGAATTACAGCGTTGTCTGTCTGAAGTGCGGCATATCGCGACCGACGCTCCGAAAATGGGTTCGGCGATACCAGGCCCGGGGTAACGATGGCCTCTGTTCCGAAAGCAGGAAGCCTAAGTCTTCACCAGCAACAAAGATTCTTGATCAACACCGTGGATGGATTCGCGCTCTGCGCCGCCGCAACTTGGGGTCGCGAAGAATTCAGAGCGAACCCTAACGTGTTCATGACTTCGACGTGTCCCGACCACAATCGAGAAGGTGCTCCGGTCGATGGATGTCAAACCATTGTCGCGGCCCCGCTGTGCTCGAAAAGGAAGTACTCGGTACTCCAGGCACATCCCCCGCGAGCGTGTTCAGATGGACACCTGCAAAATCGCGCCGGAAGGCCGAGTATTCTCTACATGGCTACACCAGGCCTGGAATCGCGGCAGTTGCCGGTTGTACGTTTCCGATCAAGTCTCGCTCCCCCTAACAGGACTGCCTCTCGCCGGAAGAGCCGAATCAGTGTTTCACACCATCGTCTGATGGGACTTTTTCTTGGTCTGCAACGGGAACGTCCCGGAAGGTGTACTCCAAATCGCGAGGATTGCTGACGTCCAGATAGAGCGTGAACGTCTGGGTATCCTGGTCCTCGTCCGGTATCTTGAGGGTGTATTTGACGCTGGATCCGGCAGGAATGTTGAAGCTATGGCCGGTTGAAAAGTAAAATTGGCCGTTCGTACTCAGATTAAAGCTGTTGCCTTTCCCATCGACAACATCAGCCCGATAGAGCGAGACGTTGGAACTCTCATCATGCAGGTTTGAGACGTAACCCCAGCATTCAATGCTTTGGGGACTCACGCGCTCACAAAGCTCGATGGTAAGAAGAATCTTGTCCTGCACCCCTTCGACCGGCTGCCTGTGGAGTAGGGGAGGTGGCGGCTTTGCGCGGTTGCTTGGCGAGTCTGGGGCTTGTTGCCCCGGCGCCTCCGTTCTTACAGCCGCGCGTTCAAAGGCTATCGGTGGCGTGTCCGGCTCGTTGCGGGCCATGCCGGTCCGGTAAAAGCGGATCACGCCGTTCCCCTGCAAGCGCACATGCTTCGACGGGACTTGCGTGGGGCTTAACGCCGTTGTGAACTGGTCATTGTTGAAAGAGCCGATCGGGTCTTGCCAACCATCCCACCATTCCATTACCCATGTGTTTGTCTGGTGCTGAAGGAACTGGCTTTGCCATGATTCCCAATTACGTGGCAAGGTAATCCAGCCGGTAAAGCAACCCTCATGCAGCAGAAAGTCGATGAAGGGAGGGTTCTTGTCTTCGTAATTCGCGGTCGTGAGATAGGAATCGTCGCAAATGAGGCGGGTGGAGTTGAAGTTGTTGTAATGCTTTTCGTGTTTTGTGACTCGGCGAAGAATAAGAAGTGCCAGGCCAAAAACTATGCCGAAAAAGAGAAGTAAGCCGAAAAGAATGGGTGTCGTCCTTGGATTCTGCGCGCGTGGCTGATGCCGGAGCAGGTGCACTCGGGTTAATGTTACCTGAGTCGGTAGCCGAGAAGCAAAACCTCGGCAGCCGGCTTCTGAGCGTTAACTGTGTGGTCAACAGACATCATTTCCAGCTAGCCTGTTTGGAATGGAGGCAGACACGAAAGCGGCTCCGGTGGGTGGAAGTGTTTCTTCGGCTTGGGAATTACAGCGTTGCCTGTCTGAAGCGCGGCATATCGCGACCGGCGCTCCGAAAATGGGTTCGGCGATATCAGGCCCAGGGTAACGATGGCCTCTCCGCCGAAAGCGGGAAGCCTTAGGTCTTCACCAGCAACAAAGATTCTTGATCAACACCGTGGGTGGATCCGCGCCCTGCGCCGACGCAACTTGGGGTCGCGAAGAATCCAAGAGCGAACTCAAACGTGTTCATGACTTCGACGTGTCCCGGACCACAATCGAGAAGGTGCTCCGGTCGATGGATGTCAAACCGTTATCGCGGCCCCGCCGTCCTCTAAAAAGAAGTACTCGGTACTCCAGGCACAGCCCCGGCGAGCGTGTTCAGATGGACACCTGCAAAATCGCGCCTGGGGTGTTTCAATACACCGCGATTGATGACTGCACGCGAGTCCGCGTGTTAGCGATATACCCGCGCAGGATTGCGGCAAACTCACTGTTGTTTCTGGAACACGTCATCGAAGAGATGCCCTTCCGGGTGCAGGCCAGTCAAACGGATCGTAGGCGAGAGTTCTTCGCCTACTGCTTCCTAAATTCCGCCCGATCAGGCCGACATCGCCGCACCTGAATGGCAAGGTGAAACGCTCGCAGCGCACAGATCTGGATGTGTGCCGCACACATTAACACCCCGAACTCTCGCGACCACATGGCGCGAAGAAGCCGCGAAAGAAAAATGGGAAAGTGTAAGCCTATGCTAAAAGATCGTCGATTATCTTCTGGCCTAGCTGCTCTGGCGTATAATATTTCGCGCCGATCTCTGCGAGTATTACTCCGTCAGCCGAGAGAACCAACTTGATTAGTTGTGTTTCAGAGGTTGCGCCAGAACCCATACTCAACCCGATGCACCTGGTGTTTTCCTGGTAGTTCAGGTCCGCAATTCTCTCTTGGGCGCGTATAGGTCGGGCTAAGACTTGAACGCTTCTGCTGCCCTCAGTTCCCACTACACTGACCGCAAGCACCTGACTGCCAAATTTGCTATTAAAACTCACCTCTACACTTTCGAACCATGCAAAAAGTTCCCTGCAATATCGACTACCAAGTTTGGCTTTCAGCCCTTCTTCTTGAATTAATTTATCTTCCAGAGCCCGCTGCACCTGATACTTTTCCTTCGTCCTCTGCACGGCATCGTCGATCCAATTAGTACCTCCCATTTCTAAAAGACTCCTCCTGTAGTTGCTCCCAGGAAAAATGGGAGCGATTGTCGGGTTGCGTTCAAGCTGAGAATGACGGATCACGTGTTATCCGGGGGGGCCTCCTATCTATTCGGCCGACTAGCGACAATCTTCTTAGCGGCGAGGGTACAGCCATCCGTTCCCGAGATGGTGGTTCCGAGGCATACCCTTGTTGTTCTCGCTGAGAATTACAACCGTACCACTCCTACAATCAGCTATTCTAAGGATGAGAGTCAAGGGTGACAGTGAAGTTTTGTAGAACTGCAGTAATCTGCAGCAACCAAACTTTAGTGGTAGAATATGGGCAACCTTAGTTAAGCCTCGGCGCCAGGCTGTTTCTTTCGCCAGGGGGATGTGGCCCTGCTTGAAAACGGGCGGTTCGCGACGCACTGCCAAATGAGATAGATGCCGTCCGCACCAGCGAAGTCCTGGAGCGAAGTGTTTGTCGAGCTGGCTATGGAGCGTGTCAGCCTGGAACCAAGACCTCAAAACCCAAGAAAAATCTGATTTCTGTCGATCGGAATCTGCAGATCGATCCCGCGTTCACGTACCGACGAGCCTCCGGCCACTCACCGTTTGCGAACACGAAAAGCGCCCTGGAACGCAAACGATAAGCCCCGACGATCCGACTCTACTTGAACTCAAACACTCCATCGTGCGCACAATTGCCGAACTGGAAATCGCAAGGCTCGGAAAACCAAAGGCAGCCTAGCGACCCGGGTGGGTTGCCCGCTTTTCAAAGTGCACCACTGCCATGGAAGCTCTACGCAGGCTGCAGTAGCGGTCGAGTCGCGGGACTATTCAGAAGTTGACTCAGCTGGGGAAAACAACCCTTCTCATGAACTGAGCGCGCTTTCGCACTGACCAAGCTGGGACGATATTTCCGAATTGTCGGGGACGGTGACGTGCATCCCCGGATGCGCCTTTGTCGGGAACTTCTTTTGGCCCCGACGTGCACCCCGCTGATAGCACTGCAGCACGGTGTGAAAGCGATTCTCGCGGCTGATGAACTGCCGACAAATTCACCAGTTACGGTGGTGTGGAGTGTCCGGAAAAATTCCACAGATCCGCCGTCCTCCCCTCGGGGGTCACCCAAAAGCGGCCATGTAGGGTCACTTCAGAACCGGCCATGTTAGAGGCCCAAGACAGAAGCTACGACTGGGGTGCAGATAGCCTCGGTTGGCATGGGCAATGTCTTGAGCGAAACGAAACGACAGCAGGTTATTGCGCTGGGGCGGCTGGGATGGTCGCTACGGCGGATTGAGCAGGAAACCGGAGTCCGTCGGGAGACGGCGGGCGGCTATCTGAAAGCAGCTGGGATTGCGGTAGGGCGGCCTGGCGGCTGGAAAAAGCAGCCCACGGCAAAACCGGCCATGCCGGTGACCACCGACTCCGGCCTGGAAACCCTGTTCCCCAACTTACCAACAGAAGATTGTTCAAAACCGGCCATGGAGGTGGCCACCGACCCGGGGGCGTCCGCAGCGCCGGTGGAGGAAAGCCGGCAGAGCACGGCCAGTGCCTGCGAGTTGTATCGGGAAACGATCCAGCTGGGGCTGTCGCGCGGCCGCAATGCGATGGGGATCTGGCAGGATCTGGTGGACCATAACGGGTTCGCGGCTGGCTATCAGAGCGTGAAGCGTTTCGTGCGCAAACTGCGCGGGATGCGATCGCCGGAAGCGCGGGTGATCATCGCCAACTCACCCGGCGAAGAGGCGCAGGTCGATTACGGCCGTAAGCGTCAGAGGAAGCACACGGTTGACGGGTCAAATCCGCAGCCAGCGTCAAAGCGCGGTGGTGGTTTTAGGAGAACCCAGTCCCGGTTAATGTGTTAATGTCTCGCCACTTCACCCTTCACCAGCAAATTCTCAGGCGACGCAACCCCTGATTTCGCTAATTATCCTCATCCAGCGGTTTATAAAACCAACTTTCGTTCCGGAAGGATTACTTCCCGTTCGCGCGTAATCCACTACTTGATCAGGTGGGAACATTTTGCTGATTCGATTCGTGCTCAGATCGAGATCCTGTACGATCTGGCTTAAGCTTTCGGACCGTTGATGGACACCTGGGTTTCGTCAGAGCCCGACGACCACGGCTCCGGCCGATTACTGCTGCTTATTTGCCTCGGCGATGAGCTGGGCAACCTTGGAGTCGGCGCCCACGGGTTCCACCAGAATAATCTGGCTGGGGTTCAGATACATGCGATCGGGACCGTGCAGCTCCTTGCCACGCTTGATCAGAACATTGGAGACCTTCTTGGTGTCCGGATCGGTCTTGCTCAGAATGTAGTAAACGTCGGTCAGCACCGGATTCGAGGTGCCCCAGCCCGAAAGCTTGCCGTAGTAAACCGAGTTGTTGATGAGAACCACCGCCTGATACGGAGTCGAAAAGGTCACTGCCTGGGCTTCGGTTTTAGCCGGGGCTGCACATCCCGTGCTTAGGAGCAGAATCAGGCCGGCCAGACATCCCAGAACAATCCACTTGACGCAGTTTTGCTTTTTGCTTGCAGTCGTTGCACAGATCATGGCTATACCGCAGTCCTTTATGTCGGAGATTTTGTAGCGCAAAAGATAAAAACACGGACCCGGGCCCGTCGGGCGAACCAGGTCCGTGTTCCGAAAGAGTCATACTACTTCAACAAGCGGCGGCGCAGGCCATAGCCCATACCCAGCAGCCCGGGGATGAGCACCAGCAAGGTGCCCGGCTCGGAAACCACCTGGCGGCCCTCCGCCGTCAGTTCCACATACCCGTCGGCGTTATCGTAGGTGATCATCCACTGCTCGCCGTCGCTGGTGAACATACCGTTCGCCGGGATGTTGGCAAACATGCCGCTAAGTTCCCCCGAAGTGAAGTTCAGGAACTTGTACATCGAGCCCACGCCCGGGTTGTAGCCGCCCTGCAGCAGGACGTCGAGTGTGCCATTCAGCAACGCCGACCCATTGACGTTGATCACGCCAAAGCTGTTCATGCTGGCGATCATCTCACCCAGAACGCCATTGGCGGTTTGAATGTAGCCCTGGCCTCCCATCGGGATCGGCGTGCCCACTACGAAGCGCGACGTGCCGTCGATGTTCAGCGTCCCGAGATTATTGAAGGTCGGCGGAACGATCGACGAGCCGTTGTTCACGTTAATCACGCCGCTGTTGCTCAGGCCGGCCAGCGCCGAGAGCACGTCGCCCGGGCCGTTCAAGGTGATGGTTCCGGCGGCTGTGTTGGTCAGCATGCCAGTGATTGTAATCGTGTTGCCGCCAGTGCCTCCGCCGTTGAGGCTAGCACCCAGGGTTCCGGAGTTGTCGGCGGTGCCGTTGACCGTCAACGAGCTGCCGTTCTCCAAATCTACAGTTCCAGCATTGGACATGCTGGTAGGCATGGCGGGGGTGCCGATAGTCGCCATATCGCCGGGGCCACCGAGCTGAAAGGTCCCGCCCGCCTCGTTGGTCAGCATGCCGGTGATGTTCACCGTGTTTCCACCGCCGCCGCCGAAGTAGTTGGTGGCCAGGATCCCGGAGTTGCTGACGTTACCGTTGACCTGCAGCGTGCTGCCGTATTCCACATCGAAGTCGCCCAAATTGACCAAGGCGGCCATGGTCGCCTTGGAGTTGATTCCAAGGGGGCCAGCTTCCCCGGTCAGCTCGTTGGTGAACGTACCGGTGACGTTGAGCATATCGCCGGTGCCGCCAAGCCCGAATTCTCCGCTGTTGTCGACCGAACCGAAGATGATCAGGTTGTTGCCGTTGGTGCTAATGCCGGTGACCACAATTCCGGCGCTGCTGTTGAGGACATCACCGTTAATCTGGAGTGTGCTGCCACCCTCCACATCCACAAATCCAGAATTGGTCAAGGCGGTGCCCATGCCGTTCCCGATCGTCGCCATATCCATGGGACCGTTGAGCTGGAAGGTCCCGCTGTTGGTTAGCGTGCCGCCGATGGTGATGGTGCTGCCGCCGCCGAAGCCGTTATAGTTGGTCGCCAGCGTCCCATTGTTGGCGACGTCGCCGCTGATCTGAATTGCGCCCGCTTCTTCTGCATCCACCAATCCAGAGTTGGCCAGCGCACCATTAATCTGCAGCACCGTATGTCCAGCGAAGGGCGTGTCTGTAACGACAAAGCCTGTGGACGAAACCGTAAAAGTTCCACCTATCGGCGTCACAACAGTAGTCTGCCCATTAAACAGATTCAAACTGCCTTCCACACTCGTCAACTGGTAGAAGCCATTGTTTGCCCCGGCATTGAAGGTTCCGCCAAGCTCGAAGACCGTACCAGCTGGGATGTCAGTAATTCCCCCAGGCTGATTGGTCAGGTTCAGGGTGGTGCCAAAAGCGACGCCAACGAAACCGCCGCCTAGAGTCAGCGTTCCCACATTCCCGACGTCGCCGGGGCCGTCGAGTTCAAAGTCATTGGAAGTAGTCAGGTTACCGGTGATGGTTAGCGTGTTACCGCCGCCGCGGCCATAAAACATCGTGCCCATCTGACCGGAGTTGGTGACGTCGCCGTTGATCACCAGCGTGCTTCCATCCTCCACATCGACAATTCCGGAGTTGGTCACGCCGTTGCCGATGCTCGCCAGATCACCAGGGCCATTGAGCAAAAACGTCCCGGTGTTGGTCAGCATGCCGCTGATGTTCACCTTATTGCCGCCGGTCCCGCCGGTCTGGAAGTTCCCGGAGTTGGTGAAATTGCCCGTGATCCCCAGCTTGCTGCCGTTCTCCAGATCAACCGACCCCGCGTTGGAGGAATCCGCTCCGGCCGTAATGGTGCTGCCGCCGGTAAGACTCAAAATGCCGGACGCGCCGATGGTCAGCCCGTTGGTTATGGTGAGGGTCTGGGTCGTACCGCCGTCGGTCAGCGTAGAGCTGTAGGTGAGGTCGCTGCCGCCCAGGGTCAGCGATTTGACGGTCGTGCTACCCAAGTCCAAGGTCACAAGGTCGTTCTCGATGTCGGAGTAAATGACCGCATCCTCGGTAGGCGTCGGGTAATTGCCCAGGCTCCATTGGGGATTGTTGCTCCAGTTGCCGGTTCCGCCATTCCAGAAATCGGTACCGCCAGACATGACAGGTTCCGCCTCCAACTCCAGGAAACCAGAGCCAGCGACGAGCAACCAGTATTGCGTGCCACCGTTGAAAGTGTCGTTGAGAATGGTGCCGAAGGTGCCGGTGAGCTCGCCCGGAGTGAAGTTCAGGAACTGGATCAACGTCCCGTTGGTCGGGTTGTAGCCGGCTTGCAGCAGGATATTGAGCGTGCTTCCCAGCTCCAAGTTGGCTGCTCCGGTGACGTTGATGACCCCGTAGCCCGACATGTTGATGATCTCGCCCAGCGTGCCATTGGCCAGTTGAATGTAGCCCAGGCCCGGGGCTGCGCCCGTGCCCACCACCACCTTCGACATGCCGTCAATGTTGATGGTTCCGCCATTGGTGACGACCATCGAGTCAATCGCACCGCCATTGGTCACGTTGACCGTACCAAGGTTGAGGTTGGTCAGGCCGCCCACGCCATTGACCTGGAGTAAGTCGCCGGACCCTTTCAGAGTGATCTGACCGCCCGCCTCATTAGTCAGGCTGCCGTCGACCGTCACCGTGTTGCTGCCGGTGCCGCCGTTGGCGCTAGTGCTCAGAGTTCCGCTGTTGTCGGCATTGCCATTGATCTGCAGCGTGCTGGCATTCTCCAGATCTACGGTTCCTGTATTGGTGGTCAGGTTCCCTTTAATGGTCGCCATCGAGCCGCCGGTGACTTGGAATGAGCCGCTGTTCGACACGTTCCCGCCGATGGTTGCCGTGTCGCCGGTGCTCTCGATGCCGACCATGCCGCTATTGGTCAGGTTGCCGTTGATGTTGAGCGTGTTGTGTCCGGTTCCGTTAAAGCTGGTGTAGATGCCGTTGGCGCCCGCGCCAGAGTTGGTGACGTTGCCGGTGATGGTCAGCGTGCTGCCACCCTCCACGTCAACGAATGCCCCAGCATTGTTGGTCAGGCTGCCGAGGGTCGCCATATCTTTGGAACCGTTGAGCTGGAAGGTCCCGCCATTGGTCAGCATGCCATCGATTGTGATCGTGTTGCCGCCGGTGCCGCCGCCGTTAAGACTCGCGCCCAGGCTCCCGGAGTTGGTCACATCGCCGGTGACCTTGAGCACGGATGCGTTCTCCAGGTCCAACGTTCCAGAATTATTCAGGCCGCCAGTGGTGGCCAGCGTCGAGGCGTTGGAGAGCTGAATGGTTCCCTGGTTGGACGCTGAGCCCGCATTGACGGTGCTGCCGCCGGTGAAAGACAACGTGCCGGTCTGGCCTATGGCCAATTCATTGGTAATGTTGAGGGTCTGCTTGGTACCACCGTCCGTAAGCTCAGAGGTAAATCCGCCGCCGCTCGCCTCGCCCAATTGGACCGAGCTGACGGTGGTGCTACCGACATTCAGAGTTACAACATCGTTGGTGGCGCCGGAGTTAATGTACACAGCGCTCGCGGCTACGGGTTCGCCCAGGGTCCATTTGCTGCCCTTGCTCCAGATATCAGTGCCCCCCACCCAACAATCACTCCCGTTCGCGCACATTATGGCTTGGATCTTCACATCGCTCGGGTCGTAGATAACCGTTAACGCTTCATTTCCACCGATGTCCAGCCCATTGACGGTGGAGAATATTCCGCTACGGCTGCCGCCGGCGGTAAGGAAGGTGAAGGTCTCACCCACGGTGGGGACGAAGCTATTGATCAAGCCAACATTCAGCGTGCCGGCGAGGCTGGCATTCCCACTGACGTTCAGCCAGCTAAACTGAGTGCCTTGGCCGAGCCCGCCCAGGCTGAGGTTGAAGGCTCCTGTCCCGGTCTGGGTATAGTTGCCCGTGATACTCAGTTTTCCCGCGCTGTTCGGAGCGTCTCCCGGATAAATGGTCCCAGCCATCATGACGTTGCCGGTGATGGTGCCGTTGCCAAACAGGGTGCCACCATTGAAGTTGGCCTGGCCGCCTCCGGCCACGAGCGCCCCGTCAACCTGCGTACTCCCGCCACTCTGGTTGTACTGGCCGGTGCCGCCGGTCGCGAAGGTGCTGCCAGCTCCAATGTCGACGATGCCCGCGTTCGCGAAGTTAACATTGTTCGGGCCGGTAAAGTCTCTGCCGTCCTGGATGGTAAAGCTGCCAGCGGCAGTGTTGTTGGAAAAATTGGACAGGGCATCCTTGCCCGCCTCGTCCACGAAGTTTGAGTTGGGACCATCCAGCAGAATCGTGGCCGCGTTGTTTACGATTTCGCCGCCGGTGTTGCCCAACGGATTGATTTGCAGTGTTCCGGGATTGGCTAAAGTCCCATAAACATTGTAGGTACCGCCGGTGAGGGTATTGCCGGCAAAGTTGGTGAAGGTTACATTGCCGACGACTAAAGCGGAGCCGCTATTAGCCTGGAATGTTCCGTTGTTGGTAACGGTTCCACCACCGTTGATGGTGAGAGTCTGGCCCGACGCATTGGCAAGGATCGTTCCACCGGCGTCGTTCAGCAAGGACAATCCGTTGTCCCCGATGATGCCAGCTCCCTGGATGGTGTTGTTGAAGTTTTCCAGGGTCAAGCCGCCAGCCGCCTGCAAGATGGTGGCGTTGCCGCCACCGCCAGCAGTGGACAGGGTAACCGTCCCCCCGCCCGTCAGCGTCACCGTGGCGCTGTCGATTTCCAGATCTGAATTGTTGCCATTTCCCCCGTTTAACAAGATGTTGCCCTGGTTGTTGATCGTCCCTAGCAGCAAGATGGTGCTGTTGTTACCGTTCGTATAAGTACCATTAATCGTGACCGCGCCCGCAACGGTGCTCCCGTCCAGAGTGGCCTCATTTCCGTTAGGGGTTCCGAAGAAAGCGCCGCCGTTGTTGGTCAGCGTCCCGCCCTGGATGTCGGCGTTGCCAACCAGTTGCACCGTGGCGCCAGCGCCGATGGCAGCAATCGTGCCTCCCTGGTTGTTGATCGTGACTGCGTCAATAAGCAAGGTGCCGCTGTTGGTCGCTTCAATCAAACCCTGATTGGTTATCGACGCGCTTTCAATGGTCAGAGTAGTAATCTGCGACCCACCCATGGAGTTTGCATTGATGGTTCCACCAGCCTCATTCACCAGTGTCAAACCGTTGAACCCGATGATGCCTTCGCCTTGGATGGTGTTGTTGACGTTGGTCAGCGTCAAGCCGCCGGCGGCCTGGAGGAGGATGGCGGCGCCGCTGCCGCTGGCCGTGGACAGTGTCACCGTCCCTCCGCCCTGCAGCGTCACGTTCTTGCTGTCGATCTCCAGCTCTGAATTGTCGCCAATGCCCGTAGTCGTTACTAAGAAGTTGTTGTTGTTGTTGATCGTACCCAAGATGTAGGTGGTGCTGGCATTACCGTTGGTATAGGTGCCATTAATCGTGATCGCGCCTGCGGCTGTGCTCCCATCCAGAATGGCCGAGTTTCCGTCCGGAGTTCCAAAAAAGGTGCCGTTGTTGGTCAGCGTCCCGCCCTGGATAGTGGGGTTGCCAACGAACTGCACCGTGCTGCCGGCGTTGGCCGTGATAGTGCCTCCTCCGGCGTTGTTCACCGTGACAGCGTCGAAATACAGGGTGCCACCGTTACTCGCTTCCAACATCCCGGTGTTGGTCAGGCCCCCCGACATGCTCTCCAAGGTCAAGGTCTGGCCCGATCCGTTGGCATTGATGATTGCCTCATTCACCACCGTCAACCCGTTGAACCCGATGATGCCTGACCCCTGAATGGTGTTGTTTACGTTGGTCAGGGTCAAGCCACCGGCTGCTTGGTAGATGAGGGCGTCGCCGCCGCCGCCCGAATTGGACATGGTCACCGTGCCCCCGCCCTGCAGGATCAGGTTGGCGCTGTCGATCTCCAGGGCTGAATTAGCGCCACCCCCCGCGTTCAACTGGATGAGGTTGTTGTTGTTGATCGTACCCAGGATGTAGGTGGTGCTGCCCACACCGTTGGTGTAGGTGCCGTTAATGGTGATTGCGCCTGCGCCTGTGCTCCCATCCAGAGTGGCCGAATTTCCGTTAGGGGTCCCAAAGAAGCTGCCGTTGTTGGTCAGCGTGCCGCCCTGGATAGTGGTGTTGCCAACCAACTGCACCATGCTGCCGGCGTTGGCCGTGATGTTGGCTCCGGTGTTGTTGACCGTAACGCCGTCGAAATAAAGGGCGCCACCGTTACTGGCTTCCAACAAGCCGCCAGTGTTGTTGAGGCCATTCGACATGCTGTCCAGGGTCAAGGTCTGGCCCGATAAGTTGGCATTGATGGTTGCCTCATTCACCACCGACAAGCCGTTGAACCCGATAGTGCCGGCCCCCTGAATGGTGTTGTTTACGTTGGTCAGGGTCGAGCCAGAGGTTTCCTGGTAGATGATGGCGCTGCCGCCGCCGCCCGAATTGGCCATGGTCACCGTGCCACCACCCTGCAGCGTCACGTTGGCGCTGTCGATTATCAAGACCGAATTAGCGCCACCCCCAGCGTTCAACTGGAAGTTGTTTTTGTTGTTGATCGTCCCCAGGATGTAGGTGGTGCTGCCCACACCGTTGGTGTAGTTGCCATTAATTGTGATCGGGCCAGCGGCCGTGCTCCCGTCCAAAAAGGCCGCGTTTCCGTTAGGCGTCCCCAGCGTTCCGCCGATGTTGTTCAGCGTGCCGCCCACGATGTCAGTATTGCCAACCAACTGCACTGTGCTGCCGGCGTTGACCGTGATAGTCCCGCCACCGGCCACCGTAATCCCGTCGAGAAGCAGGAGGCCCCCGTTAGAGGCTTGCAACAAGCCGCCAGCGTTGTTGATGCCGTTCGTCATGCTGGAGAACTCTAAAGTTTGGCCCGATGCGTTCGCATCAACTGTGCCCTGATTGATTAACGACAATCCGTTAAACCCGATGGTTCCTGCACCCGCAATGGTGCTCTGGTTGGTCAGAGTCAAGCCGGCGGATGCCTGGTAGATGATAGCGGTGCCGCCGCCGCCCGTATTAGCCAATGTCAACGTGCCCGCGCCCGAGAGCGTCACATTGTTTGCGAGCTCAAGGAGGGCGTTCGCGCCGCCTCCGCTGTTTATGTTTATCTGGCCAGCGTTGATGATTTGCGTCCCGAAGACCTCAAGCTGCGTGCCAGCCTCGAAGTTCAGAGTGTCGAAGGTGCCAAGCTGAAGGTTGTTGATGGACGCGTCGATGTTCAGGTTAACGACTGAAGGAGCGCCCATGGTGCCGTTGGTGATACAGACACTTTGGGTCGGGCTGTTGGGAACACCCCCGGTCCAGTCCGAACCGTTACTCCAGTTGCCGGTGCCGTCATTCCAACTCGAAACCGGGCCGCTCAAGGTGCATTGGCCGAAAGCTGCGGTTGAGCAAAGGCAGAACAGCACGAGCACAGCGACGGTAATCGCCAACATCCGGATTACGACGGTTCCGCGTACCTGTTCGGTTGCGGGAGCGCAAGTACTTTTCATTGCAGCATTCCTCTTATTATTCAGATGGAACTTCGTTTAAGGCTGGAGCTACATAACAGCAATGTGGTGTGCGAGGGAGCCCTGTAGGATACTCAAGCACTAAGTTCCCAGACTGTGCCATGCATGCGGAGTGCCAAGTCATGTTCCTTCAAATTCAATCACTTACATAGAGGACGCTGTCCCACAGCGCAAACCTCTTACTCATGAAAAGGGAATGATTTGCTCAACGCTGGAGAGCGAATTCTGACAGCACCCACGATGCTGCTTTACGGTCTTCCACCATGCGGCAATTCACCGCACCACCATAGGGCGCCATCTCTCTACCCAATTCGCGTTGTAGTCCATGCCCAAGGCGGCACCGCCCTTCGCCAACAGCGCATTCCGAGCCTGTGTTTCCGCACCAGCCCCGCAATACGGTATCGCAGCTGCCTCCCTCCGAATCGGTGTAGCGGTACCACGCACGCATACACCAGTCCCTTGCCTGCACACTCGTGACACATCGAGGCCATTGTCACACCCAGTTACGAAAGCTGCGGGGAGAATGTTCTGAGGTATGTAACTGGTTGGAAGCATCGGCCTGTTACATCCGAAGCACTCCGGAACTGATCTCACTATGAATCGCCTTCACGCTAACAGCCAGGTCGCTTGAGTCTATGAATGCTGGGCGACCCACGCAGCAGGAGTCAGGTCTGGGAGACGCTGGATTGGGAGATCGGCAAACCCGGGGAGAACCGCGGCCAAGTAGTCGCGCACTGGGAGTTTCAGCCGGCGGCAGCTTTCCACGACCGACACGAGGGCAGCGAGGATTACTCGACCGGGAGCTTGAAGTTGACGTTAATCTGAGTGTCTGCTTCGACTGGTTCCCCATTTAGATAATAGGGCTTGTAGCGCCACTGTTTGACAGCATCCCCTGCCGCTTTGATCAGCATGGGATGGCCGCTCAACGCGTGCACGCTTTGCACGCTCCCATCCTTCCCAATTACAGCCTGCAAGACCACTGTTCCCTGAATGTGCGCCTGCCGGGCCTGCAAGGGGTACAGCGGTGCGACTTGGCGGATCAGCAGACCTTGTGCAACTCCCGAGGAAACCCTGACCTTCTGTGCAGCCTGTGCGGCGAGCTTGGGCTCCGCAACCGGAATGTCCCTGATTATGTTGGTCACGCTGTTCGGAACCCCAACTGGCACACCGCGGGGAACCGAGTCCGGCACTTCTGTTGCGCCCTTAGCCGGAGCTTCCTCCTTCTTGACCATGGCAACATTGTTCGGGATCGTAATTACAGGAGGGCGCGACCCTCCATCGTCGAGTTTGCTGGCCTGCTTCGTGGGCGGGGTTGTCGGAAGCGGCTTGGGATTGACGCTCTGATCCTTCGCTTTGGATGGTTTTTCGGTCTGCAGCTTCGGACTAGAAGGGTGCGTCTCAGAATCGATAGACTTTCCGGATTGATCGGAACCCTTGTTCTCCGGATTGCCTCGCGTGAGGTCAGGGATCTTACTCTCGATGGCTTGAACCGGACCATTGCTGGTATGTTTTTGCTTCCTCTGCGAGATCCACTGTATGGCTCCCTGCCCAGCAACGACCAGCACCAAAACAGTGGCTACCCGCATCCGCCATTTCCCCCCAAAAAGCCGTTCAACTCCGCGGAAGACGTCCGCGATGGTGAAGGGAGGCTCGACGGGAAGTTTGAAGTGACGGACCCGGTCAGTGACAGGGCCAATGATGCTGGCCGGCAGCGCGCGCTTCTGCGCCGGCAACCATTGAACCGCTTCCTCGGTTCGCGGTGGAGTAACAGAGTTTGGCGTGAGCGTATCCGATTCGAGCGCCGACAGAGATGGCTCATCGAGAGAGCATGGAACTCGCGGCTCGTCGCGCCCTCCTGAGGATTTCGGTGCCTCCAATTCAATCGGTACGGTCCCTGACGACACGACGGGTTCTTCAAACCCGTTTGTTTCCGGCCGAGATTGTTCTTGGTGCGTCTTATCGGCAGACCGCTCCGATTCCGGCAGAATCTCCAAAGGTGGCGATCCCGCAGCTATCCACATGTCGGGCTCTAGGTTGGCAACAAAATCATCGAGGTGTGCAAATCCATTGCGAAGAGTCTGAAGAGATTCAGCATCTTCAGGCTCTTTCAAGCCACACGCCCACTCAATCCATTCGTCTGCTTCAGGGCCCGGCAGAGTTTGTGGTGCTCCCTTCACCCCGGCCTGGGATCGTAATTCGTTGATCGCTTGCTCACGGAGCTGATTCAGTTGATCTACACGGAGTGCCCGATGGTGCACAATACTACCGCGCTCCAACTCAGTCGCGAGAGCCAAAAGACGGGAGCGCAGTTGCTCCCGGACTTCCTCGATGAGTCTCTCAAGCTCCTCTCCGTTCTGCAATGATGCTTCGGGCACGGTTTTGACTGTCCACATGCCGGGCTCTAGATTGGCAACAAAATCATCGAGGCGTGCAAATCCGTTGCGAAGAGTCTGAAGAGATTCAGCATCTTCAGGCTCTTTCAAGCCACACGCCCACTCGATCCATTGGTCTGCTTCAGGGCCCGGCAGAGTCTGTGGTGTTCCCCCCAAACCGGCCTTGGACCGTAATTCGTTGATCGCTTGCTCACGGAGCTGATTCAGTTCATTTAATCGCAGTGCCCGACGGTGCACAATACTCCCGCGCTCCAACTCAGTCGCGAGAGCCAAAAGACGGGAGCGCAGTTGCTCTAACGCCCTGGCCTCTAAACGCTCTTGGATTTCCGCAATCAGCGCCTCAAGTTCCTCTCGGTTCTGCCATGAGGCCTCGGGCAGCTCCGAAAGCACCGACGCGCGCAGGCTTCGAGCAGATTCTGCGGCCATCGTAAACTGCTCGATGACTTCTGAGATATCGACTGATTTGGCAGCCTTGAGCTCTTCTAAGCTTTCACAGAACCGGACCAAAGAATCGTCCAGGGACGCAAGGGCGGAAGGACATAATGAAATCATGTCAAGCTCCTAAACCGGAGTTTCCTTTTTGACGCTCCACATGTTGGGCTCTAGATTGGCAACAAAATCATCGAGGTGTGCAAATCCATTGCGAAGAGTCTGAAGAGATTCCGCATCTTCAGGCTCTTTCAAGCCACACGCCCACTCAATCCATTCGTCTGCTTCAGGGCCCGGCAGATTTTGTGGTGCTCCGTCCACACCGGCCTGTGATCGTAATTCGTCGATCGCTTTCTCCCGGAGCTGATTCAGCTGATCCACGCGGAGTGCCCGACGGTGCACAATACTACCCCGCTCCAACTCAGTCGCGAGAGTCAAAAGACGGGAGCGCAGTTGCTCTAAGGCCCTGGCCTCTAAACTTTTCTGGATTTCCGCAATGAGTGCGTCCAGTTCCTTTCGGTTCCGCCATGAGGCCTCGGGCAACTCCGACGATACCAACGAACGCAGGTTTCGAGCAGATTCCGCGGCCATCGTAAGCTGCTCCATGACCTCTGCAATGTCGACTGACTTGGCAGCCTTGAGGTTTTCCAAGCTTTCAAATAGCAGGGCCAAAGAATCGTCCAGAGACGCACGGGTGGATTGCCACAATGAAGTCATGTCAAGCTCCTAAGCCTTAGTTTCCGGTGTGACTCTCAACAGTCCCAGACGCTGGCCACAAGTCAGGTTTGTAAGCTGCTCTTGTAGCTCTTTCTCGGTTGCGAGGCGTTCTTGCTGTTTGGGCTTGCTGAGAGCGGTTGCACTGTTCTTCTCAAATTCCTTGCTCGCGTCAAAAAAACGGGCATTCGTAATGACGCAATGATCGAATCCCCATCAGCCGTTTCGCTGAGCAATAGGCCTAAACGCGGAAATCAGAATAGCATGATAAAGCTACTCAATGAATAGCATTTAAGTGCTACATTGGGCCCGTTTTGAGGGTTGTCGGCGAGGATCAAGTCTTCGACTTGCTTGCCGATGCGCGCAGAAGTTTCAGCCATTGTTCGAAGCTGTCCAGAAGGCTGGCAGGCGAAACGATAGTGCTTCCGTGACTCACACGAATGGGGGTGCGACCGATGTGCAAGTTTTCATTTGCGTGGACCGGCAGGAGCGGGCAGCTCTGCGTTGTACTCTTTCAGAATTTGCTGCTGCAAAATGACGGCAGCAGCCTTGGGTGGCTCGCCAGGTCGGAGCGTGGTCCCAATCAAAGGTTCGGGTGGCGGCGGTCCAGACATAAGCGTCCACTATACAGGTCAGCAAATGGGTGCAACCATCCATATCGTAGTGGACGTCGTAGATCGCGTTATTCTGCGGCGACTATTTCGTGGCGCACTCGGGAGACTTGTCCACTTCATTGCGGAGTTTGCTTAGGTCAAAAACGCTGGTGGCTGGCACACCCGTAAGGAAGGGGATGAACTCGATGGAAACCGCTCCAGAGTTGAGCAATGACTGGATGAATCTCAAGCGCTCAGGATCATCCTTACCTAAATAGACAAAGGTTATTGAGTCGCCGTAGTCAACCCAAGTCGTCGTTTGCTTGATCCCGCCGATCGTCATGTTGAGAGTCACTTGTACACCTTTCTCGGGACTGTCTTCCACCAGGGAACCGCCAGGAGAAAACTTTAGAAGGTGTGCGGTCTTTTTGCCTTTGTGGTCGCATTCCACGCTCAACGTGGCGGTTTTCCCCTCGCCCGACATCAATGAATAGGGTTTCTGTGCCAGAACGCTCAGAACAACGCTGTTCTTGCCCCGCGCGACATGCACCTCTTGCCCCATGCACAGGAACGACCATAACGCCATCGCGACCAATCCGGACACCTCGAGCAACCGTGAAATGACGAAGCTGGGGAATCCGGGTGAGCTTGGGGAAATCCTTGCCCTAGACTTCATGCGGCCTATCATAGCCGCATTCGAGCAAAAGGCAAATTTCTGAAGGGAACGCCTCTCCAACGAGCACTTAGCTCATGGACTTGATATCAGTTACAAGCAATAGACAAGAACTGCGACGAGGACCCTCTGGCACTGCCACACGTCATGCATCGCTAGCTCTCGCCACGAATGTGCGAGCAGCACACCGCCGGACGCCAGACATGGCCTGAAACCGAGGAGGAGCAAATCCCGTTAATCATGTAGATGGTCAAGGAAGCACGGAGCCAGAACAGCCTATGCATAACAAAAGACTTGTTGGCTTCGTTTGGCAGAAACGCTTGTCTACGCGATCTGCCCCGCCATCGCGCAGACACTGCTACCGATCAGCAAACCCAAAATGACTAGCACTCTCGAAGCGGCAAACCTCTCTTGCAGGCCTCGAACGCCAGCCGGTCGTCTGCCGCGCCAATCGATGGCCTCAAATCGTGAACAACAACTCCGGTGAAGGGTTGCAGTTCTACCAGTCGCCCATATACGATGTGCGATACTGGCTGCCCGCTTGATGCAACGCTAGATCAGGATACGTCATACGCAAAACGAATAAGCACGCGCAACCCGAGCTTGCAAGCTGTGGTGGGGCCAGACGCCACCATTGCGGCACTCGGCTGCTACTGGTTTCGATGCGAACGACTCGTAATTGTTGGGAACTGCCCTCCGACATCAAGCGAAGCTGGAACGGGATGCTTACTCCAACGCAATCTCGCGTCTGAAAAGGAGAACCGTGCTGACGAACCCTGTGGAAGACAACAGTTGGATTTTCGGCATCAGCCAAGCTGCGACAACGGTCGCGCTGGCGGTGGCGATTACGTTTGCGCTGACGTTCGGCGCAAACCAGTCGGCCCAGGCCCAGACATTCAGTGTCATTCACCAATTCACCGGTGGACAGGACGGAGCAAATCCCTATGCTGGCTTGACCATGGATGCGGCAGGAAACCTCTACGGCACGGCGGCTAGCGGAGGCAATACCGGCGGCGGCTGCGCCGTCGACGGTGGTTGCGGTAGCGTCTTCAAGTTGGCTTACAAAGGCTCCGGTCGGATTTTCGCACCGCTTTACAGCTTTCAAGGGGGCAACGACGGGTCTACTCCCTACGCCAGAGTAATCATCGGCCCGGACGGGGCTCTATACGGTACCACGCACCAAGGAGGAGGTAGCGGTTGCGGCGGAAGTGGGTGTGGCACGGTTTTTAGGCTGAGACCCCCCGCGACAGCCTGCAAAACCGCACTCTGCTACTGGACTGAAACCGTGCTTTATCAGTTCACGGGAGGCAGCGATGGGGGTCTTCCCGGGAATGGCGACCTCGTTTTCGATCAAGCGGGCAACCTCTACGGCACGACGACCACCGGTGGCGTGGGGAGCTGCAACGGCGGGACGTGTGGTGTTGTCTACGAGTTGACGCCCTCAAGTGGCAGCTGGACGGAGAGCGTCCTTTACAGCTTCGCCGGTGGCAGTGACGGGGGAAGCCCCTTTGCCGGCGTGATCTTCGATAAAGCTGGCTATCTCTATGGTACGGCTTCTGCAGGCGGCAATCTGGCTTGTAATGCTCCATATGGATGCGGAACGCTTTTCCAGTTGACGCCCTCAGGGTCCGGTTGGGTGGAGAACGTTCTCTACACTTTTCAAGGGGGCTCCGACGGCGCAAGCCCTTTCGGCGGCCTGATCTTTGATCCGTCAGGCAATCTCTATGGTACGACCCCCAGCGGAGGCTCGGGCGGGGGCGGCACGGTTTTCATTCTGACACCCTCAAATGGCAACTGGACACTCGGCGTGGTTTACAGCTTTACCGGGTCGGGGAACTCACCGGGGCCGTCTGACAACCTAATTATGGACGCGACCGGTAATCTCTACGGCACAACGGCCGACGAGGGCGCTTATGGGTACGGCTCGGTTTTCAAGCTGACTGGATCCGGCGGCAACTGGACGAACACCTCGCTTCACGATTTTGCCGGCGGCAGCGATGGGGGCAATCCGGCAGGCAGCGTGGTACTGGACGCGAGCGGCAATCTCTACGGCACCACCTTCTATGGAGGAGCAAATGGCAAGGGTGTCGTCTTCGAGTTCACGCCCTCGACGTGGGGCATAGGGTTTGACTTCCGCAACACATCGACCTTTGTGACCGATCCTCCGGGGGACACGTATGTTCTATCGGGCACGGCCTACCCCACGACGTTCAACGGCATAACCTTTGGTTGGACGAACGTGAACCTGGTGCAAGCGCGCGATCGCAGCACATCGGTGGACCCGCGGCTGGCGGGGATCAACTTCGTGAACAATGGATCGCCGGCGACGTTCTATGTTGACCTGCCAGCATCCGGCACCTACAACCTGTCGCTGGCCATGGGCGATGCCGGTTATTGGGCATGCACCGTCGAGTGCCAGATTCAGTTTCTGGACGGCAGCACGGTGTTGGCTACGGTGACCGGGGGGTATGAGGGCGTAGGCTACTTTTACGACGCGGTGGCATATAACTGGTCAGCGCCGGCCTGGCCGATGAACAACGTCAGCCTGCCGGTGGCGGTGGCGGGTAGCCGACTGACGGTGGTAGTGGGAACGAACCAGAGCACGGGAGATACTACGCCGATCGCTTTTCTGGGAGTGACGGAAGTCACTTTGGCACCGAACTTCCTTCTGGCGGCCTCGCCATCGTTGCTTTCGGTCGTCCAAGGAAATCAGGGGACAGCAACCATAACGGCCACCATCAGCGGTGGTTTCAACAGCGGGATCAGCCTGTCGGCTTCAGGGATGCCGTCGGGGACGACGGTGAGCTTCAACCCGAGCACGATACCGGCTCCAGGTACAGGTAGCTCGACCATGACCGTTACCGTTGGCAACAGCACGCCGCCGGGAACTTATCCCATCACGGTGAGCGGCAATGGCGGCGGCGTGCAGCAGACCACCACGGTTACCCTGACGGTGATCTCGGCTATTCAGCCGAGCTTCATACTGACGGTTTCGCCCCCAGTAGTGACCGTGGCGCAAGGGTCGATGGGGAACACGACGGTAGAAACAGCGATCTTGGGTGGCTTCAACAGCGCAATCAGTCTGTCGGCTTCGGGTATGCCTGCGGGCATAACGGTGAGCTTTAACCCGCAGACAATACCAGCGCCAGGCGGAGGGACCTCGACGGCGACGGTCACAGTAGCAGCGAATACGCCGCTGGGCACCTATCCCATCACCGTGACCGGCAATGGGGGCGGGGTACAGCAGAATTTCACCATGACCCTGATGGTGATCTCTTCGGTGTGGCAACAAGGGTTTGACTTCCGTGGCTCGGCAGATCTCGTTACTGATCCGCCCGGTGCGACCTACATCATAGGCACAACGATTTTCCCGACATTGGGTGGCCTAACAAGCTACGGCTGGTCGCTCTCGGCAACTTTTTACGCTCTTGATCGCAACAACATGATTGACCCGCGGCTGGCGGGGATCAACTACACTGACAACGGCACGCCAGGGGCGTTCTATGTGAACCTGCCGGCGCCTGGTACGTACAACTTGTCGCTGGCGATGGGCGATGACGGTAATGCGCAGTGCGGGACGCAGTGCCAGGTGCAGTTCCTCGACGGCGCCAACGTGCTGGCCACCGTGACCGGGGGACCCACGAACCAAGGCTACTTCTACGATGCGCAGGGGAATAACTGGTCGGCGGCCCAATGGCCGACGAAGAACGTCAGCCAGCAGGTGACCCTTGCGGGGACGCAGTTGACGGTGTTGGTAGGAACCAACCAGTACACCGGGGACATTACCCCGATTGCTTATGTGGGAGTAACGCAGGTGTCGACTGGGCCGACCTTCGCGCTGCAAACACCGGCTTCGGTCAGTGTGGGGCAAGGCCAATACTCCACCGCAGACGTGTTCACCGTGCTCATCGGGGGGTTCAACAGCGCCGTTAGTCTGTCAGCGACGGGCGGGCCGGCAGGCACGACTGTGACCTTCAGCCCGAGCACAATCCCTGCTCCGGGTGCGGGCACGTCAACCATGACGGTAAGCGTGCCAAACAACGCACCTCTAGGGAACTATCCTTTGACGGTCACCGCCAAAGGTGGCGGCATTGTCCAGAACATGTCCGTTGTGCTTACGGTTACCACGGCCGATCCTCCGTCCTTCACGTTG
>Ga0181523_10000389_pt1 | contig 49135 bp, 71 predicted proteins | sample PEATcosm2014_Bin_43_FD_119752 | JGI IMG/M metagenome (GOLD analysis project Ga0181523, IMG submission 119752) | Peatland microbial communities from MTU Mesocosm Facility, Houghton, MI, USA - PEATcosm2014_Bin05_30_metaG | ecosystem: Environmental > Terrestrial > Soil > Wetlands > Peat | place... | reverse complement strand
TTGGCGAACGGCGTGAACCGCTCGATTTCGGGATCGTCGATTCTTGCCAGCACGTTCAGCGCAGCGTTGTGGTCAGCCTGCATAACGTCCCCGTTTACACGGTAAAACCGCTCGCCGACGCGCTTGCCTTCGAGCAAGCCTGTCGTTGAGTCGATTTGCGACGTATAGGCTGCGTTGACCAGTACATGACTGGCCTTCCGCTGCGTTGAAACACTATCGATCGCATAGGCGAGTACTCCTGAATAGGTGTCGGTTCCCGAAGGGGAGGCGCACGTCCAGCTCCAAGCATAGACAGCTTCCTTCGTGCCGACTGGTCCCGTTATTCGCCCCACGGTTTCCTCGGGTATGCTTACACGCAACAGCAAGAAAAGGTGCTGGTTACGGTATCCAGCGTGGTTACGTCAGTTCCCGAGACTAGTACCGGGGTTCCGAAGTCGCTCCCACCGATGCGGCGTTTCCGGCTGTGCCCTGGGCCGACGCCCAGGCTGCGCGCAGGCATACTCGGCCGCTCACATTCAGTTCGCTTCATTCGCTGGAGAAGTTCCCTCGGATCCGGATGGATGGTTAGCCGCCTGCTTGGCCTCGGCTTGGAATTTGTCGAGGATCATCTTGCGTGCGAAGGTCAGGTGCAGGATCTGGTTGTCCAGAGCGCCTAGCACTGCGGGGACCATCTCCGGCGGTATATCGAAGTTCATTCTCATCCTCTATGTTGGTGAGAGGCGGGTCGCCCCATTAAGCCACACGCCTTCGCGGCACCGGGCGCCTCTCGAGCCGCCTTTTCGAGAGGCAGCAGTACGAACGATACTGACAGCGCCGTCAACATGCAAGCGCCAAGTTGTAACCGTGTGTATCCGGATGGATGGTAAAGGCATATCCGGATGGATGGTCAAGGGGTCTCCTCGAGGTCGTCCGCGATGATCGGGGCACATCGCATTCTGGGGATCAACTGGACACCGGCAGCAGCATGATGCTTGATGGCCTTTTTGTGCAGGCGCTGGGCGACGTGTGCTCGAGCATCCATGTCCACTGGCTTACCTGGCCAATCCATGCCCATGTAGCGTGCTGCTTGATCGTAGGCCGCGGCCAGTGCGAAGTGGCGCTCGGCCCGATTCTGCTGCTTTTTGCCCATGCTCGATCCCTGTAAAAATGTTGCACTGCCGCTTTCATAATGTGAAACGTTTCGCATTGTGCAACGCGGTTCCACATTATGAAATTGTGCGGCGCATCGTTAGTGGGTACTCACTGACCGCCAGGTTATCCACAGTTTCGCATGGTGGACTGCCTAGGATGGTCAAAAGCTGCCGTTTATTGTCAGACTGTGCCGTAGCGCGTCAGTTCCGCGCCGAAGTGTAACGGGATGCGACCGATGGTCGCGGTATTCCTGATTGCGGGCCGCACTCAGGGCCGAGCATAACGCGAGGCGCACGCGGGCTAGAGTGTCGGGGCATTGTGCGGCCCGCAACGCGTCGCGCGCCATGCGTAGGTGATAGATAGAGTCCTGAATGCTTTGCTGTGCCGTACGGTTCATTTTAACCCCAATTGATTTAGAATCTGCCGCTCGCGTGCGGTCGATTTTGCCGATGAACGGTCTGTTACTGACTCTTCGCAATACCACACCGATAGTGCGCTGCATTCCCGACCGCGAAACATGGCGCACGATTGTATAGACTGTGTCACCGGGTTTAATCCATTCCCGCAACTGGGCGATTGCTTCCTGCCGTGCGGTATCCTTTGCTTTGCTCATGTTCTTGCGCTCCATTGATTGTGCCCGCGTGCGGGCTAAGAAGTTAGCTGGTAGGGTCACGATGCTTGCATCTATTGCGTCTGATTCGCCGATTTGGTCGGCTATGTCTTCGGCGACCTCTTGCGGATCACTGTCACGTGTGAGCGTAACGACTGCCCATGTGCCGTACCCATATGCGCCACCCTTTTGGTATGCCCAGCCGTCGGCATCCGCGCCGACTGTGAGACCCATGCTTGGCGTATCGCCCGTTGACCTTGCCCAAACCTTTGAACGTAGACCATCACACCACTCCGGTAGATACAAACCTGCCCCATTGATCGGCCATCGCTCCAGCGATACCGGGATACGTGCGGCTACGCTTAGCCCACCGATCCGCCGAAGGTGGCATGTAGTGACACACGGGCGCGCGACCCGCGACTATGTTAGTCGGCTGCAACGGTGGCAAGCCTTTCAACCATAGCCCCGTCTTCTTTGTTTCGCCATGGCCGAATTGCCACGGATGCACGTATTGATCGGGTTGCCGAATCGCAGTTGATATGATGCCTACGGGATTCTCCATTGCGATGTGGGGAATATCTGCGCCGAGGATTAGCCGCACAAAATCCAAAGCCTCGGCTTGCTCGGTTTGCTTGTCTGCCCACCACCGAGCACCACTAGCAGCTAGATGCGTGCATGGGGGATGAGCAATCATGAGATCCCACTTCACGCGCAACGGTTGCCGACCATGCACACTAATCGCATCGGGGAATCGGTGCAAATCTCCTGCTATGGCGTGGCGGACATCGCCTTGCAAGTGATTAGCCGCGCGCCCCTCGGTCGGCAATAGATCGCATGACCATGCGTTAAACCCGCGTGCGATAAACGCGTCGCGCACGGTGGCGCTAAACTCGCACGCTACCAATACGTTGATCTGCATGTTGTTACTCCAATGTGTGAGAGAATACTGCAATCTATTAGTTGTACGTCTCATGCCATAGGGAATAGTGCCAGGTTTTGTCACTATGCGCCGCGATGCGTCAGTGTCCAGGACCGAAATTGTCACCTATGGAGCGCATATAGTCACGTACGCGAACAGAGCGAAGACTAAAGGCCCGACGCTCGCTAGCGTGAGAAGCAACAGGACTAGCCGTAGATTGCCCACTATATCCCCCAATCCGCGACCGTGCGACCGTTGCGCATCCGCTCCCATGCGTTGCGCATCCTCACCCGTTCAATGAGGTCTAGGTTGCGCATGAATGAGAAGGGTCGGCCCGAGTCGTAACACTCCAATTCGGCGCCAGTGAGTATTAGCGGGTCGCGTGCGCGGTCGCGTATGTCTTGCACGCTGGCACAGTAGCGCGGCCCGATAGATGCCTGCCACGCGGGCCGACCATCCCACGCGTCGAATGCTACTCGCTTGGGGGTTAGCCCCGTTGTGGTGAATCGCGTAGTTTCCAGTTTCATTGTGCCACCCTTATAGTGATGACGGCCGAATAGCCGGCATGGTTGATCAGTGCCCCCTCGGCCAAGCGATTAGCCCCGAGAACTTCCAGCCGTACAGCACAACGGGTGCGCTGTGCAGCGTAGCCAAGCCGACCGCGCGCACGGTTTCCCAATTGGCAACGATCAGCCCTGAGACTAGCCAGAATGCCAAGCAGAGGGCAAAGGCGAGGCGTATGGCATCGGTAGCGCTGAGAGTCTGTACCCACAGGACTAGCCCCATGGCGCGCACGGGTGCGGGAACGGGTACAGGGTTGCGCGGACTAGGGGGCGCGCGCCGATCCAACTCGAATCCGTACGGGTCGCGGGTCATAGCGCCCCCTTTGTCATTAGCCCGGCGTGGCAACGTGCCAGGCGCTTGTGCGGTCTCGGTATAGGCGCGACTCATTGTGAAAGCCTCCGAACGTATGCCAGCGCGGCCAAAGCAGACTCTAGCGCCAGCGTGATGGATAGGACTGTGAGAGAAAGCATTGGTTCCCTCGGCTTACAGTAGCGCGGCCCGCGCGTTGCCGACCGCATCCGCGTCAACCGTGGGCTTGCCGGGCTTGCCGGGCAAGGTCGGGCCGACTAGGCGCGTGGCGCGCAACTGGGCGATGCGCAAGAGCACTCCGAATTGAACGCGGGCCGCATCGGTATCGTCAACAGTCACGGTGTACCCGGTAGGGATGCAGGTAGGGATGCCGGTAGGGATGCAGGTAGGGATGATGTACATTTGTTTCTCCTAGGATTAGCTTGCACCCTATTACGTTGCGAGAATCGTGCCAGCCCTAGAGTGTTGCGCCGGCGAGACAAAAGTCCCAGGTTTCGTCGGTTTCCGACGCTTTCCATCACCCTAGAGTGACCAAACGCGGCAGGGCCAGTGACGGAAAGCGGCGCATTGTGCGCTACGTGGGTAGGCTTCCGAGGCTTACGCGGTCGTATACCCGAATACCCCAAACAGGGCTAATTCCTATATCGCCGCGTAGTGAATTGACCCCCCAAGGCTTATCTCTAGGGGGTCAATTCTAGTGGCACCGATAATGGAAATTGCCTTTTTTGGGGTATACAAGTATACAAAATGGCCTTTTTGTGGAATTACCCATAATTACCCATAATTATGGCCGCCATTTCGCACCTTGGGGGAGAGGGCGCTAATTTGTGGAGGTAACCCGACCTCGGGCGCCGTTTGGTAGTGCTGAAAATGGTTATTTTCAGAAGTAGCGCTAAGTCATTGATTTTATTAGTTGCCCTGGAGCAACAATTGATGCGCGTATAATTGCTCATTGTGGAACGGACTTATCCACAATCCGAGGCTTATCCACAGGTTAATGAGAATCATTCGCATGGTGCGGTGCGGTAAGCCTGGGTATGTTAGTACTCACTTCGCGAAAAAGGTACTGAGAAGCATTCTCAATCGCGGCAAGCGCGAGTCGGGGTGCATAGGAAATTTGCTGTTAACCTAAGTCGTTCATATTTAGAAAATTTTGGAGCAATTATGGAAACCCCTCCGAGGATAGAGTTGAAGCGCGGCCGTCCTAGCACCGCGGAAGTCGAGCAGCGAAAGGCTTTCGCCGACATGCAGGCTGCCCGGCTGATCGAAATGGTCAAGACGGGCCTGTCGATGAGAAAAGCCGCGGAAATCGTCGGTATCCCTGAATCCACGGCCCGCGTTTGGGTCGACGCCTACATGCCGGATGCCTTCGACCTGGCGCGAATCGAGTTGATGGACGATGTCGAGGCGGTCGCCCATTGCGCGCGGCGCGTCATGAACAAAAAGCACGTCCATGTTTCGGCCGGTGTGGTAGTTATGGCCCCGCTGCGCGATGCGAACGGGGAGATCGTCTTCCAGCAGGCTCGGGACCGGGCGGGCAATTTGCTGTACGATCGGGAAAACCGGCCGGTCATGAGCGATAAGCCGGTCCTGTCCGACGAACCGCTAGAAGACGACGCTCCCAAGATGGCAGCCGGGGCGCTGATCATGAAGACGATCCGCGAACGCGCCACCGTCATGGGGCTGGACAAGCCAAACAAGGTGGCGCCCGCGGCGCCCGCGGACCCGGCAGCCGCGGTGCCGTCCGATTCCAAGGCGGCTTACGTGAAGGAACTGCTGGCATCGCTTCAGCGCAACAAGGACGAGGTCGTGGACGTGACCGCAACGGTGGTGAGTAATGGATGAGTTGACGCCCGAACAAAAGCACGCGGTACAGGAGGAATTGGCTCAAGGCGGCCACTTCCCTAGCTTCGTGCTCGTAATGCACCGGGCGCTGCGCGCGGGCGCGGAGTTCAAGTTGAAGGACTTGCACCTGGCCATCTTCGAGTTCCTCGAGGAGTGCTATGCGGGCCGGGTGCTCGACGGCTACATCAACATTCCGCCGCGGCACGGCAAGACATACCTCATCTGCTTGTGGATCGCGTTCTGCTACGCGATGCGCTCCGACTGCCGGTTCATCTATGCGACCTACGGCGCGGAGTTGGCCGAGGCGTCCTCCATGCTCATTCAGCAGATCATGCAGCATGAGAAGTACAAGGCGCTGTTCAAGACGCGCATCGACCCCAAGGCCGCGGCGAGGGAGAAGTTCCAGACGACCAAAGCAGGCATCTTCCTTGCCCGAGGCATCACCGGTACCGTGACCGGGTACGGGGCCGGGCTGATCGACGACATTGAGCGCTTCAGCGGCGCGCTCATCTTCGACGACTGCACAAGCCGGGGGAAGCCGCGTCCGAGGCTCAGAAGAAGGAGGTCGCGACCTTCATGACCGACGTTTTCATGAGCCGCCGTAACAACTCCACGAACGTACCCATGATCGGCATCGGGCAGCGCGTGGCTGTCGACGATGTCTTCGGCTTGCTCGATCCTCGCGATGAGAACGACGTGCCGCTGGGCAACGGCCACACCGGGTTGACCGGCGCGCAGTGGACCCGGCTGCTCATCCCCGTCATCGGCAAGGACGGCAAGCCCATCTTCCCCGAGGTCATGAGCGAGACCATGCTCGCCAACATGAAGGTGGCGAAGCCTTGGCTCTACGACACGCAGTACATGCAGCGCCCCTACTCCACTTCCGGCACCATGTTCAAGGTCGACCTGATGCCGATTCTGCACACGCGCCCCGACGGACCCTTCCTCGCCGTGCGTGCGTGGGACTTGGCCTCGCGCAAGCTGCGGCCGGGGCAAACCGAACCGGATTGGACCGCGTACGTCAAGCTGGTCTACTACTTCAAGCACAAGCTGTTCGTTATCGAGGATGCCGGGCAGTTTCGCGATACCCCCGAGGTCGTGCGCGCGCGGATGCTCAATACGGCGCATCTGGACGGTCTCGAGGTGCTCATTCGCGGCGCCCAGGACCCGGGGCAGGCTGGCGTGGATCAAGTCACGACGCTCATCAAGATGCTGGTGGGCTACAAGGCCAACTTCCCGACTAACACCGGCGACAAGGTCACCCGGGCCGATCCCCTCTCCACCCAGTTCAACGTCGGGCTGGTGGCGTGCCTCGCGCCGTATGCGGAATTTGTAAGAAAAGAGTTACGAGGGTTTCCATTTGCAAAACATGATGACTTTGTCGACGCGCTCGCGTACGCTTTCGCTGAGATCGCAATACCGGATGAAGAAACGGCTTCGGCCCGGGCGGCAGCCGCGGCGCTGATGGCAGCGGCCAGGTTCAACTACGGTGAAGGTATGGAGCGCGAGACCAAAGAGCAGTACGTGGAGCAACTCAAGCCGGGGTACTTCCCTGAAGAAGGTGCGGTGTAATGGACATTCAAACGCTCAACAAGATCATCGTGACCTTGCTGCTGACAATGGTCCGATTATGAGCGTCGAGTTCGTCGTCGCGTGCGTGATCGTGTACATCTGCTATAGGATCTTCAAATGAACGCCGCTCGAGTCATCCTGACCGCCCTCGCCTCCTTCGGCGCGCTGATCGCCCTCGTCCTGATGATGGACGTGATCGACCGCTGGATCGAGGGGCGCAAGTGATCACCGGCTACGACATGCTGCTCTGGCTGCCGCGGGTTCCGCAGTACTGTGTGTTCATCCTATGCGTGTTGTGCATCGCCGTGCTCCAATGGATCGAAGAATGAAACGACCCTCCCCTCTCGCTATGTTGCGCAATCTGGTCGAAGCCTTTGAAGCCGATGAGAAGTTTGGCATCAAGTTCGTGACCAGTGCCGAATGACATCAGTGGTTGAAACACCCATCCGGTTGCAGTCCATCGAGACGGAACTTGAGTTCCAAGTGGTCGCGCGCTGCCGCGACGATGAGGAAGTCAATTTCGTCCTGATGCACCGGCTAAGACAGGCCGGGGCGCCGGTGCTGGGGTGGTTTCGCCCGATGCTGGAATATGGTATCCTGACTCGGCTGCCCGTACTTGGCCCGGTTCTGCGGTGGAGATGGACAAATGAACGATCGCCGACCCCGGCCCGATGATGACGAAGACGAACCAGAGGATTGTTGAGAATGTCTACATTCAGTGTTGAAGTCGAAATGGAACAACCGACACAGGAAGAAGTTCAGGATCTGCTGTCGTGGATGCGCTCGCTGCCCGATGGCGAAGGCGTCAACGTGAAGCGCGAACTCTTTGCCCGGCTGGTGTTCGATTACGGCCGGTTGCGGAGACTTGTCGATGCCATACCCGCCTAATCAGTACGTCGGCCCGAACGCGGGCGAAACAGGAGTCTACGACGGCGGAACCCCGGGTCAAGTCGTGACCAACGGGCAGTACGCTTTCGACTGGCTGACCTCGATCGGCGGTACCGTCGAGTTGTTCGCCAACGACAACGGCTACAACCTCATCATGCCGTTCTTGCCCGACAATACGCCGACGCCGATTCCCCAGGACCTGCTTGCGATAATCCAGAACAACAAGCAGTCGTTCATCGCGGCCTCGCAGAACATCGCGTACCCTCCCCTACCCTCACCGGACTCTTGCTGCTAAATGACCTCCGAACTGATCGACGCAATCACCCGCTTGCAACAGGCGGTGAAGAAGTACCCACATGAGTTGAACGATGTGCGAGGCGGAAATCTACCGCGGACCCGCGTCGTGCGACGCGACGATGTGGAAATCGTGCTCGAGCACCTGCTCAACGTGGTACTGGATGACCGGAAATGATCTCACGCATCGACATCGAAGACATGATGGCTGACCAATTCGAGCGCGACATGGCGAGCGAAGAAGTGTTGGTCCCCGGCACGTATACGACCGGAGCATCCAAGTCAGCCGAGGAAGTCTGCGCGGCGATACTGAAGGCATATGACGATCTCAATGCGTTGGCACCAGCGCCGAAGGAGATCCGTTTGCACCCGATCGACATCATGCGCCTGCGCCAATTGGCGACCGATCTGGACATCTGCTACGACACCGGCCCGGGCTACAGGCACTGGTTAAGTGACCTACCCGTCGTCGAGGACATGGATGCACCTAGGCTAAAATGAACGAACCGCTCGGCGAAGACATCGTATTCAAAGGCCCGAACGAACTTGACCTCGGGCTGGCGAAGATCCGCCTGACGGCAGTATCCAATGCGCGCATGGAAGCGCTAAACGAATGGTTGAAGCGCGACGCGGAATTGATGACCGCCGCGCTCGAAGTACTGAACTTGGAGAAGTTGCGTGACCCCCGCTGAGATCGTAGCGGCGTGCGAGGCCATCCCTGTCGTCCTGCGGATCAACCCGACGGACAACCAGCTTACGGCCACGCCGCGCAAGAACCTGACGCAGCAACTGCTCGACGAATTGAAGCAGAACCGCGCGGCCGTGATCGAGTTCCTGATCGAACGGGACAAGGGCGACGGGCCGATCACGATCGAGGATGTGCCCCCTACCCCACCGCCCGTGCCCAGCGTCGCGGAGCAACTGATCGAGCGCGCCCGAACCGAGTTCGGCGTCGAGTTCGTGCTTGACCACCCCGGCCCGAACGGAATGCTCAAGGTCATCACGCCATGGGCGAAGGGTCGGCCGGTGGACGCCATAGCCGCCATCGCGGGCGTGGATGTCAAGGCCGTGCGCCGCGAGCGCACGCAGATCCCGCAGGCTCTGCTCGGCCCGATCTCGGAGTTCCGGGGTGCCCTGCTCGCTCATCTGCGCGCGCCGTACCTGCCCAAGCCTCCTACCATGGACGAGGCCAACCCGGCGCAGCGCAGCATATGGGAGCGCATCGCGCGGCCCGACAACCTCATGCCCGGCGCCAAGGACAACCAGAAGCGTATCAACCAATTGCTGATGGGCGACTCGAGCGGTGCCGCAGGCGCGCGCCGCGAGGCCCTGCGACAGCAGGCCCGGCTGAACCAGGTCATGCCGTTCCTCGTCAACCCCGGAAGGAAACAATGATGGATCAGCAAGAGGCTCTCAAACTGATGGATCGCACCGTCGACATGCTCCGCGACGCGGGGCTGCCGCCCAACGTGGTGTACGGTCGTCTCAAGAACGCTATCCTGGGCGTCCTGATGGACGGCCTCGAGCACGCACTGGGCCGCAAGCCCGCGCCCGCGCCGGTGCAGACCGACAAAGATGCCTTCCAAAGCATATCCTCCACAAATGCCGAATCCAGCATACCGGCCAAGAACGACGACCCGGACCACCCTGACAACTATGTGTGGCCCCCTGACTATTTCAAGGGTACTGGCAAAAAGGTCAGGCAGTCCGACGGCACGTGGAAGGAAATCGGGACGTGGATGTACCCCAAGGCTGAGGCGATGGCCGCATACCTGTCCAAAAAGACCGGCATTTTTCATCTGGTAAATCAAGGCGGTGAGGTGGTATCGGTCGACACCGTGGCCGGTAATATGGCCGCATCCGAGGCATCGGCCGGCACCCCTGCCCTGACGACGCTCGGCCCGGGTGGGCCTATTCCCGAAGGCAACCTGCCACGGTGATACAATGGCGGCTAGTCCTAGGAGACCGCTATGTCCCATACCCTGACCGTCCCATTCACGACCACGTCCGAAGGCGCTGCCCAGTACCCGAACGCGATCACCCAAGTCGTCTTCACGTTGCCTACCGCCATCAGCAGCACCGCGGCCGCAGTTGCTCAAGTCCTGTCCGAGTTCGGCGGATGCGAATTAATCAATTCGAGCACGTTGCTCGGTGCCACTTTCAGCTAGTTACAATTGCCCCTTTGACGGGTCCATGGTCGTCGCCTAGGATGAGGCCATGGACTTCAACACGGTAATCGCGTATTCGATGTACGCCTTCATCGTCACCCTGATAGGAATCGGGGTGACGACTTCCATTCAGCACCTTGCCACCAGCCGTATCTCCGTAGTCGCGTGGTGCCTCTCCGCAGGCACTGCAATTTCGGGCTGGACCCTCTGGTTCTTCATGCACTTTGGGAGACACTGATGCGAAGCCTCGGTTATCTGGTGGGCCTCGTACTCGGGGCCTTCTTCTCGATCCTGCTCGATCTGAAGTGGCTGGTACTAGGGTTTTTTTTCGGGGGGTTGGCGGCATGGTCGTGTTCGGCGCACGCCTCCGACATCAGCGACGAAATCCTGCAAGACATTTACCTTGGTGGATCCCGCGTCATCGTCTTCAAAGAGCAAGGCCCCTGCCCTGCCGGGCAACACTGGGCATGGGTGCATGATGTCGACGTAATCGACACGGGTTGCGCGGTCGTTGGAAAAGAAGGATACTTGTCGATTCACTGGGCACACGGTGGCGACTTCGTCATACCCCGGCAGCCGCTCGGTGGATGGCGACCTCGCTATGGCGACTTACATCAACGCGAGGATCTACAATCATGAGCATCGTACGCATCATAGTTCCAGGTGAAGGAGCCGCATTTGAAGTCCAACAAGGTGACAGAATCGTTCATGTCCGAGGCGGTGAGCAACTCACTCTCGATGCTGAATTGGTGGGCGATCGGATTACACTGGTTCTGCGTCAAAGCGCCGAATCTGTTGATCGACACACGGGCGTCAAGAACCTCGGAGGCCCCGACACCTTCAAACCTGTCCCCGCAAGCGGACTTGCCGGTGTCTCGGAAATCAACCAGACGACGGGCTACGAAATCCTCCGCGGTCCAGTAGGCAAGAGGAAATGAAAACGGTCCAAGGCGCTGTCGAGCAGTACGACATTCTCGCTTGCGAAGATTGTGAGCCTGATCAGCGACAGGACCGGCACATCGCGTTCATGACCGGCTACATGGCGGGCGTCGGCGCGGTGATCGAAGCCTTCTCGGACGCCGATGCGGTCGAAGATTCGGCCGAACACTTCCTTGCCTCCATCAACCGGCTGAACCGCGACGCGCAGGCGCGCACGGAGCAGTTGCTAGGGGTCAAGCTAAAGTGATACCGCGGATCCTGCACTTCACGTGGATCGGGGATGAGAGCAAGCGCCCCGACAATTGCATTCAGACATGGCGCGACCATCACCCTGGCTGGGAGATCCGCATTTGGGGCAACGACGACCTCAAGCTCCATGGTTGGTGGCTCGGCGAGGAAATGATGTTCATGCGCGACCGCGAGTTGAACGGCGTCGCGGACATGATGCGCTGGCAAATCCTGTGGGAGTACGGTGGAATCGTGGTCGACGCCGACAGCATCTGCTTGCAGCGCCTGCGCTCGAGCATGTTGCGCCACGAAGCGTTCGCGTGCTGGGAGAACGAGATGGTGCGACCGGGCCTGATTGCGGCCGGGTACGTCGGCAGCGAGCCAGGTGTGGACTTCTGGAAGAAAGTCGCACGCGACATCAAGGGTAGCGGGATAATGCGCCCCGATCGGCACAGCATGATGGCGTGGCAAACGGTCGGCCCTCTGCGCCTGACCGAGTCGTACAGGAAGCACCGCTACCACAACCTGCATATTTTCCCATCCCACTACTTCATCCCTACTCACTGCACCGGCCTTACCTACACCGGCCGCGGGCCGGTCTACGCCGACCAGCTTTGGGGCAGCACGAAGCAGTCCTACGACACCCTACACACACTGGATGTATCCGATGAGAGCAGCGTTCGAAGCTAAGCACGACCCGTTTTTCGTGCAGAAGATCAAGGTCAGCAGGGGTATGCTCGGGCTGCCCCGCGAGGTTGTCTTTGCCAAAATGTGCGAGGGCAAACGCGTCCTGCATATAGGGTGCGCCGACTGGCCGATAACGGATCCGGCAACCTCGCTGCACGTGGCCCTCGGGCCGTACTGCGCTCGCTTGGATGGGTTCGACCCCCATGCCGAGGCGCTCGCCGCGCTGGCACCGCATATGCTGGGCACGAATCTGCTGTACGCCAATCTTGAGGATGTCACCGGGGAATACGATCTGGTGCTCGTTCCCGAGGTCATGGAGCACGTGGCCGATGTCGAGGGGTTCCTTGCCCAGTTGCACCGCATCAACGCGCCCCGGTACGTGATCACGGTACCCGACGCGGCCCGGTGCGCGCCGTACCACTTCCACTACGAGGCCGCTACCGACACCTTCGTCGAGATCGTCCACCCTGATCACAACTGCTGGTACTCACCGTTCACCCTGACCAACGTGATCCGCAAGTTCACACCTTGGAAGGTCGAAGGGGTGTGGTTCTTCACCAACATCTCGCTGATGGCAGTGTGCTCGAAATAAGTCCCCATATGTCGCCTAGCGCGACATATGCGCCCCAACGTGTCACCATGTTCAAGTTTCGGCGACGTACACGTTCCGTGAACATCATGACACGATGAACGTATCATCCCCAGCGGTGGGAACGGATAGCCCCACACCTTCCGAGTTAAGTGCTCGGCCTTGACCGCTCGATAGATACAGGCCCGGACCCCGTTGGCGTCGGTTTTCAAGCTCGCTGAGAGTGCCTATATTACCCCATTTTCAAGCAAACCATGGGGTAATTATTCAAGCGTGCTACAATTTCCATTCAAGATTCAAGATTGGAGCCTTTGAATGGCAAACGGTCACGGTGGCGCGCGCCACGGCGCGGGACGGCGCCCTGAAGGGCAGGCAACCCGCACCGGCGTTAAGCAGAGCCGCGACGCCCTGCTCGCCGCCGACGCGCGCGCCCGCGCGGGCGCGGGATACGAGACCGGCACCCCGCTGGCGACCGTGACCGCGGGCAAGTTCCGCGACGCCTTTGTCAACTATCAGCACCAGTTGGGCGTCGGTGCCAACAACATCCTCACCACCAGTTCGGCCAGTTTCAACCCCATATCCCGCATTCGCGTCTTGCTGGAATGGATGTACCGGGCGCAGTTCGTGTGCAAGAACGCCGTCGACGTGATCCCCGAGGATATGACCCGCGAGGGGGCGATCATCACCGGCCCGATGAAGCCGAAGGACATGCGCAAGATCGAAATGCGCGCCATGAAGCTGAACCTGTGGGCGAACATCCGCGCCTGCCTGAAATGGGCACGCCTGTACGGCGGCTGCATCGGGTTCATCGTGATCAAGGGCCAAGAGCCGTCCACGCCGCTGCGCATGGAAACGGTCGGCGAGGATCAGTTCATGGGGATCTACCCGCTCGATCGCTGGATGGTCGACCCCAGCCTCGAGTTGCTCGTCACGGACTTCGGCAGCCCTGACATCGGCAAGCCCATGTTCTACCGGGTGACGGCCGACGCCCCTGCCCTGCCGCGGATGAAGATCCACCATACGCGCGCCATACGCTTCATCTCCCAGGAGCAACCGTACTGGCAGTCCGTGCAAGAGAACCTGTGGGGCCTGTCGGTATTCGAGTCGATTCAGGACTGCATCACGTCCTTCGACTTGGCGCGAATCGGCGCCGCCCAGTTGATCGACAAGTCGTTCATCCGCACGTTCAAGCTCGAAGGTCTGAAGGAATTGATCGGATCGAATAGCGTGGCCTACGAGGGCGTGCGCGCCTATGTGGACTTCATGCGGTCGATGCAGGGGATCGAAGGCATTACCCTGATGGACACGAAAGACGAGTACGAAGGCCATGAACACGGCGCGTTCTCGGGCATCGCCGACATCCTGATCGAGTTCCGGCAGCACCTGTCGGGCGCGTTGCAGACTCCGCAGACGAAGCTGTTCGGGCAGGCACCGTCGGGCATGAATGCGACTGGTGAGTCCGACATGCGCAACTACTACGATATGATCAAGTCGCGTCAGGTAACCGATCTCGGTTATCCGCTGACAGGTATCGTGTACCCGCTGCTGGCCCAGTCATGCAGCGTCAAGTGGAAAGAAGAATACGGCATTGCATTCAAGCCCTTGTGGCAGCCTACCGAACTCGAGAAGTCGACCATCGCCAAGAACATCACGGATACGGTGCTGGCTGCCGAGGAAAAAGGCACGGTAAGTACGAAGACCGCGATGATGGAGTTGAAGCAGCAATCGCATCTGACCGGCGTCTGGTCGAATATCACCGAGGAAGACATCGAAGCTGCGGTCGACGTGCCGGTCCCGGCCGCGAACATCGTCATGCCGGGCGACCCCGGCCAGCCCTCGCTGGCGGGCGGCAGCCCCAAGCCGAAGCCGCCCGGTGGCGGCGCGCCCAAACCGGCAGCCAAACCCGCAGCGAAGCCGGCAGGAAACGGGGCTAAACCCGCGCCCGCAAAGGGAAAAGAACCGGCAAAAAAAGCCGCAAAAGCAGGCTCAAAGACGAAGGACGACGACGGCGAATGGAGCGGCACCGCAGGCGCCACCGGCCCGGCGCACGGCAACATCACCTACTCCGATCCGTCCCATCCGCCGACAGTTCTTCCTCGTCCCGACGTGATGCCGTCAGGCGTCATGCCCGGCGCGCGGCCGTTCGACGACAGTACCCCCTACCGGCACGGCAACGGCGCCGGACAGATAGGCCCGGTCACTGAACGGTTCCTGACGCTGCCGATCCATATCGAGACCCGCAAGGGTGAGCAGCGCATGTCGCGCGACCCCAGCGACCCGTGGATCGCGCGTATGGCCGCAGACTACGGCTACATTGTGGGTACCGGCAGCGCCGAGGGTCCGAACGAAGGCATGGACTGCTTCGTGGGCAAGGGCAGCAAGATGTTCGCCATCAATCAGGCGCACAAGCACCACCCGGGCCATTTCGACGAGGTCAAGCTGATGCTCGGGTTCGACACCGAAGGGCAGGCGCTGGCAACCTATATCGCATCACACGATGATCCGAATATGGCCGCTAATCGCATCATGTCGGTGGCGAAAGTCACGCTGGGCGACATCGAAGGGTTCCTGAAGGGCGACGTATCCAAGCCGTTCCCGACGAAGGACTTCTATCAGGAAATCCTCGGATCGTCGCGCTCCACCGAAAGCGCGAACGTGGCTGAACTCGAGCACACGCTCACCCTGACGGGCGATCCGACCGCGTCGATGGACCCTGCTCTTAGCCCTGGCCTGAACCGGATCGCATAATGGCGATCGATCTCACGCGTGCGCTCCGCGAGTTGCGGCTGCACTTCTGGCGCATCCGCCGCGTCGACAAGGCGTACATTCAGAAGCTGGTCGCGATCGCGCGCCAGGTAGGCGTCATCATCAAGGGATTCGCGCCCGAAGGCGAAGTCACGAACCTGCCCGGCCTGATGTACTCCATGGAGCGTTACGCGGGCGTGCTCGAGCCATGGGCCGAGACCGTCGCCACCCGGCTGATTCAGGAGATCGACCACCGCGACAAGGCCGCGTGGCACGCGCTGTCGCGCCAGATGGGCCAGAATCTGCGTGAGGAAATCGAGAACGCACCCACCGGTACCCTGATGCGCCAACTCATCGCCAATCAGGTTGACGAGATCAAGAGCATACCCCGCGATGCCGCCGCGCGCGTTTACGCGCTGGCTACCGAGGCCCATATCACCGGCGCGCGATCGGACAAGATCAGGGCCGAGATCCTAGCCACCGAGGACGTGAGCGTGGCCCGGGCCAAGATGTTGGCTAGGACAGCGGTGGCGACGGCCTCCACTACACTGGTCGAATCGCGGGCGCTATACGTCGGGTCGCCGGGCTACCACTGGCGAACGACAAAGGGCGCCGACGTGCGCAAGGATCACCGCGAATTGGAAGGGACGTTTCATCGGTGGGACGATCCCCCTGTCGTAGACAAGCGATCGGGCTATCGGTCCCACCCCGGCTGCAACGCCAACTGTCAGTGTTGGGCGCAAGTCGTTTTGCCTGAACCCACGCTATGAGTGAGGATTAACGCTCTCGTCAGAAAAGAGCGTATCCTTGATGTGCATCAATAAGTCTTCGGGCGGCAGGCCAACCGCCCTTGACGTGGTTAAGAAAGAACCGAAACCGCGTGACCGTTTCACTTGACGCTCACCTTTGGTGGGCGTCTTTTTTGCTATCATACACGTTGCAGTCCAATAACAAAAACAAAGGACGCATCATGAGCACGTATACCACCTCGGTCAGCCAAGGGCAGACCGTCTCCGCGCCTAGCGGAACCACAATTCTCGTTCTTCAACCGGTCGCAGTGAACGTGTCGTTCGTGACGATCGAACTACCGCCCAATCCTCGCGACGGTCAGCAGTTTGTTATGAAAGCGCCGGGATTCTTTTGCATACTGAATCTGACTATGGGGACAGTCGACGGCTCTACGTGCAACCAGTCCTTCTATTTTCCGGATCTCGGAGGCTCGATCGAGCACACGTGGTTGTACTCTTTTGCCACGAATGCGTGGGCGCAACAGGGCTAAGTGGATGATCTGAAATGGGCGCTCTGACGCCACTCGGCTATGCGATAATGATCGCAGGCATAGCCTACGAGGTCGGCCCCTGGATATACGTCGACCGACGGACTCGGATCCTCGAGTCCGCAACTTCTTTGAAAGGAACCTCAATGGTTACCATCCTTCATCTTGCTATTGGCGTCGCCCTGTTGGCAGTTTCGTTTGCCGCAGGTTGGTTCATTGGAGGCAATCATGCCGCCTCCGTGGCCGCTGCGAAAGCCAAGGCTGCCGCTGCGCTCGCCGACGCGAACGCCATCGCTGCTGCCGCTAAGAAGCTGTAATCCCCACATCCCCGGATTTGCTATACTTCGGCATACGTGTCGAAATGTAACGATCCGGGGATCCCATGTCCAATACTACGAACTATTCGCAGAACAAGCAGATCGACGCGTTCTTCCGCGGGCAATCCCTCGGCGCGCCGTCTACCCTGTACTTCACGCTGCTGACCTGCTCCAAGGGTGCCCGCGCGAACTCCACGCTGTACTCCACGTCTGGTCCCGATGGCATCTACCTGACGGCCAACGACAGCCTGGTTCACTACTACGTGTGTACCGGCAACGGCACCAGCGCCAGCGCGCAGGGCACACTGTATCCCGGCGTTCCCGGCGAGGTCATCACCGATGGATCCGCACAGTTCACCGAACAGACCGTCAACCTCCAAGCAGGTACCGCACAGATCGAGCCGTCGGGCGGATCCTACGCCCGTGTGGCCGTGGTTGCCTCCGAAGCCAACTTCGCCGGTACCCAAGGTGCAACTACCACTACCGCCTCGAGCGGGACCAGCGCCGAGACCAGCAACAACGCTGCGATCACCTGGCCCAGCCCGACCGGCAACTGGCAGCCCACCGGTGGCGCGATTTGGGGAATGGCGATATACGACGCAGCCTCGAGCGGCAACTGCTGGTGGTGGGAGCCTCTGACGATCCCGAAGACCGTGAACAGCGGCGATGCAGCGCCCTCCTTCGCAATCTCCGCGTGGACGTATACCTGCGACATCACGTAATGGGCGGCCGCGATGACGGTCACCTACTACACGTCGGCTGACGGCAGCGCCCCCACGCTAAATGACACAGCAGGGGCGCTCGGCGCAGTCCTTGACGCAATCCTAGTCGCAGGGTACGGCTCGAAGTCGGGCGCAGGGTGGACCCGCACGCTCAGCGGTTCATCGACCCACCAATGGATCTGGACGCAAGGTAGCGGCAATTCCTGCATTCTCCAACTCGACGACAGCGCGGCGACCGGCACCGCGACATACGCGCGCGCGATCGGCGGTAAGTCGTCGACCGGCACGTTCGGTATCGCCAACATCACCGACCCGTTCCCGACGACCTCGCAGTTGTCGGGCGGTGTGTACTGGCCTCGATTCCCGTACTCGCCCGCCACGTCGCCGTCGCGCTGGGCCTGCATCGCCACGTCGAAGACCTTCTACTTCTGGAATGAAGGTGACGGCACGAACAATGGCAGTACAGGCTACCAGCAAGTCTTCTGGTTCGGCGACATTGACTCGTTCGTCGGATCGGATGCGTACGGCACGTCGATCATGGGGAACACTAGCGCGGCGCAGCGTACTGTGGTCTATACCGCAATGGGATCGAACACGGTGGGTCTGTACTTGGCGGGTGACTACGCACAGACGCCGAACGCTACAACACCGTCACCGGCAGGAATTATCTCCGACTATTACAAGAACGGTGCGCAGGCTAACATGGGTGGAACGAGCGCAGCGAACGCGATCTTTTATCCGAATCCCGAAGACGGCGCAGCGTACTTGTCGTACATCTATGTGCAGGAAAGCGTCACGGGCGGCAACAGCATTCGTGGATTTTTGCCCGGTATCTGGAATCCTGATTTTTTTGTTGGCACAACACTGGCGACACCGATATGGGCTTCGTTTACGTCGCTTCCCGGAATGAGTGCCGACGCGCTCAACGGCAAGACGTTCCACTACTTCATTCTCAGTAACGCAGGCACGATCGAAGGCGGCATTGTGTTTGAAACATCGAATACCTGGAGCTAGGCCGTGGGCACCGTTACCTATTACACTTCCGACGATGCGAGCGCTCCGTCGTTGACCGACGCGCAGGGTTCGCTCGGTTCGTTGTTGAGCACGCTGCTCGTCGGTAGCGGCACGGCCTATGGTTCGAAGACCGCGTCGGGCTGGACGAATCCGTATAACGGTAGCACCGGCCAATACGTGTTCAAGCAAGGCGGCGGCAACGGCATGTATTTGCAAGTTGATGATAGCGCCGCAACTGCCGCATCGACATGGGCACGTGTCGTCGGGTTTCAAACGATGACCGCATACAACACTGGGACTGGTCAATTCCCTACCAACATCCAACAGTCGGGTGGTTTGTACTGGCCGCGCTTTCCGTACTCGTCGTATACAGCAGGGAAGCCTTCGCGTTGGGCCTGCATCGCTACGAACAAAACCTTTTACTTTTGGAACGAAGGCGACGGAACGAATACAGGTGCCAGTGGTGCTCACCATTATCAGACAGTCGTGTTCTTCGGCGACATGAACACATACGGGGCCAACGATACCGGATGCACGTTGATTCTCGGAATGACAAGCGCTAATCCACCTAGTCTTCAAATCACGGCGGTTACCGCTACGACAAGCAGCGCTATTATTTACGCTGCAACGACGTGGCTCGGTAGCGCAGGCGGATCTATGTCCCAATTGCAGGGATGGCATACTGACTACTGGATGAACGGGGCGAATGCGAACGTGGGTAACGGAGGCATCGCGTATCCGAATCCTGAAGATAGCGGCTTGTACGTGAAGCCATTCTGGCTGACGGAGAACCCTGCTGCGCAAGGGGGCAACAATAACATTCGAGGTTTAGTACAAGGGATTTGGAATTGCTGTCATGCTGCGTCCAACTTCACGCAGACGGCAGTGAACACTGCCAATTTCGGCGGCAACAGCGGAGATCAGGTAGGAAGCAGTCGATCATTCACCGTTTTGCTGCTCGGAAACGGATCGTCTACATACGGTAGTATTGTCTTCGAAACCTCAAACACATGGTACTAATATGACAGTCACCGCCTATTACTCAACCGACGCACATGCTCCGTCCGTCGGCGGCTCCAATCAAACGTTCTGGACGACTATCCTGACGGCGTGCCTTGTGAACGGCTACACCGGCAAGTCTGCCGCAGGCTGGTCATCGGCATACACGGGTTCAACCGGCCAGGTTGCGTATCAACAGGGGGCGGGATCGAACGGATTCTTCCTCAACGTCGACGACAGTGCTGCCAACGGTAACGGTACCGCCGCCCGCGTTACCATGTTCGAAACGATGAGCGCGTTTGGCACTGGAACAAACCAGACGCCAACGGCAGCCCAAGTCAGCGGAGGCTTGTACTGGCCTCGTACGAACAACGGTACAGGCACGAACAACACGCGCTGGTGCGTGATCGCCGATGCGAAACGGTTCTACATGTGGCACGAAGGATCGACCGTATCGGGCACATTTAACGACGGCGTTATCGTCGGATTCGGCGACATCGACAGCTACAGTTCTTCGGACATTTATGGCACGATGATCCACGGGTATACCGCTGCGACACCCAGTTCCGCAGGCGGGTTGGGAACATGCTCAAGCAGTTTGACCAGCGCGGTGACCGGTTGCTACATCATGCGTCGATACGACCAGTTGAGCACTGGCTGTCAAGTCGTCAAACATACTGACTACATCAAGAGCGGGATATCCACGTATCCGGGTAGCGGTACTGGTGCGTTGCCATATCCCAATCCTGTTGATGGCGGATTTTATTTTGCACCTATATGGATCAGCGAGGCCGTTGTTTCGACAACGGGCGTTCTACGAGGAGTGTTGCCCGGCTTGTGGTTCCCATGTAATTATCTCGGTGCCGGGACACCTCTTGTTCAAGCATTTGATACCGTGACTGGAACCGGTCTTCTCAACGGCAAAACATTCACACTGTTCAACGTCGTTCCGAACGGCAACAACGTGTGGATGGCTTTCGAAACATCGAACACATGGAGTTAAACCGTGACCACTACGGTCTTCTGTCGCGACAATCTATGGCAGCCTGCGAAAGCAAGCACGTCAGGGACGAACGCGACCGGTAGTTCGAGTAGCGCCGTCAGTTTTGTCGCGTCGGGCTACGGTAGTGTGTTAGCTACGGCGAATCCTGCCAATGGCCTCGCATCCGCCGCGTCATATTATCCACAATACACATGGGGCAGCGCAGCGAATCAGAACTTCCTAGGGGCGCAAGAGATCGTTTCAGGAACATCTGTTCAACGACCGGCTATCGCCAACGCCGCGATCTATTCGCTGTCGGGCACCGTTCAAGTCAATGGTTCAGCGCTCGATTACTCGACGATGAATATCTGCATTTACTGGAAGCCGACCGGTGCGCTCGTCGCCATATGCGGGTCCGACGGCAGCGGAAATTGGACGACTCCGTCGCGCCTTGTCAACTACACGGGTTCCGTGTATTACGCGATCTGCCGCGACGACAACAACACGACGTACAACGGGCAAATCTTTGACAACCTGACGGCGGGGTAACATGGCCTATTCCCCGCCAGCACATAACGCGGTTGACTTCAACCTGACGTCGAGCAGCTACACGCCGCCCGCGCACAATGCTGTCGACTTCAATCTGCACAACGCTGCTGGTGCTGTGCTGACGGCTGCCGGTCAGCAGACGCAGACCGGCCACTGTGCGTTGACCACGCATAAGAAACTGCTCGCCAACGGCAAGCAAGTCCAGACGGGCACCGCGACAGGCACGTTCTTCCGCCGTATCGCTGCCGCGGGCAAGCAAGTCCAGACCGGCACCGCCGCGCTTACGACGCACAAGAAACTGCTCGCTAACGGCGAGCAAGTCCAGACCGGCCACGCGACGCTGCTTGCGTATATACCGCTGACAGCATCAGGTCGGCAAGTCCAGACTGGTACGGCCGCACTGACCGTACTCATCAAGGTCGTGCTTCAAGCCAACGGGCAACAAGTTCAGACGGGCACCGCTCCGCTGACAACAGCCAAGCCGTTACACGCCCATGGTAAGCAAGTCCAGACGGGTCACTGTGCGCTGACTACGAAGGTACTCAACGGTGCAAACGGCCAGCAAGTCCAGACCGGCCACGCGGCGATCACGACGCATAAGCCGCTGCACGCCCATGGTCAGCAGGTTCAAACCGGCGAGACAATGTCATGGCCCGGCTCCAAGCCGTTGCACGCCAATGGCAAGCAGGTTCAGACAGGCACCTCCAACCTTCACGCGGCACCCGCTATCCATCTAGCTGCCAACGGCAAGCAGGTTCAGACCGGCCATTCCACGCTGACCGCCAGGACCCCTGCTCACCTTGCCGCCAACGGCCATCAAGTCCAGACGGGTCACGCGGCGTTGACCACGAAAGCACCTGTTCATCTTGCCGCCAGCGGGCGACAAGTCCAGACGGGTATGGCCGTGCTCAGCACCAGCCCGGCGATCGCGCTTGTCAGCCATGGCAAGCAAGTCCAGACCGGAACGGCTGCTTTGTCAGTCAAGCCGATCGTTTTCCTTGACGCCAACGGTCAGCAAGTCCAGATCGGCCACGCAACGCTGTCGACGGCGAAGCGTAACCTCGCGTCGCACGGCAAGCAGGTTCAGACCGGCATCGCTGCACTTAGCACATCCCCGGCTATCCCGCTGCACGCCCACGGCCAGCAAGTCCAGACCGGCCATGGTGCGCTATCGACGCACAAGCCGATGCACGCCAACGGGCAGCAAGTGCAGACCGGTGCCGCGCGCCTGTTCATCGAAAACCAACTCGCGGCGATCGGCCAGCAGATCCAGAACGGGCGCGCGTACCTGACGGCGCATTCCCCGCACGACATCAGCCCTGTTACAATCCTTCATCTCGAAGAAGAACTTGCGACCCTGACGCTCGCCGCCGAAGAAACCGCCCTGATCCTCGAGATGGAAGACGCCGGACTCGTATTGCCACCCGAGGATGCAGTGCTGGTGGAATGGCCCATGTTCGATACCCTGCTGGTGACCCAATGAGCGGATTCCTGTTCGATGCCCAAGGCCCATACATAGTCTCATCGCCGGGCGGCGCGTCGCCTGACGATCGCGATTACAGCATCGACTGGACGCAGGTTCTGGCTCTGCTCGGGCCGACGCCGCCCGACACCATCGCGTCGAACGTGTGGAATATCCCGACCGGCGTCACGCTGGACTCGAGCGCAACGCTGGGCAATGTAACAACTTGTTGGCTGACCACGCCGACCATCGGCACCTATTACATTTCGAATACGATGACCACTGTCGGGGGCCGCACGTTCACCCGTGGCTTCCGCCTGATCATCACCGAGAACATCTAGCCGTTATCAAGTGTTACAATCGTCTCCACGATTATGGTGGAGGCGATATGGACATCAACAACGGTTCAGGCTATAGCGGCACTCTTGCGGGCACGGCCCCGTCGGTCACCATCGTCGGCCAAGGCATTCCGCCCTTCAGCCTTCAGCAATATTCAGCCAGCCAGGCGGCGAGCATCGCGATGAGCGTGAGCATTGACGGCGTCAACTTCGTACCGCTGCCCGCTACCAATACGAGCGCCAGTTCGGCCGCTGTCATTTGGGAAGGCCCCGCGTCCCAATTCCAATTCGCCGGATCCAGCGGTGACACGTGGAAGGTGCTGTAACCAAAGGCTGCCGGGCATGAAGTTCTTCACGCCGATCCAACTCAGCAAGAACCAGTACAAGACCCCCGAAGGGTTCCTTGTCTGCTTGGGTGCGGCCATCGCGCGCACAGGATCGCAGGACTATACCGATCAGGAACTCGACGTACCGGCCAGTCCCGAAGGCATCATCCGTGTCGAGCGTGACGAGAAGCAAGTCTTCTCGGCCGAAACGATCGCCAGTGCCGAAGGCAAAGACATCGTCATCACGCATCCTTCCGAGGATGTGAAGCCGGACAACTGGAAGGAATTGACGGTCGGCCACATGCAGAACGTGCGCCGCGGCGAAGGCGCGGAAGACCATCTGCTGCTGGCCGATCTGATCTTCAAGGATCCGCGCGCGATCGAGATGATCGAGCAGAATCCACATCAGGAATTGTCCTGTGGTTACGACGCGCAGTACGAAGTCATGGGACCGGGACGCGCCGCCCAATGCAACATCCGCATCAACCATGTCGCCATGGTAGATCGAGGGCGCTGCGGCCCCGTGTGCGCCACGAAGGATCACTTGCCGGTCGACCTCTGGCACACGTCCGACACGGCCCCGAAACAATCTGATACACTCGCTCCTGTAACTGATGGTAACGAAGGAAACGTCATGGCAAAAGGTTGGGCAGATCGGATTCGCGACGCGTTCAAGTCAAGGGACGAGAAGGCGCTGGATGCTGCTGTTGCCGATGCCGCTGCCGAATCAGCGTCTGTCATGAAGAAGACCGGCAATCCTGACGACAACGAAGACCATACGCACATCCACTTGCATTTGGGTGGGCCTGAAACAACGAAGCCCGAAGGTGGGCTGCCTGAAACCGGGGAGACTCGAGTGAGCAATGCAGCGGATGCAGCCCAAGTGGGCGGTGAGCAAGCAGCAACCTTCGAAGGCAAGACCTTCTTCGCCGACGCCGAAATGGACGCGGCGTTCAAGCACGAAATGAAGGAAATGAAGGATTCGATCAAAAAGATCGGCGACGGGTTCGAAGGTTTCATGAAGGAACGCGCCGATAAGAAGGCCGCGAAGGAAGCGAAAAAGGCTGAAGATGCGGCGAAGTGCGCCGCCGACGCCGCGGCCGGTACCGAAGCCAACAAGGCTATCCTGCCGGGCCTGAAGGAAGAAGCGCCCCCTGGAACCGAAGATGCTGCAATCGAGAAGGCGCGCGACAGTGTGTTCCTCGAAGAATCGTTTGCCAAGACCATCTCGCAGGCCGCGATCCTCGTCCCCTCCATCGCGATCCCGACGTTTGACAGCGCGCTCGATCCCGCCCAAACGTACAGCGCCATCTGCGCGCTGCGCCGGAAGGCTCTGGACGGCTACATGGCGACCGAAGAAGGTGCCAAGACGATCAAGACAATTGCACCGACCGCCAAGACGTTCGACTCCTGCCCCTGCCGCGACGTGGCGCCGATCTTCCGCGCTGCCGCCGCGATGCAATCGGAGCGCAACGACGCAGCGAAGATGCGTGGATTTACCCCGGCCGAGGCCGCGAAGATGAAGGATGCCGCACCGATTCATGCGCGCACCATCGCCGACGTGCAGAAGCTGAACGAAGAATACTGGGCTGCTCAAAACAGCGCAGCGCAAGCGTAACAACCCCGGCAATTACCCTATAAGGAAACAGCCATGACCGCATTTTCGTATCGTATGGGTGCCGGTAGCCCCGGTGAAGTCACCCGGATTCATCCGTCCTCGATCCGCGCCTTCAACAACGACGCGTCGACTCACGCTCCGCTGACCTACACCGGTCAAGCAGCCCTGTACGACGGCACGTACAACACCGTGCGCGCAGTCAACAACAGCGCCGACTCCTCGAAGGGTGCCAAGACTGTCGCCATCGCAGGTATCGTGGTTCGTCCGTACCCGACCCAAGACTCGGGCAGCGGCGAGACCTTCGGCGCAGCGGCCTACGGCGCGAGTTCCTACCCGGCAGCGGGCGGGATCCTCGATCTGTTGACCCAAGGTTCGATTCTCGTTACTCAGAACCAACCGCAAGGCACGTATGCTGCGGCCTCCCAACTGGGCGGCACCGTGTATGTCCGCGTTATCACAGGTACCACGGGCGGATTTAGCTCGGGCGGCACCTACGGTCTGCCGGTCGGCGGATTCGAAACCGTGCAAGACACGAACACGCTCACGCAGTTCGCCGTCGCCAACGCGGTGTGGAATGGCCCTGCCGACCAGTTCGGCGTGGCTGAAATCACCCTGATCGACTAATACCAACGGCCCATCACAGCACAAAGGAAATAGTATGGAACTCACCAGCGCAATCTTGGGTCCGAATGGTTATCCCCTGTCGGTTCCCGGCAAGGTCCGCGACAGCGCGGGCAAGGTCATCCGGACCGTCGACTCCACCGGCGCGTTCATGGTCGGCGAACTCGAGCGTCTCGACTACACGCTGCACATGCCTCTGGCATCCGTGACGTGGCATCGTGACATCGATCTTCGCCAAGACGTGACGATCGCCGACGAACTCTCGTCCTTCACGCTGAGCACCATGGGTTCGCCCGGTGGTCTCGGTACGGGGAACGGCGTCGGAACCGGCAAGTCCTGGGCGGGCAAGAACACCAACCAGGTCACCAGCCAGTCGCTCGACATCAGCAAGACGACCAACCCGCTGCACGTGTGGGAACAGGAAGTCAAGTTCACGATCCTCGAGTTGGAATCGGCTGCCAAAACCGGTCGTCCTGTCGACCAGCAGAAGTTCGAAGCGCTGCAACTGAAGCACCAGATGGACATCGACGAGCAAGTGTATGTCGGTGACCTGACGACCGGCGACACCGGGCTTCTGAACAGTTCGCTGATCACGAACAACAAGATCGTTTCCACCGGCGCCGCGGGCTACACGCAATGGGCCTCGAAGCAACCAGACGAAATGCTTGCCGACGTGAACGAACTGGTTACCTCCGTGTGGAGCGCTTCGGGCTGGGCAGTGATGCCGAACCGCCTGTTGCTTCCCCCGGTCGTGTTCGGTCTGATCAGCACGCTGAAGGTCTCCAACGCGGGTAACGTGTCGGTCCTGAAGTATCTGGAAGAAAACAACATCACTGTCCGTGCCAACAAGGGCGGCGCGCTCCAAATCTTCCCGAACAAATGGCTGGTCGGTCTGGAAGCTGGAATCGGAAGCACCTCTTTCGGCGTGCCCCCGGCGAACAAGACCTCGACATCGTACGACGTGATGTTCTGCTACACGAAGCAGTACAACCGCGTTCGTTTCCCGATGACGATGCTCCAACGCACCCCGATCCAGTACAGCGGAATCTGGCACATGACGACCTACTTCTGCCGTCTCGGCGTGGTCGAAGTCGTGTACCCGGAAACGGCGGGCTGGCGGTACGGCGTTTAAGCAACGCTTGCAGTACCCAAGAGGGCCGGTCGGGCAACACGGCCGGCCCTTTCCACATGGAAGGAACGATCATGCCATTGATCAAGACAGGTTCGGAAAAGTCGGTCGGGGAAAACATCTCGATCGAGAAGCACGCCCACCCCGATATGCCGCTGAAGCAGGCCGTAGCCATCGCTGAGAACACGAAGCGCGAAGCCAACAAGGACGGCGAGGGTTGCCCGTTCGGTGCCAGTGCTCCGCTCGGCACGCACGACTGGGGCTACAAGGACGGCGACCCCGTCGGTGGCAAGCACGGCGGCTACACCGAGGTCGGAATGGACAGCCACGTGTCGCGCCAGATGTGGGAACATGAGGCCAACCAGCCTGAGAACGAGAACGGCGTCGTAACAAAGAGCTAAACCATGCCTGTAACCGTCCAGACTTTCCGGCAGACCTGGCCTGCGTTCACGTCGACGGTGATGTACCCCGACGCGACGATCACGTTCTGGTTGAACTACGCCTATATGTTCCTGTCGCCGCGGCGCTGGCGCTGCGCCATCGACTTGGGCGCGATGCTATTCACGGCGCACAACATCACCCTAGACGCGCTATCGGCCGCTGAAGGGCAGAACGGCGCACCCCCGGGGATGACGGTCGGGCCGATCCAGACAAAGACTGTGCGCGATTTGACGATCACTTACGACGTGGCCCATGGGGTCAACGAGGCTGATGCCCACTGGGCGCTGACCAACTGGGGCACCCGGTTAATCAAGCTGGCGCGCCAGTTCGGTAGCGGGCCGGTGCAGATCGGCTTCGGGTTCACGCCGATCGGGCAAGGCCCGTTCTACCCAATGGGACCGGGGTGGCCGGGACCGATGTTTGAGAACTTCTCGGACTAAGCCATGGCGAACGAAGCCGCTCTCGCCGCGCTCATGTCGGGCCTCGGCAAGACCTTCAAAGTCGTGGGCGGGACCGGGATGACGATGACCGAGAAGATCCGCCATAGCGACGAAGCGGTCGAAGAATACATGCACGATCTGGTGAGCAGGACAGTACTGGTCGGTATCCCGGCGTCCGAGGATGACCGCGATGACGGCAGTGAGGTTGGCAACGCGGCGCGGCTATACGTGCATGAGTATGGCGCGCCCGAGGTCGGCATCCCTGCCCGGCCGACACTGATGCCGGGGATCGACGATGTGCAGGACGACATCGTGAAGTTCTTCAAGGCGGCTGCCAGCGCGGCGCTGGCGGGGGATCACACGAAGGTCGACCAGATGATGCACTCTGCGGGCATCGCTGCGCGCGATGCAGTGAAGGCGCGGATCTCGAGCAACACACCGCCTCCGCTCGCGGAGCGTACAATACAGGATCGGGTTGCCCGCGGTAAGACGAGTACGGCGACATTGATTGACGAAGGCGAAATGCTAGGGGCCATCAACTATGTCGTCGAGAAGAAGTAGCTTCCTGCCGATCGACGTGCAGATGATGGTCGACACCGAGGCGGCGCGCCGGGAAGATGATAGTCAGTTGGCGATGTTTGCCATGAATTATGCGGGGATGGGTCTGCTGGTTACGTCCTCGAGGAAGTGCAACGACGGCGCGCTCGCGAGCGGCGTAGTGTACATGCCGGGCAAGACGCAGCACGATCTGCGAGCAATACGGGACGAGTTCGAAGGGTTTGAGGAACCGGCGTGGCCGGAAAAACATCACGGATGGATACACTGATCATGGCACACAAACACATTCACGTTCATCTGCACGGCGGCATGTTCGGCAGCGAAACCACGGCGACCGAAGACGCGGGTGCGTTCACCGAATCCAAGCATAAGCGCGAAGGCGGCAAGTTCTCGAGCACGGGCGGCGGTGGCGCTGCTCCGAAACCGGCGACCGGCGCTGCGGCATTCGCGGCCAAGCACAAAGGCGGTGGCGAATCGGCTCAGGAAAAGCTCGATCGCGCGCGCGAAGAACAACCGTTGCTGTAATCATGGCGATTCACATCCATGTCCATCACGGTGCTACGACGCACGACTTCGTAGCGAGCGAGCATCCGCGTGGCGGACGTGGACAGTTCGGCTAAGGGGCAGGGAAGAAGTTGCAACCGTCAGAGCACCCTCGCAATGGCGGCGGTGTGTTCGTGAACGGATCACACCCGGGTACGCGGTCGGAGAAGCAGAAGCGCGAACGCACCGATTTGGTAGGTAACAAGTAAACGAAGGAAGTAATCATGTCGAACCCTGATGCATATGTTGACCTCGGAGTCATCGGTATCCCCCAACTGTTGATACTCGACGGCACCACCGGGATCCCGAAGGGTATCAAGAACGAGAGCGGCCAGTCGCTGTTAGCGCAAGTGTTGACCTTCGCGCAGCTGAACGCCTTGACCAATGTTTCCGAAGGCACGCTGGTTACGGTGAGCGACATTAACTACGCGACATTCGTGTTCAACGGCGGCAAGTGGACTTCGAACAGCCCGCTGCAGTTGATGAACTCGGGCATCCCGTTCGTCGTACCGCCCGAAGGTACCGTCGGTACCGCTGGCGCTCTGACGCTCAGCACCGGTCTGCCCGAAGCATATCCCGGCTCGTTCACGTACTTCCCGGCCAACGCCGTGAATACCGGCGCGCAGAGCGCCGCAGGCTGGTACTTCACCCAGTACTCGAGCACGGTCGCGGGCACGATCGCCGGCAACGTGTATCCGAATCCGGTTTACAACCTGACAGGTGACCCTGACGAATCCGCCCCTATCGTGGCCGGTGGCAAGTACAGCGCGCTCAATGTTCTGTCGGGCGCGGGCGGTGGCGCATACACGTCGCCGACGACGGCCATCCAGGCGCAGAACTACACCGCGATCTATCCGAACCTGGTGGGACAGTTCGGTGGCTTGCAGTATCAAGTGCTGGCCGACCGCTCGAGCGGCAGTACGGCTGGCCCCCTGCTGGAAGTCAGCGTCGGCGTCAGCGGCGGCACAGTTGGTCAGCAACAGGCGATCTACGAAACGCCGGCGATCAACGCGGCTGCCCTGAACAACTACTTCGTGTCGCGGACGATGTTGAACCTCGGCGGATACAAGACCCAAGTCAGCCCTCCGCTGAACGTGGTAGGCCCTGCGCAGAACCCCAACAGCACGCCGTCGCTGTATACGACCGTCGACTTCACGGGGAATACTCAGTTCACGATCAGCATCACTCGCAACGTCGGTGAGTACTACGTCGTGCCGGGTGTGCAACTGTCAGTGATCTTCTCGTAAGAAGCAGGCCATGGCCGGGCCGTTCATCGACCCCAGCATCATGCTGCTGGATCCGCAGTTCACCGACCGTTTCGCGGTCGTTCAGCGGGTCCAGAACACCAGCAGTCTTGGGGTCATCACGACGACGAACACGACCATCCCTGATGTCTTGGGGATCGTGCTGCCGACGAAACCTTCCGATCTGAAGCGCTACGACGACAGGCAGTTCGGCAATCGGTCCCTGTGGATCATCACGCGGTACCGGCTCAACACCGCGGCGCAGGCGCGCTACGGCAATCCTCCACAGCAGCGCCAGCCTGATTGGATCCTGTGGAATGGCGACACGTTCATGGTCGTCGACGTGCAGCCCTTCACGCGCTACGGCCCGGGCTGGACCGAGAACCTTGTTACCTCGATCGACAGCATTGAAGCGGTGACGTAATGCCCAACACCTCGGCCACCGGTGGCTACCTGACCCCAGCAGGATCGCCAGCGCCCCTATACGGCGCTGCGCTGTACGCATTCTTGCAACCCATCATCGTAGGTATCAGCGGGCTGCCGGGGACGAGCGTGTACCCGCGCTGGCAGATCGACCCGGAGAACCTACCCGCGGTCGGCACGGACTGGGCTGCATTCGGCATCACGTTCGCGCCCAACCGCAAGTTCGCATTCGTCCAGCACTACCCGACAGTTGGCATAACCCCCGGGTATGACCAGTACCAGACGCATGAGGAAATGAACATCCTGTGTTCGTTCTACGGACCCGATGCCGACACGTACGCTGCCCTGTTCCGCGACGGCCTGTACATCGGCCAGAACCGCGAGCCGCTCCAACTGGCAGGAATGAACATGGTCGACACCGGCGACATCGTCACGGCCGCGATCCTGACCAAAGGGCGCTGGCTGCACCGGTTCGATCTGCGCTGGACCGTGCGCCGGATAATCGTCCGCAACTACCCGATCCTCGACGTTCTGAGCGCCGTTGGCACCCTGATCTTCGACGATCAGCCACCATATCCGACGGGTACCCTGACGGAGCAGATCACCGTCACCGGCCCGTAGGAAAGTGCTACAATCCGAAACGAAGTGTAACTATTAGCATCCGTACGCCAGCTAGGGGACATCAATGGCCGCGACTCTTTCGATTTCCAGCCTGATTCAAGTTCAGGTGAACCTGTCCCCCACCGGGGCGATCGCTCAGAACACGTCCGTCGAGTTGGTACTTGGCAACTCCGGTGTGATCGACACGACCACCCGCATTCGTTACTACACCAGCCTCGCCGGTGTCGCCGCTGATTTCGGTACGAGCGCCCCTGAATACCTCGCTGCCCAAATGTGGTTCGCGCAGACCCCGCAACCAACCGAGATCGCGATCGGTGCATGGGCGCAGACCGCGACCCAAGGCGCGCTGTATTGCGCGCCGGTTGGCGGCGCTGCCGCGCAGGCCGCGTTGCTGGCCTCGTTCGTAGCCCTGTCCACCGCCTCGTTCAAGATCAACGTCGACGGCGGCGGCGTGACCGCTTGCCCGATGACCGGCACCCCCTTCGGTTCCGCGACCAGCCTGTCGCAAGTTGCTGGCATCATCCAGACCGAGTTGCAGTCGGCCACGTCGACTACGGCCACTTGCATCTGGAATCCGAACTACGAGCGCTTCGAGTTCCATTCGAACCACGCCGCAGGCACGGGCAGCACGATGTCGTTCCTGACCGCGCCGTCCAGCGACACCGACATCTCCGGTTCCGCGTACCTGAACGGCAATTCGACTGACTCGGGCGCCTACGTGGTCAACGGGATCGCCGCCGAGAGCGCCGTCAGCGCGGTCACGCTGTTTGACACACTGTTCGGGCAAACGTGGTACGCCCTGGTTATGCCGACTCTCGTTACCGACGCGACCAGCGCGCTCGTCGGATCGGCTATCGAAGCGATGACGAACAAGCACATCTTCGGCGTGACCTCAAACGACGGCGCGATCATCAACAACCCGTCCGATACCAGCAACATCGCCTACCTGTCGCAGCAACTTGGTCTGACCCGCACTTACGTGCAGTACTCGAGCACGAACGCGTACGCGATCACCAGTGCCTTCGCGCGCATCCTGACCACGAACTACGGTGGCAACAACACCGTGATCACCCTGATGTACAAGGGCGAACCGCTGGTCGTGGCCGAAACGCTGAACCAGACCCAACTGGCGACGCTGCAAGGCTTCAACGCCAACGTGTTTGCGGCCTACAATAACGCGACCGCCATCCTCGAGTCCTTCGTCGACGGCGCTGGCATCTATGCCGACGTGCAGATCGGCGCGGACAACCTCGCGATCCAAGTCCAGACCGACCTTTACAACGCGTTGTACCTGTCGCCGACGAAGATCCCGCAGACCGACCCCGGAATGCACGTTCTCGCGAACGTGATGAAGAAGGATCTGCAACAGTACGTGAACAACGGCTTCATCGCCCCGGGCGTGTGGGATGGTCCGTCGTTCGGTGCCCTGAACAACGGCGACTTCATGCCGACCGGCTACTACATCTATCAACCGCTGGTCGCGACGCAGAACCCGACCAACCGTGCGCTGCGCCAGTCGGTTCCGTTCCAAGTCGGTATCAAGTTGGCAGGCGCGGTCCAGACCGTCAGCTTGCAGATCCTCGTCAACCAGTAACAAGGGTTCGCCATGGCAAACACATATTCGTTCCTCGATGTCCAATGCACCCTGAGCGGACCCGGCGGGAACATCCCGCTCGGTAACGAGGCAGGCGTGGCCGAAGAAGGCATCACCATCGAACAGGTGGACAGCGTTGGCCGCATGGTCATCGGCGCCGACGGCACCCCGATGCAAGTCCTGCAAGCGACGCGCGGCGCGCACATCACCGTGCGCCTGCTCAAAACATCGCCGACCAATGCCCTGTTGATGCAAATGGTCAACTTCCAGCGGACCTCGGGCAACCTGTGGGGCCAGAACACGCTGTCGCTGAACGAACTCGCGACCGGCGACAACATCGACTGCGCCTTCGTGGCCTTCGACAAGGTGCCCAAGATCGACTACGACAAGGCGGGCAAGATGATCGACTGGACGTTCCTCGCGGGCACCAGTGACTTCACCCTCGGCATCAACGTTTAATCATGTCGACCGAATTTGAAGTCGCAGGCAAGACCTTCCGCACCGGTACTCTGACCGCCAAAGAACAGTTCCACATCGGTCGGCGCGTCATGCCGCTGATGAACCCGATCCTGACATCGCTGAAGTCCGGGGGTGCCAAGGATTTCACCGACATCATCGCCGCAGTCAGCGATGATTTGGCGAAGATCCCTGACGACGCGCTCGATTACGTGATAGACGCATGTCTCGCATCGGTGCAGATCAAGCAGGGCGACTCCTGGGCCAAGGTAATGGTGAACGGTCGGTTGATGTTTCACGACATCGACTTGTCGCAGATGCTCCAAATAATGTGGGCGGTTCTCGAGGAAACCTTCCGGCCTTTTATGAAGGGGCTGCTCGGCAGCCCCTAGAGCGCCGAGGGGACATGCCGGACATTGAGTTCGCGCGCATGTCCAACGAAGAAGACTTCCTCTACCGTCCCGTGCTCGAAGGTATGATGCCAGAGGCAGCACTATACGACGGATCCGTTTCCCTATACCGAATCTTCCTGATGAACGAAGCGCTCGACGTTCGCGCTGAGAACGAATACCGTCTCAACCAGCACTTCCGAGATAGCAATGGCTGAACAACAAGTCATGAAGGAGTTCCTCGTCAGCCTTGGCTTCAAGCTAGATGAAGCAGGGCTGAAGAAGTTCCGTGGGTCGCTGGACGATTCCACGAAGCAGGCGCTCGCTGTCGGCGGGGCACTCATCGGCGCCGCACTCGCCGTCGAGAAGTTCGTGGAGGCCATGTCGGATGGTCTCGAGAAGCTCTACTTCGTTTCACAGCGAACCGGTGAATCCGTGGCCGGTATCAAGTCGCTCGAGATCGCGTATCAGGATGCCGGGCTGGCTGCCGGTGAAGCCACGCGTAATCTCGATCAATTCAAAATGGCAAGTCTGAACCCTGGTGTCACCGAGTTCCGCAAGCGCTTGATCGGTGCCAAAGGGATGGCCGGTGACCCTGCTGAACAGATCAACGCCACGATCAAGGTCTTGGCCGATCAGGTTAAGTCCGGTGCGCTGAACGCCCAAGTGGCTATGAAGGAGTTCACGCTGGCAACTGGTATTGCCGGTGAAGAATTTTACAAGTTGATGCCCAACATCGACGCGGTGATCGCGCAGTTGGCGCGCACTAAGAAGGCTTTTGCCGAAGCCAACTCAACTGTCGATGGTAACGCCAAGGCCGCGAACGAGTTCAACATCAAGTTGCGTGATCTCAGCAACCAGTTCGACATCCTGAGCCAAGCGCTCTACTCCAAACTCGTCGGGCCGCTCGGCAAGGCCGTGGACTGGCTTACCGGTGAGATCCGAAACAAGAACGTTGCTCACAGACATTCCGAAGAATACAACAAGGTATCGCCGACAGGCGGATGGGTCGGACTCGACGAATTACTACACTGGGCTGCTGTGAAGGGCGGATACAAAGGTGAGATATTCGATCCACAGAAGGAAATTGAACGTGAAGCTGCCGAAGGCAACGGCGCTACGGCAACACCCGGCTCTGTGCAAACGAACAAGGCTCTGGATCAGTTCAACGACCTCCTGAACGGCATCGCGGGTGCTGAACCCGATCAGCGTGGTAGTCAGACTGTCAGCAGCGCCGGTGCGATCGGCCGCTATGGCATCATGCCCAAGACCGCCGAGTCGTTCGGCTACAAGCCCGAAGATATGTTCGATGACGACAAGGCGCGCAAGGTCGCGGGTTTGCTGCTGACGCAATTGCTCGAGCACTTCCACGGCAACGTGACGCAAGCCATGATGGGCTACAACGCAGGGCAAGGGCGCGTCGACAAGGCTCTGTTGGGTCAAGGACCGGCACTGACGAAGGAAACGATGAACTATCCGGGCCGCGTACAGAGTTTCATGCAAGACGGTCAGAACGCGATAACCAACACGCAGAATGTGAATATCGCGATTACTGGAACCGGCGATCCACAGGCCACGGGTAATGCGGTCGGTGGCGTGATACGCGATCAGTGGGGCACCTTGCAGCGTGCAAGCACCGGTATGATGGCTACACCGGGAGGTAGGTAGTCATGGCAGCCGTTCCAAATCCAATTCTCACAGGGCAGGCACTGGGCCGCGGGATGTATCCGCAGACCACGGGTTCGAATGTCAGCGCCACCGGCGCGCTGATCAATGGTGCTAATCCAGGTACTGCCAACAACCCGAACTTCACCGCTCAGGTGACGATTCAGGAGACTCAGCACGACGAGATGGAGATCGTCACGCATCCGATCGAGCAGGGTGCACCGATAACCGATCACTCATTCAAGAAACCTGCCGAGTGCATCTTGCACGTGGGATGGTCAGGGGGTCAGACCGACGTGGATTCGGCGTCATCGCAACCGGCCGCATTCTCGACAGCGCTCATCTCGATTTATCAACAGTTGTTGACCGCCCAGTACAACCGAGTGCTGTATACGGTCGTGACTGGCAAGCGAACCTACACCAACATGCTGATCAAGGGCCTGTCCACGGTTACCGACAAGACAACCGAATGGGTGCTCGACATCACGATTCACTTGCAGCAAGTCCTGCTCGTCAACACGCAGGATGTCACTGTGAATGCTTCACCGGCCGCGCAGGCGTCACCCCAGGATACGAACCCGGCGACCAACAACGGGACATCGTACGTGCAGGGTGCGGCAGCCTTCAACTATCCTGCCTACAATGCGGTGCAGCCGCCCGACCTTCAGATTCTACAAGGTACGATCAACCCGAACCTAGCGACGCCGTACACGCTGCCGCTGATCAACACGCAGCAACAGCTTCAGATCGCCTTGGGTCAGACGGTGTACTCGCTCAACGTATGGTGGAACTCCAACCCGTCGTCAAACTGCTGGATGATCGACATCGCCGATGTGAATCAGAAGCCGATCATCGGCAGTATTCCGATGGTCACCGGCGTCGATCTACTCGGCCAGTATGGCTACCTGAACTTCGGTGGCGAATTGATCGTGCAGTCCAGCTTCGAGGCCGACCTCATCCCGACGTACGAGAACCTCGGCAACGGCGGTTACCTGTATTTCGTGGTGTCGTAATGGCTCAGCAATTCATACGGCGCGTCGGCCTGCTGGTCACTACTCAGACGGGTAACGGTGTCGACTTCTCATCGTTCCGCATCAGTTTCAAGGTGTCGTGCGCCGACGTGGATCATCCCAACAACGCTGAGATCCGTATCTACAATCCTGCGCCCAGCACGATCAACAGGATCGCCAACAAGGAGTTCCGCAACGTGACGCTGTCGGCCGGATACGTGGGCGGCGGCTACGGTGTGATCTTCCTTGGTACCGTCAAGCAGTACCGCATCGGCAAGATCGACGCCGTTACGAGTTACTTGGATCTCCTGTGCGCTGACGGTGACATAGCGTACTCGTCGTCCTTCATCGCCACGTCGCTGTCCGCTGGACACACCTACGAGAACCAACTGTCAACGATCTTGGCCGCGCAGAATGCCGCGATACAGCGCGCCAATCCGGGTTCATTGAACATCACGCAAGCAGGGATCCCGGTCGCTCAGTTGGCCGGTGGTACGATCCCACAGCTTCGTGGCAAGGTCATGTACGGGATGGGCAACCGCTACGTCGGTGGGATCGCCGCGACGCTGGGCGCGTCCTATTCGATTCAGCAGGGCAAGTTGTACTTGACACCCTACAACGGTTATCAGCCCGGCGAGATCATCAATCTGTCGCAGTTTAGCGGCGTCATCGGCATTCCCGAACTTACCAACGAGGGTCTGAAGCTGAAATGTCTGCTGAACCCCGGCTTCATCGTTGGCAACGCCATCAGACTCGACAATTCACTGATCAATCAAATCGCGTTCGCCGACGGCAACCAACTGGCAGCCAACGGCGGGGTGCTCTACAATACGATTGCGGAAATCGCGCTCTATGCAACGACAGGGCGTGACGGTCTGTATCGAATCTACGCCGTGGACTTCGAGGGCGATACGTGGGGTCAGCCATGGTATGCCAACCTCACCTGTCTCGCGATCAACGAAGCGACCAATCAACTGTTCGGCAATCCGACAGGTAACGCCAACCCTGTCCCGCAAGTCGGACCTCAAGGGCAGGCTTCATAATGTTTCCTCGCGAACGTGCCAATAACCCCAGCGTCGCCATCCGGTCGGCGCTGTACGGCCACACGGCCGAAATGTGGACGGCGCTCCCAGCCGAGATAATCTCGTTTGACCCGGTCAACCGCACCGTCCAAGCCAAGCCGACGATCGTCATGCAATTGAACGACCCGATTACTGGCGGCGTTTTGTTCGAAGCCATTCCGATCATCAACGACATCCCCGTGGTCTTCCCGCGCGGCGGCGGGTACGAGTTGACGTTCCCGCTGACCCCCGGCGATGAGTGTCTACTGGTCTTCTCGAGCCGCTGTATCGACAACTGGTGGTACTACGGAGGCTTCCAGCTTCAGGGCGACCTTCGGATGCACGACCTGTCGGACGGGTTCTGCCTGCCCGGCCCTCTGTCCAAGCCTGAGGCCAACGCTACGGCCCCTGTGAGTACGAGTGCGGTACAATTGCGCAACACCGCTGGAACGACCCATATCGACCTGAGCGGCAGTGGGGTCTTCGTTCAGACCGGCGAGCAGGTTACGGTTCAGGCGACCGGCGCGGTCACCATTGAGTCGTCAACCAAGATCCAGTTGATCGCTCCTCCGAACACCATCACGGCCAACGGCAACGTCCTAGGATAGACATGCGCAACCGTCAACTCTCGCCGACCGGAGATTACACTGGCTTCAGTGGGGCCACCGTTTTCCTCGTTAACTCGGCCGCGGCGGTGGCGCAGGCGATCATGACGAAGCTGAACCTGTGGCAAGACCAGTGGTTCTTGGACAGCACGGTCGGCGTGCCATACATGACCCAAGTGGTCGGCAAAGGCACCGCGAACGTGCGCGACGTGGCGATTCAGAGCGCCATCCTCAATACCCCCGGGGTCAGCCAGATCATCTCGTACGCGTCGCAATTCGGTATCCCCGGCCCGCGCGGCTGGTCCGTACAGGCCCGCGTGTTGACGATCTATTCCACCGTTCCTGTTCCAATTTCGATATAGGCCCATCATGCCGACCTACCCGCTTCCTACTCTCGGCCCGACCATCACGGCAGCCGGGATCACGATCCCCTCCTACAACGACATCTACACGTCCTTGCAGGCCAGTGCGCAGGCGATCTACGGATCCGACGTGTACCTCGATCCTGACAGTCAAGACGGGCAGATGCTGGCGATCTACGCCAAGGCGTACAACGATCAGAACAATGCGATCGTGACCGTCTACAACTCGTTCAGCCCGTCGTACGCGCAGGGTGTCCTGCTCTCGCTGCTGGTCCGCATCAACGGCCTGACGCGCGACGTAGCAACCAACAGCAGCGTATACGTGACCCTGACGGGCAACAGCGACGCAGTCGTGACCAACGGCGTCGTGCAGGATACGCAGGGCAACCTGTGGAACCTACCGGCTTCCGTAACCATCACTGACGGCAGCGTCAGCGGAATCCTTGCCACGGCCCAGCAAGTCGGGGCGATCAACGTCGGCATCGGAACCGTCACCACCATCTTCACCCCGCAACTGGGCTGGACCGGCGTGACCAACCCGGCAGCCTCGATACCTGGTGCTCCGGTGGAGACCGATGCCGCCTTGCGCATCCGCCAAGCAGGGTCGGTATCATTGCCCGCAAGCAGCCCGCTGGGAGCGATCTATGCCGCCATCGGCGAGATCCCGGGCGTGACCCAATGGACCGTGTACGAGAACAACAGCGCGATCACCGATACCAATGGTGTGCCTAGTCACTCGATCAGCGTGATCGTGCTGGGTGGCAACTCTACGACCATCGCCGAAATCATCCAACTGACGAAGTCCGAGGGTACCGGCACTTACGGCACCACCAGCGTTGTCGTGACCGATCCCCAGTCAGGGCTGCCGATCACGATCAACTTTTACATTCTGGTGCAGGTTCCGATTTACGTTAGCGTGTCGATCACGGGGATTGCCGCTCCGATACCGCCCGACAGCGCAGTCACGCAAGCCATTCAGAACGCGATTGCGGCGTCTGTCAGTGGCTTGGCGATCGGTGAGGATGTCTATTACTCGCAACTGTACCCGCCTGCGCAGCTTGATAACATCGGCCCCGGCTCGACGTACTATGTCACGTCGCTGACCGTCGGCACCACGGCTTCGCCGATCGGAACGAGCAACATCGTCATCCCGTTCAACAAAGTGGCTTACTGCTTGCCCGGTAACGTCACGGTCACCCCGAGTTAATCATGGCAGGCGACATCACTCCGTATCTGGCGCTGATCCCGCCTGAGAACTCGCAGCAGCCCGACTTCATCGCCGTGATGTCGATGCTGTTGCAGCCGCTCGCGGATATGCAAGTAGTGACCAACTCGATTCCTGCTCTCTACGATCTGGACACCGCCGTTGGCGTGCAACTCGATACGGTCGGACAGTGGATAGGGCCAACCCGCTACATCTACGAAGGCATCCCCGATGTGTTCTTCTCGTTCGACATCCTGGGCCTTGGCTTCGATCAAGGTGCGTGGGCGCCGAACAGCGGGACGGAAGTTCTGACAGCGCTACCGGATACCGACTATCGCCTGCTGCTGTACGCGGCCGTCGCGCGCAATCACTGGGATGGAACGGTCCCTGGTGCTGAGAAGTCGCTGAATGCCTTTTGGGTTAATTACGGCTACAAAGAATACATCATCGACAATCAGGACATGACTGTCACGTTCCTGCTCGTCGGGCCACCAATGACGGCTCTGGTGCAAGCGCTGTTCTTCGGCGGATACTTGGACATCCTCGCAGCAGGAGTGGGTACCGCTGGCCCCAACAACGGCCACATATGGGTCGAAGGCAGCGGCGGGATACCGACAGTTCCGTTCTTCGGCTTTGATCTCGACACCCCGTTCATACAAGGCTTCGACCTCGGGTATTGGTCGGGCACGCCGGTCGGTCAGGTGTACCGTTGCGGCATCTTCGGGCAAGGCGACTTCAGCGCCGTGCTCAACGTGAGCAACCCTGACGGGACGTTCGCGTACTTCGCAGATGGCTCGCACTATTACACCTACACCTTCGCTGGTGCAGCAGTAGCGTCGTCAACGACTCTTACGAATGGTGTAGATACCAGCGAAGCAGCAGCGGCCAACGGAATCAAGGGTGTCTTCGCTGGTGGGAATTTCACAAGCCCGACGGTGACCAGCGAACTGACATGGTCGGGAATGACATCCGCAGCCGGTACGCACATCGCAGACAACCAGCTCAACGGAGCAGCGTGTGGGATATCGACGGTAGGGATCTTCGCGATCGGTGTCGGCACAGTGGTCAGCAAATACACTTACTCGGGATCCACCGTTGCGTCTGGTACAGCGTTGCATGATTCGTTGCGATTCGGAGCAGGCGTCAGTTGCAGCACGGTTGCCGTCTTCGCATGTGGAAGTGTGACCACAACGATGACCAGCTACACGTATTCGGGCGACGTGACTGCCGCTACGACATCGCTGCATTCGAACAACAACGGCGGATCTGCGACGGGGAACAACACCGTCGGGTATTTCGGTGCTGCTGACAGCGGATCAAGCAATAAATTGGTGAACTCATACACATTCTCCGGTGCGACGGTTGCTGTAGCTACTTCGTTGAACGGCGCATCGTCACAAGGCGCAGCCGCTGGGATCAGCACTGCGGGCGCATGGTACGAACCTCAAAGTTCATCCAACAAAGCCATTGATCTAATGACATACTCCGGCGACACGGTTGTTGCCACGACCTCGTTGCCCAACGGATTGACGACGCCAGAAGCGTGCTCCAACGGAATTGGACAGGTGACCGTATGATAGCCAAGCCACATCGCACGAACAGCGACTTCCAGATCAAGAACTTCCTCGTCGGATCCTGCCATACTGCCGACGGGGCGTGGGCTGTTCTGTACGCGGAGAAGATCAACCTCGAACAGAAGTTGAAGTATTCTGAGGCGACATTCTTGCGTCGTGAAGCCAAGCGTATCGTTGCCCAACGGATCATCGACGACGAGGACTCGGATCGCGTCGCGCGCCTGAACGCGAAGGCAGACCTGGTTGAACTCGATTCCGAACAGCCGACTCACGACCTCAATGTCGCGGCGGCGCGCGCCGAACTCGCTACCATCGTGGAGTTGATGGCCGAACTCGAGCCAAAGCGGAAGTACGCACATCTGCCGCTGCTTGAGGCCAACGAGGCGGCGCAGGAAGAAGAATGGAAGCTTGAGTTGATGTACCGGGCCGAAAACTTCCTGCTGACCCAGTCTTCGATTCCGCACGATCACTTCGCGCGTATGCGTGAACATCCTGCCTTCAAGACCGAGATCCTGCCCTGGATCGACCAGACACACAAGCTGATGGGCGCGAAGAAACTCGATCTGATTCTCAACAACCCGACAACGAAACCGCTGCTGCTCAAATAGGTACCTGCCATGAATCTGACCAATTTCGTCGTCAACCAACTCATCGACCAGGTGTTCCGCGCGCAGACGCCGTATGCCCCTGCGACGCTGTACATCGGCCTGATCGTTGCAAATGACGGTCCATGGGTGTCGGGTCAAACATGGGGTGCAGGATCGTATATGACCGTTCTCACTGAGACGGGCGAATACGGCCTTTATTACTCAAGCGCGGGCGGCACAGGTACCGGCTCGCCGTCGTTCCCGGGTGTCTTCGGTGAGTCGATCACCGATGGTACAGTCACGTGGGTCGAACAGACCTACGTGCTCCAAGCCAACGGCGCCGCGGTCGACGAGGTAGCCTTCGCAGGATCGTACGGCCGCGTGGCTGTAACATCCAGCTTGGCAAACTGGGCGGGCACGCAGGGGTCGGGCACTATCACCGCATCGACCGGCACCAGCAACCTCACCACGAACAACAACAACATCACTTGGCCGGCCCCTACGGCCAACTGGACGACCAATCCGGGCGTCGTATGGGCGGCTGCCGTGTTCGATGCAGCCAGCGGCGGTAACCTCGTCGGCTGGGCACCCGTGACCGTCCCGACGGCTATCCTGAACGGTGCCAGCACCCCGCAGGTACCGAACTCGTACTTCACGTTCTCCTTGAATTAACCTGATACAATTACACCGTTGACGAGGTTCCCATGACGACCGAACAGGATTTCCTAGTATTCGCCGGTGGCGTTGGCGCGAACGTGGTTTCGCAGGCCACGTACGCGGGCTTGGCAGCCCTTTCGCCCGGCTTCGCCACGGGGATCGCGGCCTCCGACCAGTTGAACAAGGTTTGGCGCCAGTCGTCCTTGATCGCGTCCATGGTGGCGCAATGGGTCGCCGACAACGCCAGCCTCGCAATGGTCGACACCGGGGACATCACGACCCTTGAGAAGAACTATCAATCGACGGTCCTGACCGCCGAGTTCGCGGCCGACACGGGTAGCGCCAACAGCTACGCAATCTCGTTCCCGTCAGGGATCGTCACCCCGGTCGCCGACGGCACGCTTGTCCGCATCCGGCCAGCCCACAATAACACCGGCGCTTCGACCCTAGCGGTCAATGGCGCCAGCCCCGTAGCGATAAAGACCTCCCAGTACGCCGCGTGCGTCGGCGGTGAGATCGTCGCCAACGGTACCCTCGTCCTTGAATACAACGCATCCAAATCAGCCTTCGTCATCGTCGAGAACCCCGGTGCGGCCTCTGGCGTGAAGGGTGTGCCTGCTGTCGTCGGCTATGTCTCCGGTACCTCGGTGACCCAGCAGGCAGGCTTGGCAAACAGCATCTCGGGCGTCGTCAACGGTTCGACCGGCGTGTACGTCGTAAGCTGGACAACTGCGTTCGGCGTCACGACCTACAACGTACAAGTGTGCCCTGAGTCCACTGGCGATCCCTGCTACGCCTACGTGGCTGCCAAGGCCAGCGGTTCGGTCACGATCCACGTGGTCGACACGTCCTCGGACGCCTTGATGGCTGCCAACTTCAGCATTACCGCCTCGGTGACATAATCATGACTGGCGATGTCCAACTCCAAGTCGATGTTGCGGTCCTAAAGACCCAATACGATCACATCGTCGCCCGGTTGGACGAAGGTAAAGACATCATGGGGACCATCAACGCCAAGTTCGATGCCGTCATGACCGAAATGCAGGAAGCCAAGCAAGAGCGTGCGCTGGCCGCTCAGCGCGCCAAATGGCGCGGGGCCATGTGGGCGGGCGCGCGCCACCTCGCGACGCTCCTGGGGGCTGTATACCTCGCTAAGAAGCTGAACGTACCGATCGACTTCGGGATGTAACGTGGACTTCCATCTGACCTTCGAGCGCGCCCTGAGCGGCGATCAAGGCACTCCCAGCATAGCCGATTGCTACAACTCGGCGGGCATTCTCGTATGGCAGGGGTTCGGCCTCGAGTTGCCCGACCGAGATAATGCCCCGAACATCTCCTGCATCCCTGCCGGGATCTACACGGCCGCACTGCAACACTCGGCCCGGTTTGGCTACGACGTGTACGTGCTCCAAGGCGTGCCCGGCCGCTCCAACTGCGAGATCCACGACGGCAACTGGGCGGGTGACGTGTCCAAGGGTTATCGGTCGGATGTAGAGGGCTGCACGGTCACCGGCACGGAACACGGCGTTCTGGCGCCGCCCGGGATGGCTGACCAACTGGCTGTCCTGAACAGCGACGTATCCCGCAAGAACCTCATCGCCGCGACAGGCGGCGCCGACATCACCGTCGAGTACAAGTGGGCGCCGCAGTCGTGAAGCTGACCGACTATTTCGTTCTCGGAATGGTATCGGCGGCGTGGGTGGCTTCAACGGTTTACCTATTCCTGCACCCGACTGACACCAATTTTGCTACGTGGGGCGCTCTTGCCGCCACAATGGGCGGGATCTATCACTGGATCACCGTATACGATGACAAGCGACCGGACTGCGACAAATCATGACCCTCTGGCAAAAGATTGCACTGTACTTCGGCATCATCCTCTCCATCGTGATCGGCACGGCTGGTACCACATGGTTCGCGGCCGACGCCTACTATGGAAAGAAGCTGACGGCGCTGCAAGCGACCGACAAGCAGGCTGCCGCCGATCAAGCCGCAGAAGACGCGGTTACCCTCTCACGTTACGCCACCGCGGCGCAGGAAGTGAACAATGAAGCCAAATCTCAAATTGCTGCTATCACTGGTGCCAGCTCTGATCTGCGCGTGCGCCTCGCCGACGCCCACGAAGCGCTTGGACTCTGCTCCAACGATTCAGTGCGGGGAACTATGCCAGAAGCCATCGGATCAGGAACTGGATCAGATAAGCCAGCGACTGCTGGATCAACTGCAACAACTGAACCAACTGTATCCATCCCCCGCGCCGTCCTCGAAGACGACCTCCTGATTGGCATCAACGCGATCAAGGCTGAGAAGGAGTATCGGGATCTGCTGCGCGCCGGGGGCCAGGTGGCTCCATAGGCTTGATATTCCCGTGCTGCGTGTTCCAGTGATTCTTCGCGGCCTCCAAATGCTGCTGGCGCGTCGCGCTGGGCACGGTGAACAGTTGGAACGGCCCGCAATTGTTCTTGCCCCCGTGGGCTAGGTGCCACTGCAAGGCTTCCTCTACCGGCGTGCTGATGTCCCAACGGCAGGCGTGCATCGCGTTGTAGTGCATCGCCGAGAGCGCCGCGGCACGGTCACCGCCCAACGCTATAGCCGTCGAGAAGCACTCGATTGCTTCTTCGTGCATCTTCAACTGCTCAAGGCAGTTCGCCATGTTCACGTGCGCTGTGAGTTCCTGCGGGTTGTCCTTGATCACCAGCAGATATGCCTCGACGGCGTTCACATAGTCCTGCTTGTTCGCCAGCGACTGTGCGAGGCATATCTGAGCGTTCGCATACTTGGGGTCCAGCTTCAGGCAGCGCTTGGCGCTGATGATCGCCTTGTCCCACTCCTGCAACCGGACGTTGCAGCAAGCGATGTTGTACCAGACCGTCGGATTCTCAGGATCCCAGCGTACGGCCTTCTCGAAGTGCGCGCGCCCTTCCTCCCAGTGCTGAAGACCAACGGCCTGCACGCCCAATGTGAAGGCTTCGACAGCGCGGGGATCCTTCATCTTCATGGCGTGCAGGCCCGCGTCAGACTCGGTGATCCAGCCGGGCGGCACCTCGGCACGCTCGGGCCGGTGCGACCTTCGTAGAACTCCAACTTCTCGCGCAGTTCTATCACGGTAGCACGCAGGGCCGCGATTTCTAACATCATCGTTTCCCGTCCCCTTGAGCGACCTTTCTTGAAGCCTTCGGGGCGTCGTGGCGTCTTGCGTCGGTTCTCGAAGTTGCGTGCCTTTTCTTCGCTGACACAGGTGATGCATTTTTGGTTGCATACCCAGCGCAGCGTGATGTGTCCGTTGCGACATGGAATGCCGGTTAAGTAGTGCTTGTCGCCGCGTAGTTGGGCCTCTATGCGCAGGCGGTAAGCGCGACATTTCGGTGTTTCAGCCTTCAATTGGGTTCCTCATCCATTCAATGGCAGGCTCGGCGAAAATTTCGCGACGGCCCTCAATCTTGTACGCGACGAACCGCCCGCACTCGAAGATGCGGTTCACGTTGGGCTTCGGCGGGTGCGAGTCCAGTTCCGCCTCATGCCGACGGAACCGGGCTTCAATCAAACAGTTGCTCATGTCAGATCCGTGTAGGGTTTAATGTCGAAGTAGGCAGGGTAGCCGGTCGCGTACTTCTCGATCATTGGCAAGGTCACTGCATGTTCGGGGCCGAACTCTTTATCGTTTGCACGTGCCATCACCCTCTCCGCTTCGCCGCCCGATCAGCCGCCTCTTGGCAGTGCGTGCAGCGCACGTAGCCGTAGTTCAGACGTACCTGTGGAAGTTCGATGTCGCAGTCGATGCAGTGCTCGCCATCGAAGTCTGCACCCAGCGGGCCGTCGCACTGGCGCTGCGTGGCCGCTGCTTGCGTCTTGCGCAGGGCGTCGGCGGTCTGCATCTCCACCAGTTCTTCGGACACTTCAAGATACCGTTCGTTACTCATATTATCCTCAGAATCTGAACGTAAACAGGCACCACGCAGGCAAGTGGTGGTGATGTTGCGGCTGTTCGGGTCGCACCATCGGGCCAACACCACGTACCGGTTCGAGCGTGGTTACTGTCGTGTTATGGGTGGTCGAACATGCGCCGAGAAGCAGCGCGATAAAGATAAGACTGGTTTTCATCCTTGCACTCCTAGGTCTGCGAGCATCGCTCGCGCATCCGCCAAATAGCGGTCGTAGTCTACATTGACCGGCATGTACTCAGGAAGTTCCATGACCGGCCAGCAACCTTCACTCTGCGGGACGAGATTGCCATTCGTTTTGTATCGGATCTCGGCGGTGCCCGGGCCGGTGGCGTAGTACCAACGGACGGCTTTACCTAGGTAGTAATTGTTCCAGACTCCACCGCCCTTGACGTTTCGGACGTGGACGAACTTCCTGAAGTCTGTACAACCACGGATCGTAGATTCCATGGTGACACCGTAGGCCAGATAGTCCGCCAGCGCGTCGATGCAGACTTCACCGGTAGGATTCGGCCAACTTGTAGCAACGGGGACTGGGCGCGCATAGCATCCTTTCAGCTTGGGTGGCTTGCTCTCATCGAGAGGCAAGGCAATGTAGTTGTTCACGTCGCGCATACAGATCGCACGGTAGTTCACTGCCTCGGTTTCGAACCCCGTGGTCTGCTCCCACCACTTCACGATCTGATCGCGCATCGCCTCGAGTGCCCGAGGGCATTTGATCACGATACCGTCGGTGTTACCTGAGACCACGCGGATGCCGCAGAGTTCCAGCATTTCGATCAGCATCAGCAAAGAAAGCTGACCGCCAATGACGACCTGAATGAAACCTAGCGGCGTGTAGTAAATCGACCACATGCTGCCCAGCTTGCCGAACGTACCGTTGAGCAGGGTCTTCAAGCTGTCAGCCTTCTTCTTCTCACCGGCGCGCTTGGCCGCGATACGCGTGTCGAACCAGCCGCCGTAGATCGGCTGAAACTGGTGACCGAGGGCGGGCGGAATGATCCCGGTCTTCAGGATCAGCGACGGATAGTAGGAGGCCACGTCCACGTCCTGCAAGCTGTACTGGTCGTCGGCCAGATGCACGACGCCCTTCTCGGTGGAGTGCAACCCGCCGATACCCATGTGGTATTTCGTGCGGCCGACGATGATGTGGTACTTCTCGAGTTCGGCCGTCATCTCGATCCCGCCCTTGTAGTTCACGACAAACGGCGATCGCGCGATCAACTCGAGCAGTTGCAGATTCTGGAACTTCATCCAGGGCGGCGGCTGATAGTAGAACCGAGTGCCCGGGTCGACAGGCTGGCTACGCTTCACGCCGGTCAGCGATTTCATGATCGCCTCGGACATCTGTGCATCGGACTTGCTGCGGAGGTCGATGCCATATTCGGCGCTCATGTGGCGCCGGAGGTCAATCTGCGTCGGGAAGGTCCGGTACAAGTCCCATGTTATCGCCAAGTCGTTGGCGCAATAGGCACGCAGGATCGGTACCTGTTCATCGGTGATCGTCGCGCTAGGCTCGATCGGCAAGTCCTGCAACTTCTTCGAGTGCATCTTGCCGCCGTACATCTTGAGCGAATATTGCCCGGGCGCGATGTTGATCAAGTCGATAGTGTCGATCCACACCGGCTTGGCAAGGCCCCAATGGTCGTAGAACTCCCATGGCTGCAAGTTCTGCATAATGATCGCGTCAGACGCCGCCTTGAGCCGCTCGTTGTCCGCGCCGGTCAGCGCCAGCGCCAGCATGGGGATGTCGTAGTGATCGCCGTTGAAGGTAATCAGCGTTGACACGGTCAGCATGTGATGGAGCGCCATGATGTCCATTGGCTCCCCGGGGCGCAGTTCGTATACGCCCGAGTGCCCGGGCATCGACGGATCGACCCGGCAAAGCCAGTAGTTCACATAGCACTCGGTATCGAGCACTCGCTCGGTCGCCTCGCGGGTCACCGACAGGAACTGAGGCGCGCCGCACCACGGGCACGCGGTCATGTCGCGGTGATAACCGCGCTCGCAGGACTCGCAGATGCTGATGATGGTCATTCCATCACCGCTTGGATGAACGCTGCCGCGACTTGCGGGACGATGGCGTTTCCGTAGGCGCGCAATCGTCCCACGCGGCAGGGAACCCCATGAGCCAGCGGCTGAAGGCCGGGTTCAGTTGGGCGGGCTTTTCCGTCTCGGCAGGGGAGCCATTGGAGTTCTGACCATGGGCTAGGAATATCTGATCCTCGAGACGACTCTTGCTGTCCATCGCCCGATCCGGGCTGCCAGTCGAGTGACCGGCTTCCGTCGACCGCGGTGTCGCCCATGACGCCAGCGCCGCAATCTCCGGTAGATCCTTCTGCTTCTTCGAGGCGTAGACCTTGTCCGCCGTGTGATCCGAATCGTGCGCCCGAGGGCAATTTGGAGTCGGCCAAGAGACCATCTGGCAAATCGTCGCAAGTGATCCGCTCCCTAGTCCCTTCCCTGGGTATTTCTCGTATTCCTTCGCTTTCCGGCATTTTCTGCGCCGCCCATAGCTGTCGGTATTGGTCCGGAGTGAATGTCGTCCCGCCCTTCTTGCCCATGGTGTGCTTTTGCATATTTTCCGACCTCCCGTTTGATGTTGCTGATCGTGCCGGTTGACACACCGTGTGCGGCGGCAAGATACATTTGTTTGACACCGAGCGCAAGATCGCGGCGAATCACAAGGATTTCATACGCGGTCAGTTTGCGACGGCGTTTCATGGTGTTATCAACAATTCTTTAGCAGCAATCCACGATTCGCGATCTGTCCCATTGATGCTATATCTGACATCAACCGGAATAATATTGGCGAACGAATACGAGTCGAGGATTTCGGGACAGTTGTCGTATGACATGACCCAACGAGGACGGTCCTCTAGCGCCTTCGCCAGAGCCGAATGTTCCGCAGGCGTCATG